>Ga0315282_10000928_pt1 | contig 57492 bp, 62 predicted proteins | sample YL17G07_20_MG_FD_203693 | JGI IMG/M metagenome (GOLD analysis project Ga0315282, IMG submission 203693) | Sediment microbial communities from Yellowstone Lake, YNP, Wyoming, USA - YL17G07_20 | ecosystem: Environmental > Aquatic > Freshwater > Lake > Sediment | place: USA: Wyoming | collected...
TGTAAAGAACTACATTGAAAATCAACAGCACGATAAACTGAATGAAACGATGTCAGCGAAACAGTTAAAACTTGAAGTCTTCTAATATAAATAGAAACCCACGACTTCAGTCGTGGGAGTATATCATCCAATCAGTTTTTATTAAGCTTTTATTCCATCCATAAAAATGCCGGGATAGAACCTCCTCGAAATTAAAGTAAATAATATCACAATCAACCTATGGTGGATTGGCCTGTTTATCGAGACGTACTTGTATTTAACGTTCTTGAATCCAAAGGTTTCATAAAAATTCTTTAGGGTATGCGGGGTAGAGAGCATGTAATGTTTATCGTTTGGTCTGCCTTCTACCTTTGCGTTCTTTTCATAGCCTCCATAAAAAGTTTTACCAAGAAGCCCCCACCAAGCAGCATTATCGGTATTAATCTCTAAATGTCCTCCCTTCTTCAATACCCTATAGCTCTCCTTGAATAAATTTCCGGGATTTGTCAAGTGCTCTATTACATTTTTGCTAATCACCCTGTCAAATGTATTGTCTTTATATGGAAATTTATCTTTATCTATATTGCATTTCTTAACCTCTTTTCTCAAAGGATAAAGGTCGACCCAATCCGTACCATAAATGTCGTTGCCTGCGCCGACATTTAGAATCCTAATTTTCCCGCTCATTTAATCACGTTCCAATACTTTTCTATAAATATCTAGTGTTTCTCTAGTGGTCTTACCCCACGTAAAGCTTCTTGCATACTCTTTCGCCCTTTTCCTTAATTTTTCATTATAACCATTATTTTTTAAGTCTTGTAATATCAGCGCCATGTGCCTTACATCTTCTGCTTCAAAGCAGTACCTTCTTACCTCTCTTGAAATTCTTGCATGTTTATATATTATTACTGGCAGGCCTCTTGCCTGAGCTTCTATTATTGAGAGACCAAAACTTTCTACCCCACTGGTATTTATATAGGCATCAAATCCGTCATAAGTTTCTACTATCTTTCCTTCAGGCGCAAAGCCCATCACCATAATCTTTTTTGCATGCTTTTCAACCATGGCCATTCCTTTTTCATCATAAGCGCCTCTTCCTGCCTCTGGACCCCACACCTCTAAAATAAAATCATCAGTGAGATAGTTTGAGAGCCTAAGCATAAATTCAGTATTTTCTTCACCCCCATAGTTACCCATCCAGCCCACGACAAACTTTTTATTCTTTTTACTTGGTATACCTGAAATAAATCTATCATCTATGCCAAGATCTACAGCAAAAACCCTATTCCTATCATACCCATCCTTTATCATTTCATCTCTTGTCTGGGTTGAATTTGCTATCATGTAATCGCTGCTAAGCAAAGAAAGCTCCAGACCGAGCTTTGTCCAAAGATTATGCCCAAAGTTTAACCTGGTAAATAACCTCATATCCTTTGTTACGGCATAGTCGTGAAGAGTCGTTATAACTATGGCCTTGCTTTTTCTAAGCGGTACGGCGGGATAAACATTTAATTTATGTATTATATCGTAGTTGCTGAAGTCTGTAAGTGGGGTGTTTATGGCTAAAGACATCCCTGAGCCTAAGGCCGCTGTGCTAGGCTCAAATCTATGAACGCTCAGGCCTTTTTGCGCCTTTAAACGCTTATCCAACTCATACATGTATCTACCAACGCCACTGCCTGTCGCCTTATCAAACCCCCCCCTTCTCCCGATTAGCACCACTTTTATGATATCATCTCATTCAAAACATTCAAAATTTCTTCATTTCAGCATTTCAGTTAATTTTGGAATTATTATTCTATAATCGTAACGGCTTTTGATAAGGGTCTGTATTTCTCTTTTCATCATTTGTAGCTCTTTCTTGCTCTTTTCCCATGTATTATAATATCCTAGTATAAAATCTGAAAACTTTTCAGTATCAAAAGGCTTTACCAACCTTCCTTGAACCCGTGTAGTTATTATTGCGTTAGGTCCTCGGATATCGAAAGCGATTGCAGGCAGGCCATTACTCTGCGCCTCAAGTAGGGACAACCCAAAACTTTCGTACCGTGACGGTAGTACAAATATCGTTGCAGTTCTATATTGCTTTTTAAGTTCCTTGTCGGATACAAAGCCAAGCACCTTTATATTTTTTGGATATTCTGACTTAAAATTTTTGATCAGCTTTAAGCCTTCGCCCCCTCTGCCAGCTATATAAAATTTTATAGCGCCATTTTTTGATATAACAGTATCAATAATTTTACCCAACAAATCCAAACCCTTTTGTTGGACCACTAACCTACCCACATATAATGCTATAAAGTCTGTTTTGTTTATACTAATTCTGTTTGACTTCATTGTAATAAAATGTGGTATTTCGTATATTTGCGCATTTGGAAAGTTTTGCCTTATGATCATTTTATCATAGTCGTTTAAGACATGGAATATTCTCACACCGCTTAAAACTAGCTTAAAGATAAATTTTGAGACCGAATTCTGCTCGTAAACCTTGAACAAGACTGGATTATGTACTCCTAGAATAAGTTTTTTACCATAAAGCTTAGATAGGAGTATTGTATTGAAAAACACGAAAGGGTTGAAACTTCCAAGATATACGATATCTGCCCTTCTTATTATATCCGACATCTTCAATAAGGAAGAAATCTTTGGCAAAAGCATTAGATATTCGTCCTTCTCAAACGTCCTTCTTTTTATACTACGGCAGCTCATGTCTGCTATTTCGACATCATCTAGGTCATACTCGCTAGTAAGTTTATTCAACCCGACATTGATCGTACTTTCTTTTGATATCGGATTGATTATTGTAATTTTATAATCGTTCTTTATCCTTTTTACAAGCTCTAGACACCATCTTTCACCCCCACCAAAGGTTTGGAGCGTGTTTGTAACCAGAACAAGTTTTTTCCTCCCGCCATCCATATCGTACGCCTTACCCCAATTTAATACTTTTAATTAGAAGCTTATAATTAAATTGATGCCTAGAACATGCCTCTATGCCATGTAGCCTACTATCTATTTAGCATTCTTAAAAACAAATCCAAAGCTATTTAAATTTAAAAACCAACATTATATTTTACTCAAGATTAGAATACAATAGTAATCTAAGGTAAGTATCGAGTTTGTATCTGCATCAGCCGTGTTGAAATGAGTGAAGAAACCTATGATATAATCGTAGCAGGAGCAGGCATGTCCGGCTCTCTTGCTGCAGGTGTTGCGGCAAAGCTTGGCAAAAACGTACTTCTGTTAGATAGAAACCTACCCGAACTTGTTGGAAAAAAGACACCTTGGGGCTGGACCTGTGGTGATGCTGTTGCTGGTTCTCATATTGATTTTGTCACGAAGAGAACAGGCATTACATTCAACTCCCCAGAACTCGATCTTAAGGTCAATGGTGTTTACGCCATATCTCCAGATTTAAAGACAAGGTTCCAGTTTGACGGAGTTGGCTATGTGCTTGACAGACCTGAGTTTGAGCGCAAGCTTCGAGACTTTGCTGTAAGGAATGGTGCTCACTATCTTCCAGAATTTGAAGTCGAAGGGCCTATAATCAAAAATAACTTTGTTGTTGGAATTTTTGGCAAAGACAAAGAAAAGCAAACCAGGCACTACCGTGCAAAAATTGTGATTGATGCACTTGGCATGGCCACGGTTCTTAGGCGAAGGCTTAACGAGAACCCGTACTTGGAAAGATTTGTTGATATAAACGATGTAGAATCTACAGGAAGGTACATCTATGAGTTTGAACTCGACCATGAAGATCTCAACTACTATGATCCAAAGAACGCCCTCATACATCTTAATCAGGAGATGGCGCCTGGCGGCTACGGTTGGGTGTTTCCAAAACACGGCAAAACGGTCAACATAGGTATAGGCGTACAGAAGAAGAGCCTTGATATAAGGAATCAAAAGCTTAACAGAAACGATACTCTTCAAAGGCTTATAGACGACTATGTGAAATGGAATCCGGTGCTCAAAAATCCAAGGCTCTTTGATAAAGACGGAAATGGCAAAGGCATATGGTCTGTTGCTGTTCGCAGGCAGATGGAAAGCCTCGTCTTCAACGGCTACATGGGCGCTGGCGACAGCATGCTGATGCCCAATCCAATAAGTGCCGGGGGTATAGGCCCTGCCTTGATAGCTGGAGTGCTTTCTGGTGAGAATGCGGTAAAAGCGATTGACAACAACGACATTTCTGTAAGGGGGCTATGGCAATATAACCTCGACTTTAACATAGAGTACGGAAAGAAAACAGCAGGCATGGAGGCGTTTAGGGTGTACCTGCAATCGCTTAACAATGATGTGCTCAACTATGGCATGAGAACATTCCTCACAATAAATGAGGCCACAGCGCTCACAAACGGGCTTATTCCAGAATTGAGCCTCACCTCAAAGCTCAAGCTGGTGCTGAAAGGCGCGAGAAACATCAATGCATTTAAGAACCTTGTATACGTTATTAATAAAATGAAAGTGCTTAATGCTCTTTATGAAAGTTATCCAAAAGGCCCAGAGGACTTTGAGCACTGGAAAGCCCAGATATCCAAAGAGCTAGAAGAAGTGAAGGCAAGATTTCAACCCAATCCAATTTAATTGATGATATAATGGCAGAGGAATACACAAAATTTGAAAAAGCGAGGATTATAGGCGCAAGGGCTCTGCAGCTCGCTTATGGAGCACCACCGCTCATAAAGGTGCCCGAAGGGACCACCGATCCATTAGATCTTGCAGAACTCGAGTTCGAAAAAGGAGTTATACCTATAACAATCATAAGGGACTGATACCCTCAGGATTGCTATAAGAACCGAACCTAACAAAGGTTGAAGGAAATCCACATACTTTAATGATGGGAGGCTGTTACAATAGGGTTAGCAAGCATACCCATATTCATATGGCTCTTAGCCCTGGCAAGATACCTCCTAAATTTAACCACATCTATCTTGCGAAGCAGAATTTTGAGTGTTTCGCCATCAACGTCGAAATTAAAATATACTATATCAACCAAAGTTTTTTCTAGATCAGATACGGGCACATTGAAACCAGAGTAGTACATAATTTCATAACCAAAGAACATAGCCCTAGATATGCGCCGTACAATGACATTCCTACCAAATACCTGCCTTATGCCATTTCTGACTTTTCTAGTAGTAATAATGGTTGGGTTAGCCGCCTGGTCCCAGATTTTATGTATGCTTAATGCTTCTCCAAGCCCGTAATAAAATGGGTAGAAGGCGAAGCCCGCAACCATAACATCATCGTGCAAAGAATAGTGTCCCTTGGAAACCTTATTTATAGTGCCATTATATCTCGCGTTATGCACAAATAGCCTTACATAAGTATCGCTCGCACCCATGCTCTTCAGAAACAGCGCAACATCACTAGCCGAAAAGACCGGAAATTCGGAAAAATGCTTCTTAAATTCTTTAACGTACTTCACCAGACCACCTCTTCAAATACAAAACCATATCGGCGTAGGTGGGCACCGCACCCACATATATCAAGGTTTCCAGTAAGCCCTCATCAACGGGGCTTTCTATTTTTTTAATGAGCTTGCCTACCGCTCTCCTTGCACCTAGCTCATCAGTAATCTGTGAAAGATAGTATATGTCGTATAAATCCCTAATCAACCTCCTGTTTGAGTAAGCTGACACCTTTTCAATTATTAGCTCCTCTGGCTTAAGCGTAATCACACTTATTTTGCTTCCATCGGTCCTAGCATAAGGCACCGCAATGCCTCTAATGCGTCGTTTGCTGATTTCAAGTTTTACCTCTACAGTACCGTCTGAAATTACAGAGTATATTACATTCTCTGTTTCCTTGTACTTTGTCAATGCAAGCTGGCGAGTTTTTAATCCATCTACGAACCTCTCCTTTAATTCTGAAGCACCCGCATAAATGTCCACATCCATAGAAAATCTCCTTCCATTATAGCACCTCCATATTGCAGTACCGCCATGCAACACAGCATTTGGGAGAGCTGCATACACTACCTCTATAATCTCGTCTTGCAGACCGGCGATCTCTATTTGGGATCGCTTTTTAAGCAGATTTATTATTGGCAAATCCATAATAGTATATTAAACCAAAGATATAAAATAATATAACATTAGTTGATTATACAAACAGTCTTGCCCGATTTGGCGCAGTCCACCGATAAATAGCCAACACATTTACAAAGCCGTTTTTGCTTTAAGGCGCCCCACAGTACCCAACGACTCTCCCCCCAACGTGTAAATTTCAGCATTTTTATATTCAAAAACACCATTTCTGAGTAAAGGGTTTATGTTTTCCTTACGGGACATTTTATTTACGGGCATCCCAAGAATTAAGTCGTTGTACGCAGGCACGACAACAAGTTTTTTTGCCTTTGGTGTTTTGTAGAACTTAGCTGCACTTCTTTTTTCTATTGGCGCAATTAGCCATGCCTTCTCTCTATACAAGGCATCATTCCTATCGAATAACATTACTGCAATGTGGTTGTGCGCTGTTATTATAATCTCTTTTTTCATCGCCTCTTCGCTGGGCCATCCATTGCCGTGAAGCAGGGCCGCCCTCTCCAAAAGAAGTTCGCTGCTGCAACTTTCACTTATTGCCTCATTAAGGTGCGCATCATGGTTGCCAAGAATAACCTTAACATCAAAATGTTTGTCTAACTCTTTGAAAAACCCAACCAGCAACCTTTTCTCAAACTCATCTGGATAAAGTATAGACTCCTTCACATCACCAAGCAGTACAACGCTATCAACAGAAAATTCATCACCTAGCTCTATTATGCTCTTCGCCATTTTTTGAGTTGCGGTATAAAGATGTATTCCTTTATCAAGCATTTTCTTTTCTGTACCTATGTGCAAGTCGCCTATAATCAAATGCTCTCTTTTGCCAGCGGTAAGTATAAGTGCGGGTTTGTCGTATATAAACTTGAGATATTTGCTTGATTTAAGCATGTAATCAACAATTTGCTTAGAAATACTATTCTTTATTAACTTTTAATTATAATAATCAATAAAGCGATTTAAACCGAATGAAAAATAAATATCTGATGAAATGGTAGAACTCTCTCCAAGCATAGGAAAGGTTGCAGGCATACCTGTAGAATTGCACTGGACCTTCATACTACTACTCATATTTGCACTTGTACTAAGCTGGCCAGGCCTATATCTATTCATAGTGTTTGTACTTTTGTTCGCTTGTGTGTTTCTCCACGAGCTTGCACACTCAATAACGGCAAAACGCAGAAACATACCAGTGCAGAAAATCATACTATACCCATTGGGCGGCGGTTCAATCATAGACATGGAAAATATAAGACCCGATTTAGAGTTTAGAATAGCACTTGCGGGTCCAGCAACAAACTTCTTCCTTAGCGGCGTTTTCGGGCTTCTTGTGGTGTTTTTGCCTGCAGGCATGATCAAAGTATTCATACAGCTTCTTTTCGTACTGAATGTCCTTCTTGCTGTGTCAAACATAGCGCCCGCATTCCCTCTCGATGGCGGACGCATATTCAGGAGTTACATGCAGAAAAAACACAGCTTCCTAGACGCAACCAAAATAACAGTAAAAGCCACCAACGTGGTTATAGTAATACTAATCATATTCACATTCGTATATGTGGCTGTTGAAAACCAGAGCTTCCTCTATGACGAGATGGTTATTTTATGGGACTTTTTCATAGCAGCGTTTCTATATAGTGCTACCCGAACTGAACTTCAGACCGCATTCATAAAGACGTACGCCAGCAACATAAAAGTCAAGGCCGCACTCAACAAGCACTATTTTCTAGTTAGCAAAAACGTTTCGTTGGCAAGGCTCTACTCCCTTACTCTAAAAAGCCCGACTAATTTGATAGCATTCAAAGAGGACGATTCTTACAAGGTCGTCTACCGGCTATCACAAAGCATTCTAAGCAAAGCCATAAAGGGCGGACCATACGAAAGCATAGACAAATTCAGTATCGAAGTTCCTAAAATATCCTATTATGACAATCTGCCGAACGCGCTTGACAAGATGGAAACATACAGTACAAACATACTCGCTGTGAAAAAGGGTAACAAACTTGCAGGATTTCTATTCAGGAATCACGTCGAATCTATTATAGCGCTTCACATATCTCGCAAAGGCAGACGAAAAAACAGCAAACAATAAAAGGTTGCTTTGCGACCATAAACAATAATAAATCTTATCTCTATAGATAATTAGGCGACAGGTGCTCCATTGTTATACATAGATAGGATAACACTTCATAACTTCCGCTCGTTCAAACATGCATCAGTCAGATTTAGCAAAGGCTTTAACTGTATCGTTGGGCCCAACGGTTCTGGCAAATCGAACCTATGTGGAGCGCTTCTTTTCGCACTTGGTGAACATTCGTCTCGGAGAGTGGGCGGTACTCCATCAGCATCTCAGCTAATAAGCACATTTGCAAAAGCCGATCAGGAAATGAAACTCAAGCGCATGCATGTAAGTGTTACGATCTCTGGCGATAGTACAATCGAGATAACAAGAATAGCAAGGTCTGACAATAAGATAGCATACAGGCTTAACGGCAAACGCAGCAATAGACAGGACGTGGTAGACGTATTACAGGCAAACGGTTGCTGGGTGAATGAGACTAACACGCTAACTCAAGGCGAAGCACGAAAGATAGTGGACCTAAACTCAAAAGAGAGACGTGAGCTTCTTGACGTCACTTCAGGCATAAAGGAGTTTGATGAAAAGAAGGACGCAGCAATGAAAAATCTAGAACAGGTTGAGCAAAAGATATCCGGAGCAAAGATTATGCTCAGTGAAAGAATGGGCTTCCTGAATGACCTCAAAAAGCAGAAAGATGACGCCCTCCAGTACATGGAGCTTGTTAACTCGATAAAGGATATGACATTCACGCTATTAAAAAACAGAGAGCGTGATGTAACCGCCAGATACGAAGAGGCACTCAAGCTTACAAATGAAAACTCAAGCGCATTAAAAAAGCTTAACGAAAGCCTAGGGATTGTTGAAGGGAAGCTTGCTGAACTTACAGAGAGATATACAAAACTCTCTGGAGACTTGAATGCGAGATCAATTGAGGTAAATTCAAGCAACAGACAGCTCGAAGAGCTGAACAAGGAGATAGCCTTGAATGAGGCAAGAGCCGCAGAACTCGAGCGCGAGATAAGCAGGGCAAAAGAGCATGCAAGTGTTTTGGAAGAGGAATGCAAGAAGACCACAAAACAGAAAGAGAACAACAGCATGCAGCTGAAGAAGATAGAATCTGAACTAAAAGAAAAGTCAGAGGCGCTGAATTTTTATGAAAACAACGAAGAGTTCGCAGGAGCAAAGCTGATCTCAAACTATGAAGAAATGCAAAACAGGCTATACGAACTTATGGGCAACCTCGAGATGGTTTCCAAAGAATATTTCAAAATGACAGGCGAGAAAGGCGTACTTACCACAACACTAAAGAGCATTCAGGAACAAGCCAGAACATTTTCGGATGACAAAGCAAAACTTGAAAAAAGCATCAATGATCTAGAGCAAAAAAAGAAAAGCACAGCAGAAAAGCTCTCCGCTGAAAAAAACAAACTTGCTGAGCAATCTAAACAGGTGCAGTCATATAGATTGGAACTCTCAAAACTCGATGAAAAAAACATTAACTTAAGGGACGAACTTTCAAGTTCGGGCGCGGCCACAGATGCGATAGCAGCCACACTCAAGAAAGGGCTTAAAACTGGTTTTTACGGCAGGGCGTATGAGCTCTGCAGCTATGAAGACAAGTACGCAAACGCAGTTGTGGCTGCAGCAGGCAACAGATTCAACTACTTCGTCGTGGATTCTATAGATATAGCAACCCAGGCGATCGAGATAATAAAAAGAAAAGGGCTGGGCAGGGCCTCCTTCATACCCGTGCAAGAGCTTTCAGTAAAGCCTACAAAAGCTCAAGAAGGGCTTGAGCCTGTGCTTGATGTCGTAGCCTTTGAAAAGAAATTCGGTAGGGTATTCGATTTCATATTCTCAAATACATATATTACAGAAAACCTGAAAGATGCAAAGGAGAAAGGCATAGGTGCAAACCGGTATGTAACAATTACGGGCGAGGTCGTAGAACCCGCCGGCATAATAACGGGAGGTACGATTAAACACAAGCAAGCGGGCATTATAACCGCAGAACTAAAAGCTCTAGAGGAATCAAAAAGGGAGATTCTTGAAAAACTTGACAGACTTGACGGCGAATCAAACGAGTTAAGGAAGGCAACCGGATCGTATGAGACAGAGCTTCTGAACCACGAATTCGAGTTCAAAAGAGTTTCCGAGTCTTTTTCAGTGCTTGATTCCAAGTTATCTAATTTACAAAGCAAAGAGGCCGACGCAACATCAGACTTAGAAAAACTCGGCAAATCAATAAACGACATGGCTTCCAAGAAAGCAGAGATAGAAGCCGAAATTATAGGCATAAAAAACAATTCAGAGAAGATTAAATCTCAAACTCCCAAAGCAAAGAAAGGAGTTGATAAAAAGGAACTAGATAAATTCAAGGCATTAAGGCAGGAGGTAGAAAAACTCAAGATAGAAGCGGCTTCCATCGCAAAAGAGAACGAAATGATAGAAGCAAGAGCCAAAGAAGCACTGAAAGAGCGCGAGCTTGAACTCAAAAGCGCAAGCGATGCAACCAAACAGAAAAATGAACTTGAAGATAGCGGCAAAAGCACCAGAAAACAAAAAGCATCGATTGAAGAAAAGATAAAATCCCACGATACAGGTTCAGCCTCGCTTTACAAGCAGCTTACTTCAATAAATGATGATTTGACCAAGGCGGGCCAAGAGAAAGGCAAACTCGAGAGCGAAATGGAGCGTTATCAGCGTAACACCATAGAACTAGAAAGCACCAAGGCTCAGCTCCAGACAAGACTTAGCGATATAAAGGCGGAACTTCTCAAATACACTGAAGTTAAAGAGTCTAAGGTACCGGCAAAAGAGCTCGAGACCAGGATTGCAGATGCAAACAAGCAGCTCGAACTTCTTGGTGGCGTCAACATGAAAGCACCGGAGATGTATGATGCAAAAAGCAAAGACGTGCGAGAAGCTGAGATAAGGCTTTCTACGCTCGACAACGAGAAAAACTCCATACTTACGATGATAAACGAGATAGAATCAAGGAAGCTCAGCATTTTCATGGAGACCTATACCACAGTAAACCAGAACTTCCAAAAACTATACGGACACGTGTTTGAAGGCACAGCAACCCTAGCGCTTGAAAATGCAAAAGAACCGTTTAATGGGGGCCTATTCATAAACGTTAAGAACAGCTCTGGTAAGACCCATAGCATAGATATGCTGTCAGGCGGCGAGAAGTCTCTAACGCTTCTGACACTGCTCTTTGCAATACAGATGCGCAACCCCATGTCATTTTACATATTTGATGAAATAGATGCCTCGCTCGATAAAGAAAACTCTAAGAAACTCTCCCTCCTTATAAAAGAGCTGAGTTCCAAATCGCAGTTCATAGTTGTGAGCCACAATGACACACTAATATCTGCTGCTGATGCAGCGATAGGTGTTGCAAGGCAGGGTGTCGAATCAAAAGCGGTTGGCATAGAGCTTGTTAATATAGAAAAGGCTGGCAGTATAGGTAAATAGCGGTGCATAATTTGGAAAGGCAGACTAAACATGCAAGCACTTCTTCAAAATCCTCAAGGCGCAGCATAACGGTCTGGCCTTTCTATATGCTACTTGCAGTGTTATTTGCCCTTTACCTATTCTATCAAGGCAATCAGGTATTCTCTGTAGTCTTCGGTACGGCGACATTTTTGGTGCTCATCTCTGTTATTGTGCTTGAGTTATTTGTGGGCATGCAGGAAGAGGGTTACGTCAAGAATATCTTGGAAATAGCAGCAGCGATCATAGCGGTTGTTGTTTTATGGCTTGTTTTAAGGGCTGTGCTTCAGACTCAGAATCCCATAGATGTCGTGCCGAGCTGCAGCATGTTGCCCGCATTGCAAAGGGGCGACATGGTTGTGCTGCGCGGTGTTAGCAACATAAGCCAGATCCATGCTCCTATGGCGAACATAACAGAAGGGCAGTTCACAAATCTTTTGAACAGCATAAGAAACGGCTCTCTCAGCTGTGTGGCTTATACTATAGCCAACAACAGGATCAAAATATCACAGATAGTATATCCTGGCTATACTGTTGGATTGTACAAGCAGCAAAGCCAAGGCTACATAGTTCCGGATGATGCTCAGGCAAACAACACCATAAAATACACGTGCGGCATAGTAAACTCAAGGTTTAGCAATGGCACCACATTCAGCGAGGCATCCACCACTTCAATAAAAATAGGAACGGAGACAATAACGGGCGATAAAAACAACTCAATAATTGTGTATGAAACCATACCAGGCGATCTATTTTACACAGAAGGCGACCTTTACATAGTGCATAGGGCCTATGCAGTACTCAATGTCCAAGGCAGCTACTACATTCTTACAAAAGGCGACAACAACCCCGGCCTGGATATACAATACAGCAACTACCCCGCAAATCTCTCACATGTCGAAGGCAGAGTCATTAGCTCAATACCATATGTAGGATATCTTAAGCTGCTGCTCAGCGGCAGCTTGCACCAGCCGACGGGCTGCAACTCCACAATAGAGTCCTAACAAAGCGAAATGGCTAAGCTTTTCTACAAGCTCAAACTGACAAACATTTATATATATTAACGCCGCTATTCTATTGTTCATTTGATTTTACTGCCTACTTTATAGGTTTCTCTCTAATATTTAGTGATCTATATGGCAGACCTAGCCACAGATATACGTTTGGCCGTAGACAGCGGCACCGCAGCGCTAGGCATGAACAGCGTTATAGATTCGATAAAGAACAGCAGCGCAAAGCTGGTTATAATTGCAACCAGCGCAAAGAAGGAATTGAGGCAAGACATCATGCACATTGCAAAACTGGCAACAATCAATGTTATAAACTTCGAAGGCACGCCGGTTGAGCTTGGCGCGGTTTGCGGCAAGTCGTTTTCGGTCGCAGTAGTCTCGATCATAGAGCCAGGAAATTCAAGTATATTAGCAAATTTCAAGTGATATTATGCCAAATGGAGAGTTCGCAGCGCGTAGACTTGTACGACAAAGAAAGCACCAGCGTCTGCTCAAGAAAGCGCTTAAGAGGAGGAAGTTGAAGCTTAAGCAGCGCTATGACCCGATGGGCACAGTTCCAAGGGCAAAAGGGCTGGTTCTCAAGAAGTTCGAGCTTCAGCAAAAGCAACCCCACTCAGGCTTAATAAAATGCGTTAGCGTGCAGCTTATAAAAAACGGAAAGGTTGTTGGCGCTTTCGCACCTGGTGACGGCACCATAAACTTCATAGACGAGCACGATGAGGTCACCATAGAGGGGCTTGGAGGTTCGCAAAGAGGCCAGATGGGCTGCATACCTGGCATAAGATACAAGGTGATTGAGATAAACGGCATCAACGCACAGCAGATAAGGTCAGGAAAGCAGGAAAAGCCAAAGAGATGATAGCGCATGGCCGAAGCTAGCTTACCACCAGACAACGCTCAGGCTAAAGAGGGGTTTTTGCCCAAGCCACAGGAGCAGCCTCAAGTTCAGGCTTTGCCAGCCACACCAAAAAAGCCGATAAGAAAGCGCATAAAAAAGGAGCAACCAGCAACAGTTGTTCCCAGCGTGGCGATAAATGAAAACACACTCCTTTTTGGAAAATACAGCTATGATGTTGCTGTCAATGACCCGAGCCTAAAAAACTACATAAATCTGAAGCCTTCCGAGTTTCCGCACAGCTTTAGGCGCACAAGCTCAAAGATGTTTTCCAAGGCCGACATCAACATAGTAGAGAGGCTTGAGAACTCCCTTATGAGGGGCGGCACCGGAGGCAAAATTGGCGCAAAGGTCATAAGGACCAAGGGCAGGCTGCAGGGCAAAAAGATCAAAGTCATTCATATCATAGAAAGCGCTTTTGAGATCGTAAATGCAAAAACAAGCAAAAACCCCCTGCAAATGCTTATCAATGCGCTTGAAAACAGCGCCCCGATAGAGGACGTGACCAGAATAAGGCAGGGCGGCACCATAGCAAGCATTTCGGTTGATGTAAGTGCAAGCCGCAGGCTTGATATAGCCCTCAAAAACGTGGCAATATCAGCAATTACTGGCGCTTTTAAAAAGAGAAGGAGCATTGCAGAGGCACTCGCTGACGAGCTGGTCCTTGCGGCGAACAGAGATGTTAACAGCTATGCTATAAAACGCAAGAACGAGATAGAGCGCATGGCAAGGAGCGCGAAGTAGTGGTGCAAATGGTAAGGAAAGAATACCTGGTTGAAGAGATAGCCAAGCTGATGAGAAAACACGCTCTTATAAGGAATGTCGCAATCATTGCGCACGTGCATCATGGCAAGACAACACTCACAGATTCGCTGCTTGCAAGAGCCGGCCTGATATCAAAGAGCGTTGCCGGGGTGGCTTTGTACACGAATTTTGAAGCGATAGAAAAGGACCGATTGCTGACAATAAAATCTGCAAACATCTCGCTCGGCTTTACCTACAACAACAAAGAGTACATCCTTAATCTGATTGACACTCCAGGCCATGTGGATTTCGGGGGCCATGTGACAAGGTCGATGCGCGCCGTGGATGGAGTTGTGCTGGTTGTAGACCCTGTAGAAGGCATCATGCCACAAACAGAAACAGTGTTAAGGCAAGCAATGAAAGAAAAGGCAAAACCGGTGCTTTTCGTCAACAAGGTCGACAGGCTTCTTACAGAGCTCAGGCTTACGCCCGAGCAGACCCAAGAGCGTTTGCTTAATCTCGTAAACAGCGTTAATACCCTCATAGAAAAATACGTGCCTAAAGAGTTTGAAAACGCTTGGAAGGTTAGTGTTGAGGATGGCAGCGTCGCATTCGGCTCTGCATCAAAGAAATGGGCGATATCAGTGCCCATAATGAAAAAGTACAATACAACCTTCAAGGACATATTTGAGCTTACCGCTGCTGGCGATGAGAAAAGGCTTCAAGAGATAGCACCAATAGACGAAGTAACGATCATGATGATGATAGAGCATCTTCCAGATCCAAAGGAAGCACAAAAGTACCGAGTGCCTCAAATATGGCACGGCGACCTAAACAGCGATGACGGCAAGGCGATGATGGGTGTCGAGGTAAGTGCGAAAACAAACATCATAGTGTTCAACATGACCTACGATCAGCACGGTGGCGACATAGCAGTAGGCAGGGTCTTCTCTGGTGCTGCAAAGAAGGGCGTTGAGCTGCACGTCAATAACAGGGCTCAAACACAGCCAATACAGCAGGTCGCGCTTTACATGGGTCCTGACAGGGTGCTTGTAAATGAGGTGCCGGCAGGCAACATTGCTGCACTCGTGGGCATGAAGGATGTCAACATAGGCGATACATTAAGCGAGAACATAATAGAGCCATTTGAGCAGATAACCCACTACTCAAAGCCCGTTGTCACAAAGGCGATAGAGGCAAAGGACTCAAGAGATACAACAAAGCTCATAGGTGCGCTGCACCAGCTCTCAAAAGACGACCCGACAATAGTGACTGAAATAAACACAGAAACAGGAGAGCACCTTGTAAGCGGAATGGGCGAGCTGCAGCTTGAGATAGTCGAAACAAAACTCAAGGACGAGTTCAAGATACCGATAACAACAAGCCCACCAATTGTCATATATCACGAGGCGATATTCGGCAAGGCAGGGCCTATAGAAGGCAAGACTCCTAACAGGCATTCAAGATTCTATGTTACTGTTGAGCCATTACCGGAATCTGTGCAGAAGGCGATTGACGAAGGCACCATAAGGGAGGGCAAACCCAAAGGGCAGGTGGCAATAGAAGCGCTTGTCAAGTCAGGCCTAAACAGAGTGACAGCAAAAAATGTGGTTGATATATCAAACAAGTGCATATTCGCAGACACGACCCACGGAGTGCAGTATATGAACGAGGTTATGGAGCTTCTCGTTGATGGTTTTGAGCAGGCTGTTAAAGATGGCCCGCTTGCAAGAGAGAAGTGCACGGGCGTGCTTGTAAGCGTAGTCGATGCGCTTATTCATGAAGACCCCGTACACAGAGGCCCAGCACAGATAATACCTGCGATAAGAAATGCGATATATGCTGGGATGTTAACCACAGGCGTGTTTCTACTAGAACCCAAACTAAACTTCACAATAAGCATGCCGCAGGACTACGCATCAAACATAATATCATTCTTGCAGAGCAAACGTGGCCAAATCGCAACAATAAATCAGGAAAAGGAGGAGGTTACGATAATTGTAAAGATGCCAGTTGCCGAAACTATAAAAGGATTCTCAAACGACCTCAGAAGCCTTACCCAAGGCAGGGCAATATGGTACATGGTGTATGCGGGTTATGAAAAACTGCCAGGCGAGCTTCAAACAAAGATAGTCAGGGAGGTAAGGGAAAGGAAGGGCCAGCCTCCGGAGCCTCCGAAAGCAGCCGACTTTATGAGCTAAGCATTCACCCTCTTAAAATCAGCGAGCAATTATTATAGAAAGCATAAGCCCATGCAATTCTAAAAGCTTAAATACCTTTATTACCAACTACATAAACTGCTTTATTCTGCTTAACCGATGAAGTTTAAAACCTAGGTGTTTCTATGGCAAAGTCGTATGTAAAGTTCGAAGTATCTAACGAGATAGTCGCAAAGACGTATGAGGCATTGCAGCTTGCAAAGCAATCAGGCAGGGTCAGGAAAGGCGTCAATGAAACAACAAAGAGCATTGAACGCAGTTTGGCCTCCTTTGTGGTCATGGCTACGGACGTAGAGCCTGAAGAAGTAATAGTGCACCTTCCAAAGCTCTGCGAGCAGAAGAACATACCGTTCTCTTATGTACCAAGCAAGCTCGAGCTAGGCAAAAGCATAGGCCTGAATGTGCAATGCTCGGCAGTGGCTGTTGAAAATCAGGGCAACGGTGCCGCAGCGTTTAAAGATATCATTTCTAAGACTACTGGCTTAATGCCAAAGCCAGAGCCCAAGCCTGTAACAGAGCAAAAGCAAGAAAAGCAACCTAAGAAAGAGAAAGCACCCAAAAAGTGATAGTTCATGGCAGACCAGCAGCCGCAGCAGCAACTTGCAGGTTTCCTTGCAGAAATAGTAGAGATAAACATGGTAACAAAGACAGGAATGTATGGCGAGGTATACCAGGTTTCATGCCGAATCCTAGACGGACCTGACAAAGGCAGAATAATAAGAAGGAACATGATAGGCCCTGCAAAGGTGGGCGATATTATAAGGCTGCCTGACACGAGCAGAGAGGCCAGAGAGATAAGGGTGAAGTAGTGGTGCAATGAAGTGCACATACTGCTCAAAAGAGCTGTCCAAGGGCACGGGCACGATGTTCGTGTTCAGAACAGGAAAGATAAACTATTACTGCAGTAGCAGATGCTACAAAAACGGCATAATCTTAAAAAGGAAGTTCAATACGAAAGAGGCAGCCAAGCGCGTCAAATGACTACCTGCGCCTTTCAGATTCAAACACTTCGTCAAGATCGATCTCTTTCAGGCTTTCTATTTTTTTCTCTATCGCCTTCTCCTCATATTCTGGAAAATCAACACCACTAACAACGACCATAACCCTCAGCACGTCTTTCTGCATGTCTGGGTCTATCCTTGCACCCCATTTGAGCAGCGCATCCTCACTTATCCTTGAAGACACCTCTTGGAATACCTCCTCAGCCTCTCTCAGTGTTAGGCTCTCACCACCCACAATGTTAACCAGTGCCTTTTTGGCATTCGACAGGTTAGCATCAAGCATCGGGCTCTTTAACGCATTTTCCAGTGCGACTATCGCCCTTCTTGATTCTGCGCTTGTAGCCATGCCCTCCCCGGTGCCTATAACCGCGTATCCAGAATCTTTGAGCACCGACCTAAGGTCGGCAAAGTCTATGTTAACCATGCCGGGCTTTGTGGCCATCTCCACTATCCCCTTTGTCGCATTTGCAAGAATCTCATCAGAAACCCTAAACGCCATGTTCAAGGGCAGATCCGGAGCAATCGAAAGGAGCTTGTCGTTGTGTATCACTATCGCAGTGTCGACCACCTTTCTGAGCTTAGAAAGCCCTTCGAGGGCGTTTCTTGTGCGGGTCCTACCTTCGCTCGAAAAAGGCAATGTCACGATCGCAACAGCAAGCGCATTTGCCTCTTTGGCTTCATGGGCAATTGTGCTTATGGAGCCCGTGCCAGTGCCGCCTCCAAGCCCGCATGTTATAAAAACAAGATTTGCATCGCCAATCAGGCTTCTAATCTCAGCTTTGCTTTCAAGCGTAGCCTCTTCGCCAATCTTTATGTCGCTTCCTGCACCAAGCCCCTTTGTAGTCTTTTTGCCGAGCAGAAGCTTTCTCTCCGCCCTTGTCTTTACAAGATGAGCAGCGTCTGTGTTCATTGCTATAAGTGTTGCGCCATCCACCCCAAGGCTAGAAAGGCGTGTTATGGTGTTGCTGCCGCTGCCTCCAGCGCCGATCACATATATCCTTGGCTTGGCACCTTCTATAAAACGCAAAATATCTTCATCATCAACGCTTGTATCAGCCATGAAATAACCGTCGCCTTTAATAAATACTCTACAAAAAGTTAAAAAGGTATCTTGAGCAACTATGTTTGAGATATTAAAGTAAATTAGAACCGGCATCTAATTTTGACGCAAGGTCATATCATGCCTAACAAAAAATCAAGCGGGGTAAAAGAGAGGCTTTTGAAGAGGCCAGTAAAAGATACTATAATCAAAAAAGAGATGAGGGTCAGCGAGTTAATATCAGCAATGAAAGACATTGGCGGTTTTTCAGCACAGCACATGGTCGATGGCATAAAAATCGTTGGCACAATGCTTCAAGACAAAAACTCATTTAACTTCTTCTCCTTTCCTGCCGATATAGTCGCAACAGGCCTGAGAGGTACGCTTGCAGGCCTTGTGAAGTACTTCGACGCAATAATAACCACGGGCGGAACGTTCGACCACGATATAGCAAGGGCATTTGGCGGCAAATACAGCATTGGTAAGTTTGAGGCGGATGACGCAAAACTCCACTCCCTAAACATATACAGGCTCGGCAACGTATTCATAGAAAACAAGGAGTACGGTCTGAAGGTAGAGCAGAACTTTAATAGGATAATGAACGAAATCTACAATTCAAAAGACTACAAAAAAGAATACAGTGCAAGTGAACTTGCCTATGAGTTTGGGAAAAGGATTAATGATAAGAATTCCATACTCAGACAGGCATACCTGAATAAAGTGAAGGTGTTCAACCCCGGCATACTTGATGGAGCATTCGGGACTCAGCTTAGCATATTCTCCCAAGACCACGACTTCAAGCTAAATCTAATAAAGGACGAGCTGGAGCTCAGCAATATAGCTTTTGACAACAAGATTACAGGTGCACTTATGATTGGTGGCGGCATAAGCAAGCACCATGTGATATGGTGGAATCAGTTCAAGGGCGGACTTGACTACGCGGTTTACATAACAACAGCAACACAGTTTGACGGCAGCCTTTCAGGAGCGAGGCTCACAGAAGCGGTTTCATGGGGCAAGATAAAGGAAAATGCAAAATACGTCACAATAGACGGAGATGCAACCATAATACTTCCAATAATGGCAGCATCGCTTAATCTCATATGAATCTATGAAGTTATGAAAGTTTTATTTGTATTTTCTTACATCAGCTTTACGAGTTCAAAACTGTTGCTTTTTGTATCGTAAATGCCGAAACTAACTCCTGATACACTTCCAATTACTTCTCCAGGATTTGCAAGTAGAGTCTTTCCAACCTTTTCAACCCTTGGGACATGAGTATGCCCATGGAATACTGCATCATATTTGCCTGTTGCCGCAAGTCCCTCTGCGAATTCGGGTCTATGACAAATTGCAATCTTCTTGCCGTCTAATTCAATTTTCATGAAATCTCTTTCAAATTTTACATGCTCCATTTTTGCAGCCTCTTTTGCAATCTGCATCTGCTCTCCATCCACATTACCAAAAATAAAATAGAGAGGCAATTTTGTTTCAGCAAGAATTCTGAATATTGGCGGCGAACAGAAGTCACCAAGGAATATTATTGCTTCTACTCTTGCTTCCTTAGCTTTTTGCAGCACGCTCTTCAGGTTTGTTGCATTATCATGTATATCTGTTAGTACAGCAACTTTCATTTTCACACCAAAGGGAAAATCAGAGATTCTTCTTCAGCCAGCTTTTCAGTATTTCTTTTGAAACAGCCCCGACATTCCTCGTCTTTACCTCGCCATGTTCTATAAGCAGTGTTGTCGGTATGCTCATAACATTGTATCTTTGGGCCAGCGACTCGTTTTCATCAATATTTATCTTTACGAACTTCACTTTTTTATCATACTCTTCTGAGACCTGTTCAATTATCGGGGAATACATTCTGCACGGTCCGCACCACTCCGCCCACAAATCAATTACTACGGGCACTTTTGATTTCAAAACCTCGCTATCAAATTCCTTTTCACTAACATCTGCAACTGCCATGACCTCACCATAAATCTAAACACTTCACGCTTTTAATCTCTTGGCAATATTATCGATTTTCCTTTCAAGCTTCTTAAATTCTTCCCTGCTCCACTGCAGTCCTTTCCATTCAATGTATATAGTAAACATGAAGTCGACTATCGACCCCAGCAACACCCCAATTACTAGGGATAACAAATCTATCATAGTTTAACGCCTACTGTTATTAAATTCGCAGATGATAATATATGCTGATAAATATAAAAACACCATCAGCTAATTTCGTACTTTGTATAAAAGATGGTATCTTGTAAAATTGCAGCAACATTTTTATTATTTAAAACATACAACTAATTCGTGATGAACTGCACTTTATGACGCTGAGCAAGGCTATGATGACGATCTTGAGTGCTGATATACATTGATGATATGAAAATTCCCCCAACGTCCATAAAAAAATACGTGAACAAGACATTTGGCTTCTCTATAAATGATGAAGCCGCAAACGAGCTTTCAAAAATGCTTGAGAGGCGTGTGGCAGAAATCGCCAAGCAGGCTGTTGAAAGGGCCAAGAGGCGCAAGAGCAAACTCATCGATGTAGAGGACATACAAGCTTACAAGTTCAGGAGCCTAGAGTGATGGAATTAAAGCCCTGCTAAAGGATAAGCTATCTAAGAACAGGTGAAAACCATGGATCCGAAAAACATAAGAATTTTTGAGGAAGTAATGCAAAAAGAATGCAATGCGATAATTAAAGTAAATGGCAAACTGTACTGTTTTGGTTGTGGTAAGGAAATAAGCAAAGAGTACCAAACAGGTAATAATACAAATAATCCCTATCATCATCCATTATGTGAGCGTTGCAGATTAGAGTTCCAAAAAATATCAGACGCAATGGAACAGAAATCCGATCAACTTCCCCTACGTCTTAAAAGTCATAGTTTAGGCTGAGGTGAATCAATGAGGGAGGCTCTGCTTTCAGAAAGCCCAAAGCACGCATTGAAGTTAGAATATCAATTCGAAGGCAGAGCGATCACTGTGCTGTGGGAGCGACTTTGGTCAAAGGCGGCCCTTAAAACAACTTTCGACAGCGAAGGCGGCATTCTAGATCAGAGAATTATCAGACTTGACAAGTCTCTAGAAGAAACAGTAGGTTCATTTATAGAAAGCGAAACTCTATTGGTTAAAAAAACAGACTACAAAAAGGTTAAGCTCAACAAAAACTGTCCATCATGCGGCTCACAAAGTCTTGTCAGATACGCAGAGCATGTGTCCAACCCCGAAGAGATACCAACAGTGCCAAAATACCTGTGCGCAGATTGCAACTCAGAAAGCTATTACCTAACAGACAGCTATCTCAATAGGCTTGTTGATGAACACCCCCACCTTTTCAGCGAAGGAGAGTTAAGCAACCGCAATCGAAATAGTGAGGCGTTTATACGGGAGCTCAAAGAGTACATAATAAAAATTTTTGCGGCCAAAAAGGTACTAACTATTAAATAATATGCTTCTATATAATTAGGTGCTTGTATGTTAATTTCAGATCTATACGGCAAACAGATCATTACCACTGCGGGCAATAGATTAGGCATAGTCGAAGACGTGATTATTGACTTTGAGAATGGCATTATAGTAAGGCTTCTTCTTACGAAATTTGAGGAGCTCACAAAAGCAGAGAACACAAGAGAGATGATGAGGCGCCACAGTGTTAACTTCGATAGAGTCAAAAGCATAACAGAAACTATAGTGGTCGGCCAACCGCCAAAATAACTAGTCTGTAGAAACTTCTATTGGAATATTGGGCCTCTTCTTTATTACCCTTCTGCTACCGCAGTAAGGGCACCTGACGCCACTTGCAACTGAATCCACATCCTTTCCGCATTCAACACACACATAAGCCATTTTATCAACCATTTTATAAACTTTGAAATATTTATTGCTTTTGATCGTAGCCCCTCAGCCAGTCCAGAAACTCTTTGAAGAGGGCTCTTTTGCTTACATCTACCACTCTAACCTTGACAGTCCCAGCGTACTGTTCATCATTAAGCGATAATATCTCTTCATAATCTTTCTTGTGGGTGTAATGCACCTCCATCCAATGCACTTTGCCTTCAAGATAGTCGTCCAGAACCTTTTTTGACGATACCGGCAACGGAGTGAAACCAAATAGTATTCCATTTCCCCAATACAATGGCAATGCACCGCTTGGCGTCACTCTTTCTCTTAGCAGATTGTCCAGCTCAATCTTGACTACGTCGTGCACGATCAATGTCTGGGTTGGTTGGTGGTTCACCTTTACCATATTATCACTTCTTCAGGCTTGATATCTGCCTTTTTGCTATTTCGCCAGCTGCGGTGCTTAGCATATAAGCCCCCCCCGCAGATGTAACCTTGCAATGTCTGCACCTCCATATGCTGGAAGCGATTCTTTCTACACTAATTCTTCCACAGGAGTTACACCTGTAAAGCGCGATCTTCTGCTGCCTAATCTCTTTATAACGCTTCCTCAGGCTTGCACCAGTTCTCATCCTTGCACTTCCCATATAATCATTTATCTAATGTGGCATTTATTTGCTTTTTCAATTCTTCGTATTTGCTAAATGATAAGTCAACAAGATTATTAATCTCATCTATGGAAAAACTACCACTCAGTCCCTTCTGCATCGCCCTTATATGTAAGCCATCTGTTGCGATGGTAAGCCTGGTGCTCATTGCTGACTCTTCTGCACCATTTGGGTCTAGGATTATCTTATCACCTACCTTGCAGAATGTAGTTGAAACTACTGTATTCTCGATCTTCAACGGCTTGTCATCAGCCGTGTGCACTATCTCTTCGTTTTCAAACTTTGGAATTCTAGTATGAGCAAGGGCGCTCATAACCGCAAGTGTACCCGCATCAAAAAGATTGCCATCGTAGTTCAGCACATACAGATCGACATAAACGCTCCACACACTTTCTTTGTCTATGCTCAGACTTTTAAGGTCTATACAGTTGCCCGCCCTTATGCCTCTGTCAATGACTCTTGCAAGCTCTATAGCACTTGGGCTTGGCGGCCCTACATCATATTCCGCAGACGCAACAGGCAGCAGTTCAGCAGAAACTATAAAGTTTCCTTCATCTGGTGTGTCAGAATGGGGTTCCTCAACAACCATTTTAACACCTGCAAGAACCTTCGTGTTGCCCACGTCAACCTGGGCAGAGCCCTCTGCATTGCCTAGTGTGTTGCACTTTATCACGATTCGTCTGAACTCGTCGATTCCTCTTGACTCAAGCCTTTTACCGCTTTCCAAAAGCTCCTTAATATAGCCGCTTCTTATAAGATCCATGCTGCTCATTTGCTCACACCCTCATAAAGTTTTCTTATTGATTCTTTTTGTATCTCTGTTATCGTCTTGCCCGCTTTGAATACCATTTCAAAGCTCCTTTTAAGCTCCTCTTTCGTATAGCCACCATCCATCTGCAAAAGCAGAATTTCATTGTTTTTTGGTGATACAGCCACAGGCATGTCGGCATCAGAATAGTTGTCCTCAATCATATTTGGATCAATTATCATATTCTCGCCTATTTTTGCTGCGCTTACGGCGTAGACAAGATCCCTGATTGCTATGCCTGCAATCGCCAGCGCGACCGCAGCTGCGGTTATGCCTGCAGATCTTGTGCCCCCATCACCCTGCAGAATCTCTACGAATATATCGATCTCACTGCCGGGATACTCGTTCAGCATTATAACATTCTCGAATACCTCTTTAGTAACCTTTGATATCTCCATCGCGCGCCTGTTGGGGCCGCTTCTTCCATGTTCTGAAAGTGATGAGAAGGGCGCCATAGAATACCTGCATTTTACGATTGCCTTTGAAGAGTCCGTTAAATGCTTGGGCACAACCTCTCTTGGCCCATAAACAGCCGCAAGCACCTTATTGTTGCCCCATTCAAGGTATGCGGAGCCCGCAGCATTCTTGAGTATACCCGCCTCTACTTTCAATGGCCTTAGTTCCTCAAAATCCCTCCCATCCGTTCTCTTGCCGTTTATTATCAGTTCCGGCTTGTTTGCATGACTCATATTATCATCTATTTGTTTCCAGCATTTGTTTTATCCTTTCTGTAAGGCCCGAAGTATGGGCCTCGTTTTCTATTTTAATCAAAGCGGAAATTGCAAGGTCAACATTGCCTCTGTTAATCCATACCAGACCGTTTCTGCCCACGACAATCTGGCTCCCTGTAAGATCTGTAAGCTGCTTTATCATCGTGTCGCCCCTTCCTATAACTCTTGGAATTTTTACCGGCTTTATATTGAGCAATATACCACCCTTCAATACACCATAACGTTCAAGAATAACCCTGTTCTTTCTTTCAACTTCGCTTATTGTCGCTCTAACCACGCCCCCAACGCTGAAGTGCTCCCTGCTATACCTATCCAATATTATAAGTCCTTCAACAAAGTCGGTGAGCATTACTTTATAAACACTGTTTCTTTCGGATGCGACCACCCCAACAACGTTTTCGCCAATGTTCGGCAACCACACGCCCTCCAGAGGTATGAGCGTGCCGTGCTCCTCATCGTACATGCCAACAATAGCCGCATAAGTTTTGCTGTTACTCACATAAGTGTGATTAAGCCTCTTTACCCCATTAAATATGAGCTCTCCTGGTAAAATAATCCTTTTCATAATTTCACTAAGCTAGTATCTTTGTCGTTGCCCTGCCCTGTGTGGCATTGTTTATCGCATTATAAAACTCATTCTGCAAGCCTGCAGGAAACTCAACAATTGCATCAAGATTGCCGTTAGAAAGCCATTTCTCTGACTTCAAGCCGTATCTCTTAAGCACGCTGTAGCTTCGGTTTGAAAGCTCTGCCGGTATTACAACCTCAATCTTGACAAGCGTGAACTTTATTGGTATTATTGGTGAAAGCTTTTCTACAATCTCATCAATCTGCTCGTTAGCGTTTTTGAATGGATCTATGGTAATTCTTGCCTCCTTCATAGCGTTTTCTATCCTGATTGTAGGCATAGGTGCATTGGTGCGCGGGTCTATAGCGTTTCTTGCAATGGTGTCTATAATCTGTTTCTTTTTTTCCTCTAACAGTTTGTTCCTTTGCTCTGTGGTTATGGGAACATTGCCCTTCTTCAGTATCATACTTACAATGGTTGCAAGGTCGGTTGTATTAAACGCCTTCTTTATCTTATCTTCGCTTTGCCGCTCGCCCCTGTTGACGTCCTTAAAGACATCATCGGCTTCCAGAACGCTCAGTGGGTCTGAACGCTTGCCCGTTATGTATTCATAAGCCAATTCAGAGTCAACGAGTATTTCGAATGTTTCCTTGTTTACAATATACTTTGCTATGACTGATTTGGACATCTAATCACAATGCCAGAAAATGTGCAACACTAAAGATAACTCGAAATCTCTTTCGATGTCAGCGGCACATATCCCTTCTCCCTTGTTATAATAGAAATATCAATGTTATCTGGGATGAGTCTCCCCTGGTCTATCTTCTTTATTATACTTACGCCCAGCTTTATCACTTCATCAATTTTCATATTTTCCCTATACTCTTTCATGAGTGCTTCCTCTGCGATTTTCTTTCCAGCACCTATCGCATCTGCCTTATACCCAGAAAAAGTAGCTCCTGGATCAACCTCATATATCCTCTTGGTGTTGTTGTCAACGCCGCCTATAAGCAGGGCAACGCCATAGGGCCTAAGCCCACCATACTGCGTTACTATCTGCATCTCCTCTGATATCTCACGAGCCACAGTTTCAACAGACTCTGTTTCATCGTATATCATTCTGTGGGTTTGGGTGTGCTCGCGTATCACGTTAACTACATGCAAACCGTCGGATACAAGGCCGCTGTATGTAACGCCTATGAACGAGTCTACCTTGAAGATCTTTTGTACGGTGCTGGGTATTATTAGCAGCTGCTCAATGTTTTTGTGTGCGATTAGCACGACCCCATCATCGGCTATCATGCCTATCGAGGTGGCCCCTCTTCTTACCGCCTCTTTTGCATATTCCACTTGGAAAAGCCTGCCATCGGGGGCGAACATTACACCCCGGTCATATGCCTGTTGTACATTGGGAAACATACTGATTCACCATTAAGCAAAAAGTCGTTAGCTATTAACGTTAGCACAAAATAAATACTTATGCGAAGCTGTAAGCAGAACAGTATCTAAAACATCAGTTTTCTATCATGTCCATTTTGTCATCCTGACCTTTATTCTGCTTGACTTCTTAAACACCTATCTTATATTTTAGAATAAGGATTTATAACCTTTTGCTTGTCTCTGCTGTAACCAAGTGCGATAACCACAAACATATTTTAATATTCAAAGTGAAACAACCACATGCAAATTATTGAAATTAATACAAAGGCAGACTTTGAAGCTCAACGTCGGACAATTGAGAGAGTAGTTAAAAAGCACGGCATAATCGTATATCCTACCGACACACTTAACGCGATTGGTTGCTCGCCCTATGATAGATTTGCAGTAACAAAATTACTCGATATCAAGCAAAGGCGTGAAAGATCGCTGCCAGTACTCGTTTCTAACATATCGGTTGCTAAACGTGTAGCAGTAATTAACCGCGCGGCGAAAATTCTAGCGGCAAAGTTTTGGCCAGGGGCACTGACATTAGTGCTGCCCATTGCCGATACTCAAATTTTAAAAACGGTATCTGATAACGGAAAAATTGGTTTAAGAGTGCCAAGGCACGAAACCGCCAGGCTAATTGCAGATGCATTTGGAGGTTTGGTAATCGGGACTAGCGCAAACATCAGCGGGGAAAAGCCCCCAACCAAGACTAACGAGATCATAAAGAAACTGCCAGGTGTTGATTTGATAGTGGCTTCAAAATCGCATCTGATTGGCAGGCCATCTACCGTGTTTGATGCCGTCAGCAACAGCATAATAAGAGAGGGTGTGATAAGCAAATCAGAGATAGAAGAGGCGCTCAGAGCCGAACCGTAATCTTGCCCAAGAGCGAAGCATGCTCTCTTAACGCCCTCAATGTCCCAGAGCTTCTTAGTGTAAAGAATGCAACCTCAGAATTTCCAACCTTCTTTAAAAATGTAAGCGCACGGATCAGCTCTCCAACGCCAGACAAACTTGCCTTTATGATAAACAGATTATTGCCTGCAAATTCTATAACTTTTGGGTTTATTTTATGGTAGCCCAGCTGGCCCGAAATCTCGATTATACCTTTGTACAACTGTTCTGTAAATGCGTGTATCTCGTGCACCTCATTGCTCGTCTCTACAAGAAGGTATCTCTGCTTTGTTCTCATTTCACCAACAGTTCCTTGTTGACAGTGCTTATGCTGCTCCTAGCAAACTGCTCGTTAGCACCAATCAGTTTTGCAATTTCGATGAGCTGCATGTAAGAACACATATGCAACTTCGACTCGGCAACGCTGATGAAGCTCACCTTGATGTGCTTTTTACGTGCGACATTCAGCAAAATCTCCGCCCTGTAAATAAGCTTTGACCTTTCAATGCCGGTACTTGAAGTAAAGATGTTTGTTGGCACGCACAGTATGCAATCGTTCTCGCTCATGATGTCCAACAGCCTTCCATCGCCCCTCATGTCTTTGATTGCAATCCCTCTTGCTCCGGAGCTTGCAAGCGTCGCAAGCCTTTTTTTGTTCGCACCGTACGCTATGCAGTCATCGCAGGAGGTGCCTTTTTCGATATCTACGTCTATGAGCTTTATATCAATTCCAGCTCTAAAGATTTTCTCAAATCCCAATCTTTTCGCCATATCGCCGCTAACTTCGCAAGAATTAGCTACCAGATCGTAGTACTTCAAACACGCACCTACTCGATCACTTCTGGCTTCCTGCCCTCGCTAACCCCAAAAATGTCCTTCTCCAGTACAAACCTGGTCTTCTTTGAAGGATAAAGAAGCTTTATCAGCTTTGTGTGGCCCCTTATGCCCTTGCCTGAGTCGAATGAGGCTATCAAGCCCTGCATCTCTAGTTCTGCAACATAGTTTCTGTACCAGCGCTCGCTTTTGGGCGACCTGTGCAGGCCCTCTGCCAGCGACTTGTATCTGTTATAAACTTCGCCGCTGAACAGATAGGTGTCAATACCATCAACAAGCTTTTTGTAGGTTCCACCGCTTTCAGCAAGCAGAACCACGGCATAAAGCACAAGCTTCTGATGCTCTGGCAGGGTTGCTATCAGATCGTAAACAATGTCGTTCTCCGCGGCCTTTACCGCGCTTTCAGCGTCTTTAAGGGTTATAGACTCACTATCCCGTTCCTCTGCAAGCTCTCCTGTTTTTGAGAGAATCTTTAACGAAAACCTTGCATCACCCCCCTCCTTTGCTGCGGTAGCGGCAATGTAATGCAGTATGTCATCGTTTATGGTACCATGCTTGAAACCGGTAGACGCCCTTTCCTTTATTATTGCGTAGATCTCATTCGCATAGTATGGTGAGAACACAAGTTCACTTTCATAAAGAGTCGAGAGGCTTCTTGGGTCAAGCTCTTCTTTGAATGAAATTTTGTTCGCTATCCCCACAATTGTTACCCCACCCGCCCTGATGTCGCTGTTTATCCTTGTCAAGGTGTATATCAGATCGTCAAGATCCTTCACAACATCTATTTCATCAAGGATTATAACGAGTATTTTGCTGTCCTCTTCTATCCAGCTCACTAACCTTTCATAAAGGTCAACGGCACCATAGCCGCGCTTCGCATATGTTGGCAAATGGTCGCTCACTATCTTGCTTAAAACTCTGAACCTAGAATTATAGATCCTGCAATTTACATAAGATATCTTCGCCTTTGAGTTTGGTATATCGTTTATCTCATTAATTACATACTTCGAACATGTGGTCTTGCCTGTGCCTGTCCTGCCATATATGAAAAGGTTTCTGCCCCGCTCGCCCTTCAGTGCTGGCGCAAGTGCCTTCTCGATGTTTTCTATCTCCTTTTCACGAAAAACGAGTTTTTGCGGGGTAAAGTGGGGCGAGAGTACCTCCCGCCTGGCAAATATTTTTGATTCACCCAAAAGGTCGTTAAGCGCCATCGTATCCCCACACTGTATATATTTGCCAGAATAATTTAAATGCATTACCAGCTTATTATTCTGCTTTCCCTAAGCTTGCTTATATCTAGCAAGCTGTAACGCCATATTATGTCACCGCGAGTTTCGCTTTGCACGCTCCACGGTTTTACAATCACGGTATCATTCTCCTTTATCCAGAATCGCCTTTTAAACCTGCCAGGTATTGTACAAAGGCGCTGTTTGCCGTCATTGCATTCCACTATGAAATTTGTCGCTCCGACGCTCTTCAAAATCTTGCCGACCACCTCACCCTCTTCCGGAAGCTTTAACCTATAAACTATCGGTGCGCCTCTTCTTTCATCATGCCTTTCTCTGGGTCTCATTAAACTGCCTAATAACTTTTGACTGCATAGCGTGAGCCGCAAGCCTCGCACACCAGATAGAACATTCCACCCCCAGCACTTTCTAGGTGTGTATCTGGTTTCTTGCACTCCTTGCATACAACATATAGCTCAAAGTACCTTGCAACCCTCTTGTTAAGCTCGTCTGAGCTAAACCTGCCGTTTATCACAAGCCTTTTTTCATCAGCGCCTACTGGCACGCCAAGCTCCTTGCTTATGTATCTTGCAATCTCGTTAAATTTTCTTCTTCCAACGTCTGCAATGTTTGCAATGTTTTTTATTATGGTTTTGTTGCCCTCAACTATCAAATCAACCCTGGGTATCGTGAAGTCTGATTTTTCTGCAGAAGCGTCTGGAATCTGGGAGAAGGCACGGTCCAGAAGTTTGGCGTATTCGTCTTCATTCAAGGATTTCACCACAAATACTCTAAAACTTATACCGCAGAACCTTATAACTCTTTCTGATTTAATAGAGGTAAAAACCTACATTGATGTTACGATAAGTAATTAGCACACCATCTACAAACCATCACATAAACCTATATAGGAATATCGCAAATACTATTATGTGGCAGATAGGCAGGGCGCTAAGGGTGCCCTACACCGCAAATCCCTTTATGGTGGGCCAATGCCGGCTGAATGTTATGCAGCTATGTAAGGCCTACACAGAGGCAATGATGACTTGCCCTAGAGGATAGCTTGATATGTAAACCAGGCCAGACCGGAAGGAGCAACCTTAAGCATGTAGTCTCATAGCAAAAGCTAGGGGCGTGCAATGACGCTATGCTTTTAGGATACAGGTTTGAGTGGATGTGTAGCAAACCTTATTTAGCTGTGTAATGTAAAGCCAGCTTCTGCCACACATGCCGGGGTCGCCTAGTGGTAGGGCGGCAGCCTGCTAAGCTGTTTGGCAATTTTGCCTCCGCGGGTTCGATTCCCGCCCCCGGCGTTTTAAAGAAGGTAGTGCCGTGATTACACCAAAGGAGGTTTATAACTACACAATAAACGAATTTGCAAAAGTAAAACTGCCAATGTACAAATCTGAAGCAGATGCATGGCCCAAGCAGAGCACTGTTTTTAAAGCAGGACAAAAACAGCTAGTTTTTATAGCAGGTTCCCATGTATTTGGGGACCACCCATTCACCAAATTTTTGACCACAGCATTCAAAAAATCGAATCCACAGTTCGTGCTAGTTGAAAGATCAAAGGACTCAAAAAGAGAGCGGCTCATGTTTTGGCTAAGCCAAGAGAGACGAACATGGACAGAAGTAGATTACACAATACATCTTGCAGATAAAAAACACATTGGCTTTGCAGGAATGGATACCGAGCGAAGAATGATGTTCGAGCCCTTTATTAAATTAAAAAATGGGATTAAGGTCGGAATACTTGACTGGATAATTAAATTCTATTGCTCTTACAGAGATACAGCAGATGTACTAGACCCGGAAGATCGTTATGCATTTGCAAAAGTCACGCTAATTAGAGAGTTTGTTCATCCAACTGGAGATTTTATATATTTCAAAAAAGAATTTATCCGCCTTAGGGAATCTAAATATAAACAATTAACTTTCAGTGAAATGGTCGACTCTATTGTTACTGAAATGTCAAGAAAATATATTTCTAAAAAGCCGTTTCTTGAGTTCTTTGAAAAAGAAAAAAACTTAAATGCACCTTATGGGCCCTGGCCTGATTCAAAAAAGTATAAGATTAATAAAATAAGTGCGTACTTAGACTCTTACAGGGACGCAAGCATGATTAACGAGTGCATAAAAAGAATGAAAGAATTTAACAGAGTATTTGCTGTTGCAGGATCAGGACACATTGATGGCATAAGGAAATTGCTTGCAAATGAGATAAAAAAGAGCTTTGGTAACGTTGAAATTCTAAGTTATAAACAGTTTTCAAAAAGGTATACAAAAATATAAATTTTCGATTCCCGCCCCTCAACACTAATACTTTTGAATAGCCACCCATCGAGCAAAACACCATCTTTTATATCTTAATATATTATAATGTTATAACATTATACAACGTGATGAAATGAATAACCCAAATATCGTTATGGTTGTTATCGACGCATTTAGGCCAGACCATCTCAGTCTATTTGGCTATGGCAGAGAGACAGACCATAACCTCAAGAGAATAGCCAAAGAGGCCATACTTTTTAGAAACCAGTTTTCAGTTTCGAACGCAACAGCCTCTGCATTAACATCAATATTTTCAGGCTTAGTGCCCAGCACCCATGGAGTTATACACCAATTTCCATACACCAAACCAGAAGAATTCGACAGAGCAGAAAAGATAAAGTTTTGGCTTCCGAGTTTTTTGAAGGGCAGAGGCTATGAAACCATGGCTTTTGATTGGGTTGGTGAGTGGTTTACAAAAGGATTCAATTATTATAAAGAGAGTGATGAAGAACTAGAAACGCTTTTTGCCCCAACTAAAATGACTGTTGATTTGGCAATTTCAAAAATAAAAAAAGCAGGAAGGCCGTTTTTTGCATTTTTGCACCTTTGGGATACTCATTTCCCATTTCCAAACACTCCTTATCAAGGAAGTGGAGCTAATGAAGCAGAAAAAATCCTAAGCAGTATAAAGAATGAAAAGCAAAAAGAATATGTAAAAAAGAGAATGGATGCCGCAAAACTTTATTCTGTTCAAGACATTACAAACAAGTATGATGAAACAATCCAGATTATTGATAATGAAATCGGGAGACTATATAACTTTTTGAAGCAAGAAAATCTGCTGGACAATACTATTGTCATCATACTCGGCGACCACGGGGACATAATAACCGAACACGGAATATATTTTGGCAATTGCGGGCTGTTTGATGGATCTGTTAGAGCGCCCCTAATTATTAAACTGCCGAGCCTGAAAGGAAAGGAAATAAGCGAGATGGTACAGAATACAGACATTGTGCCAACGATTTTGGATTTTCTTGGAGAAAAGATAGTATTAGACGGGAAATCGCTCTTGCCCTTGATAAAAGAGGGGCGGAAAGTACGCAGCAAAATATTACTATTTGATGGCCTAGCTAACGATGTCAAAGCGGTAAGAACCGAAGGCAGAAAACTGATCGTAGCTAAAGATAATTTCTGCAACCTGTGCAAGGCAAGCCACCATTACGATGTAGAGGAATATGATTTAGTTAAAGACCCACAAGAGAAGAGAAATATCTTCTCAGACAAGTCAGAACTTTTAAAATACTTCAAATAACTCGCTACCCCGATTAAAATCAAAAACAAACCTTTATATATATAATGTTATAACATTTAATAACAAGATGTGATAAAAATGGATAAAGATAGCAAAGAATCTATGGACACGAGTAACCTGGGCGACAGGTTTACTGCAAAAAGAACCGATAGATGCATAGAACTCATGAAGCCCGAAGTTAGGGCGCTTATAGACCTGCCTTTAGAAAAGAAAATCAAAAAATCCCAGGAGATAATCAAGGAGGCGTTTGCAAAGTATAAAAGAGTAGGCATAGGCTTCAGCGGAGGCTCCGACAGTGAGGTTATTCTGCACTTGACACTGCCATTCAAACACGACATACCGATTATATTTGTTGATACAAGATACGAGTTTCCTGAAACGCTACAGTTCATACAAGAGCTAAGAGAAAGCTGGAATTTCGAGAACTTCAATATGGTTAGGGCAGAAAAAGATCGAAAAGACGAATTTGCAAGCCAGTATGGCTACCAAACGCCAAAATTTACTATACAATTCAATGACTATCACAAGATAGAGCCTATGATGAGGGCCATAGCCTATCACAAACTTGATGCTTTCATAGCGGGGATACGCGGCGTTGAGCACGAGGAAAGAGCACAAGAAACGTTATTCTCGCAAAGGCACAACCCAGACCACGTAAGGGTGCACCCCCTGCTATTTTGGCAGAAGGCGGACATATTAGCATATATGAAGAAACATAATCTTAAAACAAACCCAATGTATTTGAAAGGCTATACTTCGTTGGGATCTACGATCGACACAACCCCGAATACAGATCCAAACGCACACGAAAGGGCAGGAAGAGGTATAGTGAGAGAGACCGTAATGAAAAAGTTAAGGGAATTAGGCTACACCTGAAAAGAAAGTTGTGATAGAATGAAAAATCCAGCAAAAAGGAAGTATACGACAATAACGATCCCAAGCACGCTGTTTGAAAAACTCCAGGCGAACATAAAGGACACTGGCGGGTTCTCTTCCGTATCGGACTACGTCACATACATACTGCGGGAAACTTTGGCCGAGATAAACACGCACAAATCGAAGAGCAGCAGCAAGGTGGAAGGGGCTGTCATGAGCAAGCTTAGGGCATTAGGCTACATTCAGTGATTTTTTGCAAGCCAAAAATAGCAACGCAAGGAGAGCAAGGCAACTTCAAGGCCCCAAAAAGAAGAGCACACCAACAATGAAAAAGCTCAAGGCAGTTAAAAATCAAAAACAGTCAAGCAAAGAGAGGGAGAAAGAAGAGGAGCAGATAAAGGAAAAGCTAAGGGCTTTAGGGTATATGTGAGTGATGTCAAAACAACTGCTGCGTATCATCTTCACTCGTGCGTACAAGGCTAATAAATGTAAATATAAGAATTAGCGTTTTCGTATTTTAATTGATTTCATGGACTATATTGTAACTGGAGGGGCAGGCTATATTGGTGGCTACTTAGTTGATAAGTTGGTTGATATAGGTAAAGTCACCGCGCTGGATGATTTGTCAAAAGGCACTTACATAAACAATAAAACCAACTTTATAAAGATTGACCTTAGAGACGCCACAAAGGCAAACGAATTAAAACTTCCTGACCAAGCCATAATTTTTCATCTTGCCGCAAATCCCGATGTTAGGGGCTCTATGACAAACATATACGAGCACTATAGCAGGGATGTCACAACAACACTAAATGTAATGGAATTAGCAAGAAAATTAGATGCTAAAAAAGTACTTTTTGCATCATCCTCTGTGGTGTACGGTGAGGCAAAGAAGCTTCCAACGCCAGAAACGTACACACTAGGACCTATATCAAACTACGGTCTGTTTAAGCTGCAAAGCGAAGAAATACTAAAGTACTATTCAAGAAATTACGGGATAAAAACAGTTTCATTGAGGATAGCGAATATAATCGGAGGGAGAATGAGTCACGGCATAATACCTGATTTCAGAAATAAGTTGATTGAAAATAGTAGCGAACTTGTAATACTCGGAGATGGAAAGCAAAGGAAGAGCTATCTTTATATAACAGACGCAGTCGATGCATTCAACCACATTGCGCATCTTAAAAGTAGCAAAAAGTACAATGTGTTTAATATCGGAAATGTTGACTATACTTCAGTAGATGAGATAGCCACAACAATTGAGCAAGAGATGGGACTCAATCCAAAACGCACATATATCAACAAATTGAATGGAAGAGGTTGGGAAGGAGACGTAAAGCTAATGTTACTTGATATAAAGAAAATTCAAAAGCTGGGTTGGAAACCAAAACATAGTTCAAGCGAAGCAGTCAGACTCGCAGTCAAGGATCTTATTTCAATCTCTATGCAGGCAAACTAAGGCAAAAACTAACTTACTATTTTTAAGATAAGATTTCTATACTTCGATATCATCTCATTTTCATTGAACATTTTTGCTATATTCTTTGACACCCTTACTGCGTAATCTCTTGCTTTCCTGCTTTTATATATAAGCAGAATCGTATCTACCAAATCTTGTGTATCCTGTGCATCAACACTCAGTATTCTCCCTATGTCCTTGCCCTTTAAATCTACCGAATATGCATTCTTTGACAATATAATTGGAAGAGAATTAGCTGCCGCTTCTAGTACAGTTAGACTGAAACCCTCCCAAAAAGAGACGAGTACGAAAAGATCTGCAAGTTTATACATATAAGGTATGTACGCGTCTTCCAACCCTCCCGTAAATGCAATCCTTTTATCCTCTTTTGCGAGTTCGACGTAGTCTCGAAGTGAAGGCCCCTCTCCAGCTATAAGGAGCCTGAAATTTTCATTGCTTAGCTTTTTGAATGCCCTTATCAGGGTGCTGACATTCTTCTGCCTTTCAAACAACCTTCCTAGGTATAAAATAACAAAACTATTCCCTTCAAGGCCATATCTCGACCTTAACCTATTCAGGACACTCATATTTTTAGCTATCTTGAAGTCGACGCCATTTAGTATCAGTGTTACCTTACCTGTTAACCCCCCTATGCTGTTGAATTGCATATGATTTAACGCAACATTGGCATCAAAAAAATTGAAAAATTTCTTTTTTGCGTCTTCCACGTTATAAGCAGTAAGCCCGCTTCCAATGGTAAGTGGCATTGCCTCTTTCGAGAAGTAGCCTGATTTTATGCTTGTTGATATGCTGTTATGGTCGATGTATACTGTTTTGAATTCTAGGCCTTTGCGCTTAAGATATTTGATAAGTACGATGTCCTGTACAGAGTTTGCTATAATGACGTCTGGGTTTATGGACCTCATTTTTTGGAGGAGTTTTTCCTTATCTATGCCGACGCTTAACATATTCCTTACAATTAAAAGGTTATAGCCGAATCTAAGCAATCCAATTTCACTCAACCTACTTTTTCTTAAAGATAGACTCAAAACTCTGCCCCTTTCAAACATTATAGTGTTTTTATCGTGCTTCAAATACTCTGTTTCATACCCTACATAATAAGTATCAAAGAATTTCTTAAGGCCTTTATACAGGATAGCTGCTATTCGTGCCTGCCCACCTACCTTATTAAGTCGAGAACCAAGATCGACTATCACAACTTTCATACTTTCACTTTATAAACTTTGAATTCTTTGAGCCTTTGCTGCCCACACCAAAGTAATCTAGTACGGTGGGTGCAACGTTTAGCACTGATAACTCCTTCAAATTGACCCCTGCATTATTTGAGTAAAATCCAAAAAACCCATACCTTGTGTGGTCCCCATTTTTCGTGTGCTGCGGCTTCATAAATATTGTATCAAGTGAAAAATTGAACAGGTCTATGCTGTAGCCCGGTTTTGCATCTGCGAATATGTCTGGGGCAATAAACTTATTGGTATTTTTGTAGTACGTGGCTGCATCTATCACGTTTGCAAGCAACCTGTCTCCTTCTGCGCTCTTTATGCTTTTCAGGTCCCTTATCAGGCCTGCCTTTACTTTCTTCTTTTCCTGGTTACTTACTATACCCCTATCAAATCTTTTGTCATTTATCCATATGGTTGCAACATCTATGTTTGAGACCTCTGCGAATGCCTTGGTTTGCGCCATATCAAAATCGAACATATGCAACCTCACATACTTGCCACTTCCCGCCGAGGAAAAGAAATTACCAAGTACGCTGTATGCAAGCCTTTTTATCAGATAAGGCATCCTATCATATATCTTTCTCAAGTGGCCCTTGTACTTCATAAGCGATTCCCTTGTTCTGTATGCTAGGGTTGCAATGCCTTTGTTTTCTTTCATGCTTTCAAGGACCGATTCCTTAAGCTTTGCATACCCATTGTGAACAAGCCAGGTATTTATCAAAAACTTGTTATGAATTGCTTGACCGCCGTGATCCGATAACACAACTATAGCAGAGCCCTCTCTCTCTACCCTTTTCATTACATAATCCACAAACTTTGAGATCCGAATGCATACCGGGAGAAAATAATCCTTACTGTTCTGTTTGTTCGTTACGTAATGCACCAATCTATCTGTTTCTGTAAAGCAAACATAAACAAAATCATAATCATTCGTCTCAATCATTTCTTTGGCTATGTTCGCCCTGGCCTTCACACACTTTTCATACAGTTTTACCGCTTCTTCATCAGTAATCTTTCCACTTTCAATATCCTTTTCTATGTCGAGTTCTCCCCAAAAACGATATTTTTTCATCAGGCTTTCCAATTTTCTACTGTTCGTCTTTGCTGGCAGGGGGAAGCCGGTTATCATGTCTATATTGCCTATCTTTGGAAGCTTTATGTCAGCAGCCGGAGTAATCAATAGGCATTTATGGCCTGTGCGTGCTAGCTTGTACCAAAATGGTTCAGTCTTATAGGAATCGTAAAATACCAAGTCTTTGACATAGTCCTTCTTCAGGGTGAAGAAGTCTGGAACACCGTGCTCCCCTGGATTTAGCCCGGTGTATATGCTAGACCATGCGGGGCCTGTCATGGGCGGCAATGTTGACTCCATATCCGCTATCTGGTTGCGCTTTATAAGTTTTGCAAAGACCTCCATGCCATTTTCATTGCTAAGCTGCTTTAGCAAGGACAAGGGTACAGAGTCTATCCCTATGAGATATAGTTTTTTGTGCCCGGGCATTATACCAGCTTAGAAGCACTCAATACCAGCCCCTGACTTTCATAGCAGCTGCAACCCTACTAACAGCTATTATGTATGCCGCCATTCTGGGAGTTATCTTTGTGCCTCTGTCACCATAGCTTTTCTTCATAGCGAGCACGTCGTAATAGGATTTTGTTATTATCTTGTCAAGCTTGTCGTACACCTCCTGGGCTTTCCAGTAATAGTGCTGCGCGTTTTGCACCCATTCAAAATACGAGCCTATAACACCACCGCTGTTGACAAGGAAGTCAGGAACATCAAATATGCCACGCTCATGGAAAATCTTGTCTGCTTCTGGCGTTACCGGGCCATTCGCAAGCTCAAGCACGAGCTTAGCCTTCACCTTGTCGGCATTGCTCCCAGTAAGCTGGTTTTCTATCGCCGCAGGTATCAGTATATCAACATCGCTTTCGAGCAGTTCTTCATTGCTTATCTTTTCGGATTTTGGATAGCCCTGCACGCTTCCAGTCCTTTTCTTTGCTTCGTCAAGCTTGGCCAAGTCAAGCCCACTTTCGCTGTAAATACCGCCCCTTGAATCGCTTATTGCAACAACCTTAGCGCCAAACAACTGCTTTGAAAGCGTATATGCAAACCTTCCAGCATTTCCAAAGCCCTGCACAGCGATTTTTGCCTTCTTCAGGTTTATCTTAAGGGTCTTTGCGGCTTCTCTAAGGACAAACATGCCCCCCATCGCAGTTGAGTCAATTCTGCCTTCGGAGCCCCAGATCTCAAGGGGCTTGCCCGTTACTATACCAAAATCGTTCCTTCTGACAATGCTGCTGTATTCATCAAACATCCACGCCATAATCTGTGGGTCTGTATTAATGTCTGGTGCAAGTATGTCAACATCTGTACCTATATAAGTTCCAAGGGCTCTTATGTAACCTCTTGAGAGTGTTTCAAGTTCAAAAGGGTTCATGCTTTTTGGATCACAGATCACGCCACCCTTTCCACCGCCATATGGCAGGTTTGCCAAGGCAACCTTCCACGTCATCCAAGCTGCCAGCGCCTTTACAGTATCAAGGCTCTCTTGTGGATGAAATCTTATCCCGCCCTTTGCCGGACCCATTGCTGTATTGTACTGCACACGAAAGCCCTCAAAAACTTTTGTCTTTCCATCACGCATTCTTACTGGCATATGCACGATAAGAGTCTTCATCGGCTCCCGTAGTATCTGATGGGCCTGCTTGTCAAGCTTCATTATATCTGCAGCCTCGTCGAGCTGCATCTGCGCTATCTTGAACGGATTTAATTCCTCTCGCATGATATCTCCAATCAACTATACGATTCTATCTGCTTTTATAAGCCACAATATAAATTTAAAATCTCCTTTACAGTAATAAAATATTCGAAAACTTCCAGCCCTTCAATAGGGATAGATTTATATACCTAACTTGAATTATATAAAACGACTATTAACAGTGATGATATGAGATTAAATAGCGTAAGGAGAGCCCAAAGCGCAATGGAATACCTTATGACATATGGCTGGGCCATACTAATAATTGCAGTAGTTCTAGTATCGTTATTCTCTCTAGGAGTATTCAGCGCAGGCGGTTCTCTAGGCACGTCCTGTATTGCAGGTTCTGGATTCCTATGCTCATCGCCACTTCTGCACTCTAACACCCTTACTGTAACAGTGGGCCAGGCAACAGGAGCTAGTTGGTCCGCAGCGAACGTGGTTCTCGTTCCACCAACCGTAACAGGAGGCTGCCTTGTCGCAGGAGCCCTTTCAAACTCAATAAGCGGTGGCTTAGCGAGCGGTGCAAGCACAAGCATTTCCTTCAATCCTGTCAACTCGATACTTTCAGCAACAGGAGCAATTGGAGGCACGGGTTCTGCAACCATATGGGTAGGTTATACAGCAGGAGGTACATCTGGCTTGTGTGTGCAGATTGCAACAATAACTCTGAAAGCGGTCTGAACTTTAGTTATTTCTTTTTCTTTCCTTTTATTTATTTTAATTAGTTTTTACTTCTGCTAGCTTCAGCTCTTTCTTCATTCTGAGAACTTCCATAAGCTCATTTGCACTTAGAAGAGGCTTCATGAGCCTTTCTGTATCATCTATTGAAAGCCTTGGGCATGCGGTGTTTACAAACGCATTGAACTCCATCATGTTGTTCAAGGAGTCGAAGTTGAACGTATTTGCTGTAAGAATCTGGGCTTCGAGCCCCCCGCTTTCTATCATTTGCTTCAACATTTTTGCAAGCTGCATGTTCTGCTGGCCGTTTTTGGTGCTGAAGAGTATGCCAACCCGTTTTGCACCTATCGATGCAAGTATCTTGCCCCTACTTCTTTTTCTGTACTTCTCTCTCAACTTGTCTATAAATTCTATCCTGCCTGCAAAAGGATCTATCACGAGAAACGGCTTTGTGGTTGCAAGTAAAGCCCCTAGTGGGTGGAATATTCCACCCCCGAAATAGACATGCGCATCAATTTGCCTATCAACAGACGCTGAACTACCCGCATCACAGCCAAGTATCTGCCCCCCGTGCTTTGCAAGGCCATAAGGCCTTCCCAAAACAATGCGTTTCCCATTCCTCTCATAAAAGTTTTTTATCTCCTGAAGCTGGTGCACGTGCTGCACAGTTGTGACAACTCCAAGTGCGTTAAAACCGGCCAGAAATCGCAAAGAATCCTCAAGAATGCCTAGCGGTGCATCTATCTTGTATTCTACATACTCAACGTTGAAGTCGACCTTGTGAAATTCTGAATGGCCGAAATGCACCAGTTTATCTGCCTTTATGCTTTTTGCCTCATCCAATGCAAGGTCGCAGGCTCCAAAGCTCGGCGATGCTGATATAAAGACCTCGTTGCCTTGCCTTTCCAGATCTTTTGCGTGTTTCAGTGCCTTGTCCTTCAGGCCCTCAGGAAACTGAAGCAGAATTCGCATTTCATGCACTTTTTGCTTTTGCTATGCTTACCTTGTAATGCCCGGAAAGCTTTGAGGCAGCCCTTTTAAGGGCCTCTTTGACGTGGTCAATGTTTTGCTGTGACGTCTTTATCATGAATATCGACTGGCGATCCTTTAGCCTCACGGCCATGGCCATGGGCTTTCCAAAAGAGAGCGTCATACCCTGTGATATCCTGTCTGCATGGGCGCCCATCGCAAGCCTGTGCTCTCTTATTACGCTATGCGGGTATACCAAAACCCTGAAGTAATACTCGCCAGGCAGCTGACTCTCAAGATATTTGTTTGCTGATTCCCTCGCAGCCTCTATCGCATTTGAACGCAGTTGTACATAGTGCAAGGCCTCGAGGTTGGCTGTCAGGTCATAGCCCTGCTTGTCGACCCCCATATGAAATGTCAACAGCGATGTATGAGGCCTAGCCCTTATATAATTCTTTTTTGGAAGCTTCTGCGAATATCTCGCCCACGTCTGTGAATGTATATATCTCATTGTTCTTGCAGGTCTTATTCTCGCCATAAAGATCAGCCTAAATTTGTAATGCAGAACCAAAAATAGCAGTAATATATCTGCAGCACAACTTATAAAAGAATAACTAAATTGCAAGTGCCATGGCTTCCAGTGCAGCCAAAGCGATTCTGATAAGCCGTCAGATTAGCGATTCTAAAAATATATCAGGAATGCAACACTACGAAAGAGTAATAAATGTTGCATGTGTAGTCTAATAGGTGGCATTTATGGACCTTATAGATACTGCACTTAGCAACCCCAATCTTGAAGCTGAGCTTTTCAAGGCGAAGATAGCTGTTGCAGGCATCGGAGGTGGCGGGAGCAATACCGTTCAAAGGCTTGCAAGGCTTGGTGTTAGGGGCGCAACGCTCATAGCTGTTAACACGGACCAAAAACACATAAACACCTTAGATCCGTCAATAAAGAGAATTTTAATCGGCGGTGCAATAACGCGTGGTTTGGGTGCAGGTGGCTTTGCTGAAATAGGCGCCAAGGCGGCGGAATACTCTAGGAGCGATATAGGAAGCGCCCTCCAGGACTATAACCTCGTTTTTATAACCGCTGGCATGGGAGGCGGCACAGGCACAGGTGCAGCCCCCGTAGTTGCCGATATAGCAAAAAAAAATGGTGCAATAGTCATAGGCATTGTTACGTTTCCCTTTAGGCTAGAGAGGGTAAGGATTGAAGTCGCCAGGAAGGGCATAGAGACGCTGAGCAAAAACGTTGATACGCTTATTGTCATAGACAACCAAAGGCTTGTAAACCTGTACCCGAATCTTGCGATCGATCAGGCATTTAAGGTTGCAGATGAGGTCTCATCAAGAGCTGTGCGCGGCATAACAGAAGCGATAAACACCCCAAGCCTGATAAACATAGATTATGCGGACATAAGGACGGTGCTGAATACCGGCGGCCTGGCAATGATAAGTGTAGGAGAGGGCAAAGGGACAAACAAGGTTAATGACGTTGTTGAAGATACACTGCGAAACAAATTACTAGACGTAGACTATGAAGGAATAAACAGTGCACTAATTCACATAACCGGTGGCGAGGACCTGACACTTGGAGAGGCGAACGAGATAGGCAGATTGCTGACGGAGCAGGCGGCACCAACGGCAAATGTTGTATGGGGCGCAAGGATAGATTCTGAGTACAAAGACAAAGTGTCTGTCATCGCAATATTTACGGGAGTAAAAAGCGCTTCGTTATTCAATCCTTCTGGTGAATCTGAAAGGCGCCATCCGGATTTCGAGCTTGGTGCTTTGTAAATCAACCCATTCGCGCAACATTGCAAAAAGATAAATTACTTCCATCATATCTCTATCTATGTCTTCATTGGTTTCTCTGATAATATTGCTTCTAATTGATGCATCCTTCTCATGGATAAGGATGTTCATCGCATTGTTTTTCTCAATTATAATAAGCCTTATAATTGGGATATATGCTGCACGCTCAGAAACTTCTGGAAGAATAATAGTACCAATTCTTGACGTATTCGAGACCCTGCCTATACTAACATTCTTCCCATTCGTAATAATCGTTTTTGTAGCTCCAGGTATACTGCCAACATACATCGGTTACAATGCCGCGGTAATATTTCTTATAATAACAAGCATGGTATGGAACATAAGTTTTGGCGTTTATGAAGCTATTCGCACATTGCCAAAAGAGTTCATCGAAGTTGCAGGCCTTTATCACTTGACAGGATGGCAACGTCTTACAAAAATCCTAATACCTGCGAGCATGCCACATGTTGTCGAGCAGTCGGCGCTCTCATGGTCTATAGGGCTTTTTTACCTAGTTACCAGTGAAATATTTTCTACGGGCGGTTCTACGCTATACACCGTACAAGGAATAGGTGTCGAACTCACAAAATTAGCCTTTAGCAACAACCTTGGTGCTTATTTGGCAGGCATTGTTGTGTTCGTAATATTTGTTGTGGCAACAAGATTCTTGTTTTTCAGGCCCCTTGAAAAACACTTCAATAAATCTGGTATGCATAAAAGTTCAGAAAGACTTACCATTTTTAAAAGGATGCTCGATTTTGATACCTACAGTCGTATTCTAAAGTTACACCGTAGGTTAAGCAGCCAGGCAAAGCCAGAAACCAAAAAAATCCAGCCAGAGATTACCCAGACAAATAAAATACGGAAAAGGAGCTACAGATACCTTTACGTTATGGCTGCTATTGCGCTGATCGGTGTAATAGCTTATCTTTTCGTGCTATATCCAATTCTAGGCACATATGAATACGAAGCGTTGATTTCAATTCTGGCATCGCTAGCGCGCATATGGTTCGCATTTGCCGTAATACTCATAATTGCTATACCGTTATGCACGTTCCTAATTTTTATCTCGAAGCACAGTGAAAGTTACATGCTCCTTTTCCAGATAATAGCGTCGATACCAGCAACAATACTCCTGCCTATAGTAGCACTTGCCCTTAGCCCCTATCCTTTCCACGGCGAGCTCGTAGCATTTGTTGTATTCTTTCTCAGTGGCATATGGTACATAGTTTTCAGTGTAATAGCGAGTAGCAGGACTCTTTCAAGCGACATATTCGATATAAAGAAACTGTTCCATGTAAAAGGCGGTACCGCATTTAGAAAAATATACCTAAAGGCTATTATTCCGGGGCTGGTGACAGGTGCTGTTACAGCAATAGCTGCAGAATGGAACGCAAGCATCGTAGCTGAGTATTTCACAACCACAGCAATATATGGCGGTACTCTGGTCAGCTCCGTAAATATCGGCATAGGTAAATTTCTAGATACCTCGCTCTCTTCGGGCAACCTCACATTAATGTTTATAGGATTAGTCAATCTAACAGTAATGATCATATTAGTCAATATGTTCTTGTGGAAAAGGCTGTACAGCAGACTGTCCAAAATATACGGGTAAATCGCATGGCTGTTGTAGATGTTGAACACATTGTATTCGCTTTCAGCGGCAACGCCACAATTATAAATGATGTCACGTTTTCTGCCGACAAATCGGAATTCGTATCGATAATAGGTCCGTCTGGCTGTGGCAAGAGCACTTTGCTAAGGATAATGGCGGGGCTTATCAAACCTACCTCTGGAAGAGTTATGTATCATGGCAGGGAGATAACCCACCCAGTTAATGGCATATCATTTGTGTTTCAGGATTTTGGTCTGCTTCCATGGCTGACCTCTACAGAGAACGTGAAGCTGGGGCTATCCCTGATGACAATAAGCGAAGAAAAAAAAGAGAAGCGTGCCAGACTGCTGCTCGACAAAATAGGACTGCATGGTTTTGAGGATTCTTACCCAAACGTGCTAAGTGGCGGCATGAAACAAAGAGTGGGCTTAGCAAGGGCTATTGTATCAGATCCCCAAGTATTGCTGATGGATGAGCCATTCAGTTCGGTGGATGAGCTTACCGCCGATGCCCTAAGGAGCGACGTTGTTGACATGCTTAAAAACAAAAAAATTTCAGTAAGCAGCGTGATAATGGTTACCCACAATGTAGAGGAGGCGGTTGAGCTTTCAGATAAAATCGTTGTTCTTTCTGACAAGCCAGCAGTAATCAAAAAGATAATCAGCGTAGAAATAAAATACCCGAGAAGCAGGCGCAGCAAGGAGTTTATGGACGCTGCAGATAATGTATACGCCGCACTAACTGGCTAGCGGATATCTTGCTAACGCCCGCTTGTCACACGCCATTCGTCGCTTCTTGGGTTATAGCTCAAAAGCTTGGTTCTAACCCCCCACCTGAGCATTAGATTTTTCAGCATTTCTTCATTTGTAACCGGATCCTCGTGCAGCTCTATCCTCCTCTCTTTAAGCTGTGCGGCAACTTCTGGGGTGGTACTGGCGATATGTTTTTTAAGCAGCATTATAACACTCTTGAAAGGTTCGACAACAGCGAGCCGGTTTCTTGTTTCTCGCAAAAAGCCAGTTACATTAATCTCCATGTTTTTATCAATCAGCGCTATAACCCCGCCGTCAACATGTGTAAATCTAAGCATTTCACACGCATCTATCAACGGCAAGAGGTCGTCGACCTGCTCCCTAGCATCTTCTGCAAGGCGGGAAACACTTATCGTGCCTCCATGCTCCAGAATTATCTTTATAATGCCCCGCGTTTCTGTTATGCCCGCATTCACAGGAAAGAGCTCAGACATCGTACAACCCATTATATACTAGCAAAACGTTTATTAAATCTGCTCGCAAAACGAGTTTAGTGATAGCATGGTTTCGATAGATACCTTCGCGATGCTTGACTTGAGAATAGGCAAGATAGTCGAAGTTGCTGATCTTGAAGGGGCAAAGGGCCCTATGTATAGACTAAAGGTCGATCTTGGTGAGCTTGGCATTAAGAACATGGTTGCAGGGCTAAAGGACTATTATGGAAAAGAAGCGCTTCTTGGAAAGTATGTTGCTGTTGTTGCAAACATGGATCCAAAGAAAATTGCAAACTTCACCTCAGAAGGCATGTTGCTTGCGGCACAAGACGATACAAAGATAACGCTCTTGCAGCCAGACAGCGAGGTCAAACCCGGAAGCAGAATAAGATAATTACGCACCTTTAGAATATCAACGTGTTTTCCTAATGATATGTCTAACTGTCTCCAGAAAACTTCTCTAAAGCAGCCTTTTCCCTTTCCGTAACCTTTGTGAATATCTGTCTTGTGGGCTCTTTAAGATCCAAAGATAGCTCTTTATTCAAGTTATCAAGCTTGGGCTCAGCCCTAAAATGCTTTAGTATGTTTGCGCTTGCGTTTGGCGTGAAAGGCGATATAAGAATGCCTATATCCCTTGTTATGACCAAAAGCGATCTCATCAGGTCATCGAACTCGGATGCCGCAGCCTTATCACCGGCTGCTTTCTTTATCAAATTCCAGGGCTCCTTGGTGCTCATTATTCCATTGCCCAGGTCAGCAAGCTCTATGACGTTGAAAAGCGCTTCGCGTAACTTAAAGTGCTTAAAGTTGTCCTCGTATCTCTCTATTATCGCGTCTACCTTTTTCTTGTAGGTGTTGTGTGCAGACACGCCCTCCAGCCTTACAAGAGAACTGTTGTTCTTTGTTAGGGTTAGCACCCTATTAACCAAATTTCCTATCTTGTCGTTCATTATGTTGTTCACAATCTCTATCAGCAAAGCGATTGTGAAGTCGGTGTCAGAAGTTTCGGGATACAGATACATAAGAACGAACCTCCAGTAATCTGGCTTTAGTATGTCAAGAGCGTTTTGAATGTTGAGTCCGACTCCTCTACTCTTTGAAAACTTAACCCCCCCTGCCGTTAGAAACTCAGAAGCCCTTATAGTATGCGGTAAAATATATCCCAAACCGGATCCCAAAAATAGACCAGGTTCTACTATAGCGTGGAATTCTATATTGTCTTTACCCATGAATTGCACAAGAAGCCTTTGCTGATCTGTCCAGTAATTGCGCCACTTGGTGCTCCACTCTCGAGTTATACCGATATACCCCAACAGGCCCGTTATCCAAACGTAAAATACCGCATCCTCAAAGCCCTTGAGCGGCACCGGAAAACCCCACCTGAGATTCCTCGTTATTTCTCTGGGTTTGAGCCCCTCCTTCAAGCGGCTCAGCGTTTTGTTTACTGTGTTTTTGCTCCAGTCGTTTTTTGACTCTGCGCCAATAAACCTACTTATCTGATCTTGAAGCTTCTCAAGGTCCAGCGCAAGGTTTTTTGCATTCTTGAAGATTATTTCCTTATTGCCACAGAGCTTGCAGTACGGCTCTATGATTTCGCTAGGATCTAAAAGTCTGTTGCAATCAGCGCACTGATCCCCCCGTGCATTTTTGCTCTTGCAGTAGGGGCATGTGCCTTCTATGAACCTATCTGGGAGAAAGCGTTTGTCTATGTTACAGTACGGCACATTAGATTCGGTTTCAATTATATACCCATTTTTGCGGAGAGCCTCAAACACTTCATAGACAACCAATTTATTTGCTTCCGAATTGGTTTTGCCGTAATAAGTAAACGTGCATTCGAATCTATCCAGCAGTTCCTTTGTTTTTTCATGCAACTCATTGGCAAATGTTTCTGGCTGTGTTCTTTGCTCAATCGCCTTGATCTCTATCGGTGTGCCATGCTGGTCAGAACCACAGATGAATATTGCATCATCGCCTCTCATTATCAAATATTTATAATAGACATCAGCTGGCAACACCGACCCAACCAAGTTACCCAGATGCATTATGCCCTCAGCATATGGTAGTGCCGAAGTTATTAGAAATTTAGCTACACGATCACCTCTAGGCGGAAAACAAGCAAGACTGCCAATTGAATGGCAATTGCCTGTATCTTTTATACCAGTATTCTATAAAAAACGTATAAATATTTGAACCTACCTATATATTCATATCCTACTTATTGGAGGGGTGCTTCTTTTGGCTGATGCAGCTATTAAAGCGAGATTTGATGAATTCCTAGACAAATACTATGACAAGGCTATATCGGATCTGCTGATATCTTTTCCTGAAAGAAGGAGCCTTAGCGTAGACATGAAGGAAATCGTAAAGTTCGATCCTGAGCTTGCAAGTGACTTGATAGAAAAGCCAGACCTGTTGCTCGATGCTGCAAACGAGTCTTTGAAGGGCAGACTCGGCGATATGGATTTCAGCATTTACGAAACCCATGTTAGGGTGTTTGGCCAGAGCATAAACAACCCCCTTATCCAGGATGTTGGATCATCATCCATAGGCAAACTGATCCTTCTTGATAGCCTGATAGTAAAAAGATCAGAAATAAGCCCAAAGGTCAGAACAGGTACGTATGTATGCTCTTTTTGTAGCTCAAGCGTTATGGTAAATCTTGAAAAAGATGAGGTTCCAGAGATTTGCCCCCAATGCAAGCGCAGATCTCTCAAGCAAAACACAGAAGAATCAAGATTTGTAAATCTCCAAAAGATAGCAGTGCAGGATCCACTTGAAAAGCTGCGCGGCAACACACCCACCTGGCAGCTGGAAGTTTGGTTGGAAGACGACCTAGTTAACACTGTAATACCAGGCGATAGAATTGAGGTCACAGGCATATTGCGCATAAGGCCAAAGAGAAACGTACGCGGCAAGGACACGGGCCTTTATACAATGTTTTTGGATACTGTTTCAATAATACCAAAGCAAAAGGAGTTCGCAGAATTGGATATAACACCTGAAGAGGAGCGTCAGATCCAGGATCTTGCAAAGGACCCCCACATATATGAAAAAATAGCAAAGTCAATCGCACCATCCATCTACGGTCATGACGAGATAAAGCAAGCAATCGCATTACAGCTTTTTGGCGGCACTCCCGGAAAGACGCTTGTCGATGGCGGTCTGGTAAGAAGCGACATGCACATATTGCTTATAGGAGATCCAGGCAGTGCAAAAACCAGAATACTATTAACGGTTGCAAAGCTCGTTCCAAAAGGCATATACGTGAGCGGTAAATCCGTGACGGCTGGCGGTCTAACCGCAGTCGCAGAACGGGACGAACTTTCAGAAGGAGGCTGGACGCTAAAAGCGGGAGCACTCGTGCTTGGAAGCGGCGGCGTTGTATCAATTGACGAGTTCGATAAGATAACAGAAGATGACAGAGCAGCACTTCACGAAGCGTTAGAATCACAGACAATAAGCGTTGCAAAAGCTGGAATAATAGCCACGTTCAATGCAAAAGTAGCAGTGCTCGCAGCTGCAAACCCAAAATACGGCAGGTTTGATCCAAATGCTTATCCAGCAGACCAGTTTGACATTCCGCCAACCCTGATTTCAAGATTCGATCTTATCTTCCCGATAAGGGACATAATGGACGAAGAGCTTGACAAAAACATCGCAAAGCACATACTCGTGCAGCATGAGGCTGCTGGTGAAACGATCGCAAATATTACAGTTACAGAGCAGGTTGAATTGCCACCGCTTGACGGGGAGCTCTTAAGAAAGTACATAGCGTATGCCAGGAAGAGCATAGCGCCAAGGCTAAGCCAGGAGGCAGCAGACAGGATTCAGGAATATTACATAGAACTCAGAAAAACGGGTATGAAAAAGGGCACGGTGCCCATAACCCCAAGGCAGATTGAGGGCTTGATAAGGATGGCTGAAGCGAGCGCAAAAAGCAGGCTCTCGCTAACGGTTGAAAAAAGCGATGCTGAACGCGCAATATCACTTATAAATTACATGCTAACCACGCTTGCTATCGACACTGGCGGCAGGATAGACATAGACACGATAATAACCGGCATGCCAAGAGAGAAAGTGGACAGAATGACCACGCTACTCAACATAATAAAAAGGCTTGACGGCGAGGATGGCTATGCGACCCAGCACAAGGTCATAGAGGAGGCGGGCCAGCTGGGCATAGACTCGAGTTCGGCAAGTAAATATATAGACGAGCTTACAAGAAATGGCGACGTTTATAGTCCAAAACCCGGAATTTTGAAACCGGTAAGGCACGACGAGGAATAGCAGCGTGATTTCTTGAGTCTTAAGCTCATAGAGTACAGGCAATTAATCCAAATAGTGACAATGTTCATGATCGTGCAGTTTTTCGGGCTCTTTCTTGCTGTTGAATCGTTCAACGGACTCGCCTACGAGCAGGTAAAAAGCGCGCAGGTGGTTTCATCGACTTCCTCAGTGCTGTTCTATTTCGCATACATAGTGTTGGCTGCGGTTGTCATACTGTTCATAATGAGATATTACCGTGGGCTGATGGTCTTGCGGGTTCTGGAAGGCATAACAATACTGCTGGGATCGTTTTATGTGGCTCTTATACTGCTTTCTAGTTTAAGTACAGCGCTGTTCAACGGTGCATTGCCTTTGGGAATAGTGATAAGCATTGCCGCAGCAATATTCCTTGTATTTGCAAAGAACAAGTTCCCATTACTTAAAAATCCCACAACCCTCATAGTAAGTGCCGGAGTGGGTGTTGTGCTAGGGATAAGTTTTGGATTTATAACAGCGCTCATATTCATGGTACTCATAGCGGCTTATGACTTTATTGCAGTGTTCATAACAAAGCACATGATTACCTTAGGTAATTATGTGATGCAAAACAACCTTGCCTTCATGGTCGATACAACAGAAGCGATTGCGATACCAAAAAGCAATCTTAGCGCGGAGCAGCTCAGGCTTTATAGCAAGGAGCGCAAACAGCTCAGGGTAAACATTCCAAAGAGTGCGCAGCAAAGGGGCATGATAACACTGCCCGCAAGCTCAGGTCTTGGTGCCGGCGACCTCGCAATACCGCTAATGCTCGAGGTTTCAGCCTTTAAGGTTTTTGCAAACTTTACATTTAGCATAGCAATAATACTAGGGTCAATTCTGGGCATACTGATTGCGATGTTCGTATTGAGGAAGTATCACAAGGCGCTTCCTGCAATACCGTTCCTTTTGTTCGGGGATTGTGTAGCGATTTTGGTCTATATTTTGGCTATTGGTGTAGTACACCTGTAATATCATTTCTTCTTGAACAGGAGCAGCATGCCCAAATTTATTACACCAACCCGTTTCCTACCCTCAGCAAGCATCAAGACCCATTGCCATTGGTGTTGTTTGGCATGCATGGTTCCAGAATTGAGGAGCGATACCCTACAGATGACAATATTCGACAACTCTGCCAATGCCTCTATAAGCTTCTCGGCATACTCGCAAGTCAAAGCTATCCCGAACGTAACATCACCGACCATAACGCTCTCGCCTCAAAGTGGAGTACTACAGCCGCGGCAAAACACCCACATAAACATAACAGTTTACATGCCTCTAAACGCTAAACCCGGAACGACTTGGACTGCAATCATACAAGCCGTGCAAACTGCAAATCAGACTGCTTCAAGCGGTGCTACGATTCAGAGCGGTGTAGCAAAAGTAATAACCATAACTGCATTACCATTAAAGATCAACTATCTGGAGCTCGCATCTGGTGGAATAATAATTGCTATTTTAGCAGGTTTTGGAGCATATTACTCAATATTAAGAAGGCGGGCTAAAGTAGCTAAAGCGAGAGCTAGAAGAAAGAGGGCTCTGAAGCGCGTTGCAAAGAGAATAACACCAAAGAAAAAGGCAAGGGCAAAGAGACGCACCAAGCACAGGCGAACGACTAGAAGGAGGAAACGGTGAAAATCCCGTGATAAGGACAGAAAGCCAGTCTGATTATTAAGTCATTTGAATTCCAGCCCCGTCTCACTACATATATGTAAAACACGCTTTACTGTAAATACAATTGACTAAATATGCGCCATTTCTGATTTATAATGTTCGCAACGTTTACACTTCCAGTGCTCGAACTCATCAAGCTCCCATTCACATCTGCATTCGCATGATGAATCGGTACATAGTTTGCACACGCTTATCCCATTCTAATTCGAGAATTAGGTATTTAAGCATTGCAATACTCTCAGATCGCCTACATGAACCTTGCGAGGTTGAACTGCCCCGATCTTTTGTCTGCCTGCGCCCCAAGTCCAAAAAGTGTGTCTATCTCCTGCTTAAGCAGCAGCACCCTCTGCCTGACGTAAACATCAAGATCGTATTTCTCAGCCAGCCTCAATGCAGTATCGAGATATTTTTCAACTCCACCCCTTGAAATTGTTAGCAAAAGCTTGCCGCCGCATCTTGTGCAGTTGCCTTTGAGGGGCACTCTCCTGTATTTTGCGTTGCAGGATACGCACCTGAAGCCCTGCTTTGAGAAAGAGTGCAGATTGCCCATAAGGTCCGGTATGAAATGGCTTAGTATGAGTCTTTTGGCCGTATCCCTCCTGTCTACAGTATAAAGCTTGTCCATAAGCCTGAACTGGGCGTTTATCTTGTCCTGCATTGTTGCGAGTGTCGTGTATGCGCTTTTTTTTGGTGCACTGGTGATTGCATCAACGCTGCTCTTATGGCTGAACCAGAATCCGCTGAACGCGAGCTCGCTTTTAAGCCTACCTTCCACAAGCTCAAGCTTTGCTTCAGAAGGCATTGCACGGTTAAGCGTGCTTTCGTAGAAGCCCATCGGGTAATTCTCAACGACCTCCATGGCATATACCTCATCGTCGATCTCCTCTGGCTGCACATTGACCGTAAGCACCAGCGATGCATCCATCGTGCTGCCAACGCTTGTTGGTAGGTAGCTTTTTGAGAAGTTGATCAATGCATCGAGAAGCAGTATTGTGGTGTCTTCGTCACCATCGCAGTTCCTTCTTCTTGCACATATAAGATACGGGTGGGCAAAGCCCACATTCGCGTTTGTAAATCCTATTATCCTTCCAATCACGCCTGCGGACGTGTGCGGCGATAGCGTTATGACAAGCTTGCCCACCAGCTGTTCTGCGCTTTCCACATTATAAAAGGGCTCTAGCTTGTAATACCTTACCAAAAGGTCGTCGATAAACTTTGCAACCTTTAGCAAGTATTCCATACAGCGCTTGTTTACGACTATGTCCTGGTGCAAGAGCTCTACAAGCTGGTCATCTTTTTCAAGCTCATTGCCCAGATAATCTTTTGTATAACCCAGTCCTCTTAGCTCCTCAACGCTGGTGTTGATCTCTTTTGGATAGAAATGGGTCATCGGCGCGTCTGTGGCGTCGAATCTTGCCGTTCCATCCCTGAATACATATACGCCATGCATGCTCCTTAGTATGCCCTTTTCCAATGGCTCATAAACCTTTTCATCGTTAAGCAAGCCCTTGACCCCCTTTACCTGGTTTGGTAGCGACGTGATACCCAGTTCTTTTACCGCAGCGTTTGCAATTTCCAATATGGAAACTGTCTTAAGCTCGCTTGCAATTGTAATATTACCACACGTCTCGCACTTCTTGCTTTTTGAAAATCTGCCACAGGCTGTGCACTTTCTCTCTATACTCGCTCTGCCTTTGTGTCTTTTGCAAAACACCGAATTTATGTACTCGCCGCCAGAATCGCACCTGTAGCGCGGCATTTCAACACTCACACCTTCTGAGCCGAGCTTCCTGCTCTCTATCGCATAGGCCTTTGATATGTTCCTTTCCTTGCCGCCGTACTCGCCAATTGGGAAAAGCAACTGCGGTGAAGCTGACATTTTGCGCTCTTTTGCCTTTTCAGGCCTGCCCATCCTGCCTCCAATTCTTGTTGAACGCCGCATTATGGCGAAGGGCGAAACCTTGTTCAGAATTTCCAATGGGGTTTGGCCCACATACTTTTCCAAAACCTCTCCAACAAGTTGCAGGTGCTCATTGCTATCTGCAAAGCCAAGAGATGCAAGCAGGCATTGCGCATCATCGCCAATTATAGTTATGCTCTGGCTGTTTATGTGCGGTATGCACATCGTTTCTATAGCACTTCTAATATTTTCCGCATAGGTTCCTTGAATCTTTATCGCCTTGACATCAAACACCCCGTCGCCCTCCTTGTTGATGTTTGAATGAAGGATTGCATCTGCGATGCCCAGCAGCGACTCCTTTGATATCTCATTGTAGTCATATGTGAAGCGCGGGTGAATTGGTACACCATACTGCTTTGAAAGCTTGTACGCCTCTTCGAACGAGTTCACTGTGCTGACTGGATTTTCACATCCCTTTGCCTTTAGCTGCTCAATCCAGTACTCTTCAACATAGCTTGTAGGCAGCAAAGGCGTGTTGCTCTTCTTGAAGTCGCCATACGTTACAAGAATGTCACCAACCGAAAGAATCTTGCTTATGTTATTTTTGTATTTCTGTGCGTCTTCAACGCTGTTTATCCTAAATGCCTCTCCTGTCTCAAGCTCAACGAACGGTCCTTCTATTGAATCAACGGGCATCACAACACAACCCTTACCCGGAGTTTCGACTTTCAACTGTGTGCCTATGGCAAGGAACTCGCCCAGCAGAAACATCGTTGTGGGACTGAGTCCCTTTGCGGCTATGCCAGTGAGCCTGGACCTGCCATACCTGAGCCTAAAAGAGCCCACATGCTTTGGATATGCAAATATCGGCCTGCCAGCGACAAGCTCCTGTAAAAATACAGCATCGCTCTCGCCTCCCACTTTGTCAGCACTAACCTGCTTTTCTATCCTTATTATGTCATTAAGCCAGCTCCAATCGAGCCCTGCGTTCTTCGTGTACTTTAAGACGCTCTTCGCCTTTTGCGCTATGCCCTCGCATATGACCAGGCACGCGCCACCCCTGATCTTGTTTGTAAGTATCTGCTGTTTGCCACTCGCATCGAGCCTTTGCATGTTCTTGCGTACGTTTACCTCCTCAAGGCCGCTCGGCAGCCCGTCTATGCACACCGGGCAGTTTTCGATTATTGTACGGATGTCCTGCTCAGGCGGCTTGTACTGCAGATGAGCCTTGCCACCCTCGTAAAGGTCTATCTCCTCTATGTACCTCTCTACTTCTGATTGTGTAGCCCTGTAAGCGCCTATATCAAAGAGCCTTCTTCCATAATCTGCAAGTGCGACAGAAAGCGCTGCGCTGGTGCCGCCCGCACCCCTTATCGGCCCGGCATAAAGCATGGCAGCGTAGCTTGTGCCATCCTGATTCTTGTGCAGCTCTATGCCTTGCACGCCCTCTGTAGGTGCTACCTGCACGCCCTCTGTCAATATGGCCAAGCCCACTCTTACTGCCAGGGTGAGCCTCCTTACGGTGTCGCTCTCAAAACTTTCATCTGTGCATATCTTCTTGACCATATCAAAGGCGAGCTCGTATCTTGATCTGTTGTCCTGGCTCTCTCTTACGAGTTTTGCGATGCCTTTTAGGCCTATAATTCCTTCGACCCTTGATGGGAGGTCGTAGGCCTGCAGTATCTCGACCTTTGTTTGGGGGTCATAACCTATGGCTCTCGCCTTTGAGGCAGCGCCATAAGCCTCATCTACCATTTTTTTAAGTATCTTAAAATAATCATCGTTATTCATGGTATCAGTTGAAATCTATTGTTGTGAGCCTATGCGTTTTTAGCTCATACACAGGCAATATGCAGGGGCTTGGGCTGTGTCCAAGCTTTACTTGGTAGTCTGTCTTCGCCTGCCATGTGCCGCTGTTGACTACATAAACACCATGGTAGTTTGCAATGCCATTCTTGTGTACGTGCCCCATGTGCAATATGTCTGGAACGCGGTCTATGGTCATGTTGTCCTCTTTGCTCGGGACTATCACATTCCCGCCGTATATCGGCGAAAGATGCCTTCTCTTGAGCAGTTCTATCATCGCCTTTTCAGGGTTTGCATAGCTGCTGTTTGGTATTGCGTTTATTGCAGAATCCAAGCCGCAGCCGTGATATGCCAATACCTTGATCTCATGAAGGTTCAAAAAAGATGGATTGCCGAGCATGTGCACATTGCTGCTGCTGAATTCGCCCACAACCTCTTTCGGCAGCCTTGGCTGAGGCTCTGCCCTCTGGACAACATCGTGGTTGCCGGGAAGCACAAAAACGCTTATGTAATCCGGTATCTGTGCTATAAAGTCAAACGCAAGCTTGTACTGGCCATACATGTCTGGTATTGCAAGGTCTTTTTCCTGGTTTGGATAAACGCCTATCCCATCAACAATGTCACCGTTGAATATTATGTACTTTATCTTGCCTGCAAGACCCTTGTTTTTACTTTCAACGTTTCCGTTCAGCCAGTCCAGCATCTTCAATAAGTTCTTTTCCATGAACTGCTTGCTGCCCGCATGAAGGTCGGACACAAACGCTATTGCAACGTCCTCATCAACATCCTTCGGCTCCTTTATCGGCACATCAGGCCACAGGATCTCATTCGCTATAACAAAAGGACCGGAAATCCTGCCGCGTACCGCTATAACCTCGTCATTCACTATGGACCGAGCTTCAGCGAACAGCTCCCTTGCCCTTTGGGAAGTACTGTTATTAAAGATCACCTTTGCTGATCCTGTCTCATCTTCTAACTGCACCAGTATGTTGCCCTTCTTGGTTGTGATATTGCTTGTTACCATGCCCGCCACGCAAACCTCCCTGCCACTTGCATAACTGCTTAATAATGAGGGCTTTAGCATAACAGTTCCAAGAATACGGGTTCGTTCCTCAAGCAAGCCCTCCAGCCTTTCAAGCCTGCTTCGAAAATAGCTGATAAAATCGTCTATGCCGCCGCTTGTCGGCTCTGTGTGCCTTTCATATATCTCTACGCGCTCATTGACATCCGCTGCGATTGGCCTGAAGCTGGTTGCCCTTTCTATCTCTATCGGCATGGGCATCTTCTCGCTTTTTAGCTCGTGCACTGCCTTTTCCAATTCTGCCCTGCTCACTATCTTAAACTCGTCGACGTTAATGCTTGAGCTTATTATTTTGGCAACCAATGCATCCAAGTCGATATCTTTGATAAGCTCAAGCTCGATATCAGCTGCGAGCAGTATCTTTTCCTTTGCAAGCCTTTGTGTCAACTCCTCAATCAACTTGCCTTGGGGTTCCATGCGCTAATCCTTTATAGATTCAAGCATGCTGAGTATGCTCCATATAACAGTTCTAGCCTGTGTGGGCAGGTTAATGTCGTTGCTTACCGCATCGAGGTTGTATATCGCACCAGAAACCCTGACAGTATAGTCGCCATGTTCATTGAGCTTGGTCTTTGCTTGCGTCACAGCAGTTCTGACATTTTTGGGCACGCTAGTGTCGTTTATCAGCATGTCCATCTGCAGGTTTATCTGCTCCATCGTTTTGGCTACTTCACCATTGTCCATAAAATCCCCTCCAGTAAAGATTTAATACGAATATAAGTTGGAAAGCACGAATTACTTGGGATTATTTAGGATATGAAGTTATTTATGTCTTTTAGCTTTTTATGTGAAGTGTTATCTAAAATACAGGCCCAAAGCAGCTTCGTATTGAGTGTCCAATAAATCGGTAATTTTATAGGTAACCAATTTAGGTTCTCAAATTTTCCCTCAGAAAACGAATTTCGAGTCAGGAACGGTAAATATGTTGTGGATGTTTATCTTCGTTACGAGT
>Ga0315282_10000929_pt1 | contig 57479 bp, 48 predicted proteins | sample YL17G07_20_MG_FD_203693 | JGI IMG/M metagenome (GOLD analysis project Ga0315282, IMG submission 203693) | Sediment microbial communities from Yellowstone Lake, YNP, Wyoming, USA - YL17G07_20 | ecosystem: Environmental > Aquatic > Freshwater > Lake > Sediment | place: USA: Wyoming | collected...
AAGTTGCAGCAAAGCAGTCAGTGTTCAAACGGGCTGTCCGCACTGTCGAAAGCACCTTTTCTTCATCGTCCAGCCAGGCCACGTGCTCTATCTGAAAACTAGAGACGAGCTTCTCTGGACTTATGAATTACTATTCTCGGTTGAAACTGAAAAGAGAGCGAAATTGAGCTGAAAAGCTGACGGATTGATGTTAATTCTTCTAATAAATATAATATATAATATAATCTATGAATAACTGATGAACCACACCGGAACAACCTGACAAGAGTTCAAAAGCCAATAATGCCATAATAGGGTGGGTTGCGGGAAGGGGCGCCGAGTTTCCCTTCTTTCGAGGGGGCGGCGAGCGGCTAAAAGAGTGCTCCTAGGGCTTGCAAGAATTAACATAAATCTTTCACTTTATCCGGATGACGCCTACTCCAACGTCGAGGTATTGCGGTTGGACCTTCCAGTTTCTCTTGGTGTTTTTGGGCTTTGGGCGCAAGGTTATCAGAGCTGGTAGCTGGTAGACATTGCCTTTTTTCGTGTGTTCTCTCTTTGCATAGCGGCTTAGTATTCTGCCGACTCGGTTGGTGTTTATGTATGGCGATATGATTTTCCTTTTTGCCAAATCAGTTATGATCTCTTCTGATGTAACTGTTTTCTTTTTTGCTCTTATTTTTTCGTTAAGTATTCCAACTACCAAGTTTTCGAGTATGGTAGGTTTCCTGTCAAAAATGATGTTTCGTGCTGGTTCCGTCAGCTCTAGGATTGTTAAGCGTCTTCCACTAGCTGGGGTTGGACTGGAGGTTCTGACGAGTCCTCTGTTCTTAAGCTGCCTGACTGCTTGGTTGAACAATAGTTTTGCCCTCTTTTCTTCTTTCGATGTAATCATCCCGGGGTATAGTGCCTCTGCAAACTTGCGTTGTATTGTTTGCTTCACCCCTTCAGGTCCCCTTAGAAGCTGGATCACTAGTTGCTGGTTTTTTCCGAGCTTTGCTGATGCCTGGTTAGTGTATTTTCTTTTTGCAGGTGACCGCGGCGGCTTTGGAGGTTCGTAGTTAGGGTTCAGTTTGCGCATTTCATTTTCAATTTCTTCTTCTTTGTCAAGTTGCCGCCTAAGAATCAATACTGCCTCTTCTAGGTCGTGTTTACGTAGAATATCCTCAATTAATTCTTTTTTGACCATCATTTCACATGATCCATGAGAATTCCAGAGTTTAAAAACTCTAGCGGTTTCCATAGTTTCAGCGAATTTTGTGATTAAGAGGACTGGAAAAGCGCGAGAATTTTGTTCAGAATCCTATTTTATCAAAAGCGTTTCCATTTATCATCTGTCGTGAAAGAGATGTACTCTGGTTCTCCCGGAGTTTTCCTCGTAGTCTTTCTTTTGATTATCCCTTTCTCGAACATCTCCTTCACCTCACTTGCAAATTCTTCTAAGTTTTTTCCTTCAACTATTTTCCTTGCCCATTCTTTTACGACATCTGGAACATTGATATCCATGTTTGCCTGAAAGTTTGCTCTAAAAAGCTTTGTAATGAGATCGAGTATGATTAAATATTCACAGATATATATACGTGCTTTGTTTTCAAAGGTTTCGTCTCCTAGGCTCGCTTTTTGAACAATTCTGTACACTAGTGCATTCATAAGCTCCACAATTTCTTGGTCTAATTGTTCCCTGATTTTTTCTAGATCAGTTTTTTTCTTTCGCGACATCTTCTGATTTATTCCCCTGTTTTGGGCAACAGTATACGTGTCTATAACCGCGGCTTACAGAGACTTGCCACGTGAATAGTAATATAGCAGAAACGGTCTTTTTAAGAAATGTTCTCTAGTCAGTCTTTGATTTTGTCTTGGTATTTGAAACAGAATTGGACAATAGATGCTTGGATTCAGACATTTTTCCTACGCTTCACTTTAATAATTCGATCCGTATTACTCTGCAAGACAGTATGCGTGAAGAGCATCTACCGAGAGAATAATTCTGACATTTTTTAATAAGAATTCTGAAAATCGGATTTAGATTCTTAGAATTCGTAATTTCGAATCTGAATATCGCTGCTTTCAGCTATACATTTTCATTTCATAACCTTAAAATCTGCAAACTTCCAAATTTTCAAGCCATTGCTCTAATCTTTGCAGTGAATACCGATGAAAAGCGTCCAAAACCATCGCGTGACTATCGAAATAGATCAGGACAAGTTAGTGGATGAATTGCGGCGTCTGCAACAAAAACTAGGCCTTGGATATGAACTCAGTGTAGTGTGGCTTCCAGACAGCCGCAGCAAACTTTCTGGTGAAGTTAAGGGAGATCAGATACGCATTTACGAAGAAGATGAAGAAAAGGCTATGAAGACTTTGAAGCACGAGTTTCTTGACTACGCCATAAGTAAAGTAATGGAGCCATACGAGAGAATAGCAAACAAGCTAATAGGGCTAGTAAATGAGGAAGCATATAGGCGAAAAGAAAAGCTTGTAGAGGTTTTAACTAAGCTTATTTGATATATGTTCGGCGGATGAGGGGTTATAATGCCAAGGTATTGGGTTTCTTTGGGTGCAGAGAATCCTGATGCAACTAAGAAAGAAGACAAGTTTGAAAAGGAGCTGGAAGGATTATCTAACCATGTAAGCGGAGAATACTGCTCACAATATTCCTATGTAACGGAAGATCTGGAAGAAGCAAAAGAAGTCGCTAAGAAGGCTGTTGCTATCTACAAGAAATACGGGTTTGAACACATGACCGACAGTATAATCATCACGAGGCAACCAGAATGCCCGAATTGCGGCAAACTTGGCAGATTCAGCGATGTCTATTGTCCACAGTGTGGAACCAAGCTGACTCCGAATGAGGAGATTGATCTAGAGTAAAGCATACCCTCACACTTTACTTGGGGTCTTCCATTCGTCAACACTTGTGTTCTCACTCCATACTGCAACAAACGCATCAAGAGAAATGGTTTGCATATCGACCAAATGAGATTGAGTCTCTGGATTTGAACCCATTCTGGTGCAAGTCCGTATAAATCAAGACCCAACGTCAGACAGATCCACAGAGACTTCATGCCCTTTTTTGTTTGAGTAATAGGCTAGACGGTGGTGATTTTTCCCGCTTTAGTTTGCCATTTTATTACTATCAGACCAACAAGAGCGACACCGATGACTCGGAGAAGAACAGCAATATCTTTGCCGAAGTGTTTTCGTTGGGATTATAAACCCGCTTTGTCTCAAAATCAATGTGGGATGAGAATAATGAAAACTGATATCAAAGAAATAAAGCTGCAAATTTGGGAGGAAATCATTGGCAATTGTGTTAAATTCGAAGACCAAAAGGATCAGGTAGTTTTAATGCTTAGAACATGTCAAAATATGCAGATAGCTTACCAGCGTAACTCCAAAGAAGGAATCATACTAAGGAGATTTGGAAGAAAGCTCGTAGGACGAAAACTAGGGATTCTTCGAACTGACATCCCAGCGAAACCAATTGTCGTAAGAATGATACCAGAGAAGAAATTGACGAGTTCTGAAGGAACTTGATGGTCTCGAATTGGCAGACTTATAGCATAACTCTTCTGCGCCTTTGGAAAATCAAAGTTTGGACTTTGGACTTGAACCCATTTGGATGCTGATCCTCACTGTTCAGACAGCTTATGGAAAAGCAGATAATGTCGCACTAACATACATCGAAGATGGGTTAAAATGGCTCGATTTCCTCAAACTCAAGCAAAGAAAGGAAGTCAGAAATGGATTCAGAAACTCGTCAATGACAAGCCCGAGATTTTGAACTCACAGATTTGGAGCACGCTTAATTTCTCAGAGAAAGAACACATTCAATGGCTTTCACCTCTAAAAAATGATGATTACGCGGAATATCGCGATCAAGCTTTCTTAAAGTTACTTGACGTGAAGTTGAAAAAGCTACCTTTGGATGAATTCTGGCCTAAAGGAGGACCCCAGTGGGACGCTCTCGGGAGAAGCCCTTCTGGAAAGTTATTTCTGGTCGAAGCGAAGTCACACATTCAGGAATTGATTTCAACGTTGCAGGCTAAGGATAAGGATTCAGTGAAAAAAATACGCGAGAGTCTCGGCGAAGTTAAGGACTATCTGGAGGCAAAGACGGATTTCGACTGGTCTAAATGCTTCTACCAATACACGAACAGGTTGTCTCATCTTTACCTATTAAGGAAGAACGAACTGTGCGCACACCTTGTCTTTGTCTATTTCATAAACGATGTACAGATCAAAGGTCCTACAACAGTCTTTGAATGGAAAGGCGCGATCAAGCTACTTCATTCATGCTTAGGAATTGGAAGGCACAAGCTGAGAAAGTATATTGCCGACGTATTTGTGGAGATAAATCAACTTCAATAGGGAATGTTGGACTTGACCAGCTTTGGGTACAAATCCATAGAGGTCTAAATCCTTTTGAATGCTAGTCCAATGCACTTAACATGTTCAGGGGCAGAAAGAGGAAGGAAGTGATGGGGCTTATGTTAGTGAATCTACATTAATGGCACAGCCACTCATAGCAGATACAGGGATGAAACGCCATCGATACAGCCCAGAGCACTTAACATTATGGATGATGCTATAGAGCTGCATAGTATCTTGCTAGTGATTAACAGTTCGTGCAAGAACATAGGGTAGCGAAGAAGTTTTGAAAATATTGTCTTAGGTACATTGCTATTGTGCTGACAGAAGATTACAAGTTTTCACTGACCAACAGAAACAATTCGGACAAAGATACGACATGCAGTCACTTTTGCGCTACCCCATAGGAGCCTCTTATTTCCAGCAAAATTCAGCTGAGATGAAACCTACTGTCGCCTCTCAAGACTCTGTCAACGATGAGAGAGTTTCGTACGTACTTAGGGTGCTTTGTATAAACGTAGCGCAGTAAATCTATCGTCCTCATGGCATTGAAAGAAATGATAAAGTTCAACCTCCGAAGCACGTCCTTTGGCAGGTTCTCAAGAGCTTCTTGCAAAACGTCGGCTCGCGTCTGAGCCAATCGGTAAACATGAAGCGACCCTGATTCCTCGCTAAATTCATCTAGTGGGACTTTTCTTATTTCCATCCTAATGAGACCGAGATCTCTCAGCTCTTCCAAATCCTGTTCAATACCTCGAGAAAACGGTCCGTATTTGCCCGGTCTGAACGCGTAAAACCCTGCGAGTTCTTTTTTGCTGAAATCTGATTCGTTCTTCAAAACGAAAAACAGTTTCATAAAGCGAGTCGTGCCGCGAATTGCATTACACACGTATAGACTCGCGATTATCCATCTTTCACGTAGCTTAGGCAAATAAAAGGGTCGTGCAAAACCAGAACTTACGATAGATTGAGCAAGCTCTTGTCCCTTTCCTTTTAATCGTATCAATCGCATGTCGGAGGATGCTTTGCCATACACGTCTCCGGTAATATACTCATCCTCAACTAAGTCGCCTTCTAGGAATTCTCTAATCCTCTGGTAGACGGTTGTGTAGCTTCCTCCTACCATTCTCTGTATTTCCCTTACGCCCTTTGCTCCAGTGATCAATGCAAGAAGAATGTCGGCGGCCTTCTCCTTTTTCAAGATATTAAGCGCCATTTAAGTCGCTTCCTGTTACACATTGTGTAACTGTAACCTATTTATACTAGAACGCAACAAATAAAGTTAGTGATGTAGAAAATGGCCGTTACACTTTGTGTAACAAGAAACCTTAATAGGTGTTAAAAGTGATGGTGTGTGTTACCCAAACCAAACACTACTTAAGGGAAGACTGAGCACCGCATGACTGAGGAGATGTGTGTGATATGATTGACGAGGAGGAGTTCGAGAGCAATTTTCTCGAGCATCACAAACAGAAGTTAGCTGAGTATGAATTTGACATCGTAAGACTATACGCTGAACGAGATGTAGGAAAGTGTAGAGCAGTGGAATTCCTAACTAAGCCTCTTGCTGAAGAAAAGATACCACTAGGATATCTGCGATCTCGTGAGATAGCGGAGAAATTTGAGAAATTTGGTATTAGCCTATCAGTACAGAATTTTGGCAGGGGCGAGGGTGAAATCGATTTGAAAAGATCTTTCTGCCTAAGACTTAAAGAATACAATAGAAGTGATGACGCCAAAATTCTTGAAGCGCTTGATAAACTAAAAGCCGCAGAAACGGAATTCTATAGTCATTGATTTGGAACTCTGCTCACCGAGCAATGACTTATCTGAAAATGCGGTTAGGTTTGCCTGTCCTTTCTCGGTGAAAAAATGCTGCCGCGTAAACTAGCATTCCTGTGATGTTCCCTATTTGTCGTAGTTTGATTGTTTCGTCTAAGTGACAACGAGCATCAGGATTCATAACTTTGCCATTTACCCAGTCAATAAATCCGATTAATGGAAAATCATGCATTATAGCGGCGTCGTAACTCCTGCTCACGTAGCTGGTAGTTGTAAGTGCTGAGATCCCGTCTTTTCGTGCTCTTGGCAATACCACATCCCGAATACTGGAAAAAACGTATGGGTCACCACCTCCCGTACCTAAGCTGGTGTAGGGAAGGACCATAGCTTCATCCAGAAACTGACCTTTGCGCCTCTCGAGTTCGGTTAGGCGAGCACCGTCGATGCCATCACATATTATGTTTATTCCATCATTGGTGCAGTATTTCTGATAAGTCGGCCGAACAAGTCGACCCCAAGAAACGTCTTTCGGCACTCCCTCTTCTGATGTAGTAAGTACAGCTTTGGCTGGTATGCCAAGCGTAGCCAATTCCTTAAGAGCATATAAGACTGCTATGCAACCTGCCCTGTCATCCAAAGCTTTTACATGTATCAGCGATTCTGAAGTGAAATTGTCTCTTTTTGTCCGGTTATAATCTTGTATCACCATATCGCCTACCATGAAATTGGCCTCGGTCTCGAGAAGATATCGAAATTTCGCTTTCTCTTGAATATTCCCGATGATTTCATTAAGCATGTACGAAATAGTGCCCTTCAAGGATTCCGAACAACCTGCTTCGTTTTTCAAGCTTTCATACGCTCGTTTCATATATGCAATTTTCTGTTTATCTTCTAAATACTCCGCTTTAATAGACCCAAAGCCAATATCGGACAATTCACCGCTTTTCTCATGTCTAAAACCAACTATTTTACATTCAGTGTTTATCAGTTCTGTTCTTGCTGGAGGCGCGCAAATCGGCATGAGCACGTAACTACCATTGATCATTGACTCTGTAGCTAAGTATGTAATCTCATCCAGATGTGCTCCAAGAGTTGTCGGGATTTTCCCTATTTCTTCGACAAGTCTACCATCGCCCTCTTCTCCAATTCCTTCATATACGACAAGGTTACCGAGATGCCTTTTATATTGCAAGTCCAGCTTTTCGAGCAATTTTTTGACTTCTCTAAATATCGGAAAGTCGGCTACATCTCTAGGGCTTTCTGGACATGACACTTGGATGGCCGCTTGAGTTGGGCCTGGCGTCATCGCAAGCCTCAATAGATCAGTCCCTATTTCCTTAAGATCAAACTCCAAGTAGTTCGCCACATTACATTCAGAGTCAGTATAATCAATGCTGGAGACCATTATTAAACTCACCGCTCTTCCTGCTAGATTATCAGATAACGCAGCAGCAAGTCTCTTAAGCCCTTTAGGTTATTCAACCAAGGAAGTCTATGACGCAGTTAGAGGGTATCACCGCAGAAGTCTTACAGAATATTATGGTGCTTGAGTCATATTTCTTAAACATCTCGCAAGGTAAGAGTTTGAACGTCCCCGTGAATTGGGCTGTTAGATTTGAACCCCTCTAGGTTATAGGAACGATAAAGCCAAAGCCATTTTTCAGTTGACAGACAGCAGATAATAGGTTACGTAGAAAAAATATTAAGTCTGGTTAACTAGTCTATTTCAGTCAAGCAGAAGGTGGGGCCTAGGTTGTACAACATAGCCTTGGTTCAGAATCAATCTGAGATGTCTCACTACGGATATGCCGATGCACGACCACTTCTCGATGAATTGGGATACCAATTCAAGCTCTATACTGCCCGGAATATCGGAGAATTGTCCAGTGATTTAAGCCGAGGCAGGTTTGATGCTGTCGTTTTTGCTTCCAACGCTCTCAATGACAAAACAATACGAGACACCATAACTTCTGATGAATTTAAACGGGATTTTTCAAATTTCTTGAGAAGTGGAAAAGGCTGTCTAGTTCTACATCAGCTCCGGTTAGCCCAGGCTAATTCGGCTTTAAGCTTCTTGCCTAGTCCTTTGGACATGGTTAAGCCCCGAGTGAGGGATGCCGATGAAACAGCATCTGACGGAAATCTTTCTCATACCAATATCACGATGACCAACGTATGTTTCCTATATCCTAATAAAATTGAGATATCTCGCCTTAAGTCACAATGCCTTTCGTTTCGAAGCTTAAAAGGTCTCTACTGGCACTATTTCGAAAACATCAACAGATCAGATTGGGACTTATTGCTGTTTGACATCGACAAAAAGGGATCGGAGCGTCCCTTGGTCGTTGCTTCAAAGGAATCAGATCTTTTCAGAGTAATCCTTTGCGCTCTAACACTAGATTGGCAAAAGCAAAAAAGGCTTCTTCAAAACATCTTGATTTATGTAGTGGAGGGCAAACATAACACTGCAGTAATACGGGATTCTAAAAACGTCAGTGCAGCATTCAACTACTTAATAGATTGCTTGAGGGCTGAGAAATACCCTTTTCGAATATATGATGTTGACCTCAATTTGTCTGACTTTCTAGAAAATGTAAAATCAGGTGTTCATACAATTATTATAATGGATCCGTTTGTTGACAGGAAAATAGGAAAAGATGCCTACTCTCTGATCGAACAGTACGTGAAAGATGGCAAAGTTAAGCTAATCGGCATTGACTCAAACCTTGAACTTGGAAAGTTTCATGTTGCAGGCAGAGAGCGATATGCTTTACGTCTATTGTATGATTTGGAGATAAAAATTCAGAAAGAATTGCATGGTACCGGCTATATCGATGGTAGTTTTTGGAGTACTGTAGAATCACTACAGATTCTAAGCGAGATATCACAAGTTAGATCAAAGTTCGATCAGCAAACTCTCAAGAATACTTTCAAGAATGCCAACACTCATGATCGAAACGGTTCCTATGACGAAGTATTCGGAGTAACTTGCGCATTGCTTTGGCTTCGGGCAAAATATTTAGGACGCACTCATTCAGACACGGAACGAACCCTTGCGTGGGTTCGCAGGAATCTATCTGATTTTGAAGACAGAGAGAGGACGCTGGCTTATTTTACCTTGATTAGTGTTGAACTTGCCACAAAGGATGATAAGGAAAGCCTTAGAAATATTCTTCCGTCAAAGATGGTCGATCGTCTTAGCGAAATAGATTTGATAGTCTATCTTAGAGCCGCGATCGCTGTAGGAGCTAAGGACGCCTTGATTCCGATAGTTAAGTGCCTAGAGGACAAGCAAGACAATGGTTGCTGGATAGACCTCGCAACATCTGCAACTGCTGTCATTGCTCTACTAGATGTGTTGAAATTATTGCGAGAAAAGGACATAGCTCCTTTCGCAGAGATTAGACCTCGATTAGAATCAATGATTTCCGAGGCGATAATTTACATTCAGGATTCAAGAGAAAACGTCTCCAGAGAGAAGGGAGTTGATTACCCGTGGGACAACAAGGCCAGCACTAGTCTGAAATGTATTCAAGCATTGTTGAAATTCGAGGAATTGGTCGACCTCCCGGTGCATGAAATAATAGACGCAGTCCTAAGTTATTCCGGAATAGAAACAAGCAAATCCTCTGCGAAGACGGCGCTGGCAATTCTGGAGGAATTGAAAAAGGAAAATCGAAAACTATATCAAGATAACCAACTGCTTTCGGGAAAAGCTCGAGAGTATGAGAAGAGCTTAACCACTAACAGGATTCTGTGGATATCCTTTGTAGCTACTTTTTATCTTCTTGCGTGCCTGTTAATCTATTCGTTACGCGTTGGAACAAGCACTTCAATGCAGGAAATCCTAGAAGGTGCGTTTATCGAATCATGGCCCTTCCACATTGCATTCATTGGGCTTGCAGCAACAGTCTATAAATTTCTCCCATTTTTGAGGAAGCACCAAGGAGGGATTACTAAACGTGAATGAGTATCATGTATTTGGGTCAAGAATAGCTACTACTGCACAGATAGTCGGTAAACAAATAACAGTCGGTCCATTTACAGTAATAGAAGATCATGTCCTTCTAGACAGTGGATCCAGCAACAAATCCATAATATCTATTGGATGGAGATGCAAAATTAAACAAGGGGTAGTTCTCCGTACATATGGTGGAGAGATTCATATTGGGAATCGAGTATCGATTGGAGAATACTCAGTTTTGGCAGGGCATTCAAGGCTGATTATTGGAGATTGCACCATAATTGCGGCACATTGCTATATATCTGCAGCAAACCATATATTTTCTAATGACTGGATAATACGCTTTCAAGGTGAAATATCGAAAGGTATAAACATTGGAAAAGACTGTTGGGTAGGAGGCAACACAATGGTTTTGGATGGAGTCAACATTGGTGATGGCTGCGTTGTTGGCGCTGGATCCGTAGTAACAAAGAACTTACCCCCAAACACAATCTGCCGTGGCAATCCGTGCCAAGTAGTAAGGACGCGAGAACCATTTCTGAAGTCGGAGGAAAATAGGAATGAGATACGCACTAGTTAATTGTGATATTTACACAGGCGAGAGTGTTCTGTATGATAAAGCAATTGTAGTCAACGGACCACGGATAGAATGTCTGCTTGACATAGACAAGGTGCCAAAAAATCTTGATGTGCGTGACCTAAAAGGAGATAGTGTTGCACCAGGGTTTATCGATATCCAAGCAAATGGTGGAGGAGGAAAGCTATTCACAGATGAGCCGACAGAAGATTGTGTTTCTGCAATGTACGAGGCTCACAAACACTTCGGAACCACCAATTTCTTACCAACACTCATTTCAACGTCTTACGAGAAAATGATTCGGGCAATAGATACTGTCAAAGACCTTATGGGGGATCGTAAGTTCGGAGTTCTGGGGCTTCATTTGGAAGGCCCTTACATTAACGAAGGGAAGGGTGGGGCTCATGATAAGAGACATATCAGGCGAATATCAAATGAGGAGATTGATCCCCTTCTTAAAAGCGGAAAGGGCGTCATAAAGATTTTCACCATAGCCCCAGAAGTAGTTGAAGAGTCATATATAAAAAGAATGAAAGATCAAGGGATTGTAGTGGCGGTCGGGCATACAAATGCAACATACGAGCAAGCGGTTCAATCATTTCGTTGTGGCGTCTCACTAGTAACCCATTTGTTCAATGCAATGTCACAGCTTACCAGCAGAGAACCAGGTGTCGTCGGAGCAGCACTTAATCACGACGAAACATATGCTGGGATAATTGTAGATGGTTTTCATGTTGACTTTGCATGTGTTGCAATATGCAAGAAAATTAAAGGACATAGGCTTTTACTTGTGACAGATGCGATGCCACCAGTAGGTTCAACCATGTCTGCGTTTAAACTGGGGGAACTTGACGTTATTTGTTCAAACGGTAAATGTGTAACCAAAGATGGTATGCTGGCAGGTTCTGCCTTGGACATGGCTACGGCAGTGCGGAATTGCGTCCAAAAGGTTGGCATCCCCTTGCCTGAGGTTCTTAGAATGGCATCTACCTATCCAGCTGAACTCTTGGGGTTGGGCAATGAATTGGGAAAAATAAAGGCTAACTATGCGGCAAACATGGTATTATTTGACTATCATCTGAATGTGAAGGGTGTAGTGGCGAACGGAAAATATGAAGACTTCACAAGATGAATGCAAGCTATGAGGATTCAGTCTCTTTGACGACCATACTTTAAACAAGAAAAAGCATTTCTGGGCATACCCCTGTGACATCCAATAATCGATATTAAATCCACATGCCCTTGAAGTGTTTGTAATGAAGTGAATGCTTGAACTGTTTAGGTATGGGGATTTGGGACGGGCAGAGCTATTCCAGCTGGCAGGCTTGCTGTGAAGAACTATGGAAATCTGCTCCAAAAGGCAAAAATAACACGTTCAAGAAACTCTATTAAGCGGTCAAGAGTTAAGATGTGAAAAAGTGAGTTAGGGGATAATTGCGGGGTTGCCCTAGCCTGGTAGGTCTTGTGCGTGGGGCGGCTTCTGCGAAGACTTTCGGAGATTGAAGCTAACCCGCCTCTAGAAGCTGGAATCAACCAACACATCAACTCTGAGGCTCGAAGCACCAAACATAGAAAAAGAGGGGTTGTGCGGGTGATTTGACCACTCGTCGTCGGTTCAAACCCTATCCCGGGCTACCATAAAACCCAAGTCAGGATGACGTTCAAACTCTCGGGTTAGTGACGGTGCTGGAACCAGGTTTGCATCGCAGTCAAGTGGCGACATCTCCCGCAACACCTCTTTTTCTCTCTTCCTGAATGTTGGGAAACAGATTGGCGGAAACGGAGCTTACATCACTATCTGAGATTCACAACAGTTTTACATAGTCTCTTCCTATTCTTGAAATGGGAATTTGAAGATGGTTGATTGTCCAGAATGCGGAAAGCCATTGAAGAAAAATAAGGGCAGCTCCAAGTATTACTGTGAAAACAGCATGTGCTCTGTCATATTCGTTTGTCATCCTGACAAACAGCCTATAATGAGGATAACCTACAAGGCCAAAGCCCGCTCTTGAAAGTGAACAAATCAGCGCGCGCGGGGTAAGTCTAGCGTTATTGCCTTACTAATGGGAAGCTTCTCACTGATGCGAGTTAGCCATTTACAGGATTGGTTTCTTTTTGCACAATGCGACTGGTATTGTTGCCAGCGCGGTGGCGAATTCTAGGAAGTAGAACTTAAGGAAGCTGCAGTCAAATTTTCGTTAACCAATAATGGTATGGATGCTTGTTTTAATTCTTTGAGGCGGCTTTCGATGTTTGATTGGATTTTTGTTCTAAGAGCTTCATCGTTTGAAGGAGATATTTTTTCTATTTTTCTGGCAAGTTTAGAGTCTCCAAGAGTTTTCTTTATCCAATTTTCGAAGTCTTTTCTTTGAAGGTGAAATAGTAGACTTTCTAGCTTGACAGTTTTTGTCTTTTCAAGGAACTCGGAGAGACTTCTGGCGCTTTCACTAGTTGGCTTCCCAACGGCCTCGTAAAAATAGAAGGCTTCTTCGTCGCTTACTGTCCTTAAGATCCTTATAGCTTCTGTGTTAACTTTCAAACACGGGCTTTTTTGAGCCTTTCTTTTCTTCTGAATTTTCAGGGACATTGCATTTCGCATGTGTGATGTTTGGAGGATGAAATAATCTTTGCGAATTTGAAATCCAATTTTAAAACACTAATTCTGACTTCTGAAACCAAATATTTAACAATCAATGTTACAAGATGTGGCGTAAAGATTGGAAACTCGGTATGAAAATACTCGTAACGAAAATCTGTCCAAACAAACAAAAAAACAAAGCGTCAACTCAAGTATTTCACAAGAAGAAAGGAAAAGAGAAGCTGGGAAACCATTGTACCTGACTCGATATGAATAATTAAGTGGCACTAAGCTGTCTGAGAGTCGATCTATATAAAAGACATATGTTTTACAAGCTTTAGCTTCAAAGGCGGTTACGGCATTTTTAAACTATCAGGGAACCCTACCGAATGAAGTGCCTTTGAGAACTTGGGGAATGCCAATGATTATGGAAGCCGAAAATATAGACAGGTAGATTAGATGTGGTGGTATGAGCCATTGGGGCACGTCTAGTGGAAAGCTTAGGAAAGTGGGTAACATCACAGTGAAGGTTGGTATTGTTAGGATTAGGTTTGAGTTATGAGGCTGGAACAGTCCTGCCAAATCTTTGGCTTTAAACATGACTATTGTTGCTGTAAAGAATGCTATCCATTCTATTGCTATGTTTGTTTGACTTTTAATCCCTATTCCCATCCCATAATATCCTGTTGTAACAGGCCATAGGAGTTGTATCTGGCTTCCCACTATGTAGTCGCTTATCAGCGAGTGCTGGAGTAAAGCCAAAAAGTATGGAAATGCCTTTTTGCGGAAAAAAGCGAAAAGTGGAAGAAAAACCACGAATGTCACGAGAGCCGAATGGGTTGGCCCCCTATGTGTAAGAAACGGGATTAATATGTCGATGTCTGGAAGGATAGACAACGTTAAGATGAGGGGAATGTTAAGTTCGGTTTTTAGAAGTTTGGCGGATGCTTTACTGGAAATGTACCCGAGAGCTAGATGGCCAACTGCAAACGATTTGTTTTCCTCCGTCTCTGCTAAAGGCACAAGTGAAGCCTAATTAGTTTATGCTCTCCTTTAGGTGATGAGCAGCCGCCAGATCTTTTTGCTGGCAGAACAGCCGTCAACACTTTAGGAATTATATTTCAGAAAGTGGGATTTGGTGTATAGCCTTCGGCGAGTCGAATTAAATTAATCTCAGTCGCGTTTTCTTTTCAGAGTTATTTTTATGTTCCATGGTTATTCTTCGGATTCCTTTTTCTCTTCTATGTCTGCTGTGATTTCTTCTATGAGCTTTGGAGGTGGCGTAGTAGCCATGGTCCATCCAATCCATGCCCCTATGCCCAATATAGCGACAAACGCTAGAAACACTGGGACTGCTATGAGCCAAAACTGGATATACCAGGTAAGCGGGTTTCCGAAGCAGAAGAGTCCCGCAGTGTAAAGTATAGCTATTATCACGCAGGCTACGAGTATTATGCCCCCGATTGCTTGATCTTTGCTCATGGCTGTTTCTCACCTCCGGCTATCTTAGTTTGGTTTATTCTTCAATTTGATGGTGTTTAAAGTGTTCTCTCACTTTTATGAGGTCTTTCTTTTAACCCCTTTTGCAGGAAAACATAGTCATAAACGGTTAAAGCTTTTTCACAGTTTCATATTCCAGTTGTCTCTCGTTATAATAATCTTCAAAAGTAAGTTTACGTTTCTTTCTACCTTTCGTATGAATCTCCCTTATTTTCTGAAATATACGAAATTCTTCTTCTGTATAAGGGCTTCGAACTGGTTTCCCTAGCCTTGATTTACAAAAATAAATCATGAGCGAAACCTCTTCTTTCTTGATTCTGAGGTAAGGCAAAAGCATCTCTATGAAAGCGAGTATATTAGCAAGTGAGGAAATTCTCATTTCATATCTTGGCAAACGTCTCTTTTGCGAAGGACGATATAAGTGGACTTTGAATCCTATCTTCTGAAAGGCTTCATTCATTTGGTTAGAAGTAGTGGCAATTAAGATTTGGGGTGCGCGCGCAATATTGAAGGTTCCGATTATGCAAGACCTTGTGCGTGTAAAATATGTTCTAGCTAAATTTTGGTAAAAGGACTAGCTGAACAGAAGTTATGTATTTTCTCCTCGTGTAATGTGAAAGATTTACTTTCAAATGTTTTGGAAGTGTATTTGTGTTTTAATCCTAAACAAAAATGTTTATTAAGACTCAATATATCCGAACATCTAGGAGTTGAGTGACATGGCTATGCGGAAAGTTCATGCCGGGATGATTCTAACCATTGGAATTACTGGAATTGTTATGAGCGTTTTAGCTACAAGTTTACTCACTGCGTACCAGAGAATTCCGAATGCTGGAATTGTAAAGGCTGTTGGAGTTGGCGTGTATGAGGACATCGAGTGCTCTAGAAACGTGACATCAATTGATTGGGGTATTCTAGAGCCCGGCGCAATAGCCAACGTTACAATCTATATAAAGAATGAAGGCAATACCCCGGTAATGCTTAATATGACAATAAATAATTGGGATCCAATAGAGTCTTCTCAATACGTAAACCTAAGCTGGAATCGTGAAGGTTACGTGTTGAACCCCAAATCCGTAGTTCCAGCAATCTTGACCCTTTCAGTATCATCAAATATTACCAATGTTACCAACTTCAGCTTTGATATTATAATAATAGGAACAGAATGCACGTGAAATTTTAGTCTTCGAGGTTTGAAAGAGGCGCGCTCCTATAGAACTTTGTTATATGAAACTCTGTTCTCCTAAAAGTTTTAAAGGGTTTTTTTGTTGTGCAGTAGTCTTTGTTGGTATGTGAGTATCGGTTTAGCAATGAGTGCTAAAGGTCGAATCTTTTGGGCGATCCTTGCGGCTGTTTGGAGTTCGGAGTGGGTTACGGTTTTTGTTAGGGGTGTTAACGTCGCATATATAAAGAGATATACGAGTCCCCCGATTGTGATGTTTAAGAGTTCAGGTAGTTGTGTGAAGTGAAGCATTAGGAGCGGCGGAATGCTGGATATTGCTGAGTTTAGGTAAATCCTGAATATATTGGTATCAAATTCTATTTGGAAATCTTTTCTTGCAATGTACAAGCCGTAGATCGTGCCTGCTGTGCTTGCTATTAGAAAAGCGACGATTAAGCCTTGGACGCTGTAGGTTTTTGTGAAAATCGGCGATAGGACGGCGAGCATGAGGAAGGTGATTAGGCTCATTTTTAGGGTTGTTTTTGTTTCGCCTAAACCGTTGTAGAGGCTTGGAAGGACGAGATAGCCGAGTCCAACCAAGAAATACAGTAGACAGTACGTTGTCAAAAACAGTGGAGCGGACTCGTATGTATAACCGTATATTATCTGAACTATTTCCTTGGAGAATATTATGAGGAGAAATGTTATTGGGATTATAATCATGGCGGTGTACTTGTTTGCGAGCTTGTAGAATGTCTTTATTTTTTGGTTTGTTGAAGAGTTAAGTTTTGAAAATGCAGGGAGCAGCGCTGTTGTGATTGGAACTGCAAGAATTGCCATAAGCGCGATGAAGTTTGTAGCTGCCTTGTAGTTTCCGATATCGGCGTCTGCGGTGAAGATGGCAAGCATAACATTTTGGTAGAGGGGAATGAAGCCTGAAAGCAACAGAGATATGTAGAGTGGCGCTCCATAACGTACTAGGGTTTTCATGTCGTCAGAAATGCTATTCTGGTTTTGGTTGCTTTGCTTTTCGTGTATTATGAGAAGAAGGATAGATATGCTGGCAATTGCTGCAACAACATAGCCCGCCACGTAGCCTATTATGGCTCCCGCGACGCTGAATCCTAAAAGGACAAGCGCTATTGAGATTATGGCTTTGGCGGTTGCTTGTATGTTTGCTGTGAGGGCGTTGTATTCTGTTTTGTCTAGGCCTATGAAGGCGGATGTGGCAGTTGTGAATATTACTTGGAAGAGTACTGAGATGGATGCTATTTTAATGTATAATGCTAATTCTGGTCTCTGGAGGAAAAGTGAAGCGAACAATTCTGCGAAAGCGTAGTTGATGATGGATATGGCTATTCCTGTGGATGCCCTCAGTATTAGTCCGTGTTTTATGATTTTTGTGATGCGATTGGTTTCGCCTTTGGAGCGGAGGCTTGCTGTAAATTTGATAATGCCTTGATTTATGCCTAGATCCGTGAACAGGAAAAGAAGTTGGGGGACAACAAGCGCTAGAGTGTATTGCCCGTATAGTTCTGGGCCTAGAAATCTTCCAATTAGGATTGAGGCGATAGCCATGATGACGGTGGCGAGGGCTGTTCCGGAGATGAGGAAGAAGCCACCGCGGGCTGAGTCTTCTGCTACTTGGATTAGTTCATCTGCCATAGGTTTGTTCCACTTTAAGCGTTCACTCTTTAGCTTTCATGATGATTTGGTGTTCTCTTATTATTGCGGCTGTGGAGAAAACTATGGTTAGTGCTAGGAGGCTTAGGATGATGGGTGTTAGGCGTATGCCCCATGGAGTATAGTTTAGGAGTAGGCCCACTATGGGGACTAAGGCGAGGCTCATACCGAGGCTGAGGGCTATCCGTTCTATCGTGTCAAGGGTTTCTGTGGACAATTTTATTGGAACTTGAGTTGGAAATAGTGCTTTTATGAAGGAATAGCCAGGTAGCCAAAGAACGAATATTGTTCCAAGAACGTATCTTATGTAGACCCATGGGTAGAAATCTTCTTGTATCGTAAATACAGTTGCAACTGTTACGACTGCTGTTGCTATAGTTGCCCAGTACCAAAGTGTTTGTTCTGTTTTCAAGTAGGCAGCAAATTTCAGCGGAGCTTGTGGCGACTGTTTTGTAAAACGTACCTTTCCTTCACTTTGCAGCTTCAAAATTGATTCCAGTATTTCTTGTTCTGGAATTTGAAGTTTCTCCTTAACGAGAATTACTAGTTGTTTTATGGTTTGTGGTTTTTTTTCCTCTATTATTTGGGTTATTGATTTGGCTAGTTCATTTTTTTGTGGTTTGACGCTCAAATGATTAAGCCCTCAGAAGTTTGAATATTAGCCTATCATATAAGAATAATTACGGAACGGTAAGAAAAATTTTCTATATGCCTTGCTTATTGTCGTATTTTTCTTCGCTTTATTGCGTAGAAGCCTATTGCTCCGCCAAAAGGTGCTGCGGTTAGGGCTAGAGTTGCTATTTCTGGAACTACTAGGGTGCTTTTGCTAAAGCTGCTGCAAGCGTTGAATGGCTTGTAAGGTAAGCAATCAATCCCGTATTGACACTTGTAGCAGAGGTCGTACCTGCCTAGAGCAAGGACTAACGCCTTAAGGTTTGCTGGAGAGTTTAATTCAACTACTAGAGTGAATTTTGTGGGTGTTTTTGTGATTTGTTGGAGGAAGAATTTAACGCCATAGTATATGTTGTTGCCTTTTTCTTTAATCTTATCTTTTATTGCAGCCACGTTATATAGGCATAGAGAGCCTGGATAACCAGTCGCTGGGTCTGGACCGAGTGGTGGTATTTTTTTGGTTGTTACAAGTTGAAAATCGTCCTTTATCATAAAATCTGTGTCGTTGATAGTGATTTTGTTTAGAGCATTATAGGTTGGTTCATTTATTACTATTAGGAGCCAAACGTTTTTGATTGGGCCGTTTCCTGTGTGAAATATCATGAGGTTTGCTGGATTTTCTGTGACAATTGGTTCGCCTGTTTTTGTAGAGCCTACGGGGATTACTTGTATTGTGTGGCGGCATCCTGAGCAATCTATTTGGCTTTCTGCAGCTACGGGGGAAACTAGGATTAGAATAAGACTGGATAATAGCAGCATCATCAGTAGGAATGTCCTTCTCACTTTCTCATCCCACAAATTTTGTGTTTTCGGCTGAATATAAAGGTGCATGGAGCATAGCTCTAGAAAACTTGTTGAATGTTCTATAAAGGATGACTCGTTTCCTGTTATGTTAGAATTATGTTGATTATCCTTACGGCTACTGTTATAAGAAAGATTATTGAAAAAGCTATTGAGGTGTTTCTTAGTCTTTTTTTGCTGATTTGTATGTTTATTTTACCGTAGTATGGTGATAGCAGCTCTGATGTTATGAGCAGTATTATGGCAGTTATTGCCGTTAGGAGGCTTATGTTCCAGAAATCTAGTGGAAATGTCATTGTTTTGCTGGCTCCTCTTCTAATATGCGGAATTCTATGCTGATGTCTTTGCCGTTTTCGCTTGCCTGGAGGTTTTCTATGATTATCGGTTTGCCCGTAGCCTTGGCCAAAGCACATGCAATGGCGCTGCTTAGTGGGCAACCTAGACTTTTGAATAGGTCGGGTAGTGCCATCGCTTTTTTAGTTAGGTTTTTGTAAGCCGAGTTTTCTATTTTGACGTAAACTTTGTTGTTCTCTGTTTCTATTTCAAAGTTTTGGGCTATTTCTAGTTCTTCGATGAAGAGTTTTGGCATGTTCTGTTTTAGGTATTGTAAGTCGATTCTTGTGAAACTTGTTTCAAGTGTTTTTTCAAAAAGTTTTGTTAGATCGGCGCCTGGTGGTGAAAGTAGTAAGCCTTGAGGGTTTTCGATGAAGAGTTTGTTTTCTTGTTTTTGTATTTGTTCGGGTGTAGGCAGTTTTAGTTCATTTTGTTTGGGTATGTAGGCTTTGATGGTTTCTGGTTCTTTAAAGTACTTTGGGGGTAGATGTATTGCTTTGCCCATGTATTCCATCTGCTGTATTATCTGGTTTATAGTCTCAAGGGAAGACATTGTTGTGGCGTCTAAGAGATTTTCTTTTATGTATTCTTCCGTGTGAATGTAGGTTAGAATTACGCCCCAGAAAACTAGGCCTAGGCCTATGAAGGCTAGTATTTGAGAAGTGTAAATTATTGAGGAAATCAGAGCAGCTGCCCCAAGGCAGAGAATTATGTAACCTGTTGCCTTTGTTATGTTTGTTTTATGCTTTATGTCTGTTGGGTTTCGAGTTTTTTGCATAAAGGTCCTCTTTGTAAGCTCTTATTTTATAAAAGCGCGGTTTTCCATATCTGCAGGGGTTCATCTTGTCTGTTAGCTACACAGCTTTTTATTATTTTTGTTGTTTCAATTTCAGAGATTCTTTTTAGCAGTTGTTCTTTGCTTATTCGTTTGCCAGTTATTTTCTGGTATGTTGTCGCTATGGCTTCAAGTGTGGGTGTCATGGTTTTCTCTGTTTCAATAATGGCGTCCACTATTTGTTTGTTTGGCTTTGAGAGTTTTTGATAAGCGTTTGTATTGGCTCTCTTCTGTCTTTTTGTTTCAAGAGCGTAAAGAATTAGTGTTCCCATCAGAACTGTTGTGGTGGCAAGTGCAAGTGTTGCTCCGTTTTGGGATATTATCATAGTTATTTGTGACCATGTTTTTATTGGTTGCCAGTAGTTTGAGATATAAGTTGCAATGTTTACTAGTTGGTTTTCAATGTTTGAAAGGTTATTGGTGTCTTCTGGATAGGCTATCAGACTAATTTTTACATACTTTTGTTGTAATGTTGAGTTTATCGTAAATGTTGCTGTTTCAAACCAGTAAAGTACTGCTTGTGTTTCGTTAGTGTCTATGTAGGTGAAGACGAAGTATCGACTAATTATTGGCGGATTTTCGTTTAATTTTATGTCTTTTAATTCTATTTGGGTTACTTTTGTTTGATATCCTTTTGATACAGGCCATGTTATGAGGCATGTTTCCCATCTATGGAGGGATGATTTGGTTGATGCTATTTCAATTGCCACCTTAACGGGTTCTTTTGACTGGTTATAGGATGTGTATAAATAGATTAGTGACATGTCTTGTTTGGCTTTGGCTTCGAACTCTGTTTCACGAGAGGAGAAATCTAAATTATAGTCGGGAATTTGTGGAAGAACATCTGTTGAGAATTGATTGTTCACCATGACTATTGGTTTAGCTCGTGTTAAGGCAAATACTGGTGCTTGAATTGAAGCCAGCAGTATTAAACAGACAGAGATAATGCTTATTTTGGCAATGTCAGTTTTGTATAGCTTGATTTTTGGCGGTTTCAGGATTCTGCCGCATTTAGAACAAAAAACTTCCAATGGTGATTTTAGGTTGCACTGTGGGCATCTGTCTTTTTTATCTGTGAAAATTTGTGTTTTGAATATTTTTTCTGATATTGCCAGAAGAATTAGTGTGCCTAGAAATATGAGTATCCATCCACCTAGCAAATGGAATATTTGAAAGGCGAAATCTTCGCCGTAATCGTAGCCCAGTACTAGGATGGTTGTTATTCGAAGAATGTTGAGTAGGTAGATTAAGGGTAATCCAATTATTATCAATGTTATCTTTTTCCATGATTTGTCCCGGATTATGTAGGCGATGAAAACTGCGAAGATTGTGAAGCCGATGAGACTGTATATGCCTGAACAGGCTATATCCACAGTGAACGGCATTGTTGTATCATCTGGCCTTGTGATTACTATTGTTGGGTTGCCGTATTCGCTCGTTATTGTTGATGGAATGCCGAATGCGTTTACAATTACGTTTGGGGCTTCAGAGCTTATGACTGATAAATTTGTGCCTAAAACGTATAGGATTTCAGATGGCGGCGGCATTAAGAAGAAAAGGAAAGCTATGGGGAAGGCTAGTTGTCGAAGGGTTTGTGGGTTAAAAAGGATTAATGTTAAGCCTGCTACAAATATGGGTAGGGCGAACATGTGATATTCTAGGGGTGTGAAGGTGTAGGAGCCGTGCCAGTAGAGCAGTATTGCGGTTATGGAAAGAAGTATTCCAGTGATTAGCGGCAAATGTCTTGTTTCTTTGGGATGATCTTTGTTTTCAATAGGAATTACTGCCCTTAGCGTTTTTCTTTTGCGGTAGATCAAATATACAAAGAGGAATGGTATAGCGAGTAGGTGGCTTGTTGTTTCGCTCTGGAAAGCATCATTGAAAAGTATCGTAAGATCTTGGCCGAAGATGGCTATTGTAGCTGCAATTGCTACAGCGACTTTGACACCTAACGTTATTCGGGTTTCTGTTAGGTGTATAGATAGGTTTTTCAGCATTTCCTTCAATCTCTCGCCAATTCGCGCTGCAACTGGAAAAGCATCCAATAGAACCGAATGGATAAACATTATTTCGGTAGTGGTGCGTGTAAAAAAGGGGCTTTGCTTCTTACAGCCTAAAACTTTTCCTTTGACAAGTTAAGGCGAAGCTTATCGATGCGACCATTAGTAGCAGTAACATTGTAGCTAATGAGAATTCTGGAACTATCTGATCTACATAATATGGATCTACGTCATCTTTAATGGCTTGGTTTTCTGCTAAGTCGTAGGCTATTATTATGAATCTGACCCAAGTGTCTGGTGGTTGCCCAGGAATCATGGCTTCGTAATAGCTTGTTTCAGGGTTAGGAGTCATTTCTGTGATCGTCCAAGAGGTGCCATTATCTGTTGTGTAGAGCAGAGTTGCGTTCTTGACGCTTGTTTCCAAATCTGTTATGTTTACTGATATTTTTACTGCTTGGTAGGGTTCTACAATGCCCGCGGGGTCTCGGATAGGCGTTCCAATGTTCGGTGGTTCAAGGTCTGGAGGGGGCAGATTTGCTATTCTTATCTGACTGGGATGGTTATAGGTGAAGTTGAGTAAAGTGTTGTTTTCGTATTGTGGTGGGTCTTCTATCACATATTCTTCGTTGTTGATATTTATGGCTAAGCTCCCATTCACCAATTCTGTCGGGATCATGATGTAGCAGAATCCTGAGGAGTCCGGTAATGTAGAGGTGACATTGAAGCTGATTTCAGCACTTGAGTACAGATTTGTTGAGCAGTTGAAGTCGCTTATCGTTGAGTTGCTTACTGTTGTTATTTTGTAGTCATTTCCATCGTATGTGACAGCATGGTGCAAGACTTGCGGTTCTGCTATGTATAGTTGTGTGGCAGTTTGAACAGTTTGGTTCACGTATTCTTGCAAACGTGCTTTCAATTCAGATTCTGGTAATCCGTCAGTAATGGAGGCTATGAGTTCTTCGTATTTCCAGAAAGTAATGTCTTCAGCGAAGAAAGTGTAGCTTTGTATCTCTCGTACCTTTGAGGGGACGTAGTATCCACTTGCGTCTTGAGCGTAGGTTCTCTTTTGCCAGACATAGTTCCAGAAACTGTTGAGGATTGATGGGGGTTGACCAGCATATGGTATTGATGGGACGAATAAGCCTACCATGGGTGGGTTGCCATATTCGCCCCACATGCAGCCAAGTTTTCCATCATATCGTGGATCACCGCTTACAGCGACCATTGCGGCTTGAGTCCCAGTGTTGCTTATTTCGCCGCTTATTGAAAAGCTAGAAGTTCCTTTTTCCTTGTTGCGGACATATCTGGAAACATTTTGGGCTACATCTTCCCATGAAATGAAACCTTTCTGAGCATATATTGCATTCATAATATCGAGAGCGTACTGGTCTCGCCCGCTTGGTCCACTTGCGTATCCAGGGTAACATCTCGGGTGGTTAGCTTGCGAATCATATCCATTTATGATAAAGCGGGCATATGCGCCTATGCCGCTGATTTCTATGAACGCTCCTTTGCCAAACCTGTCTATTACTCCCACGCATGTTCCACCTTGTCGTTTTCCAGGGCCTATGGGACCAGCAGTGTTGTTCAGCTCAAAACAGACCTCTTCAACGGTTTCGCAGTGTTCGATGATCCAGCGGTTTAATGCGCCATTGTCTAGACCGCTTCCGCCAAAGCCTAAAGCGCTCACTAATGTGTTCATGACTGCGAGGCCTTTCTCGTTGATTCCCATCCAAACCCAATTTACCATGACGTAGCCGTATTTCCCGTCTTTTGGCGGATAGTAGATGGGCTTGTTCATTGTGTCGCTTGTGTCCCTATTCTTCATCAGTATCGCTCGCCCATCTTTGGCTGCTATGCCTGTCACTATCACAGCAGTGCATTCTTCGAAATAATTGCCATTTTCAATGTTGGTTTGAATATTAAAGTTAGATAAAATCAAGATGGTGGAAGTTGAGACTAACAGAAATATAAATAGGAGACACGTCAATGACGCTGATTTTCTCACATTTTTCGCTCTCAAACCACCAGTAGAGCAAGGTTCTAGTTATGTGTTATGTAATTATATTATAGAAGAGAGCTCTACATGTTGGTACGATGAGGCTTCTTGAAACTGAACGATTTCTGATCTACTTCTTTGCGACATAAAATGTTGGGAAAAGGCGATTTAGTTTCCATTTTCGCTTTGTTTTGGATAAGAAAAGAGCACAGCAAAGCATTGGCAATGCGAGTATAATTGAGAAGTACATTAGACCTGCGATTGCTGACTGAGTCATATTTGGTGAAGAATCAACTGAGAGGTTCTTGGTCTGGTAGTATGATTGGTTGATTTGGTCAGCCATCAAAGCCTTCGGATAGATTCTAACTTCATCAAGCAGACCTATGAAGTAATCTTGAGTGCCGTACCTGCAACCAAGAAATAGTGGTTGACCTGTGCTTGAGTGAATGTTTCCTGATCCTGCTAATGAGGCTCTTAGGATGCCATCAATGTATAGCTTTAGACCTTCTGTGGAGTTGTAGGTGCAAACGATGTAGTACCATGTATTAAGGCTAAGAGCTTGGTATTCCATCTCATATAGAGTGCCAGCGGCATTCCATATGTCGAAGTATATCGTGTTATATGGCTTAGAGGTACTGCTTTGGAAACCTATCTGGTATCCATAAGTGCCTGTGGTTGATCCCCTCTTTGCTATAATTCTTGTGCCTCTTTGGTTCTGAGTAACGTATATCCAGAATTCTATTGTTATCTCTGTCCACGTACCGTCTCCGCCTATGTTTGGTGAATCTTCGATTCGGATGTAGTCGTTGCCGTCAAAGATGTATGCGCCGCCTATTTTGCCGTTTGGAGTCCATGTTGCTCCGTTTATTGTGCCGTTGTTGTCGTATCCTGCGTAGTCCGTGACTGGAGCGATATTTGTATCGAATGGCATTACGAGGTTGGCGTCGACTGTCAGCAGCCATGTTCTTTTTGCTATTGCGTTGTGGTTGTCTTTTACTGCTACTGTAATGTTGTGGACTCCTGAGGTTCCTTCCACTGCATCGAAGGTGTAAGAGGTGGTTGTTGATGTCAAGGCGCCGTTGAGGTACCATTCATAGCTTAATGGGTCATTGTCTGGGTCTGTCGCGGTTACTGTGAATTCTTGTTGGTTTCCTTGGTTTATGCATGGGTAGCTAACGGATGGTGTAGAGTCACTGATTGTTGGAGGTCGGTTTTCGATTGTTACTGTGTCGTATTTTGTTTCGCCGTAGTCTTTGCCGTCGTATGGTGTGCACATTACTCTTATTTGGTCGCCGTTGGCGAAGTTTGATGGATCAAGTGTTGGGTTTGTTGCGTCTGTCATGTTTTGCCATTCTGCGCCGGTCCATTTTTGCCATTGATAAACGTAGCCTTCTGAGTCGCCGTCTGGATCGTTCCAACCGTATGGCGTTGCGGTTAGCGTGTTGTCGTTGTATGCGGGTTTTGGTAATATGGTGACGCTTTCGATTGATGGTGGAATGTTTCCTGAAGTTACCGTTAGTGTCCAATTATGCCAAATTGTTGCCAGCCCATCTGAAACTTGGACTGAAACATCGTACGTTCCTGCGGAGCCTGAGAATGTATAGGAGGTTGAGTTTTGTGTTCCAACTGGCGTATTGCCGAGGTACCATTGGATAAGCAGGTTGTCGCCATCTGGGTCAGAGCATGTGATGTTAAATTCTTGTGATTGTCCTTCTGGAGCCATGGGGTCAGTATCTGGGTAATAGTCAGTTATTATGGGTGCTCGGTTGACATTTCTTACTGTGACGTTCCAGTATTGCGTTGTGATCAGGTTGCCGTCTGAGACGACTAAAGTTACATTATGAACACCTGCATCATCAAAGCTTGGCTGGTAAATCCAGTTTTGGGTGGTCGCGTTTTGAACACCATCTAGTAGCCAAGAGCAGGTTAGCAGGTTGCGTTCTGGATCTATTGAGGTGTGAGTGAATTGAAGGCTTTGGCCCTCATCGACTTGAGGTTCTGGGTCTGCAGGGGTAAAGGATGTAATTATTGGTGCTTTATTTACGTGATCGTCTTTGGAGGCGTCATAGTGAAGCACAATTTGTTCAATAGGCAGACCTTTGAAGAAGATTTTCACGTTGTCCATTATGCCTGTGAAATAATCTTGGGTTCCGTATCTGCAACCTAGGAAGAGAGCTTGCCCTCTACTCTTAGCGACGTTTCCAGATTCAGAACCTGTACCGACTTTTACAGCGCCAATGTCTACTCCATTGACGTATATTTTAGACCCTTCGCCTGACTTGTAGACGCAGACTATGTGATACCAAGTGTTCAGACTTGGAAGTGTGGTCCATTCAACTTCGTATAAATTAGGATTCCAAACGTCAAAATATAATCTGCCATTGGCTGTTTGGAAGCCTACTTGATAGCTGTATGTGCCACTTGTTGAGCCTCTTTTCGCTATTATTCTCTTGCCATTTTGGTTTGGTGCGGTTATGTATAGCCAGAACTCGATTGTTAATTGGTTCCAGTTGCCGTCTCCGTCAAGACTTACGTCGTCTTCTATTTTTATGTGGTCATTGCCGTCGAAGTAGTATGATCCGTTTCCTGCTGTTGTCCATGTGGCGCCGTTTACTGTTCCGTTGTTGCCGTAGCCTGAGTTGTCTGGTGTTGGGTTTGCGTTTGTGTCGAAGGGCATGTCCAGTGCTGGTCCTACGTCTGTTACTGTTAGTGTCCATTGGTGTGTTGCTTGTGCTAGTCCGTCTGAGATTATTACGGTTATGTTGTATATGCCAGCAGAAGCGTAGTTTGATGTGAATGTGTATGTGCTTTCTGTTGAGGTTGGTGTGCCGTTGACGTACCATTGTATTTGTATTGGGTCGTTGTCTGGGTCTGAGTAGGTTATACTGAAGGTTTGCGTGTCGCCTTCGAGGATTGTTGGGTCTGTTTCTGGGCTATAAGAGTCGATTTGTGGTGGTCTGTTAACGTAGGTGAACGTTGCTGTAATGTTTTTGTTGCCGTCCATCGTTATTTGGATGGGATTCTCTGTTCCAGTTATATCGCCGCCCCATCCAGTGAAGTTCCATCCCGCGTTTGCAACGGCAGTAAGTGTTACTGTTTCGCCATAGGTGTATGTTTCCTGTTCAGGATATGCCGTGACGTTGCCCTCGCCTACGACATTGATGGTTAGGGTGTAATGATCTTGTGTGAAGACAGCTGTTATGGTTTTGTTATCGTCTATAGTTATGATTGCTGGGTTCTGGTCGCCTATTAAGTGTCCAGTCCAATGATTGAAGGACCAGCCCAGAGCTGCAGTTGCAGTTAGTTGGACTTGTTCGCCATAAACATAGGTTGGCTTTTCTGGATTTATGTTAACAGTGCCCATACCTTCAATGTATATTGTTATGGCGTATTGGTTCTGAGTGAAGTACGCCATGACCGTCTTGTTCCCATCGATGAATATTGTTTCAGGATTAGTTGAGCCTGCTAAGTCTCCTGACCAGTAGCTAAATGACCAGCCTAGATCAGCTTCAGCAGTGAGTTGAACATAATCGCCGTAAACATAAGTTGTTTTTTCTGGCAATCTGGTTACTGAACCGTTTCCATCGATAATCACGGTTAGAGTGTACTGATTTTGGGTGAAGTTTGCTGTGATGGTCATGTTTCCTGTAATTATGAAAGTAATTGGATTATCTGAGCCAGACAAGTCGCCGCTCCAGTGACTGAAACTCCAGCCAACGTTTGCAGTTGCGTTTAACTGGATTTGGGTTCCATAGGTGTATGTAGGTTGTTCTGGGATTTTTGCGACTGCCCCGTCGCCTTCAATATTTATGGTTAATGTATACTGGTCTTGAGTGAAAGTGGCGATGACTGTTTTGCTGCTGTCCATTGTTATGTTAACTGGGTTTTCGGTGTTCGAGAGGTCTCCGCTCCATCCTGCAAATGTCCAGCCGGGATCTGCTGTGGCTGTCAGAGTTACAATTTCGCCATGAGCGTAGACAGCATAATCTGGGTTTTTGGTTGCCGTGCCATTGCCAATTATGTTTATTGTTAGCGTGTATAGGTTTTGTGTAAATATGGCTGTGACTGATTTATTTCCGTCAATGAATATTGTGTTTGGATTAACACTTCCAGATATATCACCACTCCAGTGGGAAAATGTCCAGCCTAGATCTGCTGTAGCGTTTAGCTCAACTACTGTGCCATAAGTGTATGTAAGTTGCTCTGGATCCTTTGCTACAGAACCGTTACCTTCCACACTGATTGTCAAGGTGTACTGGTTTTGGGTGAAGCGTGCGGTAACTGTGGTGTTTTCGGTAATGATTAAGGTGGCTGGGTTGTCGGATCCGGATAAGGCTCCGCTCCAATGGCTAAAGCTCCAGCCTAAATCAGCAGTGGCGTTTAATTCTACTGAGGAACCATAAGTGTATGTTTCTTGGTCTGGGTCCTTGCTGACTGCGCCTTGACCTTCAATTATTATGGTGAGAGTGTACTGGTCTTGCGTAAAGGTTGCTATAATGGACTTGTTTCCGTCCATGGTTACGATTAATGGGTTGTCGTTGCTGGTTATGTCGCCGCTCCAGCCAGCGAATGACCAGCCTGGATCAGCAGTAGCAGTTAATGTAACTGTCTCGCCATAGGTGTATGTTGTCTTTTCAGGAGCAGCTATCACGGTGCCGTTTCCGATTATTGTTATTGTTAATGTGTACTGGTTTTGCGTAAACACTGCTGTTACTGTTTTATTACCGTCTATGACTATGGTTGTTGGGTTTTGGCTTCCAGTTAAGTCTCCTGTCCAGTATGAGAACGACCAGCCAGCGTTTGGAACCGCCTCTAACTGTACTACGTCGCCATAATAGTATGGTCCTGTGTTGTTCAGTGTGAATGATCCGCCTATTTCAGGCGAGACATTTATTGTTAATGTGTATTCGTTGGGGGCGAAGATTGCAGTTATGGTGTGGTTCATGGTCACGGCGTAGAATGTGTATGTGGATATTGATCCTTGGGATTTGTCATCTACCAGCATGTCAACGATGTGATAGCCTATGTCAGGAGTTATAGTGAAGGTTTTGTCTTCGCCATGGTATACTATTACTAAGCCAGAGGGCTCTATACTTCCTCCCATCGTGCTTGCTGAAGCGTTGATGGCATATTGTTTCAACGTGAAGTGTGCTGTGATAATCATGTTTTTGGTCATGGTTATGTATGCGGGGTTGTCGTTTCCTGTTAGATCTCCGCTCCAGCCTTGGAAATCGTAGCCATAGTCAGGTGTAGCTGTTAAGGTGATGATTTCGCCATATTTGTAAGAGGTTTTGTCAGGGTCTATTGTTACAGATCCATTTCCATCAATAACGACGGTTAATACGTAGGCTTCTTCGAATTTTTCTTCTGCTCCTACACTATAGAATGTTGCTGGGTTGAGCTGGTTGTTGTAGCTTGTGAGTATCCAACTTGCAGAGCGAGCTGGGTTTGATATGGTGATTTCGTCTAGTGAACCTCTTAAATATCTAGCAGTGTTGTAGGTGCATCTTCCTATGTGAAGTGGAACACCCACGTTATTGTAGATTGAAGAGATTGTGGGTGTGCCAACAGTGGAGACTTGTACAGCGTTAATGTAGAATTTGGGGATCGTGTTTGCTTCCCAAACAACTGTTATGTGGTACCATACGCCCGCGGTTGGAACGAATGATGCGTACCATTCTCGGTAGTTTGTTCCATCTTGGGAAGCATAGAAGCCAAATGGGCGGGTTGGGCGGTCAATAGGGTTATATTCAATAAACCAGCCGCGTTGGTTGCCTGCCGTATTATACTTGTTGAGGATGGCTTGTCTTCTGCTCGTATCATCTAATCTTATCCAGAAGCTTGCAGTGAAGGCTTCCGTGTAGCCCGTCAAAGTGCTGCTGTGCGGGATTTCTATGTAGTCGTTTGTTCCGTCGAAGGTGTCTGCGCCGTCTATTTTGCCTGTAACGCCTTGAAGTACACCATTGAGCGGTGTGCCATTGTTTCCGTTTATTGTGGAGTCATAGTGTGTACCTGTGTTTTCGTTTAAGTGGAGAACCAGTTTGTAGCTTGAATCCCATACCGTTACTGCATTCTGCTGGTTTTCACAATTTGGATTACCATAATACATGTAGAGCACGGTGTCTGTGGTTGATGACAGTGAGGGCACGTTTACCCAGACGATTAGGCGTCCTATGCTGTTGTCGTAGAGTTCTATTTGATGGTTAAGTTTGACATTGCTTGCGTCTGTGAAGACGAAGTCGTCGCCGTCAAGTTGTGCTTTGCCTATTAGGCTGCTGTCGATTATTTCGATGAGTACTGGGAAGTTTGTTTGGGTGCCGCTTACTTTTGTGCGGTCGATTGTGATTGTTCTACGGTATTGCCAGTCAATGCTCAACCATTGGTTGTTAGTGAATGTGGCTGTGACAGTTTTGTCTCCAGTCATGGTGAAGGTTGCAGGATTTACGAGGCTTGACAAATCGCCGCTCCAGCCGCTAAACGTCCAGCCTGAACTTGCGGTTGCAGTTAATTCTACTACTTCGCCATGTATGTAAGATGCCTTATCAGGAGACTTGACTACTGAGCCGTCGCCAACAATGTTAATGGTTAGTGTGTATTCGTTTTGGGCGAAGGTTGCGGATATGGTGTGGTCTTGATCCACCGCGTAGAAAGTATATGATGGTAAGGGTCCAATTGAGAAGCCATCAACTAACACGTCAGAAACGTGATAACCGACATCAGGATTCATGATAAAGGCTTGATCTTGTCCGTGTGCTACGATGATTGAGCCTGATGGTTCTACGGTTCCTCCTATGCCGCTTACTGAAGCGGTGATAGTATATTGTTTCAGGGTAAAGTGTGCTGTAACGGTTTTGTTTCCGTTAATAATTATTGTTTCTGGATTATTATTTCCAGATAGGTCTCCGCTCCAGCCGCTGAAGTCGTATCCTGTGTCTGGTATGGCTGTTAGCTCGACCTCTTCGCCGTAAGTGTAGAATGCTTTATTGGGATTTATGGATACGGAACCTTCGCCGATCACGTTTACTGTTAATGTGTATTGACCTTCAGTGAACACGGCTGTTACAGTCTTGTCTGAGGTCATGGTGATTGTTGTGGGATTCTCGTAACCTGTTAGGTCTCCTTCCCAATTGCTGAAAACCCAGCCTTCAGCAGGAATAGCAGTTAAAGTGACGAATGCGTCTGAGGCATATGTGGCTTCGCTTGGATCTCTCTGAACTGAACCATTGCCAACTGTTGTGATTTCCAGTTTGTATCGATCCACAGTAGGCGAGAATACATTGTCTACATAGAACGCTCCTGCACCATCATTCCATTGAGCAAAACTGATGTGGGTTACACTGGTTTTTAGGTTGCGTGACGTAACAGTTGCCTTATAAACTCCATCCACATAGACATCATAAGTATCTGTTACTAGGTTGCAAATCACTTTAATCGTGTACCATTGCTTAAGGTTTAGACCAGTGGCGATTGTAGTAAATGCAGTCCAACTGTCGTCTCTATCTCTAGCCACCAAATCCATGGTGCCATTCGTGCCTCCACCAGGCTTGTAAAATGCCATATACACAAAACGCTCATTGTTAGCAGCATTTGGGCCACTTCCAGCTACTGAATCATCACCTATGAGCATCCAGCCAGCACGATACGGATTGCTTGCTGGATTATATGGAGTGATTATAGAATCGACGTAGATATCCCATTGAACGCTAAATGTCCCGGTCTGTGAAGTGCTGAACTCTTGAGTTAGATATGCGTTCCCTGTGTCACTTGCCATGAAACCAGCTTTCTTAGAAGCGTCACCATCAATGTCACTTTCATCAAGAAACAGCAGAGTCGTAATGTTACCACGACTTTCGTACCAGTCTTGGCCTGCGCTGTTGGCTCTTAAATCCTCACTGTTTGCGCTTGCGTTAAATTCGGAGTCTGTTAGCCATGGGCGGGCGTCTCCGAAGTACAGGTAGTTGCCCTTGGCCCAAGCTGCACCCCAAGTCGTCCAGTCGTTGACGGTCAGCTTCACGCCTGGGTTTGAGCTGAGTTCGTCATGGGGATTCTCCCATGATTCGGCGAATACGACTCCTAGTCGGCTGTGAATGTTCTGGAAGGCTCCTCCGGCTAAGCTGGATATTGCTCTAACTGTTTCTGGCCATCCGCCTTCCTTGATTCTGTTCATGAAGTTGGTAAAGTCTGTGTTAGTGGTGCTCCATGTGTAGGTTAGAGCTTCCTTCGGTGAGACTTGTTCAGTGTTGATTGTGCTGTGGAAGTCGTCAAACGAGTTGGGCTTGAAAGCCTGGATGTCTTGGTAGATTTTCTGAACCTCGAAGGGTGCGTTGGTGATTGGGTCTGTGTTCCACCACCTGTTGAGGTCGTACTGTACGCCATTTCGCAGAGGAGTATACCTGCATCTTCCATAGTACACGCCGTCAACGTTAACGATGGGTACAATTCTGAATATGTAGCTTCTGCGGATAGCAGCGGCTGTTGGGTCGTCGGAAAGTAGGTACCGAATTAGGCCTTCAGCGTCCCAGCTGCTAGGAACTTCTCCGGCATGTTGCTGGGCTGTGACGTAGGATTTGAATTTAACTTCATCTGGGTATGCGGGGTCTGTTATGGTTGCAACCTTTAGTTCCTGTCCGCCTGGAGTTGTTCCTAGAGAGGTTACTGTTAGGTATGGGCTGGATGCAAACTCTGCGAAGAGTGCATCTCTCTTGGCAATGTTATAAGGCGGTAATGGCGCCAGCCATATCTTGTTATATCCTATGGGAACTGTCACGTTCATTGTGAATGTTCTTGCAGCGCGATCGAATGTTACGCCTGAAAGTGGTACTCTTTCCCAGGTTATGTTGTCGTAGCTGTAGACGGGCTCGATTTCTGGCCATCTGTTTCCTGCTGTCTGGCTGGTAGAATAGTCAGCTGTCGTGCCATTCACAATGCTTATCGTCACTGTTTTGCCGGCGACGTTTTCCATGCTGAAGTAGAACCACCAGTGCTTGTCAGTGAATCCGCTTGCTGTTGAGTAATTAACCGCGGCTGTGTAGTATCTGTAGCCAGGTGCGCCACTTTGGTATGTGACGTTGATGAGGTTGCCCATGTCGAATTTGCTGTTGAAGATTATGTCGTCTGCTGCTGGTGCCAGTTCGGTTGTGAATGTAAAGGTTTTTGTGGTTACATGCGCGCCATCTGTCACGGTTACTGTCCAGTTATAGATTGTGGCATAGGCTAAACCATTTACGGATACGTTGTATCTGTCGTTTGGAACGTTTGTCAGTGATAATGAGCCTATGTTTGGGTTTGTTGTGACTGTAACATTCATTAGGTCATGTTGATAGTCAGTTAGGTCGAAGCTTAATTTGTTGAGTGTTATTGGTATGTTTGTTGCGTCTTTGGCTGGGTAGGGGTTTGTTATAAGGGGTTCGTCTGGTAATCCTTCTTCGGGGCTGATTGTGTAGAATGCGGCTGGGTTTAGTTGGTTGTTGTAGCTTGTGAGTATGTAGCTTGCAGAGCGGGCTGGGTTTGATATGCGGATTTCGTCTAGTGAACCCTTGAAGTATCGTGCAGTATTGTAGGTGCATCTCCCAATGTGGAGAGGGACACCCACGTTATTGTAGATTGAAGAGATTGTGGCTGTGCCGACTGTGGCGACTAAAGCGCCGTTAATGTAGAATTTGGGAATTGCGTTTGCTTCCCAGACCACGGTTACATAATACCATGTGTTGGCTAATGGAACGAAAGAAGCATACCATTCGCGGTAGTTTGTTCCGTCATAAGAAGCGTAAAAGCCGAATGGACGGGTTGGGCGGTCTACGGGGTTGTATTCTATGAACCAGCCGCGCTGGTTTGTGCCCGTGTTATACTTGTTAAGGATAGCTTGTCTTCTACTTGCGTCTTCTAGTCTTATCCAGAAGCTTGCGGTGAAGGCTTCAGTGTAGCCTGCTAGTGTGTTGCTATGTGGGATTTCTATGTAGTCGTTTGATCCGTCGAATTGGTATCCGCCGTCGATTTTGGCTGTTACGCCTTGGACTACGCCGTTGTATAGTATGCCGTTGTTTGCGTTTATGGTCGAGTCGTAGCATTGTGTCGGTGGGTCGTATGCTCGGATGTCTTGTATTATTGATGGTAAGTTGCCTTTTGTTAATGTTATTAGGTTGTAGTCGTTTAGGGCTATCCATGAGCCTTGTGTGCTTGTTGGTGGTTGTGAAGCGATTGCTGAGTATTCCGAAGTGTAGATGTAATAGAGTGTGTTTCCTTTGCGGAAGCCCCAGAGTGTCGTGCCGTCTGTTAGGAAGAAGTTCATGGCTCCTGAGTCAAGTTTGCTTATTGCTTTTACTGCGTCGGCTATTCCCAGCTGGACGTTCCAGCCGTTTTGCTCGATGCATTTTAGAATGTATAGCATGTAGAGGTCTGAGTCAACGACGTCTGGGTCGTCCCAGTTTGTGCCTACGGTTGGCGGGTTTTGTGCCAAGTATTCTGTTCCTATTAGGTTTTTGAGTATGGTTTTTGATAGGACTCCGTTGTGTCCGAATGCCCACCATTTTCCGTTTTTGTAGCGTATGAATGGGTGTGGGTTTGGTATGTCTGTGGCGCCTGAGGCTGCGTTTCTTACGTGGCCTACTGCGATGGTTGCGCCGCTTGAGGCTAATTGTTGTGCGGCTAGGTCGAAGTTGGGGTCTGTGTATGCTGGTGGTTCGCCTCGTGAAACCGTGGGTGTTGAGGTTGTGTAGTAGGCGAGTCCCCAGCCGTCATTGTTGTTTTGGATTCCGCCGCCTAGGTTTTTGAGTGAGTATGGTAGGTTTATGAGGTGGTCTAGTACGGTTTCTTCTGGGAGTGTGTTTGCTATCATTCCCCAGAGTCGGCATTCGTGTTCATAGTTTTCGTTTAAGTGCAAAACGAGTTTGTAGCTTGTGTCCCAGACTGCAGTTGTGTTTTGTTGGTTTTCAGCTGTTGGGTTGCCGTAGTAGAGGTATAGTGTTGTGTCTGTTGTTGCGGATAGGGTTGGCACATTTACCCATACGATCAGGTGTCCTGTTGTGTTGTCGTAGAGTTCTATTTCATGGCTTAGCTTGACGTGGTTTTGGTCGGTGAATAGGAAGTCGTCGCCGTCGGGCTGTGCTTTAGTATTGAGGCTTGGGTCTGTTAAGTCTATTACTACTGGGAAGTTTGTTTGTGTGCCGCTTACTTTTGTGTGGTCTATCGTGATTGTTCGGCGGTATTGCCAGTCTGTGTTGTACCATGGTGGGAGGTCGCTGGTTGTGAATGTGAAGGTTTTTGTTGTTGTGTAGGTGCCGTCTGTTGCGGTTACGGTCCAAGCGTAGGTTGTGGAGTAAGATAAGCCGCTTATCTGGACTGTGTATTTTGCGTTGGGCACGTTTGTGCCGCTTCCAGAGCCTATGTCTGGGTTGGTTGTGACAGTGTAGTTTATTGGGTCGTGTTGGTAGTCTGTTAGTTTAAAGGTTAACTGTGAAAGCGTCGTGGGAACGTTTGTTGCACCGTCTAATGGTGAGGGTTCAGAGATTTGTGGAGCAGGAGGACCCGGAGGAGGAACATACTCCGCGACCCCGCACCTACGTTCGCTGTAAAATTGCAGTTCTGATCTAGCTTTTGGCGTTGGCGTAGTTGCAGGCGTGTCAAAGCAATAAATGTTTCCAGTATAACTGGGGACAAGAAGCTCATTATAGCCGTCTCCATCTACGTCTTGCACTAATGTGAATGATTGAGCGTTATTCAATCCACTCACATAATCCACTTGCACGTATGTTTGGCTGTTTTTATCGTAGCTATAGATGTATATTTCACTGCCAGTTACGGCGATGATATCCACCTTACCGTCGCCAGTTACATCACCAAGTTTCGGAGGCTCCTTGCAAACAACGGGAAGGGTAGCGTCTAATTTCCATTCATACAAATCCCAAATCTTCGGGTTTGTGTCACGGCAAGTTATTATTTCGAGATTTCCATCATCGTCAACATCGTAGACTGATGGTTGTGAGTGGCTAGGTAAGCCGAGACTTAATCCCTTCCTGTACTTACCACCAGTGGTTAAGACGCTTCCGTCTGCAGCTCTATAGACAGCTAGGCCGCCACTACCAGTGCTTTGATGAGTCACGATTACATCAAGTATTCCATCCTTGTCGACGTCAGCGAGCATTGGAACATGACTACTACAAGTTATGTCAGAGTCATTCCATAGTAGCGTCAAAGTTTGTGCGTCAAGACAACGTACTCCCCATTCGCCGTTAATATATGGATCAGTGGTTGAGTAACCGTAACGTCTATCGCCTTGATAAAGTTCAAATCTTCCATCAAAATTTGCATCTCCGACTGTTAAGCCTCCCCAGCATGGGTGCCAACTGGGAGCTTGATGAAGTATTTTTCCATCATAAGTTAAAGATGTTATATAATCATAGCCTTGGTATGGTCCTTTGCCGCTATTTACGAAAACTTCAGGATATCCATCGCCGTCAATATCACAAACGGCAGAGTATAGATTCTCGCAAGGTACATTCTTATTCCACCAGTATATGCTACCGTCATTGCCGTGTAAAACCAGCGGACCTTGCATATTAGGAATTATTATTTCTAGAATACCGTCCTTGTTCAAGTCAGCGATCTCGAATGGACAATGTGGTTTTATGCCGTCAAAAACACGTTGCCATATTATACGTCCAGTGGTACCTTCCAATACTGTTACGGTACCCCCTACACCACTGAAATCTCCACGCCCGCCTGTTACGACGATTTCCATCTTGCCATCTCCAGTAAGATCCGCCGCAAGCGGAGTAATGTCGGTCAGTGCGTTTGATCCAAGCGGTGCCGTCCATTTGAGTTTAAGTCCTGGTGACGCTAAAACGGACTCCATGTTTACAAATAAGAAGGAGATGTTGATTAGAAGAAGCGCGATAAATATCGAACTTAACAGCTTACGGTAAACGTGTTTTTTAAGTAAACTCATATTTTTAACTACTCCTTTCTCCGTATTTGCTATTGGTCTAACTTCTAATTGGATTCATTAGATTTAAGCCTTCTAGTTTCAGATAAACACTTATGGAACATGCTTCTAGAACATACTCCTATTGTCGCGCGTGGAAAGCGGAGGTTTTCGAGGTGTATTTATGTTGAGCATAAGAGCAGCAAGGTTTATTATGTCGCAATTAATGCGATATCCTATAGGGCTACACGTGACGCTTAACAATTACAAAAAAGTGGTATGGAGTAGTTTTCTTTTGATTATTCTAGCCTGTTCCGTCGTCTCGGTGAGCTTTGGTTTGCGATCTTCTAGCGCCATTTCTTCTACTGGTATGATTAGCTATTGGCCGCATGTGGATATATATGTAGAATTGAGCAACACAATTGGCTTCAACAATCTTTCGTTGGGCTTTCAACTTTCCTACGGTTCATTAGGATCGTTCCAAAAGCATTCCGAACTAAGACTGTTAGCGAAAGACGCGCAGTTTAAATTGGTTCGGTTCTTTGATGGTTTAACCGCCTCACATATGCCATCAATGATGCCTTGCACATATTTTGATGAAGCGACCAAAACAGGGACGTATAATTGGACTACTGTGGACGATGTAGTTAGAAAAATATTCGAAATTGGAGCCGAACCTCTTGTCTGTCTGGGAGTAGTATCCAGTAGTGGGGTTAAAGTTCCTCCAGGAATGGCCATTAACCCTCAGACCGGATTGCCTTATCCAGAAAGCTACGCTTCTTACTGTGCAGAATGGGTTAAACACTTCAAGGCTAAAAATTGGCCAGTAAGGTTTTATGAAATTTGCAACGAAGTTTGGGTCTATTTTGGACAAAACCCTGTGAACACAACGAAACTTGGATGTTACATGGAACTATTTCGTGTGTGTAGAGAGGCAATGAAAAAAGAAAACCCAGATGTCATAGTTAGCTTCGACTTCATCCATAAAAAACCAGTTTTGGACTATTGGCTTTCTTACAACGGCCCTGATGTTGATTCTTTAAACTTCCATAAATATGATGAGTGGAGAAACCCGCCAGTTAAGACGGAAGAGCAAATCATTCGTGATGCAGATAAACTAGAAGTTTGGTATAGTATTGTTGAAGCCCAGCAAATATGGTATCAGCAACGAGGCAAACGTTTGCCAATGATTTGCTCAGAAAGCAACTTCAACGGAGCGTCTCCTACAACAGACGAGCGGATTCAGCAGATGGTTGGGGCTGTATGGCTGGCTCTTTTGTTGCGAACTGAAATACTGTCAGGGGTCAGTTACCACATCTATTTCGAGTTGAGTTCCAGCTACTATGCCGATGCATACGGTTTCGGGATGATAAACAACGATGGTTTCAAGCCATGGTATCCATACTATGTGCAACACATGATTGGTAACAATCTGGCCATAGGTGACTCGATTGTGTATTCCTATAGCTCCTCTGATGATGTGCGGTCTCTCGCTTGGATCCACCAAGAAACATTAAATATTCTGCTCATAAACAAAGTGGATCAGAATCGGACGGTTCACTTGCATGGAGTCACCGGAACATTGAATCTCTATAAGATAGACAATACAATTCCTTGGACAACGCCGAGCGTACAAACCGACATCATCAATTCTTCACAACCACTGATTATGCAAGGTTACACAGTTGCGTTGTTGCAGATGTCAGCGCCTTAATGATTTCTAAGTTTACTTTCGTTGTATTATTGTGATGTTACCACTGTTATAAATTATGTTTTGGGTTAGAGTTAGATTGTATGCTTCTGCATATGCCTCAGGGGATGTATACAAAGAACCAAGTTTCAACCCGTTCATATCGAATACTATTACTGTGCTGGGTGTAAGCCTTGACGTGAAAATACTAGATTGGAAGCGCCCATAGGAAAGACATGAAGGTGCCATTAACCCCGTCTTGTAGTCAAATGCAATGACTCCTTGAATCTTGAAATCTTTCAAAAATTCTTCAACATAATAAACCGACAAAGGATCTACCCTTATATCTTCAACCGCATTTACCGGGTCGTAGATAGATTTTGGATATACCTCATAAAATGTTCTCATTGATGCAACAATCATTAGGGTAATCACCAGAGTTAACAAAAGTTTGTTTGCACTAATCTTCGCAAGAAGTTTGCTCGATACAAAAAGAAAAGGCAGCAATAACATTATACAAACTATCAAAATGGTTCTTATATCCGAGAATGTAACTTCAGGCTTTACAGAGGCTCCTATATAAGCTAATGAAACGATTCCCAGCGTAAATAGTACGGTGATCGAGGCTGCACAAGAAAGAGCGCTTTCGTCATTTCTTTTATAGGAGCGTACTTCCTTTGTCCAAATAAATATGGCAAAAAACGCAATTAAAGCAGACAGCAATATTATAGACAAGTACGTTACGGAAGTTATATACATGTCTTCTACAGTTGGAATAGTGGAACGCTGCCATGGGATAACTCTTTCTGGCAATTGCCAACTCATAATTTCTCTAAAGAAATCTACGAACCCTTCCCACATAAACGCAGTGTATCTCTTCAATGAAAGTGCATAGGAGTACGCAGCAAAAATCAAATAGCTAAGAGGAATTAGAGAGTATAAAATGGTTGTTGCTTTCTTTCGAAATGCTGAAAACAACAAGAAGAAAGGAATTGCCATGAATATTGAAGTTGATGATCCAAATGTGATTCCAAGAACAAGTAATACAAGTATAACCGTAACTTTGCGCTCATTCCCGATGCGCGAGGTATAAAAAAGATAACACAACAGTAGCAACATAAGAGGCATAGCTAGTTCTCTGCGTTCGGAGTACGCAAATGATACAAAGGAAAAACTGACAAGGGAAGGCATCAAAGATGACGCGAGGTTTTTACCCTTTAAGCGCTTGTATGTTTCTCCCAGAATGAACATGCCTATTGCTGCTATTAAGACAACATAAAGAGAGTCAGAAATGTAAACACTCCAATCGGTTGTAAATCCGCAGACACTATTCAAGAAATGTAAAACTAGGGAATGCAGAAAGAAGTAGGAATGTGATGAGTCAAACACCAAGAAACCATTCTCATTATAAGTTTGGGCCGTCAAAAACTTTTCACTGTAGGAACATCTTTCTACATATTCTGGCGACATATAAAAAGATCGCCTAAGTAGAAAAGAAAAAGAAATCACAAGTAGCACTGCAAACATTATTATTTCCCTGCCAAATGTGGCTTGCTTAATGTAACGGAATATTGCGCATAGCGAAGTCAGCAACAATAGTGCGAAAAAAGTAATAAATAAGAAAATTCTTGACGCGAGGCTTGGAATACTATAGGAAGCTATCTGGCTGATGATGGCTACTGAAACAAGAGATGCCATAAATAGTAATTGTAATCTTTCTCTCAAATGAAATACCTCTATGGTAAGTAACCTCTGTTATTTATTTCATTAGAAGTCATAATTATTTTAATGCTTACTCTGCTTGATGTTCTTTGAAAGGGTTTGTTTTTGATATAAATACTGATCGTTTTCCACTTGGCAAGGGTGGAAGATAATCCACAAATTCAACCTCAACCGTAATGTTATCTCCCAAAAACTTGCGAACATGCGCAACTATGAGATCAGTATGCTTCGGCAAATAGCCTTTTCCCTTAACAGCTTTGATAACAACCCTGTCGAGGCTTTCCTGAATTATTCTATAACTATCTATGGGCACATGCATCAAAACCATACTAAAAGGACCCGGCGCCGCTGTGCTAACAGGCACAATGCGCTTCAACTGCTTATCAAAAACAGCCATAAACTGAGACACACGCCCTTCAATAGACAACATCAAAGGCAAACCGCGACCACAACTACACACATCATCAGAAGGCCTGCCAACATCCCCAATCGCATACCGAATGAACGGCATACCAAAATTCCGCAAACTGGTCACCAAAATCACGCCATCCTCACCAGCCGCCACATGTTCACCATCCCGAACAAACTCCAACACAACGTTCTCCGCACTTATGTGATAACCAGAATGCATCTCACATTCCGCCGCAATTGCACCAATTTCCCGACTTCCATAATAATCAAAAACTGAGCAGCCAAAAGCATCTTCAATCATCTTTCTCATATAGTCAAGCAACATTTCAGCAGACGTGATTACAGCTTTCGGCCGCACATAATCAACGCCTCTTTCCAGCATATATTTAGCCATCATGTAAACAGAGCTCGCATAACCCCTAACTATTTCAGGATTAAACCTCTTCATCAAACGTGCATACTTACCCAAAACTTCATCAGAAACAACATAAGTATTCAAAACCAACACTCTTTCTAATCTACTCGTAAACCGCTTAATAACGCCAGCATGCCTTGCTAAATCGATAGGTGAACCCCAAAACATTAAGCATCTATCTCCAAAACGATATCCAGCCCACCTATATGCTCTAAACTCTGCTGCTGTCTCCCAACTGAACTGCTCCTTAGTGATGTAAAACTTGATTTGATCCCCTGTACCGCCACTCTGGTAGGAAATTAACTTGTTCTTAGGAAAACCTCTCGAAACCAAATCTCCAAAATTATTCCTAACGTCAGCCTTAGTTAAGACTGGAAGCTTCACCAAGTCGTTTACGCTTTTTATGTCGCTAGGCGATAAACCTCTTTCTCTGAACACTCTTCGGTAATAGGGAACCGTATCGTATGCATGTTTTAATAATGCACGCAGATTTTCATTCTGCAAGCGATCAATTTCTCTTCTGGATAGCCATTGAGTTTTTTCCAGAAAATGACCAAACTTGAATCTAGAAGTGTCTCGTACAATATCGTAGATAGGCAAAACGATTTTCTGCGCAATAGAAGAATAAAATCTGCCCATAAAGTTTTTCCACGCAAACGGCTAAACCATTTTACAAGCAGTCAATTCTTCTCCGCCTTCTCTATCATATCACACATCTTTTCAAGCAATTTAACAACTTCAAGACCCTCTTCAACTGTGACAGGAGGCTTCTGATCGTTAATCAAGCTCTCAGCAAACAATTTAATGTATGTGTCATGCCCGCTTCTCCATCTTCCAGAAGCTACTTTGAACATATTTGCAGTTGTTGATTTAACCAGTTGCGTTGCTTGTCTCAGAGAGTCAAAGCCTTTGCCGAGCCGAGTAGCCTCCCTTTTCGGCAAGAAGCTTACTGTTGAATTGATAAGCTCCAGTTTAAGAATTCCTTCTCTGCCATATATGTTAATGAATATGGCATCTCTCGATGAATTAAAAGAAGCATAGGCTCTTCCCAGCTTGTTTCCAGCTTTAAAAGTGGCACATAGCTCATCATATTTCATCCAAGGGTAGTCGCCAATCTTAGAAACCTGCACTTCACAAACTTCAACATCTCCGAGAAAATGCCTCATCAAATATATGGGGTGAGCCAACATTTCGCTAAACCTCCCTCCAGGAAGCTTGTGACACCAATGACGTTCATTTGCAGTCATTGCATCATACTTCGTGTTTAGCGCCTCAATTTCAATGTTGAATATTTCACCAAGTTTTCCCTTTTTTATCATAGCATCGGCTTGAAGAACAGGATCATCAAACAGCCAATTATGTATAACCCCCGCCTTAACCTCAGTAGCCTTTTGGCACTCAACAATCTTTTCAGCATCCTTAACTGTCATCGTCATGGGCTTCTCAATCAAAACGTTAACCCCAGCCTTCATGGCTTCAACAGCTAATGTTGCATGCGCCTGCGGAGGTGTGCAAATGTCCACTAGATCTACTTTACAACGCGCCAACAAATTTGACAGCGTAGTATAATATCTGGGAACTTTCCAAGTTTCTGCGGTACTCTTGGCCAAATTTTCATTTAAATCCGAAACTGCGACAACTTGCGCTTGATGGACTTTGTGCCAAGCTTCCAAATGGCCATTCGCAACATAACCACAACCAACAATTGCGACATTTATCTCACGCATTTTCACTCATTCCTTTAACTAGGTTTCTAAATCAAATGCTCACAAACACTAATGAAGCCTTTGATACTTGACTCGTTATCAAATCTTCTAAGAAAAGTTTCCCTATTCTGAAAACCATAGTCAGCTATTTTCTCTCTATCTAAGCCAGCCACAAATTCCATAGAATCAGCCAATTTATTATAATCGCCAGCCTCAAACAACATCACACCTTTACATCCCTCAACCTGCTCAGGAATGCCACCCACACGGGAGGCGATAACAAAACGACCCTGAACCAACGCCTCAACCACTACATAAGGCCAAGGCTCATGCCAAACAGAAGGAACAACAACAGCACGAATATTCTCATAGACCTTATCAAGTTCACTTTTATCCAATTTATTATAAAGTAAGAAACCCAATCGACTTAATGTCCTGGCAACCTGTTCACTATGAGCCTGGAACTTTGTGGAATGAATTCTCATTAATCTAGAACCAGTACGGTTCAGATGTGACAAAGCTTGGTAGAGCACTCTAAATCCCTTCAAAACGTCTGGTCCGCCAAAATAACCAAAATCGTCTCCCTTCATCTCACTGAGTGCAAGTCTAGGAAGCGGATTATATATAATATGCAACTTCTTATGCAACGATGGTTCTTTCTCCACAACAATGCTTTTTTGCGACTTGGAGACACAAATAATAGCATCGCTGAGCTCAACAAATTTGGGAAGATAACGTCCGACACCCGAATTTAAGACGACAGAAGTCAAAGTCTCCTGAAAGTTTCTATCATGAGTCTTCTCGTAGGCATAGATACACCTTGGCGAACAGATAATACTCCTACAATCGCATGTCTTGGCCTTTGTCTCATCATAAAGAATAGCTAAAGGACAAATAGGGATGTAGTCATGCAGATGCGTAATAATGGGCTTTCCAAGAGCCTTAGCTAATGGAATCGCAGAAAACCAAAATCTCGGAACATATATTACATCTGCCCATTTCATCATTTTCCTCATAAAACTAGAAAACAAAACCTCAAACCGCTTCAAAATAGCATATTTAACACTTCCACTTTTGCCCAGTAAAGGTAACCGATAGATTGTCAATTTTCCATGCCTCGAAACTTCGGGTTCTCCATCAAACTTATTTGTAACCACAGTTATGTTGAAACCTGCCTGACTAAGAAGTTCCGCATACAAAAAAGTGGCGTATTCAGCACCGCCTCCATGCGGATAAAACAACTCGCTCAAAAACAAAACATTCATTCTTCAGCCTCACATTAAGAGCTAACTACATCCATGTACAACCTGACTAATCTATCAGTCACTTCACTCCAATCAAGTATTGCCGGTTTGCTAACACTTTTCCCTGCAACATTCTTTATCAATTCAGCCAGTACACCAAGATCTATTGGATAATCTAGCCCAAAACAATTCTCGCCATCGACCCATTCAGTCAAAGCTGAAGTGTTAGCAACTATGCACGGAGTCCCTGCGCACAAGGCTTCTGCAACACTTAAACCATACGCTTCATGCTTGGACAACAGAACAAAAACATCAGCATTCGCATACATCTGCAAAAGCTCGCTTCTCGAAAGTTCCTGAAAAAACTTAATACGCTCAGTTACATTCAACTTTCTCGCAAGCTTAATTAGATTTCCCCTGTAAGGGCCTTTGCCTACAATTTCTAAAACCACGTCACTTCCTAAAAGTGGCAAAACCTCAATCAAATATTGAATACTCTTGTATCTTTCAAGTCTACCAACACACAATAGAGATCTGTAACCTTTCTTTGTCCTTTTTAAACCCCTAAATTCCTCAAAATTAACACCATTCGGAATAACAACAATCTTTTCCTCATCAACCTTAAAATTATTCACAATCAAACCTTTCTCATAATTCGAAACACAAACTATCTTATCAGCCTTTTCGAAAATTGTCTTACCCAAGAACTTATACGGCTTATGGAGCAACGCTCTGAAGAACGTGTGCCCTGTTCCATGGTAATGTGGTGTAAACACCAGCTTGTTTTTTCCTTTAGTCTGAGCGGCATAAAGTGCAGAAAGTGCGCCATAATTGTGAGCATGAACAATATCAAAACTGTTAGAGTATTTTGCCAAATGCTTTTTTAGAGTTGCAGAAAAATAGTAAGCTTCGCGGGGGGCCCACGATCTAAATCGTGTAACTTTAACATGGTTGACTAATTCTTCTTTTGACAGTTTTCCAGTGGGATCCGTTGTGAAAACTGAAACTTCAAATTTTTTGGCAAGCCTTTCACTAATATTTTTAACATGTTCTTCTACGCCACCAGTGTCAGGATGGTATTTTGGACAAACTTGTAGGATTTTCATTATGGAATGCAACACCTAAATATCGCGTCTTTCAGATGCATAATGCGTTCTATTCTATTCTCATCTCTTCGATTTTGCGCCAAGTCGCTTCTTTTCTTCCTGCAAGGTGACGTACCAATCCAATAATAAGGGCCAGATTACTTGTCAGATAGGATATAATAAATGATTTAGGCTTACGAAATACGAGTAAAGGCAAGGCTAGGGGTATCAAAAGCCATAGGATTGGAAAATACAAAACAAACGCAATAACACCTACGAACGTAGCGACCACAAAAAGTAGTGGAGATATGACATGCATGTAGAAACTGAAAATAACAATCGCGGAGGAAAGAGCAAGCTTTCTGCTGATCTTGAATTTTAGAGCTTGGATGATTCCTGCAATTAGATGCTGGGCTCTTCTTGACTTTAACTTAAGTCTCCCGCTCAACGAACATGCTGCAGTATCATGGAAAATTGCTTCAGCAACGAAAATACAACGATACCCCTTAGAGACCATTTTTATCACGGTTCCAATGTCATCAGAATATCCAGCTTTGTCTTCAAACTTGTCCAAGATGCTCCTTCTGTAAAGCGCAAGGGTGCCATCAAAGATTAATGTGGAATTGATCTTGCTCTCGCCAAGTCGTAGCGTATAGTAGAAATCTCTGTAAATTCCTTCAGACATTGTGTGAACGTTCTTTTCAAGATTCATCAAAACCTCGCGTCCCGTAACCGCGCCTACGGAAGGATCGGCAAAAAACGAAACTGCCTTAAGCAATGCGTCAGACTCCCAAAACGAGTCAGCATCTGAAGTTGCAATAATCTCTCCTTCGGCGTATTGTAATGCTGTGTTGAGAGCATGAGACTTCCCTAAACGCTGTCCTTCAGAAAGCAGTTTTACGGGATAACGCAAATCATTTTTTTCAAGAAAAGACTTGCATACATCCAAAGTACCGTCGGTTGAGGCACTATCCACCAAGATGACTTGAAGTTTATCTGCAGGGTAATCCATTTTCTGAACATTTTCAAGTTTCTTATTTATCACTTTGGCTTCGTTGTATGTGGCAATTATCAAAGAAACTTTAGGTCTAAAATTAGGATCTATTGCGAGGCCCCAGGCTCTTTTTGCCTTGTTTTTCATCCATGCGTAATAAACAATATTGGGAACAACAAGTGCACTTAGCAGTATTCCTAAAACCATAATAAGCAACATTTACACCACTCAAGCGGCAATTAGATCATTTGGTTCTTTCACAGAGAAGTTTGAATGTTTCATGCGCATGATATTCTTTCGACACACCCACAACAACGCCTTTCAAGTTTGGCAAATTTTTTATGTAATCTATTGCTTCCGGCGGCTTAAGATATCCAGCCGCCAATATGCTCATCGCTATAACACTAGACGCCCCAACATCAACTAATGCTTTCTCACACTCTTCTCTAGATGGATTCATCTGAAAACCCACAGCATTAAAAGGTGTCGCAATAATCACATTCTTGAAGTCGATACCCCACTCCCTAAACTTATTCACTAAATACGCGAAATTTCGAGTTTCAAAGCCCGGTTTCATTCCTTTTTTCAGCATAAAATCAATGTACGACTTAAAAAGCCAATCAAGATTAAGCGCAAGCGCCATATCAGTTATAATCTCATGAAGCAGAACCGACTTCAAATTCATCCTTTTCCCCGCCGAAGACTTTATTCTAGAAATCTCATACGTCAGATAAGTCTTCAAAAGAGCCTTAGGCTCCATGGTTACCGCTGCTTTCAAGCCTATCGCCATCGCCTTGACATTAAACGAAACGACTATTTCCTTAGCAACTTTTCTCGCTAATCCAGATACACCGCCTGCCTGAGTTGCTAATCTAACATAATCATACGCGTACGGCACAATCGCATACAAGTCTGGGCTAATTTCTCCTTCTCTCTCACGAATAATCCTAAGTATTGAAAGCGTTGTATCATCTACAGAAAACATAAACCCATCTGCACCATTTTCTAGCGCAGTTGCAACTAAACCAGCCGCATAATCCGCACATGTTATTGCACCATTTCTTGATCGGCTACGCTCTTGCGACAAATGGCTTATGCCATGAAACGGATTATCACCAACAAGCAAAGTTAATCCATCACTCATTCTTCTCAGCCTTCTCTTTCACTTGATCAATCAAGTAATCCACTTTGGAAGCTGTGAAGAAACTTGGTTCAGCATTACAGCCATTTAATACCGATTCTATAAAATACTCGTCTTCACGGAAATACTCAGGCGCCCCAAGTAGAAAACCTACACTATCATTCAAGTCATGCCTATACCATCTGCGGGACTCACCATTAGCAAGATCAAGCCTCAATTCGTCGTCATTAACCACAATCTTCCCTTTTTCTCCACGAATAACTAAGCCTGACTCAGGCATACGGAAACCTTTCTTACACCAAGATATGTCAAATTGACCCTGCAAACCGTGAGAATTACTGACTCTAAAAGAAGCAAAATCTTCAGCGCCCAAACTACCCAACGATTTCAATCTAGCCGAATCAACTTTTAAATCTCCAAAAAGCCACAAAGCCAAATCCACAACATGCGAACCCAAATCGCCCAAAACTCCACCACGAGACGCGGACACCGAACCTTCCTTAACGTCCACAAAATCTGAAGAATAAGCATAAGCGTCAAAAGAAACCAAATCCCCGAGAACCTCTTCATCCAAAAGCTCCTTGGCCTTATTAAAAGTCACAGCAAATCTCTTCATGTAACCCACCATATTAACGCCGCCAGAAACCTGAGCTAACGCACACATTTTCTTGGCGTCATCATAGTTCGCCGCCAAAGTCTTCTCAACAAACAAATTACGCGCTATTCCCTTCGAGCAGATTATTTTTGCAATAGAGAAGTGAGAAGGAATCGGTGTAGTTATGTAAACCGCATCCAAACCCAAACCAGCAAGCTGCTCCACATCACCAATTATCTGAACATCACGGAATAATCGTCCAAAAACCCTGCGGATCAAACCATTTTTGTCACACAAGGCAACTAACCTTACGCTAGGCAAGGCACTCAACAGACTAGCATGCAACAAGCCCATCTTACCCAAACCAATTATGGCAATTCTAACCCGTTCATCTACATCGTTCATAAAACTTGTCCCCCTCACTCAAAGAAAAGTGAAAATAACCTCAAAAGGCTTAACCGACTGCCTCCTAAGAGAATCAATACAGCCTAAAAGATAACGTGATCTATCCTTAGAATACACTGAAACAACAACAGAAACCTTGCTCATCGTTTTCACAAGCCAAACCTAACAAAGCCTAAAACAAAAACGCACAATCAAACACGCAACGAAAAACATTCAAAAACAAAATATCAACACGCTTTAAAGCCTTTTCAAATGTTGTTGTTCAGCAGAAACAGCCAACCACAACACAAAAGCACAAAACCAGTTCCAACACCCCACAAACTTAAAAGCAACCAAACAGAATGGCACTACCAACCGGAAAGACAGACAGCTAAAACAGCAACAAACAAAGCCAGAAACAAATATTCAACAAAAACCAAAGCCATCCAAAAACTGTCTGTCCCAATCCGCGGCGAAAGACAGACATTTAAGCAGAAAGTCGGTTCGATGTTTTTGCTTTAAGCGTAAAGTATTTTAGCCACTTTTCCACTTTTCTACTCGTGGAAAAATGTCAGCAACAATAAAGATCGAACAGGAGAAAAAAGAAAAACTTGACAAGTTCCTCGCCTCCCTCCTACTCCGAGAAGGCATAAAAATAACCCTACAAGAAGCCCTAAGCCTAATAATAGACTACGCCCTCCAAAACGAAGAACAAATAATCCAAAAACTCAAAGAACTACCACCACTAGAAGAAGACCCGGCATGGAAAACAATCGAAAACCCAACCCACTGGGGAATAAAAGACTCCTCAAAAAGAATAGACGAATACCTCTACGGGAGATAAACCCATGACAGCCTTCATCGACACAGGAATATTCGTTGCACTGCGAAACGCCGACGACGAAAACCACCAACAAGCCAAAGAACTAATGAAAAAAGCGTTAAAAGCAGAATTCGGCACAATCTACACGTCCGACTATATAATAGACGAAGCCGTAACAACAGCTCTCGTAAGAACAAGAAGACACGACCTAGCCCTAGACATAGGAAAATACATCATCGAATCGCCAAGAATAACAAAACTCTGGACAACAAAAGAAATCTTTGAACTAGCCTGGCAAAAATTCCAAACCCTCAAAGACAAACCCCTAAGCTTCACAGACTGCACAACACTAGCCCACATACAAAAAAACCACATAAAACAAATCCTAAGCTTCGACTCGGGCTTCGACGGACTAATAAAAAGAATCTATTAACCCTTTATTTCCTCCAAAATTAGCGCGCGCATTTTTATCCAGTTCCATTTGGGTAAACTGTCTGACGAGAAATCGGATACGATTTTGAAGGCGAAGCTTTAACCTTTGTCTTCAGTTGAAACTTCGAAAAATATTAAAAAAGGTTAAGCCGTGACAGCTTCGGCTTTTTGGGCTTGTTTGGCAGCTTCTTCTTTTGCGATTTCTCGGTCGGCTATTTTCTGCGCTTCTTGTCCTGCTATTTCTAATGCGAATTTGCGCAGGAGGATTGCTGCGGGGTTTTCTGTGTTGAGTTTGTACATTTGGGCGTGGCCTACGGTTCTGGTTTGTTTGATTAGGCCTAGGTCTTCGAGTTTTGCTATTTCTCTTAAGGCGTGACGGAAGCTTACGCCACTGTTTTTCGCTATGTCCATTTTGCTGTAGTCGTACTCGTGGAATAGCGTTAGAAAGTCCAATATTTTTGCTGATGCTACGCCGTTGTATAAGCGTTCTAGTGATCCTGTTTTCAGTGCTTTTTCTGTTTTGAGGTCTTTCATTTTGTTCTCCTTTGTATTTGTTTATGGTTGACGTAGCCTATAAATATTACTTCAATGACACTCAAATATGACATCTACGTAATGCTTAAACACCTAAACTCTTGGAGGGTTGTTTAAAGCATTCCTCAGGAAGTTCTTGATTATCCAACTGCTGCTCTGAGCCTTTTTCCCTCCAACATTAAAAACGATTTTTATTCCCAACCTTCTGCAAACCTCAACCTCGCTTCTAGGAAGGTTTTCAAATGTCCTATCCCCTCCCTTTGCGAATATATCGGGCTTAACTGCTCCTAAAATGCTTGCCACTGTTAGGTCGCAGCCAGGCTGACAAACAATGACTTCATCAATGTACTTATTTGATTGCAGAATCGCAAGCCTATCATCAAGGGGCATGAAAACGTATCCCTTCTTCCTAATACAGCATTCATCCCTATGAATGTGAACAATGAGCCTATCCCCCAATTTCTTAGCCTCAATAAATAATGCTATGTGCCCCCTGTGTATGGGGTCAAAGAAGCCAGAAGTAAATACCGTAACCATACCATTAACACCTTATTTCCTTCAGCAACTCTCTACATCCCAATCTTATTGCTCCTTCACTATTCAAACTAGGCTTCCAACCTAAACCCATAAGCTTCTCCACAGAAAGCCGCATTACCTTTACATCACCCTTCCAACCACGCCCATCACCAAAAACATCATTAAACCTGAATCTCGGCTTAACATCCATCTCCTCACAAACAATCTCAGCTATACGCTTAACAGCAACCCAATCCAAAGAACCCACATTAAAAGCCTCAACGCTCCCAGCCCTATCAAGACACGGCAAAACAGCAAAAAACGCACTTACAAGATCTTTAACATGCAAATAGGATTTCTTCTGCTTTCCATCACCCAAAATCTCCAACTCCTCAGGATTCTGCTTCAGCTTCCTAATAAAATCAACAATAACTCCATGCTTAGCCCTAGCACCAACAACATTCGCAAACCGAAGCAAAACCCCACTAAAACCAAAAGTGTGACAATAAGAAGAAACCAAACCCTCACAACCCAACTTAGCAGCGCCATAAACAGAAATTGGCAAAAGAGGCCCATTATTTTCAGCCGTCGGAAAAACACTAGCTTCACCATAAACAGTTGAAGTGGAAGCAAAAACAATACGCTTAGCCTTATCGCTTTTACGCATAGCCTCCAAAATGTTAAAGGTTACAAGCAAATTCTCCCTAAAATGAACTGAAGGATCAACCTCACCTAACCTAACATCAGGATTAGCAGCTAAATGGAAAACAACATCCACACCATCAACAGCCTTCTCACATACGCCAAAATTCTTCAAATCACCCTCAACAAACTCGAAACATCCATCACCAAACCAACGCTTAATATTATCCGCATATCCACCACTCAGATTGTCCACAACCCCAACATGAAAACCCTTAACCATCAAGGCGTCAACAAAATGACTGCCGATAAACCCAGCACCACCAGTTACCAAAACCTTGGAATATTCATTCATTCCGATAACTCCAATTCATTAAGGTTGAAACCATGCTTGTGTGATTGTGCGCCTTTTTCCCATCACAATAGCAATAAAAATGTGAAAAAATCACAATTATCCAAAAATCCTAAAGCTCCACATAATTGCGACAAATGTGTACAAACTACCGCAGAGCTAAAAAGTTGATAATCAAATTAAAGTTATTTCAAATGTCGTCTTCTTACGGAAAAATGAGACTGTGACAAAAGCAATTTTTCTTGAAAGCCATATCATATGCTTTCTAATAGTATCCTCTTCAAAATTGCAAAGCCATGTTTAGGCTTAAGCTTCTTCTCACCAAGCCTAGGCCTGTAATAAATAGGAATCTCCACAATTCCAAAACCTTTCCTTTCCACTAAATGATTCAACTCAACCTCAACATCAAAACCCTCAGACTTAGGTCTCCAATTCTTAACAATTTCCCAACGCACAACTCGCATCCCAGTCAAAGGATCCCGCATATTAACTCCATTCAACAAATTATGCGTGAAAGCCAAAAGCCTATTTCCAAAGTACATCATATTATGCATTGCTTTCAAATTAAAATGTGAATTAAACCTGTTTCCACACACCATGCCCACATGCGGATTCTCATTCAAAATCTTAATCATTCTAGGGAGAAACTCTGCCGGATAAGTATAATCAGCATCCGTAAAAACCACGTAATCAACATCCATGTTTACATGCTTAACAGCTTCTGCAATTGCGTTGCCTTTACCGCTACCTCCTTGAAATAGCACATCTGCGTACATTTCTTTAGCAACTTCAACCGTCCTATCACGACTCCACCCGTCAACCACCAAAACCCACGGCTTTTCAAGATAACGCCCAAGCTCCGCTATAGTAAGCCCTATGCCCTCCTCCTCATTTAAGGCGGCAATTATCGCAATCACTGATCTCCTTTCAGCCTTCTCCCACATTCTCTTACACCGCTAAGACATGATTCCGCGGTTCTCTACGAATGAAACTCTCCCCGTTTCTATTAAACAAATAAGGAACTATCCTCTAGAAAAGCTTTCTATTTCGGATTCTAAATCGAAACAGTCATGTTAAGCCAAATCCAAACAAACCGGTTATGATACTGAAAATCTGAAACAGTAGCATTGTAAATCCACAACTCAAAGAACAGCTGAAAATAGAACCCGTGATTTTCTTCATCCCACACTGCAGACTTATCAACATTCAACATGCAACCATCCACAACAAGACTTGAAACCTTACAGAAGTTTCCATCAAACGAGATGCCTTCGAAAGAAAACAAAACTTCCCTCTCCCAAACCTCATTCTCCCTCAAAAACATGCGATACTCGAGAACCGGATCCAAAATGCTTGGCGTTCCGTTTAGCGCATCTGGCAAATGCTCGGTTTGATTCCTAAATTTAACGTAAACCTTGTAATATTCTAAGCCGCCCATGTGATTGCTTATGCCCAAATAAACCTTGTAAGCTTGACCTTCAGCAACGTTAAACGGATAATCTTCAGCCATGCCCTCCGACCCCAAAATCCACAGTTCTGAAAACCTCTCTCCGCTAGGAAGCCTAACAACCATCGCCAAAGTGGGTAACAAAATAATCAAACCCAAACTTAAACATGAGAGAACATACAAAAGTTTAAAATCTTCAAGACTCATCATTTAGCCTTCCCTCACTTCAGGCTTCATCCCCAAAACACGCCTCACATACTTCCTTTTGAAAAACCTCCAACCAAACAAGCTAACCACAAATAGCGCGCTTAATCCAATGCTCGATAATGCTGCCGTAAAAAACAGCCTCTCGCTGCAAGTTTTCTCAGCCTCCAACTTCATGTCCAAAGCCTGGGAGGCGATTCCTTCAACCGTGTCGCTGCAATTTATTGCATACGAGTAAGCCACATCATAGTCGCCTAACCTACAAGTGTTATTAGCTTCGGCCAGCAAATCCCCAGCCAATCTAAGCTTATCGAACAATTCGGACACGTTTGCTCCAGCGCGTTCGGCTTCCGCAACCGCCCCGTACGCAGAGGCTAAATCACTTTCGGCGTTAGCCAAAGCTTCTTCTGCACTTCTCCTATCGACAGCAAGGCAGCTATGGGTAAACAACGCAAGAGCAAGGGTAAAAGTGACATAACATATGAGAATCTTACGATTAACCATATGCTTTCCCAAGCAACATCACCTGTTACTAAAGTCTATTCTACCCCGTTTGCTTGGGCACAAATCTTCTAAAACTTTTCTCTTAGCCTTAACATCGTTAAGTTTTCTTTCGATGTGCCTATTGCTCTTCGAGTATGCCTTGTATATTTCCAAAAACTCCTCCCCTACGGGGGTGATTATATAGCATTGCTTTTCATGGTCAAAGCGCACGAGACCTGCTTCTAAAGTCTGGATTAAATATTTAGTTAAGAGCTTATAGCTCAGATTAGACCGATACATTATTTGCGTCTTCTTAGCTCCGCTCCTAGCCACATACAGAATATCAGCTATAATATGTAACCTACTCCTATAACTACCCAAATCTATCCCCCAGAGTCAAACTTGAAAACATTCAATGAAACGCTGATAAACTCACATCTAAAATTAGAATTTCGAAAGCATCAAAAGACTAAATGTGGAGCCAGCCTCGTCCGCCTTTCTTCAACTGTTGCCTTTGCTTCTCACTTTCTAAAAACTGCCGAACTTGCCTTGCTCTTTCAGAACGTTTTTGGCTAGTAATCGTTGTTCTTATAAACTTGCCCCATCCACCAACGGATGGGTCAGGAGGAACAAACCTCTCCACATTGATTACGCCTTGCAACTCCAAAATTTCCCTAAAACTTAGCATCTTGAAATTTCTCGTTGCAAAAATCACCGTGCCTTTATCAACAAATAACATGGAAAAATCATTATTTGCAACCCCTTCAGCCCTAACCTTATCATCAATCCGCTCCCGCCACAACCTTTTCCACTCCGCTTTCAACTCTTCAACCTTTTCTTCTACAATCGGATTTTCCATTAATCAATCCCTCCCCGACGGGAGCAGATAAGAAACATTCAGCAACACTTTTCGTGCTACTTAACCTTCCCCGCCCTCCGATGTCTAATTTATTCGGAATCTGAATATTTAAAGGGTATAGTATGAAACATCTAGGTTAGTTGTCTAGAACAAAGTTATACCTCTTCTTTGAAAAAATGAAAAATCAACCAGAACTATTCAAAACATAACATAGACAAAAAATTCCGAACTCTTAAAAACCAAATACAGAAACTTAAAGCCATGGCAAGCACAGCAGAAATATTATCAACAATCGAGGAACAAAAAATCTACGACATCAAACAGCTAGCCAAAAAACTCGCAATACCATTAAACCAGTTAAAAGAAATCCTGACAGACCTAAGCAAGCACAATCTCATAGAGTACAACCCCAAAAACGGAAAGGTAACCCTTCCAACCTGGCTCATCAACGTCAACAAGCAAATCGAAACCACGAAACCAGCAACAGGAGCAATAATTCTACCAAAATATCAAGAAATAAAAATCCAAGACGTTACCATCGGAAACTTTACGAAAAATGATTTGGAACTAAAAATAAGGTTAAAGGCAAAAGCAAAAGAAATAGCTATATGCGATTTAGGCTAAACCAGCAAAGCACACTTAACTTCCCTAAGCTTGTTTAAAAGAAGCCTACCCTTCTCCGTGGTCTGATAAACAACAGAACCATCATTATTGTTAACCTTGACAATTAGTCCCTGCCTTAACATTGCAGACAAATACTTTCTAAGGCTTGAATAGCTCAAATTAGCTCGGTACATAAGGTGAGTAGCCTTTACGCCATTCAGAGATATATTTAGGATATCCATCAGAATCTGAACCTCACCCCTGCGACGACCCATCCTAAGCACCAAGTTAACAACGAAAAGTATACTATTATATTATCGAAAACCCTATTAAAAACTTGCGAAATCCTTCTCATACAATTAATAACATGCAAAAATCTAAGATGTATTGATACGGAATAATCATTTCCTGAAAAGCCTCAAGTATAAAAGTTCCTACTCATATAGAAAACCACTTGAACCATGTTACTGCAAAGGTGAAACCTATGAAGCAAAACGAAAAGTCTAGCGGCATAATATTTTGCGATCAAACTGGAAAATGGAAGGAACAACTACAAAGACGTTTACAAACTCAGGAGATAGTTTCACTGGCTGCACTTGGTGAAGTCAGGTATGACCTATTGAGACACCTGCACAAAAGAAAAGACATAGAAATAATTAAACTTGAAACAAGATACATGAAGACAAGAGAGAAGGGCTTAGGACTAAGAGTTACAATTAGAAAGCTTCCACACGACAAAAGTGAAAGCATATGAGAGCATTATGGCATTATCGCCAGCCCCAGCCACACCTTCTATTTCAGCAACAAACTAAGCAGACCTAACTCGCTAGCCTTATTACGCGCGTCAATCATGCCAAAGCTAAGAAAAATGGGGATTTTGCGGGAGATTTGAGATGTTAGACGTCTTTCTTCTGTGCTGTTGATGTGGGGTTCATAGGCTGATTTGTCCAGAAGGTGAAACGAGTGCGGACTGTTATGTCTGGATTTGCATAGAAGCGGGTGGCAAAGCATAAGTTATTGAAGGTTAGATTACTGCAAGGAAGAAAGTTGCCTCAAACCTATGCGTGCCGAGAGTGTGGAAGAACCTATTCTTTCGAAGAATATGAAGAAAGTCGTTTTTGTCGAGACTGTGCCGTCTATTTGATGCCTGAAAGCAAAGTGGCTAGGTCCTTGAAGAAAATTCGCAAGGCTGTGAAGAGCAAAGTTTCAGAGGAAGGTGTGCTTCCCGAAAACTACGAACTGCGGAAGGGACAGATGGAGTTCATCCATGAGGCAACTGAGGCTTTGAAAAACAAAAGGGTGTTTATGGGAAGTGCTCCTTGTGGGATTGGCAAGTCGTTGGCTTCGCTTCTCGCCGTTCTGCCTCAACTTGAAAAGAACAAGCTGATAGTTTGTTTTAGGACTAGGAGCCAGTTGCACATTTATCTTAAAGAGTTAAAGGCGTTGTCCAGAGGTCTCTCCGTGGTGTCCTTCTTTAGCAAACAAGACATGTGTCCGCTACGGATAAAGGTAAGCCTCTCCTATTTTGACTTTTTTGAAGAATGTAAGAGGCTGAAGGATAATTGCGAGTCCTCTACCAAGCCCTATTGCAAGTTCTACTGGAACAATATCAGAGCCAAAAAGCAAGCTGACGAGCTAGCTCTGGATTACGCTCAGAAAATTTTGCCTCCAAATGAGGCAGTTAAACTGATGGCTATGCGAGGGTTCTGCGCTTATGAGGCACTAAAAAGAAATCTTAACCAAGTTAACGTTTTTCTTGGAACTTACCATTATGTTTTTGATGCTAAAATTAGGCACGCATTATTGAAGAGTCTCGGAGTTGATCTTTCAAGAGTCTTCCTCATTGTGGATGAAGCGCACAATCTTCCTTCTTTCGCAAGGGAGCTGCTTTCTGACAAATTGACAAGATATACTATGAAAAGTGCTCTGAAAGAAACCGATAGCTTTAGTCACGATTCAGTGGCGCTTGTTCGAGAGTATCTTAACATATTGATTGAACAAGTTTTTCAACATGCTCAAAGGACTTTAAAGAGTGAAGAGCT
>Ga0315282_10000930_pt1 | contig 57436 bp, 56 predicted proteins | sample YL17G07_20_MG_FD_203693 | JGI IMG/M metagenome (GOLD analysis project Ga0315282, IMG submission 203693) | Sediment microbial communities from Yellowstone Lake, YNP, Wyoming, USA - YL17G07_20 | ecosystem: Environmental > Aquatic > Freshwater > Lake > Sediment | place: USA: Wyoming | collected...
CCGCCGACCAGCAGCGACACGCAGGCGATGCCGGCCAGCAGGTAGGTCATCGTCGAGGTCGCCGCCACGCGCAGGCTCGCCATTTCCTCGAGCGTGCGCACCATGAAGTCGTCGGTGTCGCCCGTCATGATCTTGTGCCGGACGCGCAGCAGCGCGGCGATGTCGTCGGCGACCTTGCTGATGTTGTCGGCCGATTCGGCCGACACCGTGATGTTCTGGATATAGGTTGCGCGCTGCAGTTTCTTCTGCACGGTCGTGAAGGGGCAATAGATCGCATCGTCCTGGTCTTCGCCCATCGCCGCCTGGCCCTTGCGGCTCATCACGCCGATCACCTTGAACGGCTGATTGCGGATACGGATGACCGCGCCGGTCGGGTCTTCATCCTCCCCGAACAGCTGATCGCGCACAACGGCGCCGAGCACCGCGACCTTGGCCGACGTCTGGACATCCTGGGTGCTGAAGAAGGTGCCGAACTCGGTTGGCCACGACCGGATGAGCGGCAGTTCGACATCCGTCCCCTGGATGCGCGTCTGCCAGTTCTGGTTGCCGAAGATGACCTGCGAACGCGAGTTGAAGCCGGGGCACAGATACCGCACACCCCGCACCTCCTCGCGGATGGCGTTCGCATCCTCGACGGTCAGGTTGTTGGCGCCGCCCATGCCGGTGTGTACGCCGCCCTGCGAGAAGTTACCCGCGTTGACGTTGATGATGTTGGTCCCGGCCGACTGGACGGAGGCTTCGATCGAGGTCTTGGCGCCGTTGCCGAGCGAGACCATCGCGATGACCGCGCCGACGCCGATGATCATGCCGAGCATGGTCAGCGCGGTGCGCATCTTGTTGCGATTCAGTGCCTTCAGCGCGATCCGGAACGTCATGACGATCGACATAAGAGGTTCCTCAGGCCACCGGCGGCAGCGCGGCCGCTTCTTCGGCGGCCATGCGGCGCCGCACCACCGCTTCGTCCGACTTGATCTTCCCGTCGCGGAACGCGATGATGCGCGCCCCGTACTCGGCGATGTCCTGTTCGTGCGTGATCAGCAGCACGGTGATCTGTCGCTCGATGTTCAGCTTCTGGAAAATCTCCATGACCTCGATACTGGTCCGCGTGTCGAGGTTGCCGGTCGGCTCGTCGGCCAGCAGGATGTTCGGCTCGTTGATGAGCGCGCGGGCAATGGCGACACGCTGCTGCTGGCCGCCAGAGAGCTGGTTCGGATGATGGTGGGCGCGGTCACCGAGGCCGACCGCGCCCAGCGCGTCGATCGCCCGCTTGTGGCGGACCGATCCGCGGATGCTCTTGCCGTTGTAGAGCAGCGGCAGTTCCACGTTCTCCAGCGCGCTCGTCCTGGACAGCAGGTTGAACCCCTGGAACACGAAGCCGATCTGATGATTGCGGATGCGCGCCAGCTCGTTCTTCGACAGGCGCGACACGTCCTTGCCGTCGAGGAAGTACCGGCCGCTGGTCGGCTTGTCGAGGCAGCCGAGAATGTGCATGAAGGTGGACTTGCCCGAGCCGGACGGCCCGGTCACCGACACGAACTCGCCGTGCTCGACGTCCACCGACACGCCGCGAAGCGCGCGCACCTGCACCTCGCCTACCACGTAGATCTTGGTGAGGTCGCGAACGGAAATGACAGGCATAAGGAAACGTCCTCGTAACTGCTCTTACCGCCCACGGCCGCCGCCGCCCGGTCCGCCCATGCCGCCGCGGCCGCCGGGCATCAGCGGGCTCGCGTTGGGCCGCACGCTCTGCGTTCCGGTGCCCGTGTCGATGCTGCTGACCAGCTTCATGCCCTCCTCGATTCCCTCGCCCCAGACGAGCTCCGCGATCGTGCCGTCGCTGATGTTCGTCCGGATGGGGATCGATTTCAAGCTCTTGGTCGTGCCGTTGACCGTGTAGACCCACACGCGACCCGGCGATTCGGTGAAGACCAGGGGACCGAACAGCGCGTCGATCGTGGTGGCGTTACGGTCCGCGATCCCTTCGCTCGGGCCGACCTCGTTGGCAGCGGGCCGATTGCGTGCGCCGCCGAACCTGCCGGCCTGCGCGTTCTGGCCACCCGTTTCGCCAAAGCCGCCCTGGCGTCCGGATCCCTGGCCGCGACCGCCGCCTTGGCCGAACTGCTTCATGCGCTCTTCCCACTGCGCGCGCTGTTCGGGCGTCATGCTGGCCAGCCGCTCCTGCCTCCGCTTCTGGAGTTCCTCGGGCGTCATCTGCTGGCCGCCCTCGCCGCCACGGCCGCCGCGGCCGCTGAACTGGCGTTCACCCGCCTGGGCCTGCTGCCCCTGGGCGCCCGCCTGGCCGCCGCGACCGGCGACCTGGCGCTGGCCCGCCTGGGCCTGCTGGCCCTGGCCGCCGGACTGCCGCTCGCCGCGCGGCTGGCCCGGCGCTGCCTGGCTCTGGCCGCCGCGTCGATTCGCCGCCTGCTGATCGGCCGGCTGCGTGGACCGGTCGCCGCCGCCACGCTCGAATGCGCCGTTGCTGCGACTGGCACCGCGCTCACCCGGCTGGCCGCCCGCCTGCGCGTTCTGCCCGCCCCGCGCGCCGCGCCCGCGCTGCAGCAACTCGGGCGGCACCGGCAGGTTCAACGCCTCGAAGATCTCGCGCGTCGGCCGGAACCGGGTGGCGGCCAGCGGCACGCGCAGCACGTTCTCGCGCCGCGCGATCTCGATCTTGACGTTCGCCGTCATGCCCGGCTTCAATTCGTAGTTCGGATTCGGCACGTCGATGATCGTCGTGTAGGTGACGACATTCTGCGTCACGACCGGCTGCAACCGCACCTGCCTGACGGTCCCCGCGAAGGTCTTGCCCGGGAAGGCATCGACGCTGAACGTCGTGCGCTGGCCGGGACGCAGCCAGCCGACATCGGATTCGTCCACGCTCGCCTTCACCTGCATCTTCGTCAGGTCCGCGGCGATCTGGAACATCGACGTCGCCAGGTTGTTGGAGACGACGGTCTGGCCGACGTCCACCTTCCGGTTGATCACGATGCCGGTGATTGGCGCGAAGATGTCGGTGTAGCCCAGGTTCACCTTGTCCTGGTCCAGCTTCGCCTGCGTTTGCCTGATGCTGGCTTCCTGGGACTTGATCGACGCCTGGTTCGTCTTCACGGTCACCTGCGCCGATTCCAGGTCCTGCTGCGTCACCAGGTTGCGCTTGTTCAGGTCTTCGGCCCGCCTGAGCTTGTTGATCGAATCTTCCAGCGCAATCTTCTGGCGTTCGAGGTTGGCCTGCGCGCTCTCGAGGTTGGCCTTGTCGCTCTCGATGGTGGCCTCGATCGTCTTCGGATCGATCTTCGCGATCTGCTGCCCCTTCTTCACCATCGAATTGAAGTCGATGCCATACAAATCCATGATGACGCCGTTGACCTGCGTGCCGACGTCAACGGTCGTCACGGCTTCCATCGTGCCGGTGGCGCCGACCACCTGGAGCACCTCTCCGCGCGTAACCTGCACCGTGGCGACTTCCGGTTCCGGTGGTTTCCCGTACTTGTAGTAGTACGCGCCGCCCGCAGCGCCGGCGACGAGGATGACGACGATCAGGGTGATCAGCAGCTTTTTCATGTGTGTCTGCTTCTTCTGAATGGCGGGGGCCCCTGCACCCCGCCAAGCTCGGTCGCTCGTGGGGCCCCAACGCCCCACTCCGCTCCCTCGCGACGACGTTCTACTTTCGGACCTTCGGCCCCCTCAGTTCGGACCTCCGGCCCGGCCCGTTTATTCCCTATTGGCCACCGCCGCCCGACGAACCGCCGCCACCGGCCGAGACGCCCGACACGCTGGCGCTGCCCGTCTGCTGCACCTGGTCGAACGTGACGAGCGAAATCCGGTAGTTCAGGAGGGCCTGTAGCTCAGACACCTGCGCGGACGCCAGGGTCTGCTGCGCCTGCACGACGAAGTAGTTGGTCTGCATTCCGACTTCGAACTTGCTCTGCTCGGCCTCGAGCTGCTTCTGCGCGAGTTCGCGCGCGGCGCGCGCCGTCTCCACCTGCTGCAGGTTGCTCTGCACGTTCAACGCGGCCTGCGTCACGTCGGTCGCGACGCGCAACTCCGCGGACTTCAGCTGGGTCAGCGACTGCTGGTACTGGACCTTCGCGCGAGCGTAGGACGCGTCGGCCGAACTGGTGCCGATGGGATAGGAGAAGTTGAGCGTGAACGACCACGTCGGGTTTGCCAACTTGCGCACGATGCTCAGCGCATCCAGATACCCGCCCTCGCGAAGCAGCACGGGCGCCCCCGTGAGGCCGCCCTGCCGCTGATAGAGGTTTCCCCCGGTCCCGTTCGATAAGTACGACGCGGTGAGGTCGGCCTGGGGGAGACTCTGGTTCTTGTTGTACTTCAGGGTGACGTCGCTCTGGTGCAGCGTCTCGCGCGCGGTGATGAGATCGGTGCGCCTGTCGAGCGCGTTCGCGATGGCGGCCTTCAGATCGATCGGCCCCGCCTGCGCAGGCGGTTCGGGCCGATCGACCGGGTTGAGGGTCGCGGTCCACAACGGATCCTGCGTGCTGCCGACGATCAACCGCTTCAGCGTCAGCTCGTTCTGCTCGCGGGTCTGCCGCGCCGAAACCAGGCGCTGCCGGGCAGTGGCGAGGTTCGACTGCGCCTGGATGACGTCGAGCGGCGCCAGGGTGCCCACTTCCACCTTCGCCTGGTTGTCCTTGACGAACTGCTCGGCCAGCCCCACGGCCGTCTCCTGGATGGCGACGTTCTGCACGGCGTACACGAGGTTCCAGTAGGCGATCCGCGTACTCGCCTCGGTGTTCACCACGCTGGCCCGCAACGTCACGTCGGCAATCTGCCGGCTGATGATGCCTGTCCACAACGAGTTGCGCGTGCTGTCGATCCGGAAGTTGCGCCAGAGCGGCTGCGTCAGCTGGGCCGACCACGTGGCCGAGTAAGACGGGTTGTACGTAACGTTGTTGCTGTTCGACGTCTGCCGGTTGTTGTTCCAACTGAGCGACGCCGTGCCGCCGGTCCACGGAAGGACCTGTGACACGGCCCCGTTGTAGGTGTAGGTGCCCGTGGTCACGACGCTGCCGCCGCCGAGCGTGGTGTTCGGCGTGGTCGTGCTGTTGGAGTCGCCGAGTCGGGAGGTCAGCGTGGGCCGGTAGGCCGCCCGGACACCGGCCAGCGAGAGATCCTGCAACTGCGGGCCGAGGCGGGCAACTGCCAGATCGACGTTCTGATCCATGGCGCGGCCGACGGCGTCCTCCAGCCTCAGATCGACGGAGGGGCCCTGCGTCTGCTGCACGGTGCCCTTCGCCGTCTGGCCGGCGTTCACCTGCTTCAGCGCCTGGTTCATCAAGTCGGTCACGTGCGCGTCGGACGCTTTCTGCTGCGACTGCTGCGCGTCGAGCGGAGAAATCGGCAGGACGGCGATGACGGCGGCGATGACGGCCGTCCGCAGGAGACTGGAACACGTCTTCACGGAAATCCTCCCATTCGCGGGGTCCCGGGGCGGCATCCGCACCGGGTGCCTTCTGATATCGGGAAAAAAGAACCGGACGGGGGCTGAAGCGCCCTGACCGGCGCCGCGCATCTTACCAGTTATTTCTTGATTGGCGGACGCTGCGGTGGCTGACCGCGCCGCCCCTCGCGCCGCCGGTCGAACATCGCCTTCACTTTCAGGCGCTGTTCCGGCGTAAGCTCCTGGTTGAACCGGAACAACATCAACGTGTACTGCCGGTCGAGCTCGTTGCGTGCCGCCTGCGTTTGGACCAGCTGCCGAATAACGTCCGTTTCGGTCGTCTTCTCGCCGGCAATCAGCTTGTTCAGGTCCTGTTGAGCTTTCTCTGCGTCTTGCCAGGCCATGTGAATGCGCGGAGACGAGGTCTCGAAGATCTGGTCGATTTTCGTCGACTGCTCGTTCGTCAGGGCCAGTTCCCTGGCCTGCTGGCCTGTCCACCACTTGCGAAACCGTTCCTGCGGCGAGCCGGCGGCGGCCGGCAGCGAGAACAGCAGCACGAAAACGATCGCTAGGCGAAACATGATGCCTTCTTCCCCGGCAGGGTTCTTCCTTCCTAGCTTCTTTACGACGACAGGCAACCTGCTGTTTACCCCGGCAGTTACAGTTGGGGCGAATCGGACAGGTGGGGCGGGTGGGCCGTGCGAACGTACGCACGCTGACCTACCTGCCTCACCTGAGGTACCCGCCCCACCTGCCATGGTATCCGAATTGCTTAGCTGCCGTCCCAGGAGAACCACCGTGCGCCGCCTGATCCTGTTCTGTGTCGTGTTTGCCGTCGTTCTGCTGGGTATGGGCCGTCTGGTCGCGCAGGACGACAAGATCGAGGTCGAGGCCCAGGTGGGCGCCACGTACCAGGAGGCAGACGAGGGCTATTTCTCCTTCGGGCAGGACACGATGGTGGTCACCAAACAGGGGTCGGACCTTCAGAAGTGGTTGAAGGCCCACGTTGGCCAGCGGATGAAGGTGAAGTTCGAACCGGAGAGTGCGCGCTGAAAGAGGCCTTGGGCCTTAGACCTTGGACCTTGGGGCTTGTTGGTCCGACGCCAGCCAAGGCCTAAGGCCTAAGGTCCAAGGCCTTCTTCCCGGCCGCAAAGGCCTCCAGCTTCTCAATCACCGCGCCCACGATGACGTCGGGTGTCGAGGCCCCGGCGGTTACGCCCACCCGCAGCGGGCGCGTCGCCGGCAGCCAGTTGGCAGCCTGCACTTCCGCGCCTCCGGCCACCGGCCGGTGCCGGATTTCCTCTGCCGACCGCATGCAGTCGGCATCCGCGATGTGGTAGGTCGGCAGTCTGGCCGCGCAGATCCGCGCCAGGTTCCCCGTATTGCTGCTGTTGTAGCCGCCGATGACGATCATCAGGTCGAGCCGCTGCTCGTCGAGCAGGGCAACCACGGCATCCTGCCGGTCCTGGGTCGCGCTGCAGATGGTCTCGAACGAGCGGAAATGCGCGGCAAGAGCCGCCTCGCCGTGCCGTTCGCGCATCGCCTCGCGGAACTGCGCGCCGATGGCCAGCGACTCGGACATCAGCATGGTCGTCTGGTTGGCGAGCCCGATCCGGTCCAGATCGACATCGGGGTCGAAACCCTGCGAGATGGCATCGCCGAAGAGATGAAGAAACGCCTGCTTGTCTCCGCCGCCCCGAATGTACTCGCAGACCCCGGCGGCCTGCCCGCGATCGAGCACCACCAGGTAGCGGCCGCCGGGGCAGCGGAGCGCCTGCGACGCGGTTGCGCGCGTCTCCTCGTGGTGCACCTTGCCGTGGATGACCGCGGTAAAGCCGTCCTGCGCATACCGCTTCACCGTCTTCCACACGTTCAGCACCGACCCGCAGGTCGTGTCCACCAGCGTGCAGCCGCGCCGTTCCAGTTGCAGGAGCATCCCGACTGGCACGCCGAAGGCGGGCAGGATGACGACGTCGCCCGCCTCGACGTTGCCGACGCTCTCGCCCCAATCCGTCAGGAACCGGATGCCGAGCGACCGGAGGCGGTCGTTGACGCGCGGATTGTGGATGATTTCGCCCGTCAGGAAGACCTGCCGGTCGGGAAAGCGATGCCGGGCCTGATAGGCGTAGTCGACCGCGCGATCGACCCCGTAGCAGAAGCCGAATTCACGGGCCAGGTGGACGGTGATCGACGGGGTGTCGTGCCGGAAGCCCGCGGCCTTGACCCGCTCAACAATTGCGCTGTGGTAATCGGCGATGAGAGACCCGGCGACGGCCTGTTTCAGATCGAGACCCTTGCGGAAGACGAGAGGAGCACCGGGGGACACAGAGGCGTGATCCACACGTTCACTGTCCGCCGAAGCCGGGGGCGTTGTCAACGCCGGGGCGGCAACCTCAACGCCACGTCACGGATGGGCGTGATCCCGCCCAGCGCTTCGAGTTCTGCAGGCACCTGCAGTTCACCCTGCGCCTGCTCGACGCGCGACAGGATATCCTCCTCGTTCGCGACCTCACTCGGCGGCCGGACCACCGGGGCCGGACGGTTCGCGGCAGGTGCGGTGATGCGCAGGCTGTCGTTGTGCGGCGGCGCCGCGAAATCGGCCATGCGGCCGAGCGTCAGGCCGAGAATGAGACCGGCCGCCGCTGCTGCCGCAATCCAACGCTTGACCTGGTTTCCGGTGAAGATGGACAGGTTCGGCGCGCTGTGCGACGGGAACGGGAGGACACGAGCGGGGTGCCAGGTATGTTCCAGCCGGGCGAGGATCTGCGCCCGCTGCGCCTCGAGCCTGGCAGGCGTCAAGATCTCGTCCGCCTCGGTCGCGGCATCCTCGCGCAGGTCGGCCATCTGCTGCACGAACGTCTCGTAACGACGGGCGCACGCGATGCACGCCTGCAGGTGGGTCAGGGCCCTCGTGCGCCGGCCGAAACGCGGCTCGGCGCCGATGTAGACGGCGATCATCTGATCGTCAACAAGATGACGGCCATCAGCGGGTTTCACGGGAACCCTCCAGGAGCGCGCGCATCTTCCGCACGGCGCGGAACAGGTGAACACGCACGGTCGATTGATTCATTCCGGTAATCTCGCTCACCTCGCGCGGCGAGCGCTCGTCGTACATCGCCAGCAGCAGCACGGTCCGCTGGCGGTCGGGCAACCGTTCGATGGCCCGCGCAACCTGCGCGCGCCGCTCGTTGCGGAGCAGCGCCTCTTCGGGCGACGCGGTCAGGGCCGGCATGGTGCCGACCCGGTCCTGGTCGTCGGCCGTCGTGTTCTGAGCCGGCAGCAGCCACCGCTCGCGCCGCCGCCGGGCCTTGCGGCGATCCAGGCAGCCGTTGATCAGGATGCGGGTGAACCACACCTCGAACGGCAATTCCTCCTGGAACGACCCGATGTGCAGGAACACTTTCAGGAAGGCTTCCTGCACGGCCTCGTCGGCGTCGGCCGCGTCCTTGAGGAAATGATAGGCAATCCGCACGGCCCGGCGCTGCTGGCGCGCGACGATGACGGCGAACAACTCGCGCGCTTCGACCATCGCGCCGCGGGACACCAATGCCTTCACCTCGGCGGCGGTCCGCGACTCGACCGACGGCGAGAGCGGGGCCGTCACCTCGGCGACAGCCACCTCCGCAAGCTCAGCTGTGGTCACCACCGGTTGTCCCGCCATCATCCTGCTGCCGGGGGCGGAGGCATCGGGGGACTCGGGCAGTCGAGTTCCTATCTTCAAGTTACGCTGCTCCGGCACTTTGCGTTTACATACGTTACCACAGCCTTTGACGAACGCCGACGCGCAGCGGTTCTGTTGACTCGGCGTGTGCCTGTCTGTAGAGTCGAACTTGGGGCAATCTACAACAGAATGTCTGCGATCGCAGGAACGGCGTGCCGTCGGCCTGCGGCGGACGAATCGTCTGCGCGGAGGGGTCTTTCGATGCGTACGCGTGTGCTTCCCGCCCTCGAGTCCCACGGTATCGCCAACACCGCCCGCGTCGGCTGGAACCTGACGGCGCCGGCCCTCTACGAGGAGGCGGTCCGGCGGCGCGAGGGGCTAATCGCGGCCGACGGCCCGCTGGTGTGCCGCACGGGCCATCACACGGGGCGCTCGGCGAACGACAAGTTCATCGTCCGCGAGCGGTCGAGCGAGGATCGGATCTGGTGGGGCACGGTGAATCGCGGCATCGATCCGGCGAAGTTCGACGCGCTTCATCGGCAACTGCTCCGGTACCTGGAAGGCAAGGAACTCTTCGTCCAGGACCTCTACGCTTGCGCCGACTCTCGTTACCGCTACCCGGTGCGGGTGATTACCGAGTACGCGTGGCACAGTCTCTTCATCCGCAACATGCTGCAGCCGGTTCCCGCGCACGCGGATCCCGACGGGCACAGGCCGGCCCTGACCATCATCGACGCACCCCGGTTTCACGCCGACCCCGAGCGCCACGGCACCAACTCGGAAGTCTTCATCCTCGTCAACCTCGCCAGCGGTCTCGTGCTGATCGGCGGCACGAGTTACGCGGGTGAAATCAAGAAATCGGTCTTCACGGTTCTCAACTACCTGCTCCCGTTTCGCAACGTTCTGCCCATGCATTGCTCCGCGAACATCGGCATCGACGACGACGTGGCGCTGTTCTTCGGGCTCTCGGGGACCGGCAAGACGACGCTGTCGAGCGATCCACAGCGTCGCCTCATCGGCGACGACGAACACGGCTGGAGCGAGCACGGCGTGTTCAATTTCGAGGCCGGCTGTTACGCAAAGACCATTCGCCTGTCGCCCGAGGCCGAGCCGGAGATCTACTCGACGACCCGGCGGTTCGGCACGGTGCTGGAGAACGTGGAGATCGACGTTGCCACGCGGCAGCTGGATTTGGACGACGACTCGCTGACGGAGAACACCCGCGCGGCGTATCCGCTCTCCTTCATCGACAACTACGTGCCGTCGGGCCAGGGCGGCCACCCTTCGAACCTCGTCCTGCTGACGGCCGATGCGTTCGGCGTGATGCCGCCGATCGCGCGGCTCAGTCCCACGGCTGCCCGCTACCACTTCCTCTCCGGCTACACCGCCACGTTGGCCGGGACCGAGAAGGGTGTCACCGAGCCGAAGGCCACATTCAGCACCTGCTTCGGCGCGCCGTTCCTGCCGCTGCACCCGACGGTCTACTCGAAAGCGCTTGGCGAGAAGATCGCGCGCCACCAGGCAGCGGCGTGGCTCGTCAACACGGGCTGGACCGGCGGTCCTTACGGCATCGGCACGCGGATGCGCATCGCGTACACTCGCGCGATGGTGCGGGCGGCTCTCTCGGGCGCGCTCGACGCGCTACCCTGCGAAACGGATCCGATCTTCAACGTCCTGGTGCCCGTTTCATGCCCCGACGTGCCGTCGGAGCTGCTGCGGCCGCGCAACACGTGGCCGAACGAGGCCGCCTACGACGAGCAGGCCCGGAAGCTGGCGGGCATGTTCATCGAGAACTTCAAGGCGTTCGAAGATCACGCGATGCCGGAGGTGGCGGCGGCCGGGCCGCGGCTCGGCTGACGCTTGCCGGCCTTGGGCCTTCGATGCTTCAGTCGAAGCGTACGGCCAAGGTCCAAGGCCCAAGGCCCAAGGCCATCCCGTATACTAGTCGCTGGTCTGTAAGATCACATGACCAGCGACTACGAAGCAGTCATCGGCCTCGAGATCCATGCGCAGCTGCTGACCGCGAGCAAGATTTTCTGCGGGTGCAGCACCGCGTTCGGCGCGCGTCCCAACACGCACGTCTGCCCGGTCTGTCTCGGTCTTCCCGGCGCCCTGCCGGTGCTGAACCGCCAGGCGGTCGATCACGGCATCCGGGCGGCGCTCGCGCTCAACTGCCAGGTTCAGCCGCGCTCGATTTTCGCGCGCAAGAACTACTTCTATCCGGACCTTCCCAAGGGCTACCAGATTTCGCAGTACGAGCGGCCCCTCGCGACGGGCGGCCATCTGGAGTACCCGATGGGCGGCGTCTCGCGGCGCATCGGCATCATTCGGGCGCACCTCGAGGAGGACGCGGGGAAGTCGCTGCACGAGGGCTTCCCGGATTCCACCTCGCGCACCTGCGTCGACTTCAACCGCAGCGGTGTGCCGCTGCTCGAGATCGTCACGCAGCCCGATCTGCGATCTGCGGCCGAAGCCGCCGATTTCTTCGAACGGTTGCGCGCCATCCTGGTGGCCATCGGCGTCAACGACGGCAACATGGAGGAGGGCAGCCTGCGCTGCGACGCGAACGTCTCGATCCGTCCTGTCGGTGAAGAGGGGCTCGGCACGAAGACCGAGCTGAAGAACCTGAATTCGTTTCGTTTCCTCGAGAGGGCCCTTCAGTACGAGATCGATCGCCAGACCGCGCTCGTGGGGACCGGCGAGCGCGTGGTGCACGAGACACGCTTGTGGGACGCGGCGGCCGGGCGCACCCTGGCCATGCGCAGCAAGGAAGAGGCGCACGATTACAGGTATTTTCCGGAACCCGACCTGCCGCCGCTCGATCTGAGCGAGGAGCGCATCGCGCACATCGGGCGGTCGCTGCCGGAGCTGCCCGAAGCGCGGAAACGGCGGTTCGTGATGCAGTACGAGCTGCCCGAGTACGACGCGGGAATCCTCACGCAGTCGTCCGCGCTGTCGGAGTACTTCGAGGCGACCGCGGCGCTCGCGAGGAATCCGCGGTCCGCCAGCAACTGGATCCTCGGCGAAGTGTTGCGGATTCTGAAAGACACCGGGGCGGACATCGCCGACGTCCGGGTGGATCCGGCGCGGCTCGCCGATCTCATCGCGCTCGTGGACCGGGGCACAATCAGCGGATCGGTCGCGAAGGACGTCTTCCAGAAGATGTACGAGACCGGGACAACCGCGGAAGCCATCGTGGCGGCCGAAGACCTGGCGCAGATCAGCGATGAGACCGCGCTGCTCGCGGCGATTCGCGACGTCCTGGCCGCCAATCCCGTGCCGGTCGCGCAGTACCGCGCGGGCCGGACGAAGACCTTCGGCTTCCTGGTCGGCCAGGTGATGAAAGCGACGCGCGGCCAGGCGAACCCCGGCCTGGTGAACGATCTGTTGAAGCGGGAACTGGAGGGCAGGCAGGGCAGGTAGGGCCCCACTCGCCCGTGCTATCATCGCCGCGCCTGCACGTCCGATTGCGTGGTTCGTAGTCCGTGGTCAGCCTGTGGTCCGACAGGCGAACTACCGACCACCAACTGCCGGCTGCCTGTGGACAAGCTTCGTGATTGAAACGGATCAGCTGTCGAAGCTGTACGGCCGCGGCGTCTATGCGCTGCGAGACGTGTCGGTGAAGATCGGGCGGGGCGAGTTCGTCTTCCTGACCGGCCCGAGCGGCGCGGGCAAATCCACGTTTCTGCGGCTGGCGCTGTGCCAGGAGCCGCCATCGAGCGGCACGATTCATGTCGCGCGGCGCAACCTCGCGCTCCTGTCGCGCCGGCAGATCCAGGCCTACCGTCGTAGCGTCGGCTTCGTGTTCCAGGACTTCAAGCTGATCAATCGCAAGACGGTGCTGGAGAACGTCTCGCTGGTGCCGCGCGTGCTCGGACAGGCCGGCGTGCAGCAGAGCCGCCGGGCGTTCCAGGTGCTGAAATGGGTCGGGCTGCAGCACCGCATGAATTCGTATCCCGAGGACCTGTCGGGCGGGGAACAGCAGCGCGTGGCGATCGCGCGCGCCCTGGTCAACGATCCCGTGCTGATCCTGGCCGACGAGCCGACCGGCAACCTCGATCCCGATCTCGCGCTGGAGATCATGAACCTGTTCCGCGAGATCAACGCCCGCGGCACGACGGTGGTGGTAGCCACCCATGACCGCGAGCTGATTCGCCGCGTCGGCCGCCGCACGGTCGCGCTGGATCATGGACGGCTGGTGGATCAGTAGTGAGTAGCGAGTAGCGAGTACTCGCTACTCACTACTGACAAGTATCAGTATGGCCTCTCTCTCCTACTTCTTCTCCGAGGCAGCGACGAGCCTGCGACGGGACCGCGGCTCGAAAGTGTTCGCGATTGCGACGATCGCGCTCGCGCTCTTCGTGCTCGGCACGTTCCTGGTCGTGACCGCGTCGCTGGATCGGCTGATGTCGGGTTGGGGCGCGACCGCCGAAATGTCGGTGTACCTGCGCGACGATGTGTCCGACGAACAGCGCGCGGCGATCGAGGCGGCACTGATCGGCAGTCCGCTCGTCGAGCGGCGGGAGTTCGTCTCGAGGGCGGACGCGGCGCGCCGGTTCCGGCGCGACTTTCCGGATCTGGCCACCTCCGCCGACGGCCTCGCGACGAACCCGTTGCCGGCCTCGTTCGAACTGCGGCTGCGCGCGCAGCGCATCGCGCCTGCGCAACTGCAGCAGCTCGCCCGCACGACGGCGCAGATGGCAGGCGTGGCGGACGTGAGGTACGACCAGCAGTGGCTCGATCGGCTCACGCGCATCGTCGCCGTCGTGCGGTGGACCGGGATGGCGCTTGCCGGCCTCCTGGCGATCGCCGCCGGTCTGACCGTCGCCGCGGTGGTGCGCCTTGGCATGTTCGCCCGCCGCGATGAAGTGGAGATTATGGGCCTGGTCGGCGCTCCGCTGAGCGCGATCCGCGGGCCGTTCGTCCTCGAAGGCGTGCTGCAGGGCGGCATCGGCGCGGTTGTCGCGCTGGCGGCGCTGCGCGGCGCCTATGAGCTGCTTCGCCTGCGCGTGGCGGCCGATCTGCCCGGTGTCGATCCGTCCTTGCTGCAGTTTCTGGCGGGGCCGGCGATGCTCGTGATCGTCGGCGGCGGCATGATCGTCGGGTGCATCGGCGCGTGCATCGCCACGCGAGGCGTCAAGTAGTCCCTGGTCCTGGTCCTTTGGTCCTTGGTGCGCACCAAGGACCAGGGACCAAGAACCAGGAACCAGTTGCGTTTGACAGTGGCGCCGAACGCGCACTACACTGGGAATCGCCCACCGTTATTCTCAATCAAGGGAGTCGAATGGCCCGCTTCCTGACCGACGTACGGCCACTAAGCCGGCAGTACCCGACAGCCTCCATCGAGTTCTACCGGGAGGAGTTTCTCAAGCAGCGGCGCTGCCTGCGCAGGCAGCGCGAGTACTATTCGAAAGACGCGATCGTCAGCGCCGAAGCCGCCCTGACGCGGATTCTGTCGCACCTCGATCAGCTGTGCAGCCAGCAGAACGCTGACGAACTCGTCAGCCGCCTGCTTCGTCAGTTCGACATCGTGACCGGCGCGTCCGCCTGGTCCGATCCGAAGAAAACGCACTGAACCTCCTCGCGCGACTTCGTCGCGACCTCCTGACGATCGTGGACGCCGGCATCGCGGCAGTCGATGGCGGTCGCCTGGTGACCGACGAGTTGGCCGCTGGCCTCGACGCCTGTCTTGCGTCGCCGGCCGCAGTCACGCTGGTGGCCGCCGGCAAGGCCGCCGCCCCAATGGCGGCCGCCTTCGTGCGTGCCCGCGCGGGACCCGTCCGGGCCGCGCTCGCCGCTTCCACGCACGGCGCCGGGGTCCTGCCGTCGTGGGTCGAGTGGTACCCGGCCCGACACCCGATTCCCGACGAAATCAGCGAACGCGCCGCGCGTCGCGCGCTCGAACTGGCGGCGTCAGCCGACGGTCCCTTGGTCGTCCTGCTCTCCGGCGGCGCCTCTTCGCTGCTCGCGGTGCCGCGACCCGGCATCACTCTCGAGGACAAACGAGAGGTAACGGCGCGGCTGCTCGCGGCGGGCGCCGACATCCACGCCCTCAACACCGTGCGCAAGCACTTGTCGGCCATCAAGGGCGGTCAGCTTGCGGCTGCCGCCCGCGGACCGACGCTTGCATTGGCCGTTTCCGACGTGGTGGACGACGATCTCAGTGTCATCGGCTCGGGTCCGACCGTGGCCGACCCCTCGACCTTCTCTTCCGCGCTCGACGTGCTCGACCGGTTCGGAGGCCGGGCCGCCTACCCGCGTGCCGCTGTCGCCCTGCTCGAGGCTGGACACGGGGGCACGGTCGCTGAAACGCCAAAACCCGGTGATCGCCGACTTTCCTCGGCCGTCACGCGCATCATCGGCTCGCGCCGGGATGTGTTGCGCGCGGCGGCCGACGCCGCGCGGCGGGCCGGCTACCGTGCGACGGTGATTCCCGAGGCGGTCGTTGGCGAGGCCCGGCAGGCTGGGGCCGCGCACGTCGGGCGCATGCTCGAAGCGGCGGACGCCACATCCCGGGCCGCGGTGTTGTCGACGGGGGAAACAACGGTGCGCGTGACGGGAACCGGTCGCGGCGGGCGCAATCAGGAGTTCGTCCTGGCCGCCGCGCCGCTGCTCGCCGGGTGCGGCAGGACCGCGGTGTTGGCCAGCGCCGGTACCGACGGCATCGATGGTCCGACCGACGCCGCTGGGGCGATCGCCGACAGCACGACGATGGCGCGTATCGAACGCGCGGGCTTGTCGCTCGAGCGAACGCTCGCCGACAACGACAGCCATACGTTGTTCGCGGCGCTCGGCGATCTGATTCACACGGGGCCGACAAAGACGAATGTCGGAGACGTGCAGGTGTTGCTTGTGGGGTAATGGTCATCACGATGACCAACGACTGACAACCAACGACGAAAGACGATGAACTACCTGAGAATCTCTCTGTACATCTTGATCGGTATCCTTGTCGCCCTGTTGGCGGGCTTCCTCTGGGGCCGCGCCGGGCGATCGGCGCTGCAGGTGCAGGCCGGCATCCAGGAGTTGGCGATGGACGTCGCCGAGGCACGTGCGTCGCTGCTCGCGGCACGTGTGGACCTGTTCGAGGTGAACTTCGGCGAGGCGAGCCGGGAGCTCGCGGCGGCGCGCAGCTGGCTGCAGCAGGGCGCGACGCGTGCTTCGGCGATCGGCCAGGATGACAACGCGGCCCGCCTGAAGAATGTCGCAGCCCGGCTGGACCAGACGCAACAGCAGATCGCACGGCTCGATCAATCCGCCAATACGACCCTTGCCGAGGCGATCAGGCTTCTTGTCCAGGTGGCGCCGGCCGGCCGGTTGGAAGAGGGGAGATAGGCGCCGCATGCTTTCACGGGAGCAGATCCTGGACTCGATCCGGGACCGGGTGCACCACCCCGCGTCGGCACGCGAGTTGATGCAGGCGCTCAAGATCCCGCGCGAGGAGCGTCCCGCCTTTCGTCGCCATCTGAAGGCGCTGGTCGCCGAAGGCGAATTGATCCAGGTACGCGGCCACCGTTACGGCCTGGCTGACAAGATGGATCTCGTTGTCGGCCGCCTGGAGACCCACGCGTCCGGGTACGGGTTCGTGGTGTCGGAGCGCCCGCTCGAGGGCGCGACCGGCGATATCTACGTGGCGGCGCAGAACCTCAAGGAAGCGATGCACGGCGACCGCGTGGTGGTGCGGGTCGAGCACGTGCGCGACGGCCGTGCCGAGGGCCGCGTCGTGAAGATCCTCGAGCGGCGCAGCGCCCGTGTCGTGGGCCGTTTCGAGACCGACGAAGCCGGCGTCGCGTTTGTCGTGCCCTTCGACAACCGAATCGTGGCCGATATCCACGTGCCGCGCGGCGAGACGCTCCACGCATCGCCGGGGAAGATGGTCACGGCCGAGATCACGCGCTGGCCGGCGGCCACGCGCGGACCCGTCGGGCGCGTCGTCGAGGTGCTGGGCGACATCAACGCGCCCGGCGTCGATACCCAGGTGATCATCCGGAAGCACGCGATTCCAGACGCGCACGGAGCCGCGGCCGTCGAGGAAGCGCGTCGCATGACGCGCGGCCGGCCGGGCCAGACGATCGAGGCGAGCAGGCAGGACACCGCCGGGCGCACCGATTTCCGCGGCCTGCAGATCGTGACGATCGACGGCGAGCACGCCCGCGACTTCGACGATGCGATCTCGATCGAACGGCTCGGGAACGGCCACTACCTGCTCGGCGTGCACATCGCCGACGTGTCGCACTATGTCAAGCAACGCAGCGCGCTCGACGAGGAGGCCTACGAGCGGGGTACCTCCGTGTACTTTCCCGAGCGCGCGGTCCACATGTTTCCCGAGGCGCTGGCGACCGGCCTGTGCAGCCTGAACCCCCGCGTCGATCGCCTCGTGCAGTCGTGCGTGATGGAAATCGACCGGCATGGAGACGTTGTCCGCTACGAGTTCCACGACGCAGTGATCAGGACGACGGAGCGGATGACCTATACGGCCGTGAACGCGATCCTGACCGACCGCGACCCGGAGACGACGGCGCGATTCCAGCGCCTGGTCCCGATGTTCGAGCTGATGCGCGAGCTCTTCGTCGTGCTCAACGACCGTCGTCGCCGCCTGGGGTCGATCGATTTCGACCTCGAGGAGACGGAACTGGTGCTGGACGAGGCCGGGATGGTCGAGGCGATCATCCCCTCCGAGCGCAACGTGGCGCACCGCATCATCGAGGAGTTCATGCTGCTGGCGAACGAGACCGTCGCGCAGTACCTGGACGAGCGCGACGTTCCGTCACTGTACCGCGTGCACGAAGAACCGGATCCGCTGAAGGTGGAGAGGTTCGAGGAGTTCGTCTCGAGCCTCGGCTACAGCCTGGCGGCGCCACCCGACGGCGTCCGCCCGCGGCACTTCCAGCATCTGATCGAACGGCTGCAGGGGAAGCCCGAGGAGAAGCCGGTCGCCTTCCTGATGCTGCGGACGATGCAGAAGGCCAGGTACGACTCGCGCAACCTGGGCCACTTCGGCCTGGCGTTCGAGAGCTACACGCACTTCACGTCGCCCATTCGACGCTATCCGGATCTCGTCGTCCACCGCATGCTGCGCGAGGCGCGCGGCGCCGCGATCACCGCGGAGCGGCGCGAAGATCTCGAGGAGGAAATGCCGGAGATCGCGCGCCACACCTCCGACATGGAACGGCGCGCGGACGACGCCGAGCGCGAGCTCGTGCAGTGGAAGAAGGTCCGGTTCATGGCCGACAAGGTCGGCGACGAGTTCGACGGCTACATCACCGGCGTCGCCCCGTTCGGCCTGTTCGTCGAGCTCGTGGAGCACTTCGTCGAGGGCCTGGTTCACGTGACGACGATGGCCGACGACTATTACCGCTACCTGGAGGACGCGCACACGCTGCGCGGGGAGAACACCGAGAAGACGTACCGGCTCGGCGATCGCGTGCGCGTGCAGGTGCTGCGCGTCGACCTGGAGCGGCGCCAGATCGAGCTCGGCCTGGTGCAGATCCTCGACGCCGTCCGCCAGGAGGAAGGACGACGTCACGCGCGGCGGAGCAGGATGCGGCCGAAGCACGAGCGCCGGGCCGAGCACGCGGCAACGGGGCGGCGCGAGGTGGGCGGGCGGCACCGGAACCGCGGCGCACGCGGACGCCGCGGCAACCGCCGCGCGGGGGGCAGGCGGCGCTGATCCAGATCGGCGAGGGAGCGCCAGCGAGCGAGCCACCGGAGCGGAGCGGGGCGTAGGGGCCCCGCGAGCGACGGCGATGGGGGGTCCGGCGGGGCGAAGCCCCCCGGGTAAACATGAAAAGCGTCGTCATCGGCACGGCGGGCCACATCGATCACGGCAAGAGCGCGCTGGTGCGCGCGCTGACCAGCATCGACCCGGACCGGCTGAAGGAAGAGCAGGAGCGCGGCATCACCATCGACCTCGGCTTCGCCCACTGGCGGACCGAGGACGTCAATTTCGCGTTCGTCGACGTTCCCGGTCACGAACGGTTCGTCAAGAACATGCTGGCCGGCGTCGGCGGATTCGATGCCGTCATGCTCGTCGTGGCCGCCGACGAATCGGTGATGCCGCAGACGCGCGAGCACTTCGAGATCTGCCGGCTGCTGCACATTCCCGCCGGCCTCGTGGTGCTCACCAAGTCGGATCTCGTCGATGCCGAGACGATCGAACTGGTGCGGATGGAAGTGCGCGAGCTCGTCGCCGGATCGTTTCTGGAACATGCTCCGATCGTCCCCGCCTCGTCGCGCACCGGGGAAGGCCTCGACACGCTGCGCGCCGCGCTGCTCTCGCTCGGCCGCTCGGCCGAGAGCCGGCCGGCGGCGGGCTCGGCCCGGCTGCCGATCGACCGCGTCTTCTCGATGAAGGGCTTCGGAACCGTCGTCACGGGAACCCTCGTGTCGGGCCGGATCGCGGTCGAGGACGAGCTCGCCGTCCTGCCGCGCGGGCGGACGGTGAAAGTGCGCGGGGTCCAGGTACACGGCGCCCGGCAGGAGAACGCAGCAGCCGGCCAGCGGGTGGCGCTCAACCTGGGCGGAGTGGAGACGTCGGACCTCGGCAGGGGGGATACGCTGCTGACGTCCGGCAGCCTCGAGGCGACGACGATCCTCGATGCGATCGTGGAAGTGGTGTCTGGCGGCAAGCCGCTTCGCCACGGCACCCGTGTGCGGTTTCACCAGGGAACCAGCGAGGTACTGGGCCGGGTTGCCGTTGCCGGCCGGGCAGGCCCGATTGCGGCCCCCGAAATAGCGCCGGGCGAGCGCGCGTACGTTCGCCTCCGCCTGGAGTCACCTGCCGTCGTCACGCGCGGCGATCGGTACATCCTTCGTGCCTACTCGCCGCCGGTCACGATCGCGGGCGGCGAGATCCTCGATCCGCGGCCTCCACGTGGCGGCATTCGCAACGCGGCCGCCCGCGTCCGCTTCGCGCGGCTGGATCCACAGACGGCGACGGCGGAGCGCGGAGCGATGGCTGCCCCTGAACGCGCGCTGGCGCTGATGATCGAGGAGGCAGGCGTCGGCGGCCTGCCTGCAGCGGCTGCGGTCAGCCGTGCGGGGCTTGCGCCCCATACGGCGCGAGAGATCGTCGAGCGCCTGGCGCGCGCGGGAACCGCTGTCCAGGCGGGCGATCGTTTGTTCGATCCGTCGCTGGCGACGTCGCTCGCCGGCCGGATCGTCAAGGCCCTCGAGGAGCACCACCGCGATCAGCCGCTCTCGGAAGGGATCCCGCGCGAGGAGGTGCGCGAACGGTTCTTCGGCCGTGGGACGGCGGCGCTGTTCGAATGGGTGCTCGCCGACCTGGTGGAGCGCAGGGCGATCGTGGCGCGCGATCGGCTGGCACTGGCCGGTCACACGCTCGCGCTGACGCCGGACGAAACGCGCGCGCGCGACGCCATCGAGCGGGCCTTTCGCGAAGCCGGACTGAAGCCGCCCGAGGCCGAGGCCATCGCGCACCTGGGCGGAGACGACGCGGCGCTCGCCGATCGCATGGTGAAGCTGCTGCTGCGCCAGAAGGTGCTGGTGAAGGTGGAGAACCTGCTGTTTCACGCCGACGCGTTGCGGCGGCTGCGCGAAGAGGTGGCCGCGCTGAAACACGAGGCGGCCGGCGCGACGCTCGATGTCGGCGCCTTCAAGAACCGCTACGGCATCACGCGAAAATACGCGATCCCTCTGCTCGAGTATCTCGACCGGGAACGGGTGACCAGGCGGGTGGGGGATAGGCGGGTCGTGATCTGAGCCTCACTCCTCCTTGCCGGCTTCCTTGAAGTTCTTGATCGCCTTGCCGATCCCGCGGCCGATGTCCGGCAGGCGGTTCGCGCCGAAGACGATCATCAGGATGAGCACGATCAGGATCAGTTCCGGCAGACCAATGCTTCCGAAGTGCATCAAAGACCTCTCTTGTGACCCGGATGCTCGAGGTCGAACGTCGCAGGCCAATTGTACACCAAGGCAGGCAGCGGCCATCGCCGCGCTGGCCGGCGTCCTGCTCGGCTGCACCGTCCTGCGGGCGCAGTTCGCCAGCGGCGTGACGCTGGTGGAGGTGTATGCAACGGTGACCGACGGGCGCGGCGCGCTGGTCGCCGACCTGCGGAAGGACGACTTCCAGGTGTTCGAGGACGGCATTCCGCAGCCGATTTCGACCTTCGCCTCGGGCGACGTTCCGCTGGCCGTCGCCCTGGCCATCGACCGCAGCACCAGCATGGCGGGGGAGCCGCTGGCGCTGGCGAAGGCGGCCGCGCGCAACTTCCTGCAGCAGTTGCGCCCGTCAGACCGCTCGATGGTGGTCGCGGTGTCGAGCCGGACCGAAGTCGTCGCGCCGCTTTCCGCCGGCCGCGCCGCGAGCCTCGACGCGCTCGGCCGGCTGGACGCGTGGAGCACGACGAGCCTCTACGACGCGATCATCGCCTGCCTGGACGCCATCGAGCCGGCCAAAGGCCGCCGCGCGGCGATCCTGCTGTCCGACGGCGTCGATCGCTACAGCCGTGCGACGGCGGCCGAAGCGCTCGACCGCGCGCGCCGCGCGGGCGTCCTGGTCTACCCGATTGCCATCGGCAAGACACGCCCGACGGTCGTTCCCGAGTTGGCCGCGCTCACCGGAGGGCAGTCGTTCCTGCTGCGCGATGCGACGCAGATCGACAGGACGCTGTCGACAATCGCCAACGAACTGCGACATCAGTACCTGCTGGGGTATACGCCATCGCGTCCCCGGGATCCGGCAAAGCCCGGATGGCGCGCGATCGACGTGAAAGTCAACCGCCCGGGCCTGAAAGTCCGCGCGCGGGACGGGTACGTCGCGAGGTAGCGCTCGGGCGCGTCACGTACGGATCCGCCGATTATGCCGATTACGCAGATTGGACGCGTTGCTGCGCTTCCACGACCGACGGCGAAGCCGTCGGGCCGGCGTGATGGGTGCGGCAGCCGTTCACGAGAGCTTCTTGATCACCGGGCTCTCGTGAACGGCTGCCGCACCCATCACGCAAGCCGCCTTCGGCGGCTGTCGAAGCGCAGCTCGAGCATTTTCGCGGCCCTCGCCTGCATTGAGAAGAATCGGCGTAATCGGTGTAATCGGCGGATGAATTGAATTTGAATCTGCGTGAATTCGTGTGAATCTGTGGATCGGTACCTTCTGCGTGAATCCGCGGAGAGAATCTCCGGTCAGCGAGAATCTGCGGATCGAATCCGCACGAATCTGCGGACCCGGCCGGCGAGCTGCAGTCGCAGCAGCCGGAGCGCGAGGCCGACCTCGAAGGTCCGCAGCAGGCGCCACTTCAACGTCGCGTACGGCTGCCTGCCGGCGACCAGGTCGATCATCACCTCGCGCACGGCAGCGCTGCGATCGAATCCGCGGATCATGAGCTCGCTGAATCCCGAGGTGAAGAAGCGCAGCTTGACGTCGGCGGCGCGCGACAGTTCGGGATAGATCTGCTCGTGCAGCCGGTCCACGTAGCGATGGCAGGACGCGCCGCGTGCAATGGTGTCGGCGCCCAATTGCGCCGATGCGAGCGCGAAGTAGATCCCTTCCCGCGTCAGCGGATCCACCAGGCCGGCGGCATCGCCCAACAGCATCCACCGGTCGCCGGCCGGCCGCTCGCGGGCGAAATCCGCGCTCGACAGCGATGGAATCGGCCACGAGTACGGTTCGCGCAGCGCACCCTGGGCGATCTGGTTCTCGTCGAGCCACGCGCCTACCCGATCGCGAAGCGCGTCGGCGGTGGTTGCATCTGCTTGCGCGCACATGCCGACCGCGAGGTGCGTGGCGCGGGGAAACGACCAGATGTATCCGGGCGGCCCGCCGGCCGTCCGGATGCGAACCTGCGAGGAACTGACGCCGTGCACGAAGCAGCCGGCCGCGATCGAGAGCTGATTGCGCGTGAACGCTGCCGACAGCCGCCGCCGCACGAGGCTGGTCGCCCCATCGGCACCGGCCAGCACGTCGCCGTGCCACCGTCCCGACTGCGTCTCCACCTCGACGCCGGCCGGGCCGACGCGCACCTCCCGCGCCCGCTCGCGCACGTGGACCGCTCCCGCCCGGCAGGCTGCTTCGAGCAGCGCCGCGTCGAACGTCCGGCGATCGACAATGGCGAGCGCCGTTTCTGCGGTGGCGCCGAAGGCGGGCATGGGAAACTCGCTGAACGCCGAGCCGCTCTCGAACCGCAGTGATGTCACGGGCACCAGAGGCAGGCGATCGAGGGGGAGAACCGGGCCGACCATGCGCAACACCCGCCCGGTCAGGCCGCCGCCGCACGGCTTTTCGCGGGGATGGCTGGCGTCGAAGATCGTGACCCGGCCGCCGGCGCGGGCCAGCTGAAACGCGGCCCATGCCCCGGCAGGCCCGCCCCCGACGATCAGCACGTCGCTTTGCCGCATATCGAGGATTAGGGTACGATGTCCGGCAGGAAGCTGCGCAAAAGAGGGCCTCGGCCGCGGCTTCACTGGGCTTCACCTTCCAGCTTACAGTACCGCGATGACCCATCCACTCGTGCTTGCCTTGTTCCGCGATCGGGGCCAGGCCGCCCGCGCGGCAGCCGCCGTCCGCGATCTTGGCGTCGATCGAGCCGACCTGTCCGTCGTCTCGCGTAGTCATCGGGACGAAAGGGTGCTTGCGCGCCAGGTGGGCGCCACGCCTGGCGGCGAGATCGAGGATTCGCGGGCGGCTGCCAGGCTGGGCGAGCTGGGGGCGCAGATTCTGGCCGCCATCGCGGTGGTGCTGCCCGGCATCGGGCCGATCGTGACGGCCGGGCCGCTTGCAGCGGATTTGGGCGAGGCGGCCGGGCACATGGCGGGAGGCGTCGCGTCGGTGCTCGCGCGCAGCGGGTTGCCGGAAGCGCGCGCGGCGCAATGGCAGGAGCGCGTGCGGCACGGGGACGTGCTGCTTGGGGTGCACGTGCGGCATGGCGACGTCGCGACAATCAGCGGCGCTCTCCAACAACAGGGCGCCGACGAGGTGGAGGTCGCCCAGTGGCAGTGAGTACTGGATGGCGCGCGGCGGCAAATAAACGACCGGCGGTGTCGGACGGTATATTGCTAAAGGGAAACACGGATGCCCGAAGTTGACGCGAGCCAGTTCACGATAGGCGTCTTCCAGGATGTGGCATGGGCCGAGCGGGGGCTCGATGCGCTGAAGACGCAGCGGTTTCCGAACGAAGCGTTGTCGCTCGTGGCGAAGGAGACGCCCGAAAGCGTGGCTCTGATCGAGAAGAAGTTCGGCGCGGCTCCGGTGCGCCTCGATCTGCCCCGACTCGGGCTCGTGGTCGCGACGGGGTCGCTGATCGAAGCGCTCAACGGCGCGCAACCCAACCTCGTCCGCGTCGGCCTGGCTGCCGCGCTGAAGCGCGTCGGGTTCCAGGCACACGACGGGCAGATTTTCGAAGCGCTCACCGGGAAGGGCGGCGTGCTGGTGGCTGTCAAGGGAGAGCCGCGAGCAGCCGATGCGCTGGCGGTGCTGTACTCCTTCGGGGGCGGCAACGCGGCGATCGGCGCGTGGACAGGACGGCTGTAGGTCGGCGGCGACAAACGCTGCCCGCGCAATGTCGCCCTGTGCTTGCTTTAGGTCACTGCTGACGAGAGGCCGACACCTGGATGCATCGGAATTGGCCGAAAGTGCGCGGTTCCGCGGTCAAGGTCAGCGGTATCGGTTTTGCACTTGTGGTCGCGTCACGTGTGCGCGAAAATAGCTCGGGATCGAAACTTGTCCCAACCCATGCCTGAACCGCGCCAGCCCGACACCCCGGCAACGACCCCGGTGGGCCACCTTTCGGTCCACATCGAAGGGGAACACCCTGCCGACATCCCGTTCATGTTCGAACGCGTTCAGAAGCGCGCGTTCGGAGCTTTCGGCTTTTCGGCGGCCTTCAACGCCGGCGTCGTTCTGGTTGCGCTGTTCTTCGGCATGAGCCTGACGCGCACGAACCCTTCCGACATTGTGCGGCAATATATTCCTCCGGATGTCGTGTGGGTTGCCCAGGAAGGCCCGGGCGGCGGCGGTGGCGGCGGCGGCAACCAGATGAAGGAGCCGCCGAGGAAGGTGGAACTGCCCGGCAAGGACAAGCTGACCGTCCCGGTAGAGAAGCCGAAACCGCTCGAGGTTCCGAAGCAGATCCCGGCGGATTCGATGCCGCTGCCGCAGATCGCGCAACTCGACGCCAAGGCGCTGGCGTCGTCGGCGACGGCGTTCAACGGCACGTTCGACGGCATCCCCGGCGGCACGTCGCAAGGCTCCGGCAGCGGCGGCGGCGCGGGAACCGGCACCGGGACAGGCATGGGGCCTGGCAACGGGCCGGGCATCGGTCCCGGCTGGGGCGGCGGGATGGGCGGCGGCGCGTACCGACCCGGCAACGGCGTCATGAATCCGAAGGTCCTGCGCGAGGTGAAGCCGGTCTATACCGCCGAGGCGATGCGCGCGAAGATCCAGGGGACTGCCATTGTCGAGTGCGTCGTGCTGCCTGACGGCACGGTCGGCGACGTGCAGATCGTGAAATCGCTCGACCCCACGTTCGGACTCGACCAGGAAGCCGTCAAGGCCGCCAAGAAGTGGCTCTTCCAACCAGGCACGCTCAAAGGTCAGCCGGTTGCGGTGATGGTGTCGATCGAGCTGACGTTCACGCTGAGATGATGTAGAGGCGACCCGCCGGGGGCGCCCCTGCGAAACTCGAAAAGGGCCCACGCGGTCCAGACTGCGCGGGCCCTTTTCGCGTCTGAACGTACAGCGCCTGCCGGTCTGGTCACATGTCCAACCCTCCCGCTCGCAGAGCGTCCGAAGGGACGCCGGTGGGCCACGTGTCGGTTCACCTTGGGGATCATCCCGGCCAGGTCCCGTTCGCGTTGGAGCGGCCGCAGAAGCGATTCCCCGCAGCCATCTTCGTGTCGCTTCTCGTTCACACGGCTGTCATCGCCGCAGCTGCCGGCGTTTACTACAGCCGGGCACCCGCAACGACCAGGGCGCTCGAGCGCGCACGACCGCTCGACGCCGTCGTCTGGATGGTGAAGATGGGCGAGGGCGGCAGGAACCACGGCGGCGGCGGCGGCGGTGATCGCACCCAGTCGCCGCCACGCAGAATCGAGCTGCCTGGCAAGGACGCGCTGACGGTTCCTGTCGACAAGCCACGCGACTTGCCGCTGCAACCGCCGGCCGTGATGCCGGCCGATGTTGCGCCGCCCATCGCGGAACTCGACCTCTCCGCGTTGAGAACCGCGGCGGGCGTGGAGACGATTCCCGGCGCGATCGCCGGCGTGGCGACGAGTGCGTCCCTGGGGCCCGGCGATGGCGGTGGCGCGGGAAGTGGACAGGGCCGCGGCGACGGGCCGGGCAGGGGACCGGGGCGGGGTCCCGGATCCGGCGGGAACGAAGGCGGAGGTCCGAAGCAGCTGGGCACGCCCGGGCTGCAGATCCCGAGGGTCGTGCGCGAGGTCAGGCCGATCTACACCCCCGAAGCGATGCGCGCCAGGATCCAGGGCACGGCCGTCGTGGAGTGCATCGTGCTCTCTGATGGCACGGTCGGCGAAGTGCAGGTCGTGAAATCGCTGGATCGCACCTTCGGCCTCGATCAGGAGGCGGTGAAGGCTGCCAGGAAATGGCTGTTTCATCCGGGCACGGTGAAGGGCGTGCCGGTGGCGGTGCTGGTGTCGATCGAGCTGACGTTCGCGATCAAATAACCGCTCCGAAAACAAAAGGCGTGGAAATCCGGTTGACACCGGATTCCACGCCCTTGCTGTCTCGGGCCTTGAGCCCCAAGCCTTCTTCTAGTACATCCCGCCCATTCCGCCGCCGGGCGGCATCGACGGTTCCTTCTTCTCCTCGGGGATGTCGGCAACGAGCGCCTCGGTCGTCAGCAACAGCGACGCGATCGACGACGCGTTCTGCAATGCCGAGCGCACGACCTTGGTGGGATCGACGACGCCCGCCTGGATCAGGTTTTCGTACTGATCCGTCAGCGCGTTGAAGCCGAAGTCGTCGGCGCCTTCCTTGACGCGCTGCACGACAATCGAGCCCTCCTGGCCGGCGTTGGTCGCAATCCAGCGCATCGGCTCCTCGATGGCCCGCTTGACGATGTTGACGCCGATCTGCTGATCGCCCTCGACCTTCAGGCTCTCGAGCGCCTTGAGCGCGCGGACCAGCGCGACGCCGCCGCCCGGGACGATCCCCTCTTCGACAGCCGCCTTGGTGGCGTGCATGGCGTCCTCGACGCGCGCCTTCTTCTCCTTCATCTCGGTCTCGGTGGCCGCGCCGACCTTGATCACCGCGACGCCGCCCACCAGCTTCGCCAGCCGCTCCTGCAGCTTCTCACGGTCGTAGTCCGAGGTGGTCTCCTCGACCTGCGCGCGAATCTGCTTCACGCGGCCCTCGATCGCCTGCTGCGATCCGTTGCCCTCGACGATCGTCGTGTTGTCCTTGTCGATCGTCACCTTCTTCGCCTGGCCGAGATCCTCGACGCGCACGTTCTCGAGCTTGATGCCGAGGTCCTCGGTGATCGCACGCCCGCCGGTCAGCGTCGCGATGTCCTCGAGCATCGCCTTGCGGCGATCGCCGAAGCCGGGCGCCTTGACCGCCGCCGCCTGCAACGTGCCGCGCAGCTTGTTGACGACCAGCGTCGCCAGCGCCTCGCCTTCCACGTCCTCGGCAACGATGATCAGCGGGCGCCCCATGCGCGCCACCTGCTCGAGCACGGGGAGCAGATCCTTCATCGAGCTGATCTTCTTCTCGTGGATGAGGATGAGCGGGTTCTCCATCACCACTTCCATCCGCTCGGCATCCGTGACGAAGTAGGGCGAGAGGTAGCCGCGGTCGAACTGCATCCCTTCGACGACCTCGAGCGAGGTTTCCAGCGTCTTGGCCTCTTCGACCGTGATGACGCCGTCCTTGCCGACCTTCTCCATCGCCTCGGCGATGATCTTGCCGATGGTCGAGTCGTTGTTCGCGGAAATCGTGCCGACCTGCGCGATCATGTTCCCCTTGACGGGCTTCGACTGCTTCTTGAGATTCTCGATCACCACCTCGACGGCGCGCTCGATGCCGCGCTTGAGGTCCATCGGGTTCGCGCCGGCGACGACGTTCTTCGCCCCTTCGCGGTACATGGCCTGTGCCAGGACGGTCGCGGTCGTGGTGCCGTCGCCGGCGACATCCGACGTCTTGCTCGCCACTTCGCGCACCATCTGGGCGCCCATGTTCTCGAGCGGATCCTTCAGGTCGATTTCCTTGGCGACGGTGACGCCGTCCTTGGTGATGGTCGGCGATCCAAACTTCTTGTCGAGGACGACGTTGCGTCCCTTCGGACCGAGCGTAACCTTGACGGCGTCGGCCAGGGCGTTGACGCCGCCAAGAATCGCCTGCCGCGACTGCTCGCCATACACGATCTGCTTTGCCATCGTCTTCTGCTCCGTTTGGGGGTTACTTCTTCTTGACGTTCTTCGCGGCGGCCGCGCCCTCTTCGAGGATCGCCAGCACCTCGTCCTCGCGCATGATGAGGTACTCCTCGCCGTCCAGCTTGATCTCCTGCCCGGAGTACTTCCCGAACAGGATGGTATCGTCGGCCTTGACGTCGAGCGGGATGCGCTTGCCGTCGTCCTTGATCTTGCCGGCGCCCACGGCGATCACCTTGCCTTGCTGGGGCTTTTCCTTGGCGGTATCGGGGATGATGATGCCGCCCACGCGCTGCTCGCCCTCGTCGAGACGACGGACGACGATTCGATCGTTCAACGGTCTGACTTTCATCGATGCTCTCTCCACTGCGGGCACCCCAACGCGGCTGCCGCGTTGGGGACCCCGCACGTCAGGCGCGGAGCGTTCCACGCCGCCGCCATCCCGGTGCGCGGCCGCACCGGAGCCCTGGTGGACGAGCTGGCGTGCCCCGCTGCTGCAAGTGTTCGGGACCGTCCGATGACGGCGCCCGCAGGCCGGCCGCGATTGGCAGTCCGTTGGGATGACTGTTGGCACTCGAACAGGGCGACTGCCAATTTATAACCCGGAGGACAGGAGTGTCAAGGAAGGCTTAGGGCTTAGGGCTTTCGGCTTAGGGCCAGACTGGACTCAAGGCACCTCTTGGCCATGAGCCAAGTGAGGCCTTGAGCCTCAAGCCCTGAGCCTTAAGCCTTCTTGCGCAGATGCAGCTCGGCCATCTTGCGGCTGAGCGTGTTGCGATGGATGCCGAGCGCGGCGGCCGCGCGGGAGAGGTTGCCGTCGCAGCGGGCGAGGATCCGGAGGATGAAGCGCTTCTCGAACTCGCGCTGGGCATCCACGTAGAGGATGCCCTTGTCCACCATTTCGCCGATCAGCTTCTCGAGTTGTTCCCGCACAACGGCCCCAACAAGTGCTTGGTGCTTGGTGCTTCGTGCTGGGTGCTCGCCGACGCGTGCCAGGTGCTTCGTGCCTGCGAGTCACTGACTGCCGCACTCAGCACACAGCACCGCACTCAGCACTCAGCACATAGCACTCAGCACTATGTGAGTTCCCGTCCCGTCAACCTACGGAATGCCTCGAGGTACTTCGCGCGGGTCCGCTCGACCACCGTGTCGGGAAGCGAGGGGACCGGCGGTTGCTTGTTCCACCTGATCTCTTCCAGATAGTCGCGCACGAATTGCTTGTCGAAACTCGGCTGGCCGTGGCCGGGCTCGTACCGGTCGATCGGCCAGAACCGCGAGGAATCGGGGGTCAGGATCTCGTCGATGAGCAGGAAGCGCGTCGAATCGCCGCCGGCCAGGCCAAACTCGAACTTCGTGTCGGCGACGATGATACCCCGCGCCTCGGCATGCGCGGCTCCGCGCTGATAGAGGCGAATCGAGACGTCGCGCAGGCGCGCCATCAGATCGGCGCCGACCAACCGGCCGGCCGCGTCGATGGAGATGTTCTCGTCGTGTCCGGTCACTGCCTTGGTGGCGGGGGTGAAGATCGGCTCGGGCAGACGATCCGATTCCCGCAACCCACCGGGCAGCGGGATGCCGCAGATCCGCCCGCTCTTCCTGTATTCCTGCCATCCGGACCCCGCCAGATACCCGCGCACGACGCACTCGATTGGCACCGGCGTCGCACGCGTCACGAACATCGTCCGGCCGGCGAGCACGTCCGCGTGCGCGCGGGCCGCCGGCGGAAAGCGTTCCGGGTCGATCGAGACGAGGTGATTCGCCACGATGTCGCGCGTGAGATCGAACCAGAAGGCGGAGATCCGGGTCAGCACCTTCCCCTTGTCGGGAATGCCGGAGCCGAGCACGTAATCGAAGGCCGAGATGCGATCGGTGGCGACGATGAGCAGGTGATCGCCCAGGTCGTAGATGTCCCGCACCTTGCCGCGCCCGGACAGCGTCAGTCCTTCCAGGGCGGTCTCGACCAGCGGTTTCGTCGTCTTCACGGGAAAACCTCGCGCAGAGAGCGATGCGGTTGCCGCACCGGGGACCGCGCGGACGAAGACACCCCGTCGCAGGTGCGCACCGGGGTTCCCCGGGGAGGGGCGGTGATTCTACAAAGCCAACGGGTCCACGCGCAAGTGTAGTCGAGAGTTCATCGTTGCGCGCGACCGACGCGCCGCGCAACGATGAACTCTCGACTAGCGACAGGCGCTAAAGCTCGCAGCAGCATGGACTTGTCGGCGTCGTTATAGTAGAGTGCGATGCCCGGCCTGCATGAAGCGACACATCCGGACGATTGTCCTCCTCGCGATCGCAGCCCTGTTGCTCGCGCTGTTCCTGCGACAAGCGAACCTGCGCGAGGTGTGGGCCGAGATCCGCAACGGCCGGGTGGACCTGGTGGCTCTGGCCGTCGCCGTCACCCTGCTCACCTACGTGCTGCGCGCGCTCCGCTGGCAGTACCTGCTGGGGGCGATCGGCCCGACGCACTTCCGCACGGCGCTGCGTGCGACCATCATCGGCTTCGCCCTCAACTTCCTGACCGGCCGCGTCGGCGAAGTCGTCCGGCCCTACCTGCTGGCACGCGATGAGCACCTGAGCGCGACGTCGGCGTTTGCCACGATCATCCTCGAGCGCCTGCTCGACCTGGCCGCGGTGCTCGTGCTTTTCGCGGTGTTTGTGCTGGCATTCGATCCCGGGCAGAGCCCGGTGGATCCCGGGCTCTTCAGGCAGATTCGTTCCGGCGGCGTCACGGCAGGAGCGATGGGCCTGGCAGCGCTCGTCGTCCTGTTCGTGCTGGCCGGCCATCCGGAACGTGCCGCACGCGTGGCGCTGGGCGTCGAGCGCGTGCTGCCCGCGCGCCTTGCGGACTCCTTCAGCCGGGTGGTCCACATGTTCGTCAACGGACTGGGCGCGGTTCGCCAGCCCCGGCGGCTGGCGATTACCTTCGTGCTGTCGTTGCCGTTGTGGCTGTCGATCGGGCTGGGCATCTTCCTGGTCACGCGCGCGTTCCACATCGAGATGCCGTTTCTCGGCGCGTTCGTGGTCATGACGGTGCTCGTCGTAGGCGTTGCGATCCCCACTCCGGCGGCAATCGGAGGATTCGAGTACTTCTACCAGTTCGGCGTCACGAAGTTCTACGCAGCCCCGGTCGACCGCGCGACGGCGGCCGCTCTCGTGCTGCACGCCGTCTCGTTCTTGCCGGTGACGCTCATTGGCATTATCTTCATGGCGCGTGAGGGGATGAGCCTGGGCCGCGTCCGCAGGCTGGCGGCGCAGGCCGGCGAGGAGCAGGAGGGAACGCAGTGAAATGCCCGTACTGCGGCCACCTGGGCGACAAGGTGGTCGATTCGCGCGAGAGCAAGGAAGGCGAGGTGATCCGCCGGCGGCGCGAGTGCCTGGAGTGCGGCCGCCGCTTTACCAGCTACGAGCGAATCGACGAGATCCCGTACATGGTGATCAAGAAGGACTCGAGCCGCGAGCGGTTCGAGCGCCAGAAGCTGATCTCCGGGATGCTGAAGGCGTGCGAGAAGCGGCCCGTGAGCGTCGCCGCGCTCGAGGCGGTCGCCGACAAGGTGGAGGCCACGCTGCAGGAACGGCCCGAGAAGGAGATGTCGACGGCCGAGATCGGCTCCTTCGTGATGCAGGAGCTGAAGCGCCTGGACAAGGTCGCCTACGTGCGCTTCGCGTCGGTCTACCGGCATTTCCGTGACATCAACGAGTTCATGACCGAGCTGAAGGATTTGCTGAACGTCAAGGAATGAAATCGAGCGTGCTCGGCATCACCCTCACGCTGTCGATCTTCGGCAGCCTGTTCGCGGCCAGCGACGACATCCAGGTCGTGGAGCTGACGCGGGAGGGATGGGTGTACGTGTCGCTGACCTTCACCAACGGGTTCACCGACGACGTGCGCGAGGCGCTGCGCAGCGGTCTGCAGACGGCGATCAGCTACGACATCGAACTGCGCCAGGGGACGCCGGTCTGGTTCGACGCGACCTTGTCACGCGCCACCGTGACGGCGGCGGCGCAGTACGACAACCTGACGCGGCAGTATCAGCTGCTGCGCGCGGTGGACGGGCGCGGCGAGGAGCCGCAGGTCACGCGCGACGAGGAGGTCGTGCGGCAGTGGCTCACGTCGTTCGAGCGCCTGAAGCTGTTCAAGACGACCATCCTCGAGCCGAACGTCGACTACTACATCCAGGTGCGCGCGCGCAGCAAGCCGCGCACCGGCTGGTTCCCGTTCTGGCCGTTCGACCGCGGCGCCGCCGGTTCCGTCCGATTCACCTTCATTCCGTCGTGACGGGGTGGCTGACGTGGCTCTGACCATCCGGCCGACCGACGCGCCACCGCACCCGCCCGGGGCGACGACTCCGGCCCGGCGGCTCCCGCGGCCCCCGGCCCGGCGGCCGCCGGCGCGCACCCGCCGGCCGTTCCGCGACAACCCCCTGCTCATTCTGGTCGGCATCGTTCTGCTCGTCGGCGCGCTGGTGCTGACGCTGACATTCGCCAACCGCTCGGCGCGGCTGTCGCCCGATTTCGTCAGCGAGGTCGTCCTGGGCGCCCTCTCGCTCGTCGACCTCACGATGCTGCTGGCGCTGGTCTTCGTGCTCGCACGCAACGTGGTGAAACTGCTCGTCGAGCGCCGGCGCGCGCTGCCGTTCGCCCAGTTCCGCGCGAAGCTGGTGGCCGTGCTGCTCGGGATGACGCTCATTCCGGCCGGCCTGGTCCTGCTCGTCGGCTCCGAGCTGATCACCAACAGCGTCGAGAGCTGGTTCACGTTGCCGATGGACGAGATCCTCACGGTTGCCAAGAGCATCGCCAGCGATTACCACCTCGAGCGCCAGCGCGTCGTGAGCGAACGCGCGGCCCAGATCGCGCGATCGCTGTCCTCCGTGGACCTCGCGGACATCGCGGCGCTGCAGACGCTGCTGGCGCCGGAGGTCGCGCAGGAGCGCGCCGTTGACATGGTGGAGGTGTACCGCGCCGTCAGGTTGCCGCGCGGCGAGCGCCCGACGGCGATCTCGGTCACCGATCTGCAGTCGCCGACGCTGCCCCGCGGGTTCTCGCGCGCGTCGGCCGATCGCCTGGCCGAGCGCGCGCTCCTGGCGGCGCCCGGCGACCGCGGGCGGACGGATGAGGGCGGCGAGTCGATGATCGAGCCGATGGAAGGCGGCGGCGAGCTGATTCGGTCGGCTGCCCGGGTGCTCGATCGCCAGGGACAGGTGGCGGGCGTTGTCGTGGTCAGCGCGTACTTGAGCGGCGAACTCGCGGCGCGTGCGCGGCACCTGACCAGCGCGTACGAGGCGTACCAGCAGCTGTATGTGCTGCACCGGCCGCTGACCGGCGTGTACCTGTCGCTGTTCCTGATGATGACGCTGATGATCCTGGTTGGTGCAACCTGGATCGGCCTGTACATGGCCAAACGCATCACGCGGCCGATCCACGCGCTGGCCGAGGCGGCGCGCGAGATCGGCGCCGGACATCTGGATCATCGCGTCGAGCCGGAGACCGCCGACGAGTTCGGATCGCTGGTCGACGCGTTCAACACGATGGCAGGCGAACTGGCGGTCAATCGTCGCAAGCTGGAACGATCCACGATCGATCTGCAGCGCAAGCACGAGGAAGGCGAAGAGCGGCGCCGCTACATCGAAACGATCCTCGAACGCATCGCCACCGGCGTCATTTCGGTCGACGCCGGCGGCCGCGTCGGCACCGTCAACAGCGCGGCATCGCGCCTGCTCGGCCTGGACGCGAGCGTCATCGGCCAGCCGGTCACCACGGTGTTCGAGCGGGCGGACCTCGGCGCGCTGGCGGCGCTGCTGGAGCGCGCCAGCAAGGAAGGCGGTGACACGCAGGCCCAGGAAGTCGCCATGGTCCGGGACGGCCGGGACATGCACCTGGCGGCGGTCGCGACGACCGTGCACGGGGAGGCGGGCAGTTCCGTGGCGCGGGTGCTGGTCTTCGACGACGTGACGCCGCTCATCCGCGCTCAGAAGGTGGCGGCCTGGCGCGAGGTGGCACGGCGCCTGGCGCACGAGGTCAAGAACCCGCTGACGCCGATCCAGCTCAGTGCCGAGCGCCTGCGGCGCCATTTCGCGACGGCGCCCGAGCCGGCGCGCGCCCTCGTGGACGAGTGCACCACGGCGATTGTCGCGGAGGTCGAGTCGCTCAAGGGGCTGGTGGACGAGTTCTCGCAGTTTGCGCGGATGCCCCCGCCCCGCCGCGTATCGACCGACCTGCGCGCGCTGGTCGACGGCACGGTGACGCTCTACTCCGGGCTGTTCCGTGAGGTGCGAATCGACTGCCGGCACGACGACGCGCTGCCCCACGTCAACGTCGATCCCGAGCAGATCCGCCGGGTGATCATCAACCTGGTGGACAACGCGATCGAGGCGATGGAGCGGCGCGGGCAGGTCACGATCGACACGGTGCACGACGCCGCCAACCACGTCGTCCGCATCCTCATTGCCGACAACGGGCCCGGAATCCCGCCGACCGAGCGCGAGAAGCTGTTCCTGCCGTACTATTCGACCAAGCGGCGCGGCAGCGGCCTCGGGCTGGCGATCGTTCGCCGCATCGTCGTGGAGCACGGCGGCAGCGTCGACGTGGGAGACAATACGCCAGGCGGGACGCGGTTCACGATCGAGTTGCCGGTGTGAAGAATGGTCCGAAAGTCCGAACGTCCGAAAGTCAGACCTTCGGACCGTCGGACCCCCGGACTAGCGCAAAGCGCCATTGGTCATGAAACCCAGCATCCTCATCGTCGACGATGAACCCGGCGTGCGGACCGCGCTCGGGGCGGTGCTGCGCGACGAGGGCTACGAGGTGGAGGCCGTCGAGAGCGGGGAGGCCTGCCTCGCGCGCGTCGGCCGCCCCCCCGCCTTCGACGTCATCATCCTCGACGTGTGGCTGCCGGGCATCGACGGTCTGCAGACGCTCGAGCGGCTGCGCCAGCGGCAGGTCGAGGCGCAGGTGGTGATCATCTCGGGGCACGGCAACATCGAGTCGGCCGTCCGCGCGATCAAGATGGGCGCGTTCGATTTCGTCGAGAAGCCGCTGTCGCTCGAAAAGACCGTGCTGGTCGTCCGCAACGCCCTGCGCCAGCAGCGCCTGGAGGCCGAGAACCGGGCGCTGCGCGCGCGCGTCGATCGCACGCTGACGATGGTGGGCGAGAGCTACGCGATGCGCCAGCTGCGCGAGCAGGTGGCCATGGCGGCGCCGACCAACGGCCGGGTGCTGATTCACGGCGAGAACGGGACCGGCAAGGAGCTTGTCGCCCGCACGGTGCACGCGCTGAGCCGCCGGCGGGGCGGGCCGTTCGTCGAGGTGAACTGCGCGGCGATCCCGGAAGAGCTGATCGAGAGCGAGCTGTTCGGACATGTGAAGGGGTCGTTCACGGGCGCCGTGGCCGACCGGCGCGGCAAGTTCGAAGTCGCCGACGGCGGCACGATCTTCCTCGACGAGATCGGCGACATGAGCCTGAAGACGCAGGCGAAGGTGCTGCGGGTGCTGCAGGAACAGGTGTTCGAACCGGTCGGCGGCACCTCGAGCATCCGCGTCGACGTGCGGGTGCTGGCGGCGACGAACAAGGACCTGCAGGCGGAGATCCGCGAGGGACGGTTCCGCGACGACCTGTTCTTCCGCCTCAACGTCATTCCGATCTTCGTGCCGCCGCTGCGCGACCGTCGCGACGACATCCCCCTGCTGGCGCGTCACTTCATGGAGGCGCTCGCCGCGGAGTACGGCCGCCGCGCGAAGGCGATCGACCCGTCCGCCGTCGCGGTGCTGCAGCAGTACGCCTGGCCGGGGAACGTCCGCGAGCTGCGCAACGTCATCGAGCGCCTCATCATCATGGTTGCCCTCGACACGATCACCTCCCGTGACCTGGCGTTTCTCGCGAGCGGTGTGCTCGCGACGCCGCCGGACGCGGGCGTGGAGGCGCCGGCGGTCAGCCTGCAGGAAGCGCGATCGCGGTTCGAACGCGACTACATCCTGCGCACGCTGGCCGCGCAGGAGGGCAACATCTCGCGGACGGCCGAGATTCTCGGCGTCGAGCGGAGCAACCTGTACCGCAAGATGCGGACGCTGGGCATTGCGCCCGGCCGCCCGGCCGAGAGCGCCGAGGACCTCGAGGAAGAGACATAGCGTCGATTGACTGCCCTTCCCCTTTGGCCGATAATCGCCCGCGGCGCACCGATGGCCGATTTTCTTCCGCACGACGACGACCGGAGCGGGCGACCCGACCGCACCGCCAGGATCGAAGAGCTGCTGCTGGCCGGTCTCGACTACTATTTTGCCGGCGAGCACGAGCGCGCGATCAACGTCTGGACTCGCGTCCTCTTCCTCGACCGCGGCCATGCACGCGCGCGCGCCTACATCGAGCGAGCCCGCGGGGCGCTGGCCGAGCGCCAGCGCGAGTCGGAGGAGTTGATCCAGCGTGGCATGGCGGCGTTCGACCTGGGTGACGTCGCCGGCGCGCGCCAGCTGCTCTCCACGGCCATCGCGCGCGGGGGACCGCACGACGTCGCATTCGCGCTGCTCGAACGCCTGAACCGCCTCGACGCGACGGCCAGCCAGGCCGCGACCGTGCGCCACGAGACGACCGGCGGCGGCGGCGCGCGCCGCCGGCTCGGCGTGCGCCGATCGCCGGCCCCTGGTTCCTGGGTGCTGCTGCTGGTCTTCATGGTGGGCCTCGGCCTCGTCGCGCTCTACGTGGCTGTCTCGTTCTCGGGCGGCGCGCCCCGATCCTGGCAGGTGCCCGACCGTTCGGCCGCGGTCAGCCAGCCGGTGCCAGAGCAACTGCCGCTGCCGCGCTCGGCGGATCTCGCGCTGTCGCGGGCGACGGCGCTCAAGGACGCGGGCCGCCTGAAAGAGGCGTTGACGGTGCTCGAACGCATCGGCCCCGCTGATGCCTCCTACGGCGACGCCCGGCGCCTCCGGTCCGACATCCAGTCCTTGTTGCTTGCCGGTCTTCCCGCGCCCAGCGCACCGGCGCGCACCCAGGGCAGATGATCGCGACCCGGCGGAGCGGGACGTCACCGCCCTCGCAACGCGGGATGCCCCATTCGGGCCGGCCAGGGGGTCGTCGCGAGCGAGGGAGCGGAGTGGGGCGCCGGAGCGACCGAGCCTAAGAATGAAATGTCCCAAGTGCGGGTACATCGGCTTCGAGCACGTGGAGAAGTGCCGCAACTGCGGGTACGATTTTTCGCTTCTCAACGATCCGCTCGACGACTTCGACCTGCCCCTCAGGCGCGAGGAGCCGCTGGCCGCACCCGCCGATTTCGATTTCAGCACTGGTGAAACGCCACCGTCCGTCGCAGCGCCGCGCCTGCCCAACACCGAGTTCGATCTGCCTGCGCCGCCGCCGGCTGGACGCGACCTGCCGTTGTTCCGTGCGTCCCCGGCGTCTTCTCCGTCGCTGACCCCCGCCTCCGTCCCGGTCGCGCAGCCGCGTCGGGGTGCCCCGGCGGTGCCGCCTTCGCCCGCCGCGGTGCCCTCGCCGCCGGTCGCGGCGCGCCGTCAGAGTCTCTCGCCGCCCCGCGCCCGAGCCGTGCCGGCATCGCTCGACTTCAGGGAAGCGGAGCCCGGCCTGGAACGGGAGGCACTCGCCGAGCGCGCGCCGCTGGCGCGGGCGAGAGGCGTGGCACCTGCCCGGCCGGCGGGATCGGTCGCACGCGCGATCGCCGGGATGCTGGATGGAATGATCCTGCTCGGCCTCAACGCGGGTGTCCTCTACTTCACGTTGCGCGTCTGCCGCCTTTCATTCGCCGACATCCTCGTGCTGCCCTTCGCGCCGCTCATCGCGTTCTTCCTGGTGCTCGATGGTGGTTACCTCGTGGCCTTCACCGCGATCGGCGGCCAGACGATCGGGAAGATGGCGGCGAGCCTCAAGGTGATCAGCGAAGAGGGCGGCCACGTCGTGCCGGGCCAGGCGGTCGTCCGGGCGATCGGGTACCTGGCATCGTTGCTGCCCGCCGGCCTGGGATTCATTCCGGGCCTGTTCGGTCCGAGCCGCCGCGCGCTGCACGATCGCCTCGCGAACACGCGCGTCGTGCGCGTCTAGATCCGCAGATTCACGCAGAAGGTACCGCTCCACAGATTCACGTACATTCACGCAGATTCGCGTACATTCACGCAGGTTCAGGTTATCAACCGCCCGAGTACGGCGATTCTCACTCCGCAGTTCTTCTGAGAGCGTCAGCCGAGTTCAGCGAGGGCCGCAGAACACACCGGAGGCGCGCTTCGACTGCGGACGGCGAAGCCGTCCGCCCGTGCAGTGTGCGGGGCAGGCGCTCACGAGGGCCCAAAGATCAACAGGCCTTCGTGAACGCCCGCCCCGCACACTGCGCAAGCCGCCTTGGGTGGCTGTCGAAGCGCACCGACGCGCCCAATCTGCGTGAATCTGCGAAATCTGCGGTGAGGTAAGGACGCGCCCGAGCGTCGCTCATCTCGGGTTCCGCCCCATTGACTCCTCGCGCCATCTCCGCCGAGCGAGGAAATGCGTTGGCGCGCGCCTGCCCGGCGTGACAAGATCACGAACACGTCATGGCTCGTCTTGCCGTCCTCGTCGCGTCGTTCGGCTACACCGGTTACTTCCCGATCGCCCCAGGCACCGCGGGCTCTGCCGCGGCTCTGGTGCTGTATGCGCTCGTCCGCCGGGCGGGCTCGCCGGTCCTCGAGAGCGGCGTGCTCCTTGTCGTCGCCATCGTCGGGACGTGGAGCGCCTCGATCGCCGAGCGCCACTTCGGGCGTACCGACCCGGGCGAGATCGTGATCGACGAGGTGCTCGGCATGCTCATGACGCTGGCGTTCGTGCCGCTGACCTGGACGGGCGTGGTCGCGGGTTTTTTCGTGTTTCGCGCGCTCGACGTCGTCAAACCATTCCCGGCCGGCGCCGCCGAGCGGCTGCACGGCGGCCTGGGAGTGATGGCTGACGATGCGATCTGCGGCGTCTACGGCAACATCGTCGTGCGCGTGCTGGTCTGGCTGCTGCCGGCGTGGATGTGACATGCGAGGCGAGATCATCGCGGTCGGCAGCGAGATGCTCACCCCGGACCGGGTGGACACGAATTCGCTGTTCATTACCGGGCGGCTGAACGAGATCGGCGTCGAGATCGTCGCGAAGACGGTCGCCGGCGACGATCGAGAGGTGCTCGCCGCTCAGCTGAGGCTCGCGCTGACGCGGGCGGACCTCGTCGTCTGCACCGGCGGGCTCGGTCCGACCTCGGACGACGTGACGCGCGAAGCGGTTGCCGAGGCGCTCGGTCTCGCGTTGTACGAGGATCGCGCGACGATCGAACGGCTGGAGCAGCGGTTCGCGCGGCGCGGCGTGAAGATGCCGGCGATCAATCGAAAGCAGGCTCAGGTGCCGGCCGGCGCCGAGATCATCGCCAACGAAAAGGGTACCGCGCCCGGTCTGCTCCTGCAGCGTGACGGCAGCGTGATCGTGCTTCTGCCGGGCCCGCCGCGCGAGATGCAGCCGATGTTCGAAGCGCTGGTGCGCGGCCGCCTCGCACGCCTCGGCGGCGGCGCGGTCGTCGTTCGCCGCGTGCTCAAGACGACCGGACGCACCGAGTCACAGATCGAAGAGGTGGTTCAGCCGATCTACGCGCGCTGGGCGACGGCGCCAACGCCTGTCCGGACGACCATCCTCGCGATGCCCGGCCAGATCGAACTGCACCTGGCCGTGCGGGCGGAGAGTGCGGAACAGGCGCGAGTCGTACTCGACGAGGCGACGGTCGAGATTGCGGCGGCGTTGGGGCCTGTCCTGTTCGCGACCGACAATCGCAGGCTGGAAGAGGTCGTCGGCGCGATGCTGCGCGGGCGCGGGTTGTGGATTGCCACGGCCGAGTCCTGCACGGGTGGTCTGGTGGCATCGCGACTGACCGACGTGCCGGGCAGCTCCGACTACGTCGAGCGCGGCGCCGTCTGTTACAGCAACCGCGCGAAGACCGAGATGCTGGGCGTGCCGGAAGCGATGATCCGCGAACACGGCGCAGTGAGTGAACCGGTCGCCGTCGCGATGGCGCACGGGATCCGGGATCGGGCCGGAACCGACCTGGGCGTCGGGATCACGGGCATCGCGGGGCCGGCGGGCGGAACGCCAGCCAAGCCGGTGGGTACGGTGGTCGTCGCCGTGGCATGGGCGGGCGGGGAGCGCGTTCGCACGCTGTGGTTTCCCGGCGAGCGGGAACAGGTGAAGTACCATTCGAGCCAGGCCGCACTCGACATGGTGCGGCGGCACTTGCTGATGCGTGGCGGCGAGTAGGGCGGGCGGCCGCCCTACCAGCCCGAGGAGACTCCTCCGTGCGAATGTTCGTGGCGGTCGATCTCGACGAGAATCTGCGCCGCGCGGCCGCTCGCGTTGCGCGCGCCGTGCGCAACCGCCTCGAGCACGCGGAATCGTGCGGCGTCTCGTGGGTCGGTCCCGAGAACCTTCACGTGACGCTTCGTTTTCTCGGCGAAGTGAGCGAAGATCTCGCGCGCGGCGTGGAACTGGCGTTTGCCGGGCCGTTTGCGCTCGCGCCGTTCGAGCTCGAACTGGTCGGCGCGGGCACGTTCCCCCCATCGGGATCCGCCCGCGTCATCTGGCTCGGTATCGCCCGGGGGGCCGACTGCCTGGTGCGACTGTACGACGAGGTCGAGGCGAGACTGCAGCCATTCGCCTTCGAGCGCGAGAACCGTCCGTACCGCGCGCACCTGACGATCGCGCGCTTTCGGACGCCCGCGCCGGCGCGCGTTCGCGAGGTCATCTCCTCATCGGGCGCGGGTCCGATCGGCCGCTGCGCGGTTCGGTTCGTCACGCTGTATCGCAGCCAGCTGTCGCCCAAGGGCGCCGTCTACACCCGCCTGGTTCGTGCACCGCTGACCGGAGTTGCGCCATGACGCTCGCGCTCCTGCTGCTCGCCGGATACCTCCTCGGCTCGCTGCCGTTCGCCTTCCTCCTCGCGCGGTGGTTGCGGGGCATCGACCTGCGCCGGGCGGGCAGCGGCAACGTCGGCGCGACCAACGTCATGCGAACGGCCGGCCCTCGCACCGCGATCGCGGTCGTCACGCTCGACGTCATCAAGGGAGCCGCCGCCGTGATGCTGGTCGACCGCGCGGTCCCCGGCATCGCCGCGCCGGCAGCCGCCGGCGTCGCCGCGGTCCTTGGACACGTCTACCCGGTATGGCTGCGGTTCCGGGGCGGAAAGGGCGTCGCGACCGCGTTCGGCGCGTTCGGCATGCTCGCGCCGCTCGGCGCGGGCATCTGCTTCTGCTGTTTTCTCGTCACGGTCTGGACGACCCGCTACGTCTCGCTCGGCTCGCTTGTCGGGACGCTCGCGCTCGGGCCAATCGCGTACCTGACCCACGCGCCGACGCCTGTCGTGCTCGCGGCGCTGGCGACGAGCGCGCTCGTCATCGCCCGGCATCGGCCGAACCTTGCACGGCTTCAGGCGGGAACGGAGAGCCGGCTGGGGCAACGGGCAGACTTCTGAATTCTGTGAATCCGAGCGAAGCGAGGAGGCCCATGAAGCGTGTGGCGGTGATTGGGGCGGGGAGCTGGGGAACCGCGCTGGCGATTCATCTGGCGCGCAACGGCCACGACGTGCGCCTGTGGGTCCGCGAGCCCGAACTGCTGGAGGCGATGCGGCGGACAGGCGAGAACACGATGTTCCTGCCCGGTTTCCCCCTGCCCGGCACGGTGCGACCGTGTCGACGTTTCGACGAGGCCCTCGACGCCTGCGGCCTCGTCGTATCCGCGGTCCCGTCGCACGGCACGCGCGGCGTGCTTCGTGCCGCCGCCCCCTTCGTGCAGCCGTCGGCGACGATCGTCACCGCGACCAAGGGGCTGGAGCCCGATACGCTGCTTCGCGTCTCGGAGGTCATCACCGAAGAACTCGGCGAACGTCACGGGGTCGTCGCGCTCTCCGGGCCGAGCTTCGCCGTCGAAGTGGCTCGCCAGTTGCCGACGGCGGTATCCGCCGCTTCGACCGACGCGGCCGCGGCCGAGCAGGTCCAGAAGGAATTCCGCGCCCGATACTTCCGCATCTACACGACCGACGATGTGGTGGGGGTCGAGATCGGGGCGGCGTTGAAGAACGTGATCGCGATCGCCGCGGGCGTCGTCGAAGGCCTCGAGCTCGGTCACAACAGCCTGGCGGCGCTCGTCACGCGCGGCCTTGCCGAGATCTCCCGGCTCGCCTGCGCGCTCGGCGGCCGGCGCGAGACGCTGGCCGGACTCAGCGGCCTGGGCGATCTCGTCCTCACCTGTACCGGGAGCCTCAGCCGGAATCATCAGGTCGGCGTGCAGCTCGGGCGCGGCCGGTCGCTCGACGAGATCCTTTCGGGCATGACCATGGTGGCCGAGGGCGTGCGCACCACGCACGCCGCGCTGGCGCTCGGCACGCGCCACCGAGTCGAGCTGCCGATCGCCGCCCAGATGGCGGAAGTGCTGGCCGGGCGCAAAGAGGCGCGGGTCGCGGCCGAGGATCTCATGCTCCGGCCCCAGCGGGTCGAGTCGGAGAGCCGGTGAGAGCCGGTGATAGAATGAGTTGATGGGTCTGTTCGGTCGGCTCCGACAGGGTCTCACCCGCACGAAACAGCAGCTCGCTGATCGGTTCGACGACATCATCCGTCGCGCGGATACGCCCGAGCGGCGCAGCCGGGCGGTGGACGTCGAAACGATCGAGGCCCTGGAGGAGCTGCTGATTTCCGCTGACGTTGGCGTGGCGGCGACCGGCCAGATTGTGCGGGCGGTTGCGGCGCGGTCGCGTCACGGGGAGAGCCTCCGGGATCTCGTCAAGCAGGAAATCCTCGCGATCTTCGCTGGCGTTCCGGCGCCGGAGATTGACTGGGGCGCCGCCGACGGCCAGGTTCCGCGGGTCGCGCTCATCGTCGGCGTCAACGGCACGGGCAAGACGACGACGGTGGGGAAGCTGGCCAACCTGATCAGGACATCGGGCGGAACGCCGCTGATTTGCGCCGCCGACACGTTTCGCGCGGCGGCGGTCGAGCAGCTCGAGGTGTGGGCGGGCCGGGCCGGGGTCGACATGGTGCGCGCGCAGGAAGGCGCCGATCCCGCCGCCGTGGTGTTCGATGCGATCAGCTCGGGCAAGGCGAGGCACTGCAGCCCGATCCTGGTCGACACGGCGGGGCGGTTGCACACGCGCGTGAACCTGATGAACGAGCTGCAGAAGATCCGGCGGATCGCGGCACGGGAAGTCGAGGGCGCACCGCAGGACGTGCTGCTGGTGCTCGACGCGACTGTCGGGCAGAACGGCCTGACACAGGCCCGCGAGTTCATGGAGGCGTCCGGCGTCAACGGGATCGTGCTGGCCAAGCTGGACGGCACGGCGAAGGGCGGGATTGCCGTCGCCATCGCGCACGACCTGAAGCTGCCGATTCGCTACGTGGGCGTCGGCGAGGCGATCGACGATCTGGTACCGTTCTCGGCCGGGGAATACATCGACGCCTTGTTCGAAGAGAAGTGGTAGCGGGACCTTCGGACCTCCGCCGTTGTGGTGAACTCACGGCGCCCTGAGCTCATCGAAGGGCGGACCTTCGGACTTTCAGTGGCATCGGCCGGCGAATGCGGCGACAGGAGGCGCCCGTTCCGCCGCTCGCCTACAGCCATGGTTCAGCCGCAGGACTACCTTCACATGGACCGGGCTTTGATGCTCGCCGGGCGAGGACGCGGCCGGACGAGTCCCAATCCGATGGTGGGCGCCGTGATCACGTCCTCCGAGGGGCGGGTCATCGGCAGCGGGTACCACGAGCGGGCGGGCGAACCGCACGCGGAAATCAACGCGTTGCGTAGCGCGGCGGGCGAGTGCGTGCGCGGTGCGACCCTGTATTGCACGCTCGAACCCTGCTGCCATACCGGCCGGACCGGGCCCTGTGTCGATCGTATCGAGGAGGCGGGCATCGGCCGCGTGGTGGCCGCCGTCGAGGATCCCAACCCGCTGGTTTCGGGCGCGGGCCTCCGTCACCTGCGGGCGCATGGCATTCAGGTAGAGGTGGGCGTCAGGCGAAAGGCGGCGGCGTTGCTCAATTGCGCCTTTTTCACCTTCGTTCGCCGGTCGCGGCCGTTCGTCATCATGAAGGCGGCAACCAGCAGCGACCTCTGCATCGCGGCGCGCGCCGGCGAGCGAACCCCTCTGACCGCGGCCCCAGCCCGCCGTCATGCCCACGCGGTCCGCGCGGAAGTGGACGCAATCGGGGTTGGATCCGAGACAATGCTGGTCGACGATCCGCTGTTGACCGCCCGCGAGGCCTACCGGTACCGGCCGCTGACGCGCGTCGTGTTCGATCGGCGGCTGCGGACGCCTCCGACGGCCCGCCTGTTCTCGACGATTGGCGCCGGTCCCGTCATAATCATGACCGGCCCGCGGGCGATCGAGACCCGGCCCGATCGGGTCCGGGCGCTCGAGGCAGTAGGCGCGCGCCTCGAAGCGTGCGATGATCTTCGTTCCGCGGCCCGGCGCCTGGCCGAGCTGGGCGTCACGTCGCTGCTGCTCGAAGGCGGCGCCCGCCTTCACGAGGCGGCCTGGGACGCAGGGATCGTCGATTATGTGCAGGTGTACATTGCCCCTTCGATCATTGGCGACTCCGGCGTGCCGTTCATGCCGGACGGCTCGTTGTCGCTCGCGGCGCTCGTCGACGGTGGAGTAACCGTGTGCGGGCCCGACGTGCTGGTGGAAGGCTATGTTCACAGGGTTGATTGAAGCAGTCGGCGAGATCATCGAGGTCAAGAGCCTGAGCACCGGGTATCGCCTCCGCATCGGGGCCGATCTGGCCAGGGAGATCCGGCCGGGTGAGAGCCTGGCCGTCAGCGGCGTCTGCCTGACGATGATCCTCAGCGAAGAGCGTGAGCTCCACGCGGACGTCGGTCCCGAAACGGCGCGCGTCACGACGCTTGGCACGCTCAAGCGCGGCTCGCTCGTGAACCTCGAGCGGCCGTTGCGGGTCGACAGCCGCCTCGGCGGTCACTTCGTCATGGGGCACGTGGACGCCACCGGAACCGTCGAGGACATCCGGCCCGAGGCGGATTTCTACTGGGTGACGATCGGGTTCCCCTCGCTGCTCGCGCCGTACCTCATTCACAGAGGGTCGGTCGCGGTCGACGGTATCAGCCTGACGATCGCGGGGCTGGGCGAGGACCGGTTCGACGTGATGGTGATCCCGTTCACCTGGCAGCACACGAACATGCACGCGCTGCGCGTCCACGACCGCGTCAACATCGAGTGCGACGTGATCGGCAAATACATCCTGCGCGCGACCGAACTGGGCGAGATCGGTCCGGACCGGCGTGGCCCCTCCATGGCGCACTGAATGGCAAACGAGAACAGGCAACCGCCGCGCATCGGCCCGAGAGCGGCACGCGACGTCTCGCGCGTCCGCAGCCGCTCTCCGTTTGCGCCCATCGAGGACGCGGTCGAAGCGATCCGGCAGGGCAGGATGGTCGTGGTCGTCGACGACGAGGACCGCGAGAACGAGGGCGACCTGACGATTGCGGCCGAGAAGGTGACACCGGAGGCGATCAACTTCATGGCGCGTCATGGGCGCGGTCTGATCTGCCTGCCGATGACGCCCGAGCGGCTCGACGAACTCGACATCCCGCTGATGGTCAACCAGAATACGGCGCGGTTCGGCACGGCCTTCTGCGTGCCGATCGAGGCGAAGGCGCGCACGAGCACCGGCATTTCCGCCGCCGATCGCGCCACGACGGTCCTGGCGGCCATCGATCCCGCGACGACTCCGTCGGACCTGGCGCGGCCCGGCCACATGTTCCCGCTTCGCGCGCGGCCGGGCGGCGTGCTGGTGCGGGCGGGGCAGACCGAGGCGGCCGTCGACCTGGCGCGCATCGCCGGTCTGTACCCCGCGGGCGTGATCTGCGAAATCATGAACGACGACGGGACGATGGCGCGCGTGCCGCAGCTCGCGCGCTTCGTGCGCCGCCACGACCTGCTCATGATTACCGTCGCCGACCTGATCAAGTACCGCATGCGGACCGAGCGGCTGGTCAGGCGCGTCGCGGCGGCCGATCTGCCGACCGACGAAGGCCACTTCCGCGTCTACGCGTACGAAAACATCATCGACGGCGAGACCCACATCGCACTGGTGCGGGGCGAGATTGGCAACGGCCGCAGCGTGCTGGTGCGCGTCCATTCGCGCTGTCTCACCGGTGACGTGTTTCACTCGGCGCGCTGCGACTGCGGCCAGCAGTTGCACACCGCCATGCAGCGCATCGCGGCCGAGCAGCGCGGCGTGCTCCTCTACCTGAACCAGGAGGGGCGCGGCATCGGTCTGGCCAACAAGATTCGCGCCTACGAGCTGCAGGACCAGGGGCTCGACACCGTCGAGGCCAACGAGCGCCTCGGCTTCAAGGCCGATCAGCGCGACTACGGCATCGGCGCCCAGATCCTGACGGACCTCGGCGTGACCAGCATGCGGCTGCTCACCAACAACCCGCGCAAGTTCGTCGGCCTGGAGGGTTACGGCCTGTCGGTGGTGGAGCAGTTGCCGCTGGAAATTCCCGCCTCGGATTTCAGCCGCCGATATCTGAAGACCAAGAAGGACAAGCTCGGCCACAAGTTGTCATCCGTGTGAAGCCCGCGCGACGACGCCGGCCTTCACACGGATGCCAACTAGGAGGAAAAAGCGCGCGCGAGGGCGGGCCATCGACCGATGCGGGCCGCGCTACTTGCGCTTTTTCCTCCTGCCGGGCTACGATAAGAGGTTGTGCCGTAGGGAGTTAGAATCACGATGTTCGAGTCGCTCAGCACCCGCCTGCAGGACGTCTTTCGGTCCCTCCGGGGCGAAGCCCGCCTGACCGAGGCGACCGTTGACGCCGCCCTGCGCGAAATCCGCATGGCGCTGCTCGAGGCCGACGTCAACTTCAAGGTCACCAAGGCGTTCGTCGAAAAGGTGCGCGACCGGGCGACCGACCAGGAGGTGCTTCGAAGCCTGACGCCGGCGCAGCAGGTCGTGCGGATCGTGCGCGACGAGATGATCGCGCTGTTCGGCGACGCGAAAGGCGGCCTGGCACCCATCTCGAAGACGCCGCGCGTCATCCTGCTGCTCGGCCTGCAGGGCTCGGGCAAGACCACGACGGCGGCGAAGCTGGCACAGTGGCTCACCCGGCAGGGGCGCCACCCGATGCTGACCTCCACCGACGTGCGCCGTCCGGCCGCCCTCGAGCAACTGAACGTGCTCGGCCGGAAGACCGGCCTGCGGGTGTTCGATCCGGGCGGCGAGATGGACCCGGTCGCCCGGGCGCGCGGCGCACTGAACGAGGCGCGCCACCTGGGCTTCGATGCGGTCATCGTCGATACCGCCGGGCGGTTGCACATCGACGACGAGTTGATGGACGAGCTGCAGGCGATCAAGCAGGCGGTCGATCCGTCCGACCTGCTGTATGTCGCCGACGCGATGACCGGTCAGGACGCCATCAAGAGCGCCGGCGAGTTCAACCGGCGCGTGGGCGTCAGCGGCGTCGTCCTGACCAAGCTGGACGGAGACGCGCGCGGCGGCGCCGCCCTGTCGGTCGTCGCCGTCGTCGGCGTGCCGATCGCATTCGTGGGCAGCGGCGAGCGGCCCGAAGACTTCGAGGAGTTCCAGGCGGATCGCATCGTGTCGCGACTGCTCGGCATGGGCGACGTGCTGTCGCTCATCGAGAAGGCCGAGCAGGCGATCGATCGCGAAGAGGCGGAGGCGCTGGAAGAGAAGATCCTCCAGGACGAATTCACGCTCGAGGACTTCCGGAACCAGCTGCGCACGATCAAGAAGATGGGGCCGCTCGAGCAGATCATCGGGATGATCCCGGGAATGGGCAGCATCAAGCAACTGGCCGGGCAGAAGCCCGACGAGAAGCAGCTGGCGCGCGTCGAGGCGATGATCAGCTCGATGACGCCGGCGGAGCGGCGCAACTACAAGATCATCAACGGCAGCCGCCGCAAGCGCATCGCGCGGGGCAGCGGGACGAGCGTCGAGGAGATCAACCGGCTGCTGAAGCAGTTCGTGCAGATGCGCAAGATGCTGAAGACGTTCGGCGGCATGGCCGCGGGCGGCGGCGTGCGGAAGAAGTTGCGCGCCGCGAAAGCGATGATGGACCGGGTGAACGCGGGACAGAAATGAAGGGATCGGGGATCAGGGATCGGGGGAAGCGCCCCGTGATCCCTGATCCCTGCATGATCCAATCAGAAGGAGCGTCATGCTAGCCATTCGTTTGAGCCGCACGGGATCGAAGAAGCGCGCGCACTTCCGGATCGTCGTCGTCGAGTCGCGCAAGGCGCGCGACAGCCGCTTCCTCGAGATCCTGGGCCACTACGATCCGCGCGTCGTTCCCGCGATCGTGCGCGTGGACCGCGAACGCGTCGATCACTGGCTGAAGGCGGGCGCGCGCCCGAGCGACACCATCCGCACGCTGCTGGCCGGCCATGTCACGCCGGAACCCGCCGCGGCGGCTCCGGCCGCTCAGCCGGCCACGGACGGGACTGTCGCGCCGCAGGCGGGCGAGGCGCCCAGGCCGTGAGCCAGGTGCGCGACGTTGTCGAGGTCATCGCGCGGGCGTTGTCGGACGAGCCGCACGAAGTCAAGGTGGTCGAGACCGAGCAGCACGGGTCGATACTGGTCGAACTGTTCGTATCGCCCGTGGATCTCGGTCGCGTGATCGGCCGGCAGGGACGCACGGCGGCCGCACTGCGGACGCTGGTGGCGGCGACGGCCGAGCGCAACGGCGTGAGAGCGACGCTCGAAATTCGGGAGACGCTTCCGGCTTGATCAGACGACATCGCGAGGGAGCGGGGCGGGGCGTTGGGCCCCCGCGAGCGACCGAGCCTGGCGGGGTGCAGGAGACCCCGCCATCCTGGGATGACCAGATGGTGCTCGTTGGTCGCGTTGCCCGGGCGCACGGGCTGCGGGGTGATGTCGTCATCAACCCCGAGACCGACTTCCCGGAGTCACGGTTCCAGGCCGGACGCGTGGTCTACCGCAGCGCGGGCGGCGCGCGCGCAGATGGGTTGCGGGTCGCGACCGTCAGGTTCCATCGCGGCCGCCCGATTGTCCGCTTCGAGGGGATCGACTCGATCGACGAGGCCGAACCGCTGGCCGGACTGGAACTGCGGGTCCCCGTCGCGGCGCTTGAAGCGCTGCCGGCCGGCAGCTTCTACCGCCACGACCTCGCGGGATGCCGGGTCGAGACGCGATCGGGCGAGGTCGTCGGACAGGTCGATCACGTCGAAGGCGAGGCCGAGACGTCGAGGCTGGCGATCGCCACCGACGAAGGCGAAGTGCTGGTGCCGCTGGCCGCCGAGATCTGCGTCAGGGTCGACATCGGCCAGAAGGTGATCGTGATCGAGCCGCCGGAGGGGCTGCTCGACCTGAACCAGAGAAGGGATCAGGGATCGGGGATCAGGGGGAGCGGCGCCGCGCGGCCCCGGGCGAGGCGGCGGAGGCCGCGTCGATGAAGTTCGACATCGTCACGATCTTCCCCCGAATGTTCGACGCGCCGCTCGCCGAGGGCATCGTCGGTCGGGCGATTGCGCGGGGCCTGGTCGATTTGCGCGTCCACGACCTGCGGGATTTCACCGAGGACCGCCACCGGAGCGTGGACGACGTGCCGTTCGGTGGCGGGCCGGGCATGGTGCTGAAGCCGAAGCCGCTCGTCGAGGCGGTCGAGGCGATCCGGCGCGAGCGGGGAGAGCCGTCGGTCGTCATCCTCACCTCGCCGCAGGGTCGGCCATTTTCACAGGCCGAGGCGGTCCGTTTGAGCCGCCTGCCGCATGTGGTTCTCATCTGCGGCCGATACGAAGGGGTGGACGAGCGGGTCCGGCAGCGGCTGAAAACCGAGGAACTGTCGATCGGCGACTACGTGCTGAGCGGCGGCGAGCTGCCGGCGCTGGTGATCGTCGACGCCGTCACAAGACTCGTTCCGGGCGCGGTCGGCGACGAGCAGTCGGTCGAAAGCGATTCGTTTTCGCGCGGGCTGCTCGACTTCCCGCATTACACGCGGCCGGCCGAGTTCGAGGGCATGAACGTGCCCGACGTGCTGATCTCGGGGCACCATGGCGAGATTCGCCGCTGGCGCAAGCGCGAGGCGCTGCGCCGCACGCTCGAGCGGCGTCCCGACCTGGTGGCGGCGGCCGACCTGGACGACGAGGAACGCGAGCTGTTGCGCGAACTGGAAGTAATTGTTCGCCCCAAGGAGTAGGCAGGGTCCTCGCCCGTCTGAAGCGAACGAGCGACAGCGAGTGAGCCACGCGAGCGGAGCGGGGCATGAGGGGCCCCCGCGAGCGAGCGTGTAGGGGGGGCCGGCGGGGCAAAGCCCCCCGGTCTGAGAAGAGGAAGGGAGCCAAGGAGTATGGGCGTCATTGACACGGTCGAACGGGCGCAGATCATCGAACGACCGCCGATGAAGGCCGGCGACACGGTGCGGGTGCACGTGAAGGTCCGCGAGGGCGACAAGGAGCGCATCCAGGTGTTCGAGGGGATCGTCATCGGGATGCACCGGGGCGGCACCCGCGCCTCGTTCACGGTGCGCAAGGTGTCGTTCGGCCAGGGCGTGGAGCGCATCTTTCCGCTGCACTCGCCGATCATCGACCGCATCGAGGTGGTGCGCTCGGCGCGGGTCCGACGCGCCAAGCTCTACTTCCTGCGCAACCTCCGCGGCAAGGCGGCGCGGATGCGCGAGACAACGAAACGCACGTAACACGTAACTAGTCCCTGGTCCCTGGTTCTTGGTCCCTGGTGCGCACCAGGAACCAGGAGCCACGGACCGCACTAGGAACCAGGGACCAGGGACCAGGGACCAGATCGCATGATCCGCAAGCGCGCGATGCGCACGCTCGAAAACGCGTTGCGCCGCCTCGGCTTCCACCGGATTGCCGGGGTTGACGAGGTGGGCCGCGGCTGCCTGGCCGGGCCGGTCATGGCCGCTGCCGTCGTCCTCGATCCCGCGCGGCATATCCCGGCACTCTCCGACTCCAAACAGGTCGGCGCCCCCGAGCGCGAGCGGTTGTATACCGACATCGTGTGCCGCGCCGAAGCCTGGGCGGTCGGCGTCGCCGAGGCCGACGAAATCGACCGGATCAACATTCACCAGGCATCCCTGACCGCCATGCGCCGGGCGGTGCTGGCCCTCGATCCGCTCCCCGATTTCGTGCTGGTGGATGCATTCCGGATTCCGGGCCTGTGGATCGCCCAGTGCGGCGTCCTGCACGGCGACGCGCGATGCGCCGCCATCGCCGCCGCCTCGATCGTGGGCAAGGTGACGCGCGACCGCCACATGCTCGAACTGCACCGCGCCGATCCACGCTACGGTTTCGATCGCCACAAGGGCTACGCGACCTCCGACCACCTGGCCGCCGTGAGCCGGTTCGGCTATTCGGCCGTTCACCGGCGCTCGTTCCGCCCGCCCTCGCTCTTTGATACACTGACGCTCGACGAGTTCGACGAGAAGGCGGGCGAAGGCCTCCAGGGCACCTGATTTTCGGGCGTTTTGCCGCCATCGCCCGTTGAGTATCCCCTTTCTCTCGTGCGGGTCCCCGGCGCGGCAGCCGCGCCGGGGTGCCCGATAAGGATCGCGTGGCCATCGACCGCGAAGGAAGCCTGCGACGCGCCGAGAAACTGCTGCGGCAGGGCCGCCTGGACGCCGCCATCCAGGAATACGCGCGCCTGCTCGAGGAGCAGCCGAACGACTGGAACACCCACAACGTGCTGGGCGACCTCTACGTCCGCGCCAACCAGGTGGAGCAGGCGGCGGCGCAATTCGCGAAGATTGCCGATCACTTCGCCGAGGAAGGGTTCCTGCCGCGCGCGATCGCCCTCTACAAGAAAGTCGTCAAGATCAAGCCGGACGACGAGCACGCCCTGCTACAGTCTGCCGAGATCGGCATTCGCCAGGGACTCCTGGTGGACGCCAAGGCGGCCCTCGCCGCCGTCGCCGACCAGCGCCGCCGGCGGGGCGACAAGAATGGGTCCGGCGAGATCCTGATTCGCATAGCGGCGCTGGACCCCGCGGACCTGGGAGCCCGCATGAGCGCTGCGCGCGCCGCCGCCGAGATGGGCGACACGCCGGGCGCGGCGACGCGATACAAGGAGGCGGCCGCGGAACTGTTCCAGCGCGATCGCGCCGGCGAGGCGATCGATGCGCTCGCCGAGGCGGTCCACCTCGATCCGTCCGACGAATCGGCGCGCGACTCGCTGGTCGGCGCGCACCTCGAACGCGGGGAAATCGAAGAAGCGCGCCGGTACGCGGCGACCGGCTTTCATTACCGGGCGATCGCCGACGAGCTGTCGGCCCGCGGACTGGAGCACGAGGCGCTCGATGCGCTGTTCGAGGCGGTCCAGCGCGATCCCGCCGACAACAGCACGCGCGTGCGCCTGGTCAAGAGCCTGATCGCCGGCGGGGAAGTCGAGCGCGCCACCGCGTGCCTGCTGCCCGAGACGCTCGGCGAGGATCCGGATCTGCTGGTGCTGGCGGCCGAAGTCCACCTGCGAACGGGCCGCAAGGACGCCGGCCGCGAGCTGCTGCGGGCCGTCGTCGAGCGCGATCCGCGCCGCCGCGACGAGGTGATCCAGCTGGGGTGCAGGCTCACGGAGCTCGATCGCGATCTCGGATTCGAATGCGTGGATGTCGCCACCGACGTTGCCGTCGCCGCGCGCGACTGGACGGCGGCCGCCGCCAGCCTGCAGGAATTCCTGCGTCACGCCACCTCGCACATCCCGGCGCTCATCAAGTTGGTGGACGTGTGCGTGGACGGCGACCTCGACGAGGTGTCGTTCGCCGCACAGGCGAGTCTGGCGGAAGCCTACCTGGCCGCCGGCCGTGCGTTCGAGGCGCGCGTGATCGCCGAAGATCTGGTGAGCCGCGCGCCGGGCGACAATGCGAATATCGAGCGATTCCGCCGCGCGCTGGTCATGCTCGGCGAGTCCAATCCCGATGCGATCATCGCGGACCGCCTCAACCCCGATTCGTCGCTGCAGCTCGAAGATCTGAACGCCGAGGCGGCGCCGCCGGGAGCCCCCGAGAGCGACGCGAGCCCGGCGAAGGTGTTGCCGTTCGCGCGGAGCGCAGAGCCGGCCGAGACGATCGCGCCGGTGCCCTCGGCGGGCGGGGCGGCACCACTGAGGGCGGGCGCCGTCAGTCCGTCGAGCCCGCTGGCGACCGTGCCCGTCGTGGATGAGGCAATCGAGCAGGCGTTTGCGCCCGAAGCGATTCCTGAGCGGGCCGCCGCGACGCCGGCCGGCAGCGCGCCGGCAGCCGGTGGTGAAGGCAGGCCGGCACGACCGGCCGAGCGCGTTCCGACCGCGAAGGCTGGCGACAAGGGTCGGGCCGACAGGAACCGGGCCGACTCGCACCTCGTCTACGATCTTGGCGCCGTCGGGGTCGACGACAAAGCCGTGCAGGCCGGCGAGAAGCCAGCGCAGGCACAACCGGCCGGATCGTCGGACGCGGTCGAGATCGATTTGAGCAGCGTGCTCACCGACATGAAACCCGGGCAAACCCCCATGCAGTTCCAGGCACCGCGGAAGGCGGCCGCGCCGCCGGTTGTGCAGGGACATGACCTCGAGGACGTCTTCGAGGAAATGCGCCACGAGGTCGTCCGGGAACAGGCGACCAACACCGCCGCGCAACACTACAAGCTGGCGCTGACGTACCACGACATGGGGATGACCGCCGAGTGCATCAAGGCGTTGGAAACCGCGACCCGTTCGCCCCGTTATCGCTTCCAGGCGGCGTCGCTGCTCGGGCGCATCCATCGCCACGACGGCCGCAACACCCAGGCGATTGACTGGTTCGAACGGGCCGCCGAGGCGCCGGCCTCGAGTGTCGAGGCAGGGCGCGCGCTGCTGTACGAACTCGGGCAGGCGCTCGAGGACGAGGGCGAGGCAGTGCGGGCGCTGGCCGTCTACCTCGAGCTGCAGGCGGACGCCGGTGAGTACCGCGACGTGGCCGCGCGCATCAAGCGTTTGTCACGGTGAGCGCGCAGGAAGCCGTGAGCGCACCCGACACGGACATCTCGACGTTGAACCGCCTTCTGTTCACCGCCTACTTCCTCGAAGTCGGCCTGATCCTCCTTGTCGTGCCCTGGTCGCCTTTCTGGGAGCGCAACTACTTCGCTGAATCGCTGCCGTTCCTCCAGACGGTGATCCACAGCAACTTCGTGCGCGGCGCGGTTTCGGGGATCGGCATCCTCAACCTGGCCGCCGGTCTGGTCGACCTTCGCGCGCTGTTGCCCTGGGGGCGTCGATGACCTCGGGCGCGTTGCCCGCTGCCTGGAACCCCACCCGCGGCATCCTCTGTCTCGTCACCCCCGGCCCGGCGCTGCCGTTTGCGGTTTCAACACCGGAGGAGCGCGCCGCCGCGATCCTCGCCCTCGTGCGCGACGCCGTGGCCGCCGGCGTCGATCTCGTGCAGGTGCGCGAACCCGACCTGGCGGCGCGACTGCTGGCGCGCGTCGTCGAGGCTGCCGTCGACGTGAGCCGCGGGACTCCGACCCGCATCGTCGTGAACGATCGTGTCGACGTGGCGCTGGCATGTGGCGCCGACGGCGCGCACCTCGGCGGGCGATCGCTGGCCGCCGCGCGAGTCCGCGAAATCACGCCCCCCGGGTTCCTGCTGGGCCGCTCCATTCACGGCGTGGACGGGGCGCGCGCGGCCACGGCCGAAAACGCCGTCGATTACCTGATTGCCGGAACCGTGTTCCGTTCGGCGTCCAAGCCCGGCGAGTCGCGGTTGCTCGGCACCGATGGTCTGGCGGCCGTTGTGCGCGCGGCCATCCGGCCTGTGCTGGCGATCGGCGGCGTGGACCTGGATACCATTGCGCCGGTGGCGGCAACGGGCGCGCGCGGATTCGCGGCCATCCGTTTCTTCGCCGATGCGGCCGCCGGTGCCCGCCTGCGCGAGACCGTCACGCGCGCGCGCGACGTGTTTGACACTGCCCGGGTGATTCCCTAAGCTGGCAGGCGGCATGAGTGCAGACGGCGCCGACTTCGGCTCGCGGCTTCGGGCCGCACGTGAGGCACGCGGGGTCTCGCTGAGGGACATCGCCGCGACGACGAAGATTTCGGTGCTCGTGCTCGAGGCGTTGGAGCGCAACGACGCGTCGCGCCTGCCCGGCGGGCTGTTTTCACGTGCGTTCGTCCGGGCCTACGCGAAGGAAGTCGGTCTCGACCCCGAACAGACCGTGCGCGAGTTCGCGGAACGCTTCGGCGATGGCGTCGACACGACGTCCCTCGACGAGCGGGTTCGGACGCGGCCGTCGAACCTTGGCGAACGTTCGCATGCCGCCATGGGGTGGCTGGGCCTGGCCGTCACGGTCCTGCTCGTCATCGTCTGGATCGGCGTTGATCGGTATTTCAGCAGGCGGGCGGAAGCGCCGCCGGCGCCTGCGCGAACGGCGCGCACCGACGTCCCGCCCCCCCCACCCGCCGCCCCGTCGCTTCCGCGGCTGGAGACGCCGAAGGCGCCGTCACCCCTCGAACCACCCCGCGTACCCGGCGCGATTTCTCAGCCCGGACAGGCGGCACAGAATGCCGCACCGGCCGAGCCGCGGACGCTGGCCACCCTCCCGGGCACGGCGCCAGCGCAGCCACCTGTCCCGCCGCAGGCGCCGGCTCCTGCTGCCGGCGCACCTCCGACGACGGAACCGGCACGGCCGGCAGCCGATCTGCCGCTGCGCATCGTGCTCTTTGCGACAGCGCCATGCTGGGTGTCGGCAAGAGTGGATGATCAGCGTGTCCCCGGCCGAACGCTGCAGCCGGGCGAGAAGCTCGAGCTGTCGGCCGCCCAGGCGATCGTGCTGACGGCCGGCGACGCCGGCGCGCTGTCCTACACGATCAACAGCGCGCCCGGCCGATCGTTGGGGGCTTCCGGCGAGGTCGTGACCGTCGTAATCAACACCTCGAACTACCGGACGTTCGTGACGGGAAGAGATTAGGCTGAAGAGCCGTCTTCATGGACGCGATCTATCGCACGCCGCTGCTCGATCTTTTTCGTCGCGGCGGAGTGTCCGACGACGTACGTATGCTGGCTGCGCGCGGCGCGCTCGCTCCCCGGGCGCACGAGCAGCTCGCCCTGCTCGTGCTGTTGACCGGCGATGAAGACGAGGGGATTTCGATGGCGGCCAACGAGACGCTCGGCCGCATCCAGGCCGACGTGCTCGCGCGATTTCTCGCCCGCCACGATGTGTCGGAGGATTTGCGCGACTTCTTCCGGCAGCGCGGCATCGCGCCGGCGGAGGCGGCTGCGGAGGTTGCCGACCAGCCGTTGATCGCGGAGGGCGAGGGCCCGGGCGAGGAGCAGCCGCAGAAACAGGAAGAGGACAAGGAGGCGACCGCCCAGCGGTTGGGCAAGCTGACCGTGGCAGAGCGCATCAAACACGCCATGCTGGGGACACGCGAGGAGCGGTTCATCCTGATCCGCGACGTCAACCGGCTGGTCGCGGCTGCGGTGCTGAGCAGCCCGAAGGTCAGCGAGGCGGACGTCGAGGCGTTCGCGAAGATGGCGAACGTGTCGGAGGACGTGCTGCGCACGATCGGCCACTCGCGCGCGTGGATGAAGCACTACCCGGTGGTGGCGTCGCTGACGCTCAATCCGAAGACGCCCATCGCGGTTTCCCTGGGCCTGATCGGGCGCCTGGTCGAGCGCGACCTGAAGTCGATCATGCGGGATCGGAACATGCCGGAACCGCTGCGCGCGGCGGCCCGCCGGCTGCTGGCGAATTCTGAGACGAGGAAGAGCTGAGAAGTAGCGAGTAGTGGGTAGCGAGTAGCGAGTAGGTAGTGAGTAGGGCAGCAGAAGTAGTCAGTAGTGAGCAGCCGCATCTACTCGATACTTCTACTCGCTACTCACTACTATTCACCCCTGTTCCTTCCTTTCCACTCCCTCCGCATCTCGTTGAGCCCTTCCATGAACACCGAGGCGCGTTCGCGCTCCTCTTCGCCGTCCATCGACTTGAGGAGCGCAATCGCGCGCGTGAGATCCCGTTCGATGGTGGCCGGCGTGGCGCGGAAGTAGATCTCGCGGATCCCGGACAGCTTGTCGGATGGCTCAGGCATTGTACGGACGCTCT
>Ga0315282_10000931_pt1 | contig 57381 bp, 44 predicted proteins | sample YL17G07_20_MG_FD_203693 | JGI IMG/M metagenome (GOLD analysis project Ga0315282, IMG submission 203693) | Sediment microbial communities from Yellowstone Lake, YNP, Wyoming, USA - YL17G07_20 | ecosystem: Environmental > Aquatic > Freshwater > Lake > Sediment | place: USA: Wyoming | collected...
TCGGCATAAGCATAATGTTCCCTAACCTGAGCTCTTATGACCTGAGCGCGGCCGTTTCGCAGAACGAGTATATATCTTCTCAGACGATGGTCGCGGGGATATGGTACGGCGCCGTCTACGCGGCCGGAGCGTTCCTCATTGCATGGCTTATCTTCCGCCGCAAGGAGGTGGCGTGATGGGCCGGCGATCGAGATACGTCGCAATAGCGGTCGCTATCGTCTGCCTCGCCCTTGTTGTGCCGGTGCAGATGAAAATCGATTCCCTGCGCGCGCGGTTCGTGAAAGAGGCCGTGCTGCCGACGCAACTGCCGCAGTCGGCGGCGGTCTCGGCCGCTCTCGGCGGCTTCAGGGGGATAGCGGTCGATATACTGTGGATGCAGGCCGACAGCATGCTCAACGACCGCCAGTTCTATCAGCTCAAGACCCTCTACGAGCTCATAAGCATCCTTCAGCCCAACTTCCCCTCCGTCTGGGATTTCAACGCCTGGAACCTTGCATACAACATCTCCGCGGAGTGGGGAAGGCCCGAGGAGAAATGGTTGTGGGTCAAGGAGGGGCTCGATTTCGGCAGCGAAGGCCTCAAGTACAACTCCGACAGCGTCGAGCTCTGGCTGGACCTCGGCTTCATGTACGCCAACAAGATCGGCAAAGACCCCGACCTGGCGAGGAGATTCGAAGCGGCCGAAGGGATAGAGCCGTACCTGAAAGCGGTCACTTATTACGACAAGGCTCTTGAGCTGGAGCGCGAGCGCGGGGAGTCGAACGTTCTTCTGTACAGGCTCCATGCGCAGGCCCTTTTCCATCATGGGCAGGCTATCCTCAAGAAAACGGGCAACGTTCCGGAAGCGCTTCAATGCTACGGCCAGGCGGCCGACGAGGTGGACAAGGCGCTGGAGCAGTTTCCCGATGACAACGCCCTTGTGAAAATGAAGTCCGATCTCGCTTCCGCGAGGGCGATGTTCGGCCAATAACGTAGATGTCTGACTGAGGATACATAATAGGCGGGACAGGCCTGGTGCCACCGAAGAAGAAAGGCAGAAAATCCGCGGCGGTTCTTGCCGCTGAAAAGAGGATTCGCGATGCCGCGATAGAGTGCGCGCGCATCGCCGACGCCCGCCGCGCGACCGACGTAACCGTCCTCCACGTGGAAGCCACGATATTCGTCACCGATTACTTCGTCATCGCAAGCGCACGCAACAAGCGCCAGATCCAGGCAATCGCAACGGACGTGTACGACTTCCTCCGCAAGGAAGGGTTCAAGTGGACGCGGATGGAGGGATACGAGGAAGGCTCCTGGGTCCTGATCGACTCCGGCTCGATTGTCGTTCACGTCTTCCGCGAGGACCTGAGGGCGTACTACGACCTCGAGATGCTCTGGGGCGACGCGCCGAAGATCGACTGGAAGAAGTAGCGCAGCCTTTCCGACCCGGCTTTCACCACTGCTCGTTTACCGCCAAGGTGTGTATAATATGCTTTGCCTTGTACCCGCGTTCTACGCGCCGCTGGCGGCCTGCAGCGAAATCGTAGGGTGGGCTTCAGCCCACGCGGTCAAGACAACTTGCGAATGACCGAAAAGCGTCGCGATCGGAAACAACGCCGCAACGCCAATGGCGGCGGTTCATCGGGTCTTGCGACACGTTGAAACGCGTGGGCTAAAGCCCACCCTACACGACGCTACCGCTATCTGCGTGTGCGCAGTGAATCTTGGGAGGACGACTTGAAGGTTGCGGAGATATTCCGAAGCATCCAGGGCGAGTCCTATCTCATGGGGCTGCCGTGCACGTTCGTGCGCCTCGCGGGGTGCAATCTCCGTTGCGCGTGGTGCGACACGTCGTACGCGTGGGACGATTCCAACGCCGTCGAGATGACAGTCGGTGACGTGCTTGACCGCGTGCGCGGTCTCGGCGCGGACCTCGTCGAGATCACTGGCGGCGAGCCGCTGTTGCAGCAGGATTCGCTGGAACTCATGCGGCATCTGTGCGACATGGGCTCACGGGTGCTTCTCGAGACCAACGGCACGCAGGACGTGGGGCAGGTGGACCCCCGGGTGCGCGTGGTCATGGACGTGAAGCCCCCCTCGTCGGGGCACGTCGATTCGGTATTCTGGGACAACGTGGGTAAGCTCTCCGAGACCGACGAGATCAAGGTCATCATCGCCGACCGGCGGGATTACGAGTGGGCCCGCGATACTCTCACACGAAAACGCATTCTTGGCCACTATCGTGTGACCTTCAGCGCCACGTTTGGCGGCCTGGAGCATAAGACCCTTGCCGAGTGGCTTCTTGCCGACGCGCTGCCGGTGAGACTCGGGATACAGTTGCACAAGCTCATATGGGGACCGGATGCCACGGGCGTTTAGGCGGCGCAGTCTGAGTTCGGCGAAAGAGCGCACGGCCGTGCGTGCTCTTGCACTGGCCTGTCGTGCTCAATCGACCGTTTGGTGGTGTCGGCAAGGGGCTGGCCCCCGATACGACGGCGTGATCGCGCCCGACAGGGCGCGGGGGCTTATGCCCCCGCAATCTCGCCACTGTATTGCGGCCACACCCTCTTGAGGAGTTAGCCGTGCGCGCGGTCGTACTTGTGTCAGGTGGGATTGATTCGCTTGTGACTGCCGCTACCGCGGTCGCCGCGGGGCGCGAGTGCGCGTTCCTGCACGTGACCTACGGGCAGCGCACGGCAGCGCGCGAGCGGCGCGCATTCTCCGAGATAGCCGACCACTACCGGCCGTACCGCAGGCTCATCGCCGACATTGCATACCTCACCGCGATAGGAGGCTCGGCGCTCACCGACGCCAATATCGCCGTGCCTTCATCGCCCTCGCCGGGCGAGGAACTGGAACTCGCGCCGGGCATTCCCGTGACCTACGTCCCTTTCCGCAACGCGCACCTCTTGTCCATCGCGACAAGCCTCGCCGAGGTCGATCGTGCCCAGGAGATCTACATCGGCGCGACGCAGGTGGACTACTCCGGCTACCCCGACTGCCGGCGCGAGTTCTACGACGCGTTCGAGAAGGCTATTGAGATCGGCACGAAACCCGACACGCATATCAGGATCGTGACCCCGGTAATCAACATGAGCAAGGCGGCAATCGTCCGCGAGGGCCTTCGTCTCGGTGCGCCGTTTCACCTCACGTGGTCCTGCTACCAGTCGACGGATCTCGCCTGCGGGCGATGTGACTCGTGCCAGCTGAGGCTCAAGGGTTTTGCCGAGGCGGGGGTGACGGACCCGATAGCTTACGAACAGTGAACGTGCCGTTATGAGGCGCTTCCCGGTGCCTCGATCTCCATCCAGTAGAACCGCGCCCGCCGCTGGCCGTCCTCGCGCTTGAAGTGCGGCAGGGCAAACGCCTTCTTGGGGTCGGCCGGGTCAACTTCTCCGCCGTGATGCTCGTCCCAAAACTCGCCCGTGATCCGGAATCCGCACTTCTGGTAGCATCGCCACGCGCGCTCGTTGGCTGCGGCGACGTCGAGCCGGATGAGTCGGATGCCCTGGGCAAAAAGCGTCTCGATTAGAGGCCGGAACGTCTCCTGCCCATATCCCCTGCCGCAGCAGTCGGGCCGGAACCGTATGCCCATGTTGCGGACGAGCCCCTCGTCCCACTTGATCCCCACAAACGCATAGACGCCGATGATCTCGTGCGTGTTGCCCAGAAGCACCGTGTAGTGCCGCCGATCCGGCGCGTCGAACCTCTGCCACCAGAGCCGCCCGTCGGCCTCCGGCTTGCCGGTCTGTGTCATTCCGAGTTGCTCGCACGGCCAGGGGTATGGCGGCCACGCGAGGATGGCGGGGAAATCGTCGGCGCACATCGGCCGCACAATGGTTCTCTCCGTCTCAAGCGGCATTGCTGAGAACGATTCGCGGCAGGCCTGGCGCTTAGCCATGGGCTCCTCCCGGACCAGAGTTCCTCAGAAGGGTCTCTCCACCTGCCCATCCGTCGACACCCGCTGCCCCTGCCATACTCCGCGGTAGGGGACGGCCTTGCCGGCGATCTCGTAGAACGCGCAGACGAGGATGCGGAAGCCCAGCTCGATCTCCACGTCGAACTCGGAGAGGTTCTTTACGCCGCAGGTGAGCTTGCCCTGGTAGTTGGGCGAGATGAACGTCGCCGCGACGAAGAGGCCGCTTCGAAACATCGTCGTGCGCGGCTGGAGCGCGGCGAAGAGAGCAGCGGGGAGATTGACCGTCTCAATCGTCTGCGCGAGAAGATACTCGCCCGGCCTGATCGTGTAGAACTTCGCGCCGTTCGCGATGTCCGCGACGCATTCGACCTTCGGCGTCACGCGCGCGTTGGTGTGGAGCTTCGAGCCGGAAGTCGGCTTGAAGAGCGCTCCCAGCCGCAGGTCGACAGTTGTGCCTTCGATGCCGGCGATCTGGCTGTCCGACATGCCTTCGACAAGGGGCTTGATAGCCTTCTTGCCCTCCGGCGTCTCGACCTCGACGCCATCCTTGACCAGTGCGATGATCCTGTCCGCGCCAAGCACCATGGTTACCCCCTCGGATGTCTGCTAAGGTGATCCGCCTGTGGCGGATCAAGACGTTCATCACTGGTGGGCAAGCCACCAGTGCCACACTGATCACTGGCGGGCAAGCATCCTTCGCCGAGGCTTCGGACGCCAAGGCCGCCAGTGCCACATAACCTCTCTGCTAACTCTGGTTTCTATTCTTGAGATGCTGGTCCTGAACGTACTCGAAAAGCCCCTCGTTTGCAAGCGCAATCTCCGCCTTCGCGAGCTCCCTGCCGACGTAAAGCGCATGGCTCATGCTGGAAAGCACCCCGTCGCGCGTCAGTTGGTTCGCGACGTGGGCGGCGGACTTGCCTGAGTATGTCTCGATGTGCTCGCCGTTGGGGCTTATGTGTTCGCAGAGTATGCGCCCCTCCATAATGGAAATCACGAAGCTCCCACACGGATCGAACTCCTTGAGGCGCGCTGTGACTTCCTTTTCATATTGCTGGTCGACGATCCTCTCAGCCGATGCCCAGCAATCGCTGTAGATGTGCGCCGACTCGCTCACGGTCACGAGGTCGCCAAGCCTGAGTTCTGTACCGCTCCTGCGCGCGACCTCCGCGCGAATCAGTTCCTGCATCTTCCTCAGCGCGAACGCGTTCTCCGGCCACGCGGAATACATATCGTTCGACCGAATCGTCGCAGTAAGATACACGGCGCCGCTCCTGATGCGCGCCCAGAGGTGATTGATGCACGGTGCGTCGCGGCCGGAGTTGTCGCTTCGCGGGTCCCAGAGGACGGCAACCGCACTCCGCGTGTCGGCATCTTTGGCGAGCTTTGCGATTATCGCCTCTACCTGGTCCGCGCCGAAGTGTGTCCGCAGCCGCTGCCCGTACGTGTACGACGTGTCCGGGTACTCGCGCCCAGTGAGAACGCGCGGGAAATACTCCTCAAGAGCTTTCATGTCGCAAGGCATGTATGCCGGCACATAGAGGTTATTCGGGTCTTCGGCGTCAACGACCGTCACGAGGTCGAGTACCTCCTTTTGCCGCGTGCCGTAATGCGTCGCGCTCTCGCGCCCGAATCGCATGATCCGGTCAAGAATCTCTACCCATGCTGCGGCGACGGTCCCGGCGCGGACGACGTGGACGGTATCAGGGGAGGGGCACACGGTCGCCACGTGCTCGCACTTGGGAAAGATGCGGCGCTCGGAGCAGAGACGTGCAGGCTCCTTCGCAAGCGCCTTGAGCGTCGCGAGGACATCCGCAAGCGCGACTTCGTGCAGTGCGACGTTGGCGCGCATGTCCTCAATGGCCCCTTCCGCGACCTCAATATCTATATAGGCTTCGACGGAAGACTTTACGCGCCAGCACTCCTGGCCAAGCGTGGTCTTCCCGCGCTCCACGCCGCTGCGGAAGAGATCCCTCAGCGCGACACCGCTGCCGGAGAAGTCTCGGCCGGTGACCACGAGGTGGCGGATGGAGGGGTTCGCGATGAGGTTGCGCACGAGAGGGTCAAGCCCGCGGGTAGGGGAGTAGAGCTGCCCCATGACGGCGAAGAGCTCGCGCGGTACGCCCTCCGCGACTTTCTCCTTCTTCGACCAGAGCGTTGTGACGGCGACGGCGCTTGCGGGATTGCCGAGGATAAGCTGGTCCTTGAAATGGATCGCTTCGAAGGCCATCACTCGCTCTTGAGCCTTCGCTTGGAGGTCTCGCCGGCGAGGGACTCGCAAGCCCTCTCTATCGCTTCGGTGCTGAGCCTGAGGTGGACGGCCTCGATGCCGGCTTCGCGAAGCGCGTCCGCCCAGTGTCGGTCGCGTGCGATGTTGGCCGATTCGTAAAGATGCTCGTAGACGACGCGCTTGATGCCGGCGGAGGCGATAAGCTTGACGCACGTGAAGCACGGCGACAGCGTCGTGTAGAGCGTCGAGCCCTCTATCAGGATGCCCGCCCGCGCGGCCTGGGCGATGGCGTTTGCCTCGGCGTGTGACGCCCGGCACCACGCGAGTTTCTCCGCGTCTGTCGCGCCGACCCTGCGCCTGTAGCAGATGCCGTCGTCGATGCAGTGCGCCGCGCCGGGGATGCTGCCGTTGTAGCCCGTAGCCATCACCTGTCTGCTGCGGACGATAACCGCGCCCGTTGGCCGCGACAGGCATGTCGAGCGGCACGCCGCGAGCTTCGCGAGGAGAAGGAAGTATTCGTCCCAACCGATGCGCTTGATTCCACCCTTCGCGGCACGGGACTTCGCAGAGCGCTTGGAAGACAAACGTTTCTCAGCCATTGATCTGGATTACCCCCGCCATGCGCCCCGCAGCGCGCCCCTCTTTGCGGAAAGAATAGAAGAGGTCGTTTCGCGCGACGGTGCAAAGCCCGCAGTCGAATATCCGCTCGTCCCTTACGCCCGCTTCGAGAAGCTGCCGGACGACCGCGCCGGCTAAGTCCAGGTGCCACCGGCCGCCGACCATTGTAAACACCTCGTCGGCCCAGGTAAATGCGTCGCGGAACTTCGTTCGCACGTCCTCGCCGACCTCGTAGGCGTCCTGCCTGATACAGGGGCCGATCGATGCGTAGAGATGGCCGGGCGCGACTCCGAGGCCGCCAAGCGCTTCCACAGCCGCAGGCGCTATCCGCGCGACCGTGCCCGGCCAACCGCTGTGAACAGCGGCCACTGCGCGACGATTCTCGTCCGCGAGGAGCACAGGCACACAGTCGGCGGACATCACGACGAGCGGCGCGTTTGGCGCGGCGGTGACGAGCGCATCGACGTGTGGTATTGTCTCGGTGGGCGAGAGGGCGCCTTGCCCGGCATCCGCCTCGGTGACGACAGCAACACTGCCGCCATGAACTTGTTCGGCGAGAACAAGCCGCGCTGCATCGATGCTCATGGCGTCGGCGATGAGCCGGCGGTTGGAGAGAATCCTCGCCCACTCCTTGTCGCCGCGCAGGTCGAAGTCAAGATCGCCGCAGTGACCCGTGCGCACAGAGTAGCCGCCGGCAAGGCCCAATTGGCCAAGAAACGCCGGCACCACAACGCGCACACCGCGCGCGTTTACGATGAAGCAGCCGTCTTTTTCCATGAATCCCCCGCCGGATAGATGAGTACCTTGAGAGTATTCTTTTCACGCGCTTTGGCAAACGCGGCCTCGAAATTGTCGATAGCGTACCGAGCTGAGATAAGGGGCGCGACCTTCACGGTGCCGATTCTCAGGGCCTCAAGCGCCGGCCTGAACGGGCCGCAGCGTGAGCCGACAATTGTGACTTCGTCTACCACCACTTGCCAAATCGGCACGGGCACGTCGCCGGCGACGGTTGTTTTCGCGACGAGCGTCCCCATCGGACGAAGCAGCGCGAGCGCGACCTTGAATCCGCCTGCGCTTCCGGTGCAGTCGACCGCGACGTCGAAGTCCCTCTCGCCGAATCCCTCCTCAAGCCGCGCATCTATTCCAAGGCTCCGCGCGATTTCGAGCTTGCGGCGATTGTGCCCCACAAGCGTCAATGTCGTCACGGACGCGAGGACCTGAGCCGCGAGAAGCCCCAGCTTCCCGTCGCCAAGCACCACGCATCGGTCGGTTCGCTTCAGCTTCATCTGCTCCAGAATCCGGAAAGCCGCTGCGGTTGGCTCTGCGAAGACGGCAACCTCGCCAGAGAGTTCGTCGCTTACCACGTGAAGGTTCGCTTCCGGCAGCGTCAGATACTCCGCGAACGCTCCGTCGCGTCCCTGGATGCCGAGGACCGTGCGGTTGCGGCAGTGGTGCTCCAGGCCCATCTTGCAGAACTCGCACTCGCGGCAGGAGCAGTTGATCTCACCCACGACGCGTTTTCCCACGAGCGCAGTCGTGCCTGCCTCTTCAACGACACCGACGAACTCGTGCCCCGGCACGCCCGAAAAGCTCATGTAGCCGCGGAGGATCTCCAGATCGGTGTTGCACACGCCCGCGACGAGGACCTTGATGAGCGCTTCTCCCGACTTGCGACGGGGGAGGGACCGATTGCCCTCAAGCCTCGCAACGCCTCCCTCGAAGACGACCGCGTTCACTTTCGCCCCTCCCGTCTGATGGGGCATTGTAACCTATGGGAGCGGCACTTCAAGCGGGAGGGGCAGGAATGAAGGGACTATGAGTCACTCAATGCGAAAGCCCTCGAAAACGACAATTTCCATTCAAAATCGGGCACTTCGCCAAAGAGGACTTATAGTATCCCGAAATTGAGTCGGGACCATGCGGCTTGGAGGCGAAAACGGCCTATCCGCCGATCTTCTTCTTGAGCAGTTCCTGCACGACTTGGGGATTGGCCTTGCCCTTGGCGAGCTTCATGACCTGGCCGACGAAGAACGCGAAGAGCCCGCTCTTGCCGCCGCGGTACTGGGCGAGCTGTTGGGGGTTGTCCGCGAGGACCTTGTCGACCATCGCCTCGATGGCAGAGGAGTCGCTTATCTGGATCATCCCGCGCTCGCGCGCCAGTGCTTCCGGTGCGCGGCCGGTCTCGATCATCAGCGGGAATAGTTGCTGCGCGATGCTGTTGGAGACGATCCCTGCGTCGATGAGCGTGATTAGCTCCGCGAGATTGTCCGGCGTGACGGGCAGTTCGCGGATCTCTATCTGGCGGTCGTTGAGCTCTCTCAGGACCGCGCCCATGATCCAGTTGGATGCGCTCTTGGCGAACTTCTTTTCATCTTTGCCCGCCTCGCGGCCAACCTCGACGGTCGCTTCGAAGTAGTCGGCGACGGAGCGTTTCTGCGTCAGGACGCCCGCATCGTAAGACGGCAGGCCGTATTGGTCCTGGAAGCGCCATCTGCGCGAGTTTGGAAGCTCAGCAAGCGCCGCGCGGGTTTCCTCGAGCCACTCGGGCAGGACTTCGATTGGCCCGAGATCAGGCTCGGGGAAGTAGCGATAATCCTGGGCCTCTTCCTTGGAGCGCATCCTCTCGGTGCGCCCGGCGTTCTCGTTCCATAGCCGCGTATCCCGCGTGACGGTCTCGCCTTTGTCGAGGGCGGCCGTCTGGCGTTCGATCTCGTATGCGAGGGCGTTGAGGACGGCGCGAACCGAGTTGACATTCTTGATCTCGACGCGGTTGCCCAGCTCTTTGGCGCCCCTGGTTTTGAGCGAGATACTCGGCTCGAACCTGAGCGACCCCTCCTGCATCTTCACATCGGAAATCTCGAGCGCTTCGAGCGTGCGCCGCATCGTCTCCATGTAGGCCTCGACCTCGTCGAGGCTGGACATATCGGGCCTGGTGACGATTTCGAGAAGGGGCGTGCCGGCGCGGTTCAGGTCCACCTGAGAGTAATCGGCGCCGGAGCCTTCGGGGTGCATGAGCTTGCCGGCGTCTTCCTCCAGGTGAATGTTATCGAGGCGGATCCTCTTTCGTCCCGCGGCGGTTTCGATCTCGACAAAGCCGTTGGCGCCGAGGACGGTGTAGTTCTGGGAGATCTGATAGTTCTTCGGCAAATCAGGGTAGTAGTAGTTCTTTCTGTCGAAGCGCATGGTCCTGGGAACGTCGCATGAGAACGCGACGGCTAAGCGCAGGCCGAGCAGAAAAGCCTTGCGGTTGATCACCGGCAGCACGCCCGGCATCCCGATGCAGATCGGGCAGGTCTGCGAGTTGGGGGGCGCGCCGAACTTCGTGGCGCAGCCGCAGAACATTTTGGTCTCGGTCAGAAGATGCGCGTGGGCTTCCAGTCCCACAACAACGTCGTAGTTCTCAAGCGGCATATCAGAGTCCCACGTATTTGTATGCGTCGAACGGGCTCTTGATTATCCCCGAATAGAGCATGTAGCCCACAAGCGCCAGCTTGATGATGAGGCCGCCAAGGCCGCAGCCGATCGCGGCGTAGGCGTACACGCGCCCGCCCTGCTGCGGGCTGCTGAGCCTCAAGTCCCCGAGCGCCACGAACCCCAGGAGTATCCCGGCGATCGACACGAACTCCAGCCCCGGCCACCAGCCGACGACCGCGAGTATCCACGCGGCGACCGACCAGATATTGAAGCCGTTGCCCGCACGGCCCGGATACACCCTCATCGGCTCGTGGGTCTTCGCGCACTCTTCGCAGTACGTCTTGCCGTTCTCGCGTTTGCGGCAGTCGGCGCACAGCCCTATGCCGCACGACACGCACATCGCTACAGCGTCTTTTTCCGGATGGTTGATGCATTTCATCGAGCGAGTCCTCCAGTGGCCTGCTACAACCCGGGGCGCTTCTTGTGAAACTCAGTTGCGCCCTCATACGCCGCCGCCGCGCGAAGAAGCGTCTTCTCGTCGAGCACCTTCGACATCATCTGGAGGCCGACAGGGAGCCCCGCGGTCGTGAATCCGCAGGGAATGGAAATCCCCGGCAGCCCGGCGAGGTTGGCGCTGATCGTAAAGATGTCGGAAAGGTACATCGCGAGGGGGTCGCTCAGCTTCTCGCCCCTCTTGAACGCGGGCGTCGGCGTCGTCGGTCCGGCGATCACGTCGACCTTCTTGAACGCCTCATCGAAATCGTTCTTGATGAGCCTGCGAACTTTCAGTCCCTTAATGTAATACGCGTCATAGAACCCGCTCGACAGGACGAATGTTCCGAGCATGATCCTGCGCTTGACTTCCGCGCCGAAACCGGCTTCGCGGGTCTTCGAATAAAGCTCGATGATGTCGGACGTGCCTTTCTGCCGGAGCCCATAGTGCACGCCGTCGTAGCGCGCAAGGTTGCTCGATGCCTCGGCCGTCGCGACGATGTAATAGGCGGCTACTCCATAGGGGCTGTGGGGGAGCGATACCTCCACGAGCGTCGCGCCGAGTCTCTCAAGGACACTGAACGCCTCCTTGACGCGCGCTTCTATCTCCTTGTCGAGCCCGGTTGCGAAATACTCCTTCGGCACGCCCACCTTGAGGCCCTTTACGCCGTCGAGCGCCGCCTCGTAGTCGTCAACGTCCGCGGGAATGCTCGTGGAATCGAGCGGGTCGTGCCCGGAGATTACTCGAAGGACGCGAGCAGCGTCGCGGACAGTGGTCGAAAAGGGGCCAATCTGGTCGAGGCTCGACGCGAAGGCCACGAGGCCGTAGCGGCTGACGCGGCCATAGGTGGGCTTCAGGCCGATAACGCTTGTCAAGGCCGCCGGCTGGCGGATGCTGCCGCCTGTGTCGCTTCCAAGAGACACAGGCGCCATGCCGGCGGAGACTGCCGCCGCGGAGCCGCCGCTCGAACCGCCGGGTATTCTTTCAAGATCCCAGGGGTTTGCGGTGGTAAAATACGCGGAGTTTTCCGTGGACGAACCCATCGCGAATTCGTCCATATTCGTCTTGCCGATCGGCACCGCATCCGCGCCGAGCAGCTTGGCCACCGCGGTCGCGTTGTAGGGGGGGCGATAGCTCTGAAGTATCTTTGAGCCGCAGGTGGTAGGTACCCCGACCGTGCAGAGCACGTCCTTGAGGGCTATCGGGACGCCGGCCATGAGTCCTAAGGGCTTGCCTGCCTTGCGCTTGGCGTCCACCGCATCGGCGAAGCCCAGGCTCCATTTCGGGTCCACATAGAGGAACGCCTTGACCTTCGCGTCAATTGACTCGATGCGGCGGAGGAATGCATGGGCGACCTCTCTTGCGGAGAACTCCCCTGAAACAACCCCTTCGCGGATTTCTACGGCCGTGGAGGTCAGTGGATCCATAGGGGCGCTTTCCTATTCGAGCACAGCGGGGACCTTGTAGAAGTCGCCGCTCTTCTCAGGGGCGTTGGCGAGCGCTTCAGCGGGCTTGAGCGATTCGCGGACGACGTCGTCTCGCAGGACGTTGGGAACCTCCACGGCCTGGGCCAATGGCGCGACCGCGGAGGTATCGAGTTGGTTAAGCTGCTCGATGTAGTCGAGGATGCCGGAGAGCTGCTGGGAGAAAAGCCGCTTCTCGTCTTCGGTGAGGTCGATTCGTGACAGCCGGGCGACGTATTCGACCGTCGCCCTATCCATCCTGCCGCTCTCTGCCGGCACGGTCGATCTCCTTAAGTCGTTACTTAAATAGCTTTTGTGACCTTGCCGCCCTTGAGGCACTTGGAGCACACGCGAGCGCGGCGCACCGTGCCGTGGTCGTTGATGCGGACTCTCTGGATATTGGGCCTGAACATCCTTCGCGAAATACCTGTTATCTTCTGGCCTACGCCACCCTTCTTCTTGGCCATACCTCTACGGATAATCGAATTGCCGAAGGACGGTTCCTTGCCGCAAATCTCGCAACGATAAGACATTACAGTAGTCTCCTGTACTCAGACCGCGGGAAAACAAGCATTATATCGGAGAGCGCGCGGCGTTTCAACCTCAAAAAACGGTTTGGCACATTGCTGCATCTGTGGGCCGTGCAGGGGCAGAGTCTGGGCCCTCGGCCCCGATGGGTCGTCCGTTTCACAAAGTCTTCAGTTGTCAAAGAGCAGGAATCAGACCGAAGTCCGAAGCAAGAGAAAGACCTGTCCCTCTACCCTTAGGACGGATACAAATAACAGGGGCGTTTTGGAGGGCTGAAAACGCATAGTCGACTCCAAAGATATGAACGCAACCTCCGCGCGCAAAGTAACTTAAGGAAAAAGCGAAAGTCGCGGGTTTTTCCAAAGGAAGCTACAAATGCAACAGGTGTTTCAGAGGCACGAGACACAAGATATACGGGTGTGCCTGCAACGCGGGAATCCTGACGAGCAGGGTATCAGGGAACCAGGTGATCGGCAGGAGAATGCTTCGCGGAGCACAGTGGGACTCTTCGCGATTGAAAGGCGCATGCGGATGTGGTAGAAATCCGGCCATGGCAAGGCTGTCAGTAGCCGTGGTACCCTGCATTCCCAATCACGTGACGCAAAGGGGCAATCGCCGGATGGAGGCATTCTTCTCGGATGACGACCGGGAGGAATGTCGGAGACTCCTGCATGATTCAGGCTGCCGGCACGTGAAGACACGGCAGCCTATGGGTCACGATGCACCTATTGGCCGGGTCGAGCGGGTGCCGAAGCGGGGACGCAAGGGGACCTCCCCCGATTGATTCCATGGCGTACTGGCAACAAGGGTACAGTTCTTGCACGAAGAGCTTCGATAAAATCCTTGGTTGCTGCCCCAACGATAATCCACCTGGAAGGGGCGAAAGGTAGCTCAGGGAATCGAAACACTGTCGAGGGCCTCATATTATGATCCACGTACGATTGGCGTGTCTCGCGGCGCTAAGCGCCGCACTGATGCTGGGATGTGCCTCTACTCAAGAAACGCGTCTGCCAGCCCCTCCTCAGAACATGACAGATCAACTCGCGTCGGAATCGGATATAAGCCTCGACACGCTCGTGAATTCGACGGACGTGGCAGCGGCACTGGACGACAGCCGTTATGACCTGTCGGAGGTGCTTGAATACGTTCGGCAGCGCCCGAACATGGATGGCTACGTTGCGCTCATGGTAATCAGGCAGCACGCTCCTCGCGCGTACCGCAAGATCCCCAACGGCGCACAGGCCGCCATTCTTGCCTCGGCGCTCCGCGCAGAGCCGAGTCTTTTTGGGTTCACATGGCATACCGGGGGAGGGGAAATAGCGCTCAAGCCTACCCCTGCCGGGAAAGTCATGCTGCGTCTCAAATCAATCGATCTGGTCCCGCTGGTCCGCGACGAGTTGCTTAATAGCACCGGATGCAACAACGATGGATACTGGGAGAGCACGTGCGGAGACTATGCGCGGTGGTTTATCCAGAGACAAGCGCGTGTAACCGATCCCTTTACGTATGACCCCTACAACTACAAGAAACGCCTGGCGCTCTACAGGCGGCTGCTCTCGCACGCGCCCAGGGTCACAGGGCCTCCTTTGCCGGCCGAGATCACTGACACGATGGTCCGCGAAGCGCAGGAAGGCGTTCCATTCTGCGAGTCGAGCACTTTGCCCGATCTTTACTCTCGCTCATATGATTACAGCAAGGTTCAGGAGGTAATCACCAGACGGCCTGACGTGAGTTCGTATCATCTTCTGATGGCGCTGAGGCTGCGAGACTTGAGGCGCTATGCCGCCGTTGCGTCTGAAACGCGCACAACGGTGTTGCTGTGCGGCCTCAAAGGTGAGATGGAGTCCGGAAGATTTGACGATTGGTACTACAGCAGCATCCGTTCTGTAACATTGGAAGGCCACGAGATCTTTATGCCCGCCGCCGAAGACTCGCGTGGCCGGCCACCCGTTCAGGATCCCGGCCCAGCAGAGTTTGCGCTATTGGATTCGAAAGACACTGCCTTGAATGCTGTGCGGTCTTTTGACAGCGAGCTGCGCGAGCATCCTCCCGTTAACGTGAAAGGGGAGAATCTCAACTGTGGGCTGGACCTGATCAAGACTAAGATTCTTCCTCTGCTTGACTCTGACACGCCAAAGTTCTGCGTGAGGTTCAGAGGCGCGAGGAGAAGGGATCTTTATCAATCATTCAGGATGTGACCATTTGGGCGATGGCGCATCCCATGGGGCCTTTCGGATCTCTTCAGCGGGCGCCCATAACCATGTAGGTCAAGGGGCTCCCCGCAGCAAACTCATTCTTCTTTTATCGTATCGTCGCAGCGCTTCTTGCCTGCAGCAACCGCTGCCGAGCAATACTCTCGAGACGCCCGTGGGGGGATAGGGCTGCGCTGGAGAGCGTTCCCGAGCGTCCGACGGGTGCCATGCAGGATAGGCCGCGCACGATGCACGGCCCTGCTCCAACTTCATCAGAAGCGCCACACGCGTAATTCGATGCATGCTTGAGCCGCGACATGTTTACGGCCCCGCAACGCTCACACGCAAGGGCGAACGGCTGTGTGTTACTGATCTTTCCGGCACACGGAGGTGCTTGACGGCAAAGGGGTTGCCGGCTCTTGCAGGCCGCAGGAAGTCATATGGTGATCCGCCGATGGCGGATCGGGTCAGCGATCACTGGCGGGCAAGCCACCAGTGCCACACTTCGGGCGCAGCAAGCAGCGCCCCTACGCATAGCGCCACAGACGCCCGTGCCAGCAAAGGCGAGTACACACGAACGGCTGGGCGGGGCGATTCCGAGAACATTTTCGCCGGCTCAACGTACTTATGCATGTGGTTTGTGGCCTTTTGAGGGAGCAGTGATGAAGAGCAGCATGCGTTTGCTGCGCGCAGGGGGCGTTTCCTGCGTGCTTTTCGTGTTTCTGGGCGCTTTGGCAGCTTGTGCCGCAGAGAATCCGCAGAAGCCTGCTTCGGTGAGCGACGTCAAGAAGTACGACGACGTTCGCGCGAAGGACATGAGCGGCGTGGACCTTTCGAAGGATGCGGAACTTCCGGCGACGCTCACGTTTGACGACAACTCTGTCTGGCCGGCAGCGGCGTCGATGCCGAAGGGGTTTGACCCGAAGGCGTTGGCGACGGCGGCGATGAACCCCGGCCTGGGCTTGCGCGAGCTTCACGCGAGCGGGGTTACGGGCAAGGGCGTCAACATCGGCGTCATAGACCAGCCGCTCTTGGACGATCATCCGGAGTTTGCCGGCAAGATCGCAGCGTATTTCGATGCCGGGTGCGAGGGGCAGGCGACAAGCTCCCACGGTCCGGCAGTAGCGAGCCTCATCGTAGGAACCAATTGCGGCGCGGCACCGGAGGCGCGCATCTATTACGCAGCGGTGCCTTCGCGGCTGCAGGACGCGGCCTGCTACGCAAAGGCGCTTGACTGGATCGTGGAACAGAATGGCTCGCTGCCCGAGGGGCAAGGCATCCAGTGCGTCTGCGTGGCCGCGGCGCCATCGGGGCCCGCAGCGACGACCAGCAAGAACACCGAGGCGTGGGACGAGGCGGTTAAGCGCGCCGAGGCCGCGCGAATCACCGTCCTTGATTGCACGTTCTCACGCCGCTTCGTAGCCGCGTGCTGGCGTGAGAAGGGCGACGTCGAGGACCCCGCAAGCTACAGGCCCGGATACCCAGGCATAGACCTTGCCCCTTCCAACGGCTATCTTCTCATCCCAGGCGCGCCGAGGACGGTTGCCGAGGAGAATGAGAGGGGCAAGGCCGCGTACGCCTACACCGGCCGGAGCCCCTTGAACTGGGCGGTTCCATACTGCGCGGGCGTCCTCGCCCTCGGCTGGCAGGTCAACGCCGGCCTCTCCGGCGACCAGATGCGCGAGCTGCTCCTCCAGTCCGCATACAGGACGAAGGAGGGGTACAAGATCATCAACCCGAAGGAGTTCATCAACGCCGTCAGGGCGCGCACGGTCGCGAAGGCGAGGTAGGGCGGCCCCTGTTGCCGGACGATGCTATTGACCGTTGTGGAGCCAACGAGGCATAGGGTGATCCGCCTGCGGCAGATCAGGACGTTGATCACTGGTGGGCGAGCCACCAGTGCCACACAGGCACGGCATTGAGCATGCGAAGATCGGCAAGGGGCCTCAGGGCCCCTTGGAATTCGCTTGAGCCGAGACACCGGAGGACTGTAAGATATCCGTATCTCAAGTCCCTTCCGGAGGACGAATCAGTGCCTGTCACGCGCGCCGCGTATCCTGGTCTTGGCCTTCATGCCTGTCTTGTCTCCTTGTTGTTCGTGCTTGGCGCTGTATCTGCGTACGGCGCAGAAGAGTCTTCTCCCGCGTCGAGCAGCGCCGGCGTAGGGCTGAGACTGATTGGCGTGTGGCCCGGAGAAGGCGTCGACGTATTCGACGCAAACGGCAACAGAATTGGCGAGACCCTCGGCGTCGGATATTGGCCATCGTTGAGCACCAATGCTTTTCCTGTTTCCGACTCTATCGAAGGCCCTCCTCTTTCGGACTCTATCGAACGAACGCTGATCTTCGATATCACCTCCGGCTACGAGAACCTCGTGTTTTCGCCGGAGGCAAGCATGCGATTGGCGGGCACATCGGAAGAGATTGGGTCAGGCAGTCCAACAGTGGTGCGCACGCCTAACGGGCTCAGGCTCTACGAACGACTGTATATCTACAGTTACCAGCTCAAGAGTCCCGATGGAGGCGGGCAGCCCAAGAGTACGCCGTTTGTAGACGTAGCAATTCCCTACTGGCAGGGGCCGAGAGGGAAAGCGGCCTTCACATTCATTGGGCCTTTCGTTGCCGGCAGGACCTATGCCGCTCTCCCACCGGCACAGGGCAGCATAGCGGTCAGCGTGGGTTATACTGGCGGGGGCGGGACGAGATGCACGCTACAGGGACAGGGGTTATCGGACGAGTGGATGGAAGTGCTTGTTTATGACCTGGCAGGAATGCGCCATCCTGTGGTGTCCGGACGGGTCAGCGACGGCTCCACAAGCTTCACCATCTGGGGATTTGCTCCGGAAGACATGTCGGCTGTAACCATAGGTGAAGAGCCGTCTCAGCAGACGTTTACGAATATCAGGATACTCCCTACAGGAATGCCCAAGCGCGAGTATCCCGAGTTTGTTGATGTGATGTGTGAGAGGTTGAAGAAACAGAAATCCGAGATGGATGTCATGAGCTCGGATCCGCCCTTCGGGTCGGACGGAGCGCTGCGGGTGATCGATGTTGTGCGCGGACGGTTTATCCGCGACGTCTTCAAGGCTATGCAGCCATTGGGCGCCTCTATGGTCTTGTATGTGCCCTCCGAATGCTCAGAGCTCGCGCCCGAAGACCGCAAGAGGGTGCTTGACGCCACACACAGGTGGTCGCAGGCGGACGACCCTGACATCAGAGATACCGGCATTGCAATGGGGCTTACCGTGGATTTCGATGGATTCGTGGACAAGGCGCTGGACGAGCTCGAGTCGATACCCGCCGGCGAGCTATTGGATTCCAGGTTGCTGATGTTCGATGACTCGAGCGCGCTTGTCGCCCAACGGAAAAGACCGCTCGGGATTTCGCAATCGTTGGCCGAGCGAGGCGAGCACCTCAAGGCGGCCGACGTGGAGAGGCTGAAGAAGATCATATTGGCCGGTGCGGCGGCCAACAGCCCCAGCGCCCTGGTTGACTGCCTCCTGCGGTGCCCCCTCGTGGAGGCCCAGGCGGCGCTCGCGGATATCGCGCGCAGCGAGAACACCGTCATGTGGTGGAGGGCGCTTCGCAGCGAGAAGACGCTCAAGGCCCTGGGTCCGGCCGCGGGTTGGCCGCGCACAGTCAGGGTCAGGAGCATCATTGCGTCGGGTTTCATTTCCGCAACTGTGGAGGGAGATAAGGAGCTCGCGGACGACGCCAGAAGGCTGCTGCCCGCACTCGTTACGCGTGAAGTCGAGTTTGCGGATACGGAAATGTTTCAGACAATCATGGAGGAGCTCGTGGCGCGATGCGACCGCGAGACGGCTACGGCCGCCCTCACGCGTTTCGTGAAATCCGCAAGATATTCGTCGGAAGAATACACCGTCTACGCTTCAGTGAAGTACGTAAACCGCCTGAACGGCGTCGATATTGCCGGGCTCGGAACCGAGGCAAAGGACTGGTGGCGCAATACCGAGCCTGGGTGCATGTGGCAGGTGGCGAGCGACGCTGTGCGCTGGTATGAAAGCCGTCAGATGTATGTCGGCCTGCCCGCGGGGTATCGAGCAAAGGACCGAGACCTCCGGATCATAGTGGTCAACAAGGCGGATCCGGATACAGCCGCTATTGCCCTGTGGCGCTACGACGCTGGCCTCACTGAGACAGGAAGAAGGCACAAGACCACTGGAGGTAAGTGCGGTATCGAATACGAAGTCTCCGTTGACGCCTCGGGCTCCGACTCCAGAGGCATCCTGTATAGCATAGGCATCGGCGTACTGACTGACGGACAATCGTTAGGGCCGGGGGTGTATAACCTTCTGTACTGGGACAGCGAACTGCCGCGGGTCTATGATGAGTTTGACAAGTGGCGGCTGGTTGTTGAACACGCTGTCGAGCCCAAGAGCATTCTCTCGGGACGCAAGGTTTTCGAGGAGTGGTGGGCGGCGCATGGCCCGATAGACAGCGGCGGCGCCGGTGCGGCGCCGGATGTAGAGTCTACCGAGTAGTAGGCGGCGGAGAGTCAAGGCATCCAGCACCGGTGGGCATCGCCCTTCGCCAAGGCTTCGTCCTTCGCTACGGCTTCGGATGACAAGTCGGACGCCGAGGCCATCAGCGTGATACGGGCGCACAGCCGTGCGCCCCTACGATTGTGGGCGATGCCGTGGCGGCGAGGCTGGCATGTGCGTTCCGGGGCCGGTTGTGGAGCGCTCCCTCACCCTGACCCTCTCCCAGAGGGAGAGGGGATTTCTGCGCGGCCACGCGCGGGCAAGGTCGATCCGCCTGCGGCGGATCGTATTCAATGGGCGACTCACCGAGTCGCCCCTACGTGATATGGACAGGCGCGCCTTAGCTGGAAGCTACCACTTCCCGAGGCCATTAGTGCCACACGATGGCGCGCTCATTCCGTCTCCAGAACCTCTTCTATCTGGTCCTCCGGCGCGGACTCGCCTTCGTCGGTGCCCATGACGCGGGGGGTGAGGTATTTCTTGAGGAATCGCCCCGTGTGGCTCTCGCCCACTTCGGCGATTTCCTCGGGCCTGCCGACGGCGATGATCGTTCCGCCGCCGTCGCCGCCTTCGGGGCCGAGGTCGATGATGTAGTCGGCGCACTTGACGACGTCCATGTTGTGCTCGATGACGAGCATGGTGTTGCCCTTGTCCACGAGGCGGTTGAGGACGTTGAGGAGCTTCCTGATGTCATCGAAGTGGAGCCCCGTGGTCGGCTCGTCGAGGATGTAGAGCGTGCCGCCGGTCGCCTGCTTGGAGAGTTCTTCGGCGAGCTTCACGCGCTGGGCCTCGCCGCCGGAGAGCGTCGTCGATGGCTGGCCGACCGCGACGTAGCCGAGGCCGACGTCGACCAAGGTCTGGAGGATTTCCTTGATCTTGGGGAAGTTCGAGAAGAACTCGAGCGCTTCAGATACCTTCATGTCGAGGACTTCGGCAATCGACTTGCCCTTGTACTTGATCTCGAGCGTCTCGCGGTTGTAGCGCGTGCCTTTGCATTCCTGGCAGGTCACGAACACATCCGGCAGAAAGTGCATCTCGATCTTCTTCTGCCCCTGGCCCTGGCAGGCTTCGCACCGGCCGCCCTTGACGTTGAAGGAGAACCGCCCGGGCTTGTACCCGCGAATTTTGGCTTCCTTCGTCATCGCGTAGAGCCTGCGGATGTGGTCGAAGACGTTTGTATACGTCGCGGGGTTTGACCGCGGCGTGCGGCCGATGGGGGACTGGTCGATTTCGATGACCTTGTCGATTCTTTCCGCGCCCAGTATCCGGTCGTGCGCGCCGGGCTTGTCCTTGGAGCGGTACAGCCGGCGCTTCAACGCCTTGTGCAGAATCTCCGAGACGAGCGTGCTCTTGCCGCTGCCGCTCACGCCGGTGACGCAGATGAAGGCGCCGAGAGGGAACTTCACGTCTATGCCCTTGAGGTTGTTCTCGCGGGCTCCGCGCACTTCAATGGCGCGGCTGAGGCTGTAGGGGCGGCGTCTCTCGGGAACGTCGATTTTCATCGCTCCAGAGAGATACATTCCCGTAAGGCTTCTCGGCTCGGCCTCCAGGTCCGGCACGCAACCCTGGGCGACAATGCGCCCGCCCTGGATACCTGCGCCGGGGCCGAGGTCGATAATGTGGTCGGCGGTGCGGATCATCTCTTCGTCGTGCTCGACCACGATAACCGTGTTGCCGAGGTCGCGAAGTCTCGTGAGGGTATCAATGAGTCTTCTGTTGTCGCGCTGGTGAAGCCCTATCGACGGCTCGTCGAGGACGTAGCAGACGCCCACAAGGCCGCTTCCAACCTGCGTCGCAAGCCGGATGCGCTGAGCTTCGCCGCCGGCCAGCGTCCCGCTCGCGCGGTCGAGCGAAAGGTAACCCAGCCCCACGTCGATCATGAACTGCAGGCGCGCGCGGATCTCTTTCAAGATCTGGTGCGCGATCACGGAGCGCTCCTTGTTGAGGCGCAGGTCCCGGAAGAACTCCTGCGCCTCGACGATCGACATTGCGGTCACTTCGCGGATGTCTTTACCCGCGACCTTGACCGATCTGGCCTCGGGCCTGAGCCTGGCGCCGCCGCAATCAGGGCAGGGGGCCTCGCTCATGTAGCCGTGCAGCCGGCTTTTCACGTACTCGCTCTCGGTGTTGTGGAACCGCCGCGTCAGGTTCGGTATGACGCCTTCGAACTCGCGGCCGTACTCAGACTCGTCTTTGGCTGTCGTTCCCTGAAGGAGAATGCGGCGCTTTTCCTTATCCAGCATCTCGAACGGCACATTGAGATCGACGTTGAAATAGTTGCCGTAGCGCCTCAGTATCCGGTTGTACCAGATGGCCATGCGCTTGCCGCCGCGGCGCCACGCGTCGATCGCGCCGTCCTTGAGCGAGAGCGACGGGTCGGGGACGATGAGGTCGGTATCGAATTCGAGCTTCGTCCCGAGCCCGTCGCACGTGGGGCACGCACCGTAGGGGCTGTTGAAGGAGAACATGCGCGGCGTCAGCTCATCAATCGATATCATGCAGTTGGGGCACGCGTAAAGCTCGCTATAGACCTTGTCGGTCCACTTGTTATCGCCTCGCTCGTGGGAGACAATCGCGATGCCGGAGCCCATCTTGAGCGCGAGGTCAACAGAGTCGGCGATTCTCGTCCTGATCTCTTCGCGCGCGGGGAGGCGGTCGACTACGACCTCGATTGTGTGCGGCTTCTTCTTGTCAAGCTCGCCTATCGAGTCGAGGTCCTTCACAGCGCCGTCCACCCTTGCGCGGACGAACCCCTCGCGCCGCACCGCCGCGAGGACTTCGCGGTGTTCGCCTTTGCGGCTTCTGACCATGGGCGCGAGGATCATGAGGCGCGTGCCGGGGTTCACCTTCGCGAGAACATCGTCCACGATCTGCTGGGTGGTCTGCTGGGTGATCTTTCTGCCGCAGATGTAGCAGTAGGGGTCGCCGACGCGCGCGTATAGAAGCCGGAGATAGTCGTATATCTCGGTTGTCGTCGCGACGGTCGAGCGCGGCGAGGATATGCCTGAACGCTGCTCGATGGAAATCGTCGGCGGAAGACCCTCGATCGCCTCGACCTCGGGCTTCTGCATCTGCTCCAGGAACTGCCTCGCATAAGCGGACAGGCTTTCCACGTACCGCCGCTGCCCCTCGGCGTAAATCGTGTCGAAGGCCAGGGACGATTTGCCCGAGCCGGACAGTCCGGTGATAACTACGAGCTTGTCGCGGGGGATGTCTACGGTGATATCTTTGAGGTTATGCTCTTTGGCGCCGAGGATTCGTATTGCCTTCTTGCTCATCGATGTCGTTACCTTCGCTGTGTTGGCCTTATCCGCGCACGTGCCCGCTTGAGAGCCGCAGATGCGCCGCTCTCGACAAACCTTCATTCACACTCTGTACGGCAGTAGCTGGAAATCTCGATACTTTCGCAAACTAACAATGATACCCATTCCGACAGGCGATTACAAGCGTTGCGTGGAGGCGCTCATAGAGTTTGCGGCCGAGCCCGTCAAGTCATAACCTGTGACTCGGCAATGGGATACGTCATTTGGGCGCGTCGGCTGGCTTTCGGAATTGCGCTCGGCGGGCGCCGCCGGCATTAGGGAGGAACCAATAGGCTCGAGTCGCTTGTCCTCTGCAATACCCTGACACTCTTCCACAAGGCCTTTTGGAGACCTCACATGATCGCTGTAGACACCTCCCAAGCGCGTACTTTCTGGCAGAATTTCCGCGGACCCATTGAGACGCTGGCGCGCCTTGACTGGAAGGGCGAAGGAAGCAGCGGCCTTTACCCCATTGAATCCGCACAGGATGAAGCCGGAAACTACTACGGCAAGATACGGATTACCGGCCGCCCAATGGTCACCTTCGGGCCGCACACAACAGTCAGGGACCTGAAAAAGGACGTGATCTCCTGGTCGCGAAGCCAGGGGCTCACGTGGCATTTCAAGTCGCCGGGCACCTTCCTGCCCGACTTGCTCCAAGGGGAGTTGCACCTGCTGGGAATCACCGGCTCTCATCTGGCCGGCATGATCGGCGTAAACGACCATCGCGTGCGGCAGTGGTTGCAGGGCGTCGCCGAACCCACCGAGGATGAGCTCCAGGGCCTCTGCGAAGCGCTTGGGGTCTTTCCCGCCGACATAGAGCGCCGGTAAGCCGCCGGCCGTCAGTTAGGTGCTTTCCCGCCGTCCCTCGGCACGCTACAATGGCTTGGGGGAAGCATCTTACGGGAAGGGAGGGGCCATGGTTACAGCGTTCGTGCTCATCAATGCCCGCCGCGACAGGATTCAGGAGACCGCCGAGGCGCTCATGGTTTTCGACGGCGTCTCCGAGGTCTACTCCGTGGCGGGAGAATACGATCTCATCGCGGTCATCCGGGTGAAGACAAACGAGCAATTGTCGGAGCTCATCACGGGCAGCATGCTCAAGCTCGCCGGCATCGAGCGTACGCGCACGCTGATCGCGTTCAAGGCGTACTCCAAGTACGATATCGAGCGGATGTTCGCTATTGGGATGTAATCGATCGGGGCATAGAGAATTCCGAGATTCCGCCATGGCAAAGAAGCTCAGACCCAGCCTCGGCCGCAGCCCCTTGCCGAAACAGAAGGGCGGCGTGCACAAGACGCCGTTTGACTACGACCGGCGCAAGTGGAAGAAGATTGGCGAGGATGAGACCGCGCCTCAGACGCCCAGGGAGGATGCGGATCGCCCGGAGGATACCGGCCACGGCGACGATACCGGCCGGTCCGACACGGCCGACCGTAGCGGCGACGAATGACGCGAACGCCCGGGGAAATCGGCTTGACGCCGCGAGGGGCGCATTATAACATTATTCGCGTCGCTCAAATCCGCGACACATATCCGAACCAAACTGGTGGGCAGATAGCTCAGCTGGTAGAGCACAGGACTGAAAATCCTGGTGTCGCCGGTTCGATCCCGGCTCTGCCCACCATTTTCTTTTTAACCTCCGGCTACACAAGCACTTAATGCTGCTTCCGCAGCCGCGGTATAGCGCAGCTGTCTATTCCTCGGGCATCCAGTGAGCGTCCTTGCCCCACCACTTGACGTTGCAGCCGACCGACTGGGTCGTGGGCACTGAAACCGGCTTGCCGGCGAGGGTCTCGTCGATGGCTTCGCGCAGGTCGTGGCGTGTGACGGCGGAGGCGTCGTCAATGTTGTCATCGACGCGGCCGCGGTAGACCACCTTCCTGTTCTTGTCGAGGACGAAACAGTGGGGAGTCCTCATCGCGCCGTATGCCTTGGCGATTTCCTGGGTCTCGTCGCGCAGATAGGGGAAGTTGAACTTCTTTTGAGCGGCCCGCTCCACCATGTGCTCGAAGCTATCCGTCGGGTGGCCGACGTCCTCATTGGAGTTGACCGCGACAAGCTGGATCCCTTTGGCGGCGTAGTCGCGCTGGATGGCGATCAGTCGATCCTCGGCCTTGATCGCGGCGGGGCAGTGGTTGCAGGTGAAGACCACTACGACCACCTTCTTAGCGGCATAGTCCTTCAGGCCATGGAGCCTGCCGTCGACGCCCTTGAGTTTGAAGTCCGGACCGGTCTTGCCCAGATCAATCGTGAACCCCATCGTTTCACCCCTTTCCGTTTTCTGTGACAGCGGGTCGTTTCACAAATAAGCCGCACTCGCACTCGCCGAATTGCAGGATCTCCTCGCGGTGGGTGCGGCATGGACAGACGCTCAAGTTCTCTTTTGGCGCGCTGAAATCGATTTCACGGCAGGGGCAATAAGGCCTGCCGTGCTCCAGAAGGTTGCGGGCGAGGCCCGCCAGGACGTACCGCAACTGCGCATCGTCGCCCTGCAGCGCAAAGCCGTTCTTCTCGGCGTGGCGACGCGCCATGCGAGTTACGCGCTCAAGAGCGGATTCCTTTGCGATTTCAGGGTCCATGACGCCCCTTTCCATGGGCCGGCGGGCCGGCTTGCGGAAACGGCCCGCGAGCACCTACAAGTATAGCAAGCGACGGGCTCGCGTGTAGGGGCGCCTGTGTACAAAGGATTCAGTTGTCAAAGAACCAGAACCAGACTGGAGGGCGGAGACTGGAGCAAAACCGCAAAACCGAAAACCGCCTCTCCACGCAGGAGGGGCAGGAATCAAGGACTGCAAGTCTCGCCTGGCCACGGTATCGGATTTTGGCCGGATTTTGACAGGAGGGGCAGGCGAGAGTTGCAGTACTCTCAGATTCATTCCTGCCCCTCCGCAGTCTCCCGCCACAGGTACCGTGGAAAACACAGTCCCTCTACAACTAACGCGGGTGCACGAGTCCTGGGGCATTTTGCGAGACGTAAGTCTAATAGCCTGTTCTCCTGATATGGACGCAAGTACTTGTATAGACTGCGACTTAAAGAAGATATGAGAAATCCTGATTTTCCTTCAGAAAGTGCACGAGTCTCGGGTCATTCCAGAGGAGCGAGACACAAGATGCAGGGGGCGCGGCCGGTGGCCGCGGGAGCAGTGGAACAGGTGAACAGGAGAGCAGGTGACAGGCAAACCGGCGCAGAAGCAGAGGTCACGGATAATCGCGGGCGTGGCGCGGATTTCCCTTGCGGGCGAACCGTCCGGCAAGTATATATAGAATAATCCTGATATATGGATATGACGAGGGATATGCGATGGCGGTTATGAAAGACCTTATTGAAGAAGGCGTGCTCGCCGAAGCGGCGGAGTGCCTGAAGGTTATCGCGCATCCGGACCGGCTGCGGATTGTGGAGATTCTGGCGCGCAAGGCTTTGGCAGTCCATGAAGTGGCTCAAGTCTGCGGGCTTGCGCACGCGGCCGCCTGTGGGCACTTGAGGCTCCTCAAGGGGCATGGGCTGTTGGACAGCGCGCGCAGCGGCCGCTCGGTTACGTACAGCATCGCCGACAAGCGGCTGCCGCAGATTGTGAATTGCATAAGGGCGGGATGCCGGAAGGCGAAACGGTGATCCGCCGGCGGCGGACGAAGGCGCTTGTCACCTGTGGACAGGGTGCCGGTGGCACATTGGCTGCAAGGCAGGCGGAGCTCGCGGGACGTAAGCGCCCTGCGAGGTCAGGCCAGGGCGGGTACGGAGCCCCGCCCCTACGGGACCACTAACGTAATCGGAGAGCAGTATGTCTGACAAGAAGAGAGTGGTCATCGTCGGCGGGGTTGCCGGAGGGGCTTCGGCGGCTGCGAGGGCGCGGCGCCTTTCGGAAGACGCCGAGATTGTCATGTTTGAGCGCGGCGCGTACATATCGTTCGCCAACTGCGGCCTGCCTTATCACATCGCGGGGCACATCAAGGATCGGGAGCGCCTCTTAGTGCAGACGCCTGAGGGGATGCGGAGCCGCTACAAGATCGACGTACGCATAAGCACCGAGGTTACTTCGATCGACCGCGCGAGGAAGGAAGTGGTCGCATTCGACCGTGTCGCCGGCCGTGAGTATCGCGAGCGCTACGACGATCTCATATTGAGCCCTGGCGCGGAACCGATACGGCCACCGATCCGCGGGATAGATTCCGAGTATGTCCTGCCGCTTCGCAATCTGTCCGACATGGACGCCATAGTCTCCTTGTTGGGCGAATCGAAGGTAAGGCGGGCTGTCGTGATCGGGGGCGGGTATATCGGCCTGGAGATGACCGAGGCGCTTCGAGAGCGCGGTCTTGAGGTTACTCTTGTCGAGCTCGCGAAGCAGGTCATGGGCCCGGCGGATCCTGAGATGGCCGCGCCGTTACATCAGGAGCTGAAGCTGCATGGGGTCGATCTGCGGCTCGGAACGTCCGTCACCGAGTTTGCCGAACGCGACGGGGCGCTTGACGTGCTCTTGAGTACCGGCGAGAGCCTTCGCGCGGGGCTCGCAATTCTTGCCGTCGGCGTGAAGCCTGAATCGCGGCTGGCTCGCGACGCCGGCCTCGAGATCGGCAAGCTCGGAGGGATCGTGGTCGATGATCACATGCGCACGAGCGACCCTCATATCTACGCGGTCGGTGACGCGATTGAGGTCGATGACCTCATTGCGGAAGTGCGCGCGCTCATCCCATTGGCCGGCCCGGCCAATCGCCAGGGGCGCATTGCCGCGGACAATATCCTTGGCCGCGACAGCGTCTACAAGAAGACCCAGGGCACGGCGATCTGCAAGGTCTTCGGCCTCGCCATCGGCATGACCGGCGTGAGCGAAAGGAGCGCCAAGCGCCACAACATCCCGTACGAGAAGGTCTATGTGCATCCGGCGAGCCATGCGAGCTACTATCCCGGCGCGAGCCCGATCTCCCTTAAACTCCTCTTCGATCCGAAATCCGGCCGCGTTCTCGGCGCGCAGGCGGTCGGCGCGTCCGGCGTCGACAAGCGGATCGACGTCCTCGCCGTGGCGATTCGCGCGGGGTTCACAGTATTCGACCTCGAAGATCTGGAGCTCTCCTATGCCCCTCCTTACGGCAGCGCCAAGGACGTGGTCAATTATGCGGGCTTCGTCGCGGCGAATGTCCTGCGCGGCGACACCGAGGTGTGCCAGGTTGAGCACGTTGTGTCGCCTAAGGAAGACCAGGCGCTTCTCGACGTCAGGACCGACGCCGAAGTCGCCGGAGGTACGATCCCAGGGGCCATTCATATCCCTGTGGATTCGCTCCGCAGCCGGATGAACGAGTTGCCTCGCAACAAGGAGATACTCGTCTTCTGCCAGGTGGGCCTGCGCGGGTATCTCGCGTGCAGGATGCTCAAACAGAATGGATTCCGCTGCAGGAATCTCACTGGCGGTTACAAGACCTATGTCGCCGCGACGGGCTTCCAGCCGAAGCGTCCGGCGGAGCCGAAGGAGATGAAAGACGATACGGGCGAGAAGAGCGCGATTCCCCCTGCGGCGCCTCAGAAAGCGCCTTCGCCACCCGGGACGCCGAAGGTTGCAGCGCGCGTGGATGCTTCGGGGCTACAGTGTCCGGGGCCCATCCAGAGGCTCAAGACCGCGATTGACTCCGTGAAGGAGGGCGAGGCCGTCGTGATTGTCGCGACCGATTCGGGCTTTGCCGCAGACGTTCCTTCATGGTGCCGCGCCACGGGCAACGAACTTGCCGAGCTTGCGCCGATCAACGGCGCTTACGCCGCTACGGTCGTGAAGCGGGCGCCGAGCGGTACCTGCGTTCAGGCGCCGTCGGCGTCCTGCAAGGATATGACGATCATCGTTTTTTCGGGGGACTTCGACAAGGCAGTGGCAGCGTTCATTATCGCCAACGGCGCGGCGAGCATGGGCCTGAAACCCACGCTCTTCTTCACGTTCTGGGGGCTCAACGTCCTTTGCAGAGACAACCCGGTTAGTGTGAAGAAGACGCTCGTCGAGCGCATGTTCGGCTGGATGATGCCGCGCGGCGCGCGCAAGCTCGCGCTCTCGCGGATGAACATGGCCGGCATGGGCCTTGCGATGATAAAGGGCATCATGAAGAAGAAGAACGTCTCGTCGCTTCCCGATCTCATTGCGTCGGCTCGCGCCGGCGGCGTCCGGCTTGTTGCATGCGCCATGACGATGGACCTTATGGGCATAAAGCCGGAGGAGCTTATCGACGGCGTGGAAACGGGAGGGGTAGCGGCGTATCTTGAGAAGGCCGCGACCGGGACAGTTAACCTTTTCATCTGATAGACACGGGAAGAGTTCGCGCGGAGGCGACAGCGATGAATGTTGCGATTGCGGAATTCCTCAAGGGTTGCGTGCTGGAAAGGCAAGACGTCGACAGATGGCTTAACCCCAAGGAACCTACGTGGGCGCATTTTGACGGCGAGCTTGGATGGCTGCTCCATGACAGCGTTGCGCAGGACGGCATCGACGGTTCGTACACGCTTTCCACGTTTGCAAAGACAGGGGAGAGGACGACGTTCGTATACGCGGGCAAGCCGTGCAGGATCAACTCCTACGGCAACAGCTTCACCCAGTGCCATCAGGTGAGCGACGGAGAGACGTGGCAGACATACCTCGGCGCGCACATCGGCGAGGCTGTTCGCAACTTCGGCATTGGCGGCTACGGCGTGTATCAGGCGTACAGGCGCATGCTCCGGCAGGAGGCAGCCACACCGGCAGAGCATATGCTCCTCAATATCTATGCCCTCGATGACCACGTGCGCAGCTCCGACAGGTGGCGGCGGTTACGCCTACCGGACTACAGAGAAGAGCTCATGAGAGTGCGCCCCTACTTCTTCCACTCAAACCCCTGGGCGTACGCGCTTATCGATCTCGACTCGGGCGACGTGCGCGAATACGAGAGCCTCTGCCCGACCCCGGAATCGCTCTATGATCTGTGCGACCCGCAATACGTGTACGAGACGTTCAAGGACGACCTGCAGGTCCACATCACGCTTGCGCGCTGGGGGACGAAGGGCCTCGACGCAAAACTACTGAGGAAGGCTGCGGACGTCCTCGGCCTGTCGCTTGATTTCGGCACGACCGATGCGACCGCGAAGTCGGCAAGGGCAATACAGATCGACCAGGGGCTCAAGGTTTCGAGGTACATCGTGAAGAAGGCCGATGAGTTTGCGCGTCGTTTGGGCAAGAAGCTTATGATACTCCTGTCGTACGAGGGCGGGATGGTCATGGCCGGCTGCGCAGGGGCCACGCGGCAGGACGCCGCTTTCGTCGAGTATCTGCGCTCCGAAGACTTCACGTTTGTCGATACGCTCGCATCGCATATCAAGGATTACGCAAGCTTCAAGATCACGCCCGAGAAGTATATAGACCGCTACTACATCGGGCATTACAACCCGACTGGCAATCACTTTTTCGCGTTCGCCATCAAGGACGCCGTCGTGCAGTGGCTTGATCCGAAGCCAATCACGTACAACGAGGCCGGCGCGTCTATTATGAATACGGTCGCAAAGCTCGCGTGATTCAGGCGCACAAGACGCGCCTGTAAGGTCGACAGGCAAGAATGCCTGTCGTATTGAGGGCGCACAGCCGTGCGCCCCTACGGGATTCAGAAGGCATCGGCAGATTGTCGCGTTTTTTCACTTGCAACGGCAGAGCGCGCTGGTAACATTTCTCGCGGCCGACGGAGAGAGCCCGAATGGGCCGCCGAAGGGGCAAGCCCGGAAGGGCGAAACTCTCAGGCACAAGAACGCCGGCCGCCAACCTCTGGAGAGTCTTCGGACACCGACGGGGCAAGGCCGCAAGGCCGATCTCTCAGGTTCAAGGACAGAGGTCAACAGGGCGCTTTGGCGTCATTGGCCTTGGTTAGCCTGAGGGATAGAGCGGTGGATGAAACCTTTCCGTATTTCAAGCTGTTGTTATTCCCATTCAGCGTCTGCTCACCACGAACCGGCCGTATCGGCGATTCTCAATTCGTGCCGAAGGAGGCTGCGCATTGAGCAAACTGCAGAGAACAGTCCTCTATGACAAGCACCTTGCCCTGGGCGCGAAGATCGTCGAGTTCGCCGGCTGGCAGATGCCCGTCCAATACGCGGAGGGTATAGTCGCGGAGCACCTCAAGACCCGGCGGTTTGCCGGCCTCTTCGACGTCTCGCACATGGGCCGGTTTACGTTCCGCGGCGCGGACGCGCTCACGTTTCTGCAGCGGGCGCTGACCAACAATGCCGCGGCGCTCGATCCCGGCCAGGCTCAATACACGATGATTCCCGATGAGTCCGGCGGCGCGATAGACGACGCGTACCTTTACCGCTTCTTCGAGGACGAATACCTGCTTGTGGTCAATGCGGCAAACCGCGAGAAGGACTGGGAGCACTTCCAGCGAGAGCGTCGGGCTTCGCGCGCTGTTGAGATGTCGAATGTCTCTGAAGAACTCGCGATGCTCTCGCTCCAGGGGCCGCTGTCCAAGGAGATAATGACAGGAGTCACCGAGGCGGGGACCCTCCCCGAGCCTCAGCGGAACGCCCTCAGTGTCGTGACTATCGCCGGACGGCGCGTGCTGGTTTCGCGTACGGGCTATACCGGCGAGCCGGTATGTTTCGAGCTGTTCGCGCCTCGCGATATAGCGGTGGCGCTGTGGGACCTCCTGATCTCGAAAGGCGCGACCCCTGCGGGGCTCGGGGCGCGCGATACGCTTCGTCTGGAGGCGGGACTGCCTCTCTACGGTCATGAGCTGGGCACCGACCTTGAGGGCAAAGAAATTCCGATATTCGCTTGCCCGCTTGCGCGGTTCGCCGTGAGTTTCTCCGCGCTCAAGGGGGACTTCATAGGCAAGGCCGCACTGCAGCGCCAGCACGAGGAAGCGGAGCGCATGCGGCTGCGCGAGCCGCTGCGCGGCGGCATTCTCCCTCGGCTTGTTATGCCTATTGCCGTCGCGGGGAGGGCCATCGCGCGCGCGGGATCCGCGGTGCTCGCAGCTAACGGCGTCGACCGCGTCGGCTACGTTACGAGCGGGACGATGGTGCCATATTGGAAGACAAGAGGCGCCAAACTCACGGCAGAATTCACCGGCGAGACAGCAATGAGGCCGGTCGGCATGGCGCTTATTGACAGCATCTCACGTCCCGGCGATTCAATCCACGTGGACGTTCGCGGACGCCTCGCGGAGGCGCTCATCGTGCACGCCAACCTGCGCAGCGAAGCCCCTCCCTACGCACGGCCGATCATCCACGACGTGCTCAAGGCGCACAGGGCCGCGCACGTCAAGCCGCCCGCGCCGGCCATAGTAAAGGCCGCCGCGCTTCTCGATAGGGCCGCGGACAACACGATCTGGCGGCAGCGGGAGTGCATCAACCTCATCCCGTCGGAAATGACACTTTCACCCGCGGCCCGCATGCTTTCCATCATGGACCCCTCCTTCCGGTACGCCGAGCACAGGCCGATGCTCGCGTTTCGCAACGCCGAGATCTTCTACTATCAGGGAACGGATTTCATCGAATCGGTCGAGAGGATGCTCGAACGCGAGTTGCGGACGTATCTGGGCTGCCAGGAGGTTGAAACGCGCATCATCAGCGGCCAGATGGCCAACACGGCAGTGTTCGGCGCGCTTCTCGACCGCATCAACCAGGCCGACCGATCGGTGGAGCCACGGCGATTGCGGCGCGTGGTCAACAACGCGCTCTTGCGCGGAGGGCATTTGTCCGCGCAGCCGATGGGGGCGCTGCGGGACTTTGTCGCGCACGATCCGAGAACAAATGGTCCCGCCGTGACGCACTTTCCGGTGATGGCCGATAATCCATACCGTATCGACGTTACTGCCTGCCGCGAAGCGATCGCCGCGGCGAAGCCGGAGCTTATCATCTTCGGCAAGAGCATGGTCCTGCACAAAGAGCCGGTGAAAGAGGTCCGCGCCCTTGTGACGGAGCTCGGCATCGAGACCGTCATCATGTACGACATGGCCCACGTGCTTGGCCTTGTGGGGCCGCACTTCCAGGAGCCGTTCAAGGAAGGCGCGGACGTCGTGACCGGCTCGACCCACAAGACCTTCTTCGGCACGCAGCGAGGGGTCGTCGCGATGAACGCCACGCCGGCAGACGCCGATTGGACGCTCTGGAAGGCCGTTCGACGTCGGGCGTTCCCCGGCGCGGTCAGTAACCACCACCTCGGCACGCTCCTTGGGCTGCTCATGGCCGCGTACGAGATGAACCATTTCCGCGACCAGTACCAGACCCGCGTGATCGCAAATGCGAAGGCATTCGCGCGCGCGCTGAAGCGTTGCCGGCTGCACGTGGCCGGCGATGAATCGATCGGCTTCACCGAGACGCACCAGGTCGTTGTCGAAGTCGGTTACGCCAAGGGGCCCGCCGCGGCCCAGCGCCTGGAGGAGAACAACATCATCGTCAACTATCAGGCCACAGGCGACGAGGAGGGCTTCACCGCCGCGGGCGTGCTGCGGATGGGCGTTGCAGAGATGACGCGGTTCGGAATGCAGGAGGCCGATTTCGAATCGCTCGCGGAGTTGATGGCCGACGTGATCCTTTGCGGTCGCTCGGCGAAGGAGGAGGTCAAGGCGCTTCGAAGCCGGTTCCTGGACATGCAGTTCTGCTTCACGGGCGGAGAGATTGGATCGCGGATTGAGCGATTGCACGGGCTTGTTTGAGCGCAGGCACTAACGGCAGGAGAAAGAGCATGGTCCCAGAAGATCTCAAGTACTCGAAGACACATGAGTGGGCGCGTTTCGATGCGGCTGCCAATACTGTGACAATCGGGATCACCGATTTCGCTGTGGGGCAGCTGGGCGACATCGTCTACCTCGAATTGCCCAAGGTGGGAGCGCAGACGACGCGTGAGATGCCTTTCGGCGTCATCGAGTCCGTGAAGGCCGCCGTCGATCTCTTCGCCCCTGTCACAGGCGAGGTATCGGAGATCAACGAATCACTGCCCGATGATCTCGATACACTCAGCCATGACCCCTATGGCCGCGGTTGGATGGTGAAGGTCAAGATTGACAGCCCTCATGCGCTTGCAGGGCTCTTGAGCGCCGCCGAATACCAGGCGCTCATCGAGACCGAGGCCAAACACTGACCGCCCAGAATCGACGGGAGACACATATGCCGTACATTGCCAATACGCCCGAGCAACAAGAGGACATGCTTCGCCAGATTGGGCGGTCGATGGCGGACTTATTCAGCGATATCCCCGTCGACCTGCGCTCACGCGGCCTTGACGTTGCGCCGGGGCTCTCGGAGCAGGAGGTCCGAAGCCGCCTGACTAACTTCGCCGCGCGCAACAACGTCCGCCTCACGAGCTTTCTCGGCGGCGGCTTCTACGATCATTTCATCCCTGCGGCCGTGCCCGCGCTCGTGGCGCGGAGCGAATTCTACACAGCCTATACGCCGTACCAGCCGGAGATGTCCCAGGGCGTGCTGCAGGCGATCTACGAATACCAGTCCGCAATCTGCCGCCTGACGGATATGGAGGCAGCCAACGCGAGCATGTACGACGGCGGCACGGCGCTCTTCGAAGCGATCATGATGGCCGTGCGCATTACCGGTCGCCCGCGGGTTATCGTCGATGATTCGGTGAGCCCGATCTATCGGACCATGGTCCGCACGTACACGCGAAACCTCGGCATCGAGCTTGTGGAAGCACGTTCGCGAGGCGGGCTTCCCGACCGAAACGAGCTCCGCGCGCACGTCAATGACAAGACGGCCGCGCTGGCGGTTCAAAACCCGAACTTCTTCGGCTGCCTTGACGAGTTCTCGGACTTGGCGGCTCTGGCACATGAGAGCGGCGCGCTCCTCATCTCATCCTGCTATCCGATTGCCCTCGGCATGGTGAAGACGCCCGGCGCGATGGGTGCGGACATCGTAGTGGGGGAGGGACAAAGCCTGGGATTGCCGTTGTGCTTCGGCGGACCGTACCTCGGCTTCATGGCTACGCGAAAGAAGTACGTTCACAAGATGCCCGGCCGCATCGTCGGGCGCACGGTCGACGGCCAGGGCAGGCAGGGTTTTGTATTGACGCTTCAGGCCCGCGAGCAACACATCCGGCGCGAGAAGGCGACTTCGAACATCTGTACCAATGAGGGCCTCTGCGCCCTTACCGCGCTCGTGTACTTGAGCCTGTTGGGGAAAGAGGGGGTTCGGGAGCTTGCTACGAGTTGCGCAGAGAAGGCCTCGTACGCACGCGCACGCCTGCTCGACATCCGCGATGTGAAGATGCGATTTCCCGGCCGCTACTTCTTCAACGAATTCGTGCTGGAATTGCCCGTGGCCGCGGATCGCGTTATCCGACGGCTTCTGGAGAAGGGCTTTGCCGCGGGGTTCCCCCTCGTGCGCTACTATCCCGACATGTCGAAGGGCCTGCTCGTCGCAGTCACCGAGAAGCGAACCAAGGAAGAAATAGACCTCTTTGCCCACATGCTCGAGGTGTCGCTGTGAAGATCATATTCGAGAAATCCGTTCCCGGTCGCCGCGGCGTCAGACCCGCTCGGCAGGAAGGCTGCCCCTCTCCCGATATCGAGCCGCGCCTCTTGCGCGATCGTCCGGCGGAGTTGCCGGAGCTCTCGGAACTCGATGTCGTGCGGCATTTCACTGAATTGTCGAGGCGCAATTTCGGCGTCGACAACGGCTTCTATCCCCTCGGCTCATGCACGATGAAGTACAATCCCAAGATGTCCGAGGAGATTGCGAGTTATGCCGGATTCGCGTCGCTCCATCCACTGCTGCCGCAACTCCCCGGCGGGGAGATGCTTGTCCAAGGCGCGCTTGACGTCCTCTACGAGATGCAGTCTCTCCTGAGCAGGATATGCGGTATGGCGGCCTTCACACTGCAGCCCCTGGCGGGCGCACACGGCGAACTGACCGGCGCGATGATCATTGCCGCGTATCACAGGGACAAGGGGCGCCGCAGGACGACCATCCTGATTCCCGATAGCGCCCACGGCACGAACCCCGCCTCCGCGGCGATTGCGGGCTTCGACGTTCGTGTTGTGCCCTCGGATTCCCACGGGCATCTGGACGTGGACGCGCTCAAAGAGGCCGTCAATGAGAACGTTGCGGGCATCATGCTGACCAATCCCAACACGCTCGGCATCTTCGAAGCTCATATCGAGGAGATCAGCGATCTCATACACGGCGTCGACGGCCTCATGTATTACGATGGCGCCAACCTGAACCCGCTTCTCGGCAAATGCCGCCCCGGCGACATGGGCTTCGACATCGTCCACCTGAACTTGCACAAGACCTTCGCGACGCCACACGGTGGCGGCGGTCCCGGCGCGGGACCGGTTGGCGTATGCGAGAAGCTGGTAAAGTACCTGCCGGTTTCAATCGTCCGCGAGCGTCCCGACGGCACGTTCTACCTCGATTACGACCTTCCGCAGTCGATAGGCTATATCGCGCCCTTCTATGGAAACTTCGGAATCATCCTGCGCGCCTACGCGTATATCCTGCGTCTCGGGCGCGAGGGGCTTATCCGCGTCGCGGAGAATGCCACGCTCAACGCCAACTACGTGCAGGAAAAGCTCAAAGCCCTGTACGACCTTCCTTACTCCGGCATATGTAAGCATGAGTGTGTCTTCTCGGCGCGGCGGCAGATTGAGCACGGCGTGCACGCGATGGATATCGCCAAGGCGCTCATCGACCGCGGTTTTCATCCGCCGACGGTGTACTTCCCCTTGACGGTTCCTGACGCGCTCATGATCGAGCCGACCGAAACCGAGTCGAAGGAGACGCTTGACGCCTTCATTGATGCCATGATCGAGATTGCCGGGCTTGCCGAGAGCGATCCACAAGCGGTCAAAGCGTGTCCCACCACAACGGTTGTCGGACGCCTCGATGAGACCCGCGCCGCCCGTCAACCGGACCTCGCGAGCCTGGGGTAGGGGGCCGAGAGGTATCGTTGCGCAGGTGTCCGCGCGAGACGTGTCGCTCTTTACCGGTCGCGGTGCGAGCAGTCGTGGCGATGCTGACGCAGCAGTTCAGCGAGACCGCAGTTGTCCAGTTGGGTGTCGCGCAGGATCTTGTGCAGCAAACCGGGGCCGATATCGTGCCCCTCATGCATAGGCACAGTAGTCCTGCGTCCGTCGGGGCGCTCGAACCGCAGATGACTCCCTTTGGACTTTCCTCTAAGGCGGAATCCCGCCTTTTCAAGCGCGTGGACGAGTTCGCGAGGCTTCAGGACAGGCAGGTCGGTTGGCATCAGAGGGTGACCTCCACCCTCTTGACGCCGATGATCTCAGGCTGCTTCGGCACCTTATGCCCGCGTTTCCTGAGGTCGCGCAGGCAGAGTTCGATCACGTCCCTTATGTTCTCAACGGCTTCCTCAAACGTCTTTCCCTGCGTATAGCACGCGCACAAAGCCGGACACTCGGCGACGAAGTACCCCGCATCGTCCTGCTCGATAATGACCTGGAATACGTACCTGCGCTTCATAGCCGCTGATTGTGCCTCGCGTTACCGGTCGTCTGACTCCCTGCGGAACGCCTCCAGGATGCGCTTATCCTTCTCCATGTGGATCGTGAGCGCCTCAGGCGATGCGAACCTCAGTTCGGTCCGCAGGTATCTCAGAAGCTCCACCTCGACTGTCCTGCCGTACAGCGAGCCGTCGAACTGGTCTACGTATACTTCGACCGTCTTCTTCTGCTCCTCTTCGCAGAAGGTCGGCCGCGTGCCGATGTTGACAAGGCCCCAGAGGGCTTCGCCGTCAAAGCGGACCTTTCCGATGTATACGCCTGACGGCGGGGTGACTTCGTGATGAAGATTAAGGTTGGCGGTAGGGAAGCCGAGCGTCCTGCCGCGATGGGCGCCGTGAATCACCGTCCCCCGGAGGCTGACAGCGCGGCCGAGAAGCCTTGACGCTTCTTCCAGCTTGCCCGATCTGATGAGCATTCTGATTCGAGTGCTCGATACCGGCGATCCGTCGACCACAAGCGGACCGGCAGTTCTCACTTCGAAACCGTGCTCGCGGCCCATGCGCTCGAGGAGCTGGACGTCCCCGCGCGCCTGCCTGCCGAAGCGCGCGTTGAACCCGAGGACTATACCCGATATCCCGGCGGCGTCGAGGAGAATGCTTCTGACGAAATCCTCCGCCTCCATTGCCGCAAGCTCTTCCCCGAAGTGCAGCACCAGTGTGACGTCGATTCCCGCCTTCTCAAGAAGGTCCAAGCGGTGTTCGAGCGATGTGATATTCTCCTCGGGAAGTGCGCGAATGACCGTGTCCGGATGCCGGTCGAAAGTGATCGCCATCGAGGTGCCCGAGATGCTTCGGGCCCAGCCGACGGTCTCCTGCAATATAAGAAGGTGCCCCCTGTGGACGCCGTCAAACACGCCCAGCGTCGCCACGGGACGGGGGAACTTCACGGACTTCTTAAGCCCAAATATGCGCTCCATATCCCACGGGCCTGATCGCGACGAGCGTTAGTAGCCGTAACCGTACCCGCCCAGCGGGAAGGACGAGCCTGAAGAGCCTTTCTGGCCCGTTTTAGTTATCCTTGCCCGGGCCACCAGGTCCTTGCGCCACGCTTCTACAAACGTCTGTCTCTGGTTCATGTTGTAGAAGTACTTGAGGTACATCTTGTCGCTGCTGAACTTGGCGATGTCCGGCTCTTTGCGCTCGATCACCTGGAATACGTACGCGCCTTCTTTGCCGAGAACCGGTCCGCCGAAATCGTTCTCGTGAAGCGATGACGCGACGTCCATCATCGAATCGACCTTCTGGTCGCGTCCCAGAACACCGTCCTCGATCTTGTACGCCGGGTTATTCTGATACTCGGCCCATCCTTTGGTCTTGAGCCCCTCGAGGACAGTGGAGGCTTGCGCCATCGCAAGCTTGTCGGCTTCGGCCTTGAGGTAATCGGCCTCGACCTTGTCCTTGATCTCGGCAAGATCCGGCTGGCGCTCCTCCTTCATGTCGGCCACGCGGAAGAGGAACATGCCATCAGCCGTCTTGGCGAACTCGACCTCGCCAGGCGTGCCTGAGAAGATCTCCTCCACAGCGGTCTTGTCGCGCTCGGTCGTAGCCGCTGCCATGGCTCCGAGCTTGGTTGTGTCGTCCTGGCTGAAGGGCTCCGTGATGAAATACGACACGCCGTACTTGTCCGCCTGCTGCTTGAGGGTGAGCGTCCTGTCGTAGCTCATGTCTATCCTGGCGTCGGACAGAGCCCTCGATGCCTTCTGTTCGGCCAGTTTGGCGCTGATATCGGCGGATACCGCGGCGAGAGGCTTGTACTGCGCTTCGGTGCTTTCGACCGCCGGCGCGGTGCTGTCTACCGGCGCGGCGCTGCTGTCCACGGCAGGCGCGCTGCTCTGCACGTTCGCCGCGCTGCTCTCAACAGGAGGCAGCAGGTAATCTTCGGCCTTGTGCTGCTCGTAATAGGCGACTATCTCATCTTCCTTCACGGGGAAAAGCTGGGCGTAGTCCTTCTTCATGACCGCCATGTACTCAACCGTCACCAGCTTCGGGATTTTGTATGTGTTGAGATTGGCCTTGTAGTACGCGTCCAGTTGCTCCGGTGCAGGCTTGGCTACCTTGGCGAGGTAGTCCATGGACTTGACCTCCAGCGTCTTCAGCTTGAGCTGGAGTTCGTCCTTCACATATTGGCGCCACAGCGTGGCATCCGAAGGAATGACCGCGCCCGCAACCATCCCTATGACCTTCTGTTCGAGGAGCGCCTTCTCAATAGCCGCGCGCGCGCCGGCATCCGATGCGCCGGCCTTTTCAAGCATCATACGGTAGGTGGCGTTGACGTCCTCGGCCTTGGCCTGCGTGACAGCCATGACCCACTGCCTCAGGCCGTTGTTGATCTCTTCGTCGGTGACTTTGATGCCGAGACGATTGGCTTCGTGCAGCATCACAATGAGCTGGTCCACGTCGCTTTCTTCAACCTTCTGCCCGAGCCTGAGTATCTGAAGCGCCCGAAGGTCAGCCTGGTATTCTTGAGTCGATACCGACTTGCCAAACACCGTCCCCCAACTGTTGGCCGGCGCGAAAAGCTTCGTTATCGCGCCGCCCACGAACCAGATGAGCATCAGAAATACCGCGATTACCAGCAGAAACCTGCCCTGATGCTTACGGAAGAAATTCATCCCGAAGGCCATTTAGTATGCTCCTGATTGAATTAGGTAACCCGACTGGATGAGACCGGCACACCCCCACCCTGTTTCCGTCGCTGGAAAATGTCAATTTTAGCCCATTTTGCCGTCAGTTGCAAGCGCTTTCTCGCCCCGCTTAGGCATATGGACCTCTTTGGAGGCTGAATAGGCGCCAAAACGGCATATATGGCATGGTTTGCCGCGCCCTTTCGCCAAAAGTGAAGGGCCCGCGGCGGTTGCCGCGGGCCCAGGAAGACTATGGCGTAACCTGCCCGCGCGTTACGGAACTGTATAAGTTATCGTGAGCTTGGGCCTCAGTGTGGTGTCGGTCGTGTAGTCGGACATGCGCGTATAGAGATGACCCGCGCTGCTGAGCTTGTACATCACGCCGTAGTTGGTCTGCGAGCCGTTGACCCAGCTCTGGACGGTGCTTGTGACGGTGAAGTTGGCCCAGCCGGCCGCGGAGATGTTGCCCGAGGTTGCTATGGCCGTTGCGGCGTAATCGGTGCCGGACAGGAGGCCCGGCGTGCCCCATGCCGTTCCCGTCAGGCGGTTATTGTAAGTCACCTGCATCTCGTCCCACTGCTTGAGAATGCGATAGCAGTTGATGTTGGGCGTGCCGCCGGAGACCTGGTATACGTAGATCGAAAGCGTCGCCGAAGTTATCGTCGCATTCGACGGGATCGAAGAGAGATTGAACTGATGCACCTGGCGATCCTGCGTGTTGTACTGCAGGTGCCCGTTCGTGCCCGTGCCGTAGTTCGTCGTCGGGTAGTCGGCCGTCATCCAGTCGTCAGTGGTGCCGGCGTATCCGTTGAGGCCGTCCTGCAGGGTCACGTTATAAGTGCCGCCTGAAGTGACCACTATTGAGAGCGCCTTGGTGGCCGTCGCGCCGACGTTATCGGTCACCCTTGCCGTGAAGCTGGATGTGCCGGACGCGGTCGGCGTTCCGGAGATTGCGCCGCTCGAAGCGACAAGCGTCAGTCCCGCCGGCAGGCTGCCCGACGAGGTCGCCCAGGTGAATGGCGTCGTGCCTCCGCTGCGCGCAAGCGTCTGGTTATAAGCGCTTCCGACCGTGCCGTTCGGCAGGCTCGACGTCGTGATGGAGAGAGCCGCGTTGATTACGATGGACAGCGCCTTGGTGGCAGTCGCGCCGACGTTGTCGGTCACTCTGGCCGTGAAATTGGACGTGCCTGCCGCCGTGGGTGTGCCGGTAATCGCGCCTGATGACGTGTTAAGGGACAAGCCGGTCGGCAGGGTGCCCGACGAGATCGCCCAGGTATAAGGAGTCGTGCCACCCGATGCGGTAAGCGTCCGGTTGTACGCGATATTGATCGTATCAGCGGGCAGGCTCGAGGTCGTAATCGTCAGACCCGAGACGATAACGATGGACAGCGCCTTGGTCGCAGTTGCGCCCGGCGTGTCTGTCACGCGCGCCGTGAAGTTCGAGGTGCCGGCCGCCGTGGGCGTTCCCGTGATCGCGCCCGTTGACGTGTTGAGGGAGAGCCCGGCCGGCAGGCTGCCCGAGGAGATCCACCACACGTATGGCGTGGTGCCCCCCGTGGCGGCCATCGTCTGACTATAGGACACTCCCACGCTTCCATTCGGCAGACTTGAAGTCGTGATAGACGGCACAACGTTTATGACAATAGAGAGCGCCTTCGTCGCTGTAGCCGCCACGTTGTCGGTTACCTTCGCCGTGAAGTTCGACGTGCCGGCCGTTGTCGGCGTGCCCGTTATCGCGCCCGTCGAGGCCACAAGAGACAGTCCCGCCGGCAGGCTGCCCGACTGCAGAGACCATGTGTACGGAGTCGTGCCGCCCGTAGCGGCGAGCGTCTGGCTATATGCGATGCCGACCGTGTCCACCGGCAGGCTCGACGTGGTGATTGTCAGAGCCGAGCCTCCGCCATATTCGTACGCGCCTATGTCGATCGTGCCATTTACCGCGCGCGCGGTGTGCTGCTGGTGCTTGACGTATTCCTGGTTTACGGGATACGACGAGCAGTCCGCGTGCTGCGACGTGCCGGCGTTGACGCACTGGCTGCCTGAAGTAATGTGATAGTCCTGGCCGCCCTCGTTGACGAAACTCGGCGAGGAGCCCGTTACCGACGTGCCGTCGTCGTTCACCGTGCCGCCGCCGCTGCCGTGGAGGACATATCCAGTCTTGAGCCAGTTATGCGTCATGTTGACCGGGCACGTTGAGTCATTGACTATCTGGAGCGTATTGCCCGCCGCGGTCACGTACATAATGTTATTGCGGCAGTCGAGGAAGGTGGAGCCGGTCGACATGAACATTACCGTAGTGCCGGTGCGCAGCGACACAACGGTGTTGTTGTAGAAGTAGCCTTTCGGCCGCGCCCTGCTGCTTGTATTATCCCAGCCAAAGTGCACGACCTGCGAATTGCCGGCATCGTTTTCTTCAATGAGTATGTTCCCGTAGACGAACGTCTTTTGATACTCGGTCTTCCCGTACAGTGTCGTGGAATCCTCGACTTCTACAAGGTCCAGCGTGCGGTTGCCGCCGTCGATCCAGTTGAAACGCGCCACCATGCCGGCGCTGCGATCCTTGAGGGCATTGCCTATCGACGCGGTGGGCGTCCCGCGCGGCGGGCCGTAGCGGTTGTACTGGTAGGTTATCCTGTAAGTTTCGCAATAGGTGTCATGCTGCTGCGTGCTGCCGGAGACACCGCAGGCGGTTACGTAGTTGCCCTCTATCAGGAAGTCCTGCGTCCAGCAACTGCCGGAGTCATCGGAGTATGTCATTATGCCGTTTCCGCAATCGTGGATATAGCAGTTTCGTATCGTTACGTTCAAGCCGTCCACGATCCAGATGCCCGCCGACTGGGCGACCCAGCTCTGGGTGTCGCCCGCGTAGCCCTTGAACGTGTACGGCGTGCTGGCGTTGCGTATTTCCAGGTTCTCAATGGTGACGTAAGCCGAATGGCAGGACGGCGGCGCGGTCGTGCCGTACTGCATCTCAATAATCCCGCGAGTCTGGGAGCCGAAAGCCAATTGGCTACGCGTCGTGGCGCCGTTGCCGTCGATGATCGGCAGGTTTCCGCTGCCGTCCGGGACCCCGTGTATTGTCACCGGGCTGCCCGACGTGCCGACCACGCCGACGTCCCATTTCTCATAGTATGGCGTCGAACGCCAGTAAATATTGACCGTGTCGCCCGCGTGCAGGGATTCCCACGGGACGCTGCCGATACTGGTGTACGTTTGCCCAGGACCAACGTTGTAAACCGTGGCGTGTGCGCTCGAAACGAAGAGAAAGATGCATGCCAGTGCAACGAGTGCTGCAGTCAATGGTGAGAGGCGATGGTGGGAGTATCCAACTGCTGACATAGTTGACCTCCTTTTTCCATTACACCATGCGGAATATGACAGTATATACACCGTGAACAGGCGCCCGGAACGCCAGAAATGACCATCACCTCCTTTCTGTCCGACGAGATATCCTGCGTACACGCGGTTCGGACGCCATAGCAGTCCGCCGGCAGTCGCAGAAGGACAAGTGTATACACTATCGACTATTGCCATTGCAAGCGAAAAACCGGGAATCCACGGCTGCGAGCCGACGTCCGGCGGCCGTCCGAGGGGAGTTCCTTATCTACCGGCCGGCGCCACCGCCGCTTCCGGCGCAGACATGGACTTTCTGCGGCGATTGTGGACAATGCGTACCGTTCCCGAGATCATCCGACGCTTGGCGCGTCATGCCGCCGGAGGCAACTCAATGTGGGAGTGGCGCGTACGGGAGAACAGGCCGAGAATATGGCTCGATGAATCCCGGCTTACCCTGCTTCGTGAAAAGACGAAGGGCAAGGACCTCGCCACTGTCAAGAATTCCCTCGGCGGATCCGCTCTCGGCAAGGCGCTCGCGTATGTCCTTACAGGCGATGAGGAATGCGCGAGAAGCGCAATCTCTCTGGCGACGGGATACTGCGAAAAGAACGGCTGGCTGTATATGAGGAGCCTGGCCGCCTGCTACGACTGGTGTCACGGCGTCCTGAGCGCTGAGGAAAAGGCGCAGTTTCGGGCGCTCTTCGTGCGAGAAGGGCTCAAGCGCCTCTCCATACCGGGAGTCTGGAGTTCATTCCACCACCGGATGTACGCGGAAATGGCTAACGTTGGCTTTTGCGCGCTCGCAATGGAGACCGACGACCGCTTCGCGCTGACCTTCCTTGAGTTTCTCAAGGAGCGCTGCAAGGACGCGATGCGTGTTCTTGACGAAGTATTCCCTGACGGCGAATGGCCCCAGGGATTCGATCTCAATCGCGAGGCCACCGGTTGGGCCATCAGATTCTTCTGGGCGCTCAAGACCGCTACGGGCGACGACCTGATGGCCCAATCTCCTCATATAAGAAACACGGTCCAGTACATCATCCATTGCGCAAAGCCGGACGGCCTGGTCTATCCTGGCGGTGACAACGATTACCCCTACCTTAATGACCGGGATCGCGAAATGCTGCTGCTCCTGGCGGCGGAGTTTCGCGACCCCTATGCCCAGTACTTTCTCAACCACTGCCAAGTGAAGACGTTCATACGAAACAAGGCGTTCGCGTGGCAGGATGCGCTTTGGTACGATCCGGGTATTCCCGAGCGTCCTCTCGACGACATTCCGAGGTCCAGGATATTCCGCGGCCACGGGCTTGTCGTCGCGCGCTCCGCGTGGGGCTGGGATGAAGAGGATGAGCGCCTTCCGGCTTCGTGGGTGACATTCCGTTGCGGCAAATACTTCGGACGGGGCACGCACTACGACAACAATCATTTCGAGATTTACTGCAAAGGCGAATTGGCCATAGACTCTGGACGCAATGACGACGACTGGGGCCTGGAGAAATCCCCGGACACGATCAGGAAATCCCAGTTCTTCAACTACTACAGGCGCTCAATTGCGCACAATACGATCCTTGTGGAACAGCCGGACGAAGAGATGGAAATGGGCGTCGCAAATGACGGCGGCCAGCAGGAACTGCTTTACGTCGGAGGTGTTCCCAACGAGCCCGAGAGCTTCGACATGAGGGAATACCTGCTCGATGAAAAGCGCATGTGCCATGACTGGGCCGCGACCCGGGGCAGATGGGACACCGGCGAGATGCTGGCCTATATGGGAAACAATCTCTTTACATACGCGTGCGGCGATGCGACCAAGTCCTATTCACCCCAGAAGATGGAATGCTTCGTGCGGCAGTTCCTATATGTCCACCCTGACGTGGTGATAGTTTTCGACAGGGTGGTCTCAGCCAACATCATGTGCCGCAAGAAATGGCTGCTCCACTCGATCGTTGCGCCCCACGTGCGTCAGGACGGAACGTTCGAGGTGGAATATAACGGCGGCAGGCTCGTATGCGTGCCTGTTCTTCCCGAACGCCGCTGTGTGGAAAAGGTCGGCGGCGCCGGCAAGGAGTTTCTCGTCGGTGAGCACCGTTACGCCTGCGGGCCGCATGCGTCAACCGGGCGAAGATCGTCGCTCCATTTCGGCGAACTGCCGGGAGCCTGGCGCATAGAAGAGTCGCCGGCGGAGCCCTCTGAAGAGGATTACTTCCTGAACGTCATCCTCCTGACCGACAGGGAATCAAGGCTTACTCCGAAGGTCAGGCGTCATGGGGAGGGCACGGCGAACTCCGGTGTCAGTGTGACGCTGCCACGCAAGAGAGCCATCACAGCCTCATTCCGCCGTGGCGGCGTGGCGGGCGCCACAGTGCTCATAGAAGAAGGCGGGCGCGTCCTTTTCGAAGGGGCTATGCCTGACCGCATAGTCATGGAAAAAGGTCGGATATAGCGCATAGAAGAAGGGGCAAGCTGTCGAAAAGCCCCTACTGTGGCAATGCCCGGATAGGTCCTTTACGGCGATTCTGCCGCTGTTTGCCGCGAAAATCGCCTCACTTGACCGGTTTTGCAGGTTTGATATACTAATATGTCTGTATTGCGAAGGAGGGAACTCTGTCCCCCTACCTGGGTCAATTTCCGGGGACTATCGGTCGTTCAAGCTTTGTCCTGCCGCCTGCGGGCGGCGCAAGCGTGGGGAGCCTTTTTCCCTAAGCGACTGTGGCTGCTCGACTTATGATTGCGCGCTTGCCGCGCTGAAAGTGAGATAATGGCTAAGAAGCTTGTTATTGTCGAATCACCCGCCAAGGCCAAGACCATAGGGCGCTATCTGGGCGCAGGTTATGATGTGCAAGCCACCATGGGCCACATCCGCGATCTGCCTACCAAAGATATCGGCATCGATATTGACCACGATTTCAAGCCATCCTATGAGGTGCTTCCCGGTCGCAAGAAGGTTGTCAGCGCCCTCAAGAAGAAGGCCGCCGACGCCGAGCTCATCTATCTTGCGCCCGACCTTGACCGCGAGGGCGAAGCTATCGCCTGGCACGTCAAGGAAGCGCTGCGGGTGCCGGACGAGAAGGCATTTCGCGTGACTTTCAACGAGATCACCAAGAGCGCTATCGAGAGGGCGTTTCACTCGCCTGGCAAGATATCCTTCGACAAGGTCAACGCCCAGCAGGCTCGTCGCGTCCTGGACCGCCTCGTTGGCTACCAGATCAGCCCCATCCTGTGGCGCAAGATCCCCAAGGTCTCGGCCAACAATCTTTCCGCGGGCCGCGTCCAGAGCGTTGCGGTTCGGCTGATTGTAGACAGGGAACGCGAGGTCGAAGCGTTCAAGAGCGAGGAATACTGGCGCATAATCGCGCTCCTCGCGGCCGAGACGACCGAATTCAAAGCCGAGCTCGAGCTCAAGAACGGCGCGGAATTCAAGGTCCCGAACGAAGCCGCAGCCAATAACGTCCTCGCTGAGCTAAACGGAGCAAAGTACGTTGTAGCGTCGCTTGATACGAGAGAAACAAAGAGCAACCCGTCTCCGCCCTTTACCACGAGCACCCTCCAGCAAGCCGCTTCGACGAACCTTCGTTTTCCGGCCAAGAAGACGATGATGCTCGCGCAGCACCTGTATGAGGGCATCGAGCTCGGTCCGGACGGTCCCGTCGCGCTGATTACCTACATGCGTACGGACTCCGTGCGCATCTCCGACGACGCGATCGCTGCAGTGCGCAAGTACATCGGCGAGGCGCATGGTCCCAAGTATCTCCCGGGCCAGCCACGCCAGCATCGTTCCAAAGGCAAAACTCAGGAAGCCCACGAAGCCGTCCGGCCGACTTATATCGAGCGCACTCCCGAAAGCGTAAAGCAGTATCTCTCGAATGACCAGTACAAGCTTTACGACCTTATCTGGCGCCGAACCATCGCTTCGCAGATGGCGGCTGCCGTCTTCAAGGTGACAACGGCCAATATCAGCGCCGGGGCGTACACCTTTGTCGCCAAGGGGCGCGTCGTTGTCTTCCCGGGCCACACCGCGCTTGCGGCGGCGGAGAGCGATTCCGAAGGCATCCTGCCCGATCTCTCGGTCGGCCAGGAGCTACGCCTCGTCTCGCTCGACCCTTCGCAGCGCTTCACGCAGCCGCCGCCCCGCTACACCGAGGCCGCGCTCGTCAAGACGTTGGAAAAGGAGGGCATCGGCCGCCCTTCGACTTACGCGACCATTATCTCGACTATCCAGGACCGCGGTTACGTCCGGCAGGAGAACCGGCTGTTCTATCCGACTCCTCTCGGCGTCTTCGTTACCGACAAGCTCGTCAAGCACTTCCCCAAGATCCTCGACGTGAAGTTCACCGCTCACATGGAAGAGGAACTCGACGAAGTCGAATCCGGCGACATGGACTGGGTAGCCGTGATGAAGGAGTTCTACGGCCCGTTCGAGAGGAGCCTCAAGGCCGCCGGCGAGGAAATGACCCCTTTCGAGGAGACAGAGGCTACCTGCCCCCAATGCGGCAAGCCGCTGGTGAAGCGCCTCTCGAAAGGCGGACTCTTCCTTGGCTGTAGCGGCTATCCCGACTGTAATTACACGCAGAACCTGACCGTTACCGGCGCCTCCATCGAGGCTGACCTTGAAGGCAAGAAGTGCCCGAAATGCGGCAGCGCTCTTGCGCTGCGAAGCGGCCAGCGAGGCCCATTCGTCGGCTGCACCGGCTATCCTGATTGCACCTACACCGCCGACGTGGACAATCCCGAAGGCGGGGTAGTATCCCAGGCTCCCGTAGAAGGTGGTGAATCAATGTCCAATGCTCCTGAGCGCATCTGCCCGGATTGCGGAAAGCCCCTTGTCGTTCGGACCGGTAAGCGCGGCCAGTTCTGGGGCTGCACTGGCTACCCGAAGTGTCGTCACACAGAGCCCCTCGCTGAAAGCGAGGAAGCCAAGTCCGCCGCCGGAACCGCCGAGGGCGGCGCGCAGGGCGAGCCGCAGGTGGAGAAGAAGTGCCCCAACTGTGGCAAGACGCTTGTCGTCAAGACCGGCCGTCGCGGGCCATTCCTTGCCTGTCCCGGCTACCCCGACTGCAAGCACGCGGAATCGCTTTCCGGCGCCGCAACTGCCGCAGCGCCCAAGAGAGCGCCTGCCGAAAAAGTCGGCCGCCAGTGCCCCGACTGCGGCAAGGACCTTGTGATGCGCAAGAGCGCCCGCGGCCCCTTCATCGGCTGCTCCGGTTATCCCAAGTGCAGGTACACCGAAAGCGTCTGAACGCTTCCTGTGTCTTGTTGCGAGTTTCATGAAATCCCCTCTCCCTCTGGGAGAGGGGCCAGGGGTGAGGGCCGTGCCGCATTGCTGAATCGAACTGCCAGTGCGCTTCGATCATCGCCGCTTTCGCGTACTTGTATTTTTCCACTTTCTCACGTGCGGCTTGGGGTCCCGCCGTTTTGCCTTGACACGGCGGCGAAACCACCTTACTATCGCTGGTGTTGCCTGATGCTCTTCAACTCTTTACTGTGAAGGAGCACGCTGTGAGCGAATCCAATCCTCAGGAACCCCAGACCGCGCCGCGAGGCCTTTACGTGATGCCGAGTCCGCCGCCCGGACATCGTCATGGTTTCTGGTCGATCGTGCCCTGGGTGCTCGTGCTTGTCCTCGTGGGTTTGTGCCTCGTGTCCCTGTTCGTGAACGTCGTCAGCTCATCGCTGCTTCTTGGCGGCGGGGGAGCAGCGAGCACCGCCGAGAAGATCAACGAAAAGTACGTCTCCGGCCCGGCTCTCTATCGAGCCTCAAGCAAGATAGCCGTTGTATCGGTCAGCAGCGTGATCCTTGGCGATGAGGAGTCAGGCCCGTCGTCCTGGATCATAAGGCAGCTCAAACATGCCAAGGATGACCCCAAAGTCCATGCGATCATCCTGAGCGTGGACAGCCCGGGCGGCGGCGTGACAAGCGCCGATGTGGTCTATAAGAAGATCCTCGATTTCAGGGCTTCCGGAAAGCCGGTGGTTGTCATGTTCGGCGATATCGCCGCGTCCGGCGCTTACTACATAAGCGCCCCTGCGGACAAGATCATCGCCCACCCGACAAGCATTGTCGGAAGCATCGGCGTCATCATCGAGAGCTTCAACGCCGCGGGCCTTCTCCAGAAGATCGGCGTCGAGAGCGTCGTCTACAAGAGCGCTCCGTTCAAGGATATCCTGAGCCCCTGGCGGGCGGCTACAGAGCCGGAGAAGGCGATGCTCCAGGGCATAACCGACCAGATGTTCGATCGCTTCAAGTCCATCGTCGCCAAGGGACGCAAGATGAGTCCGGAGGAGGTCGACGCTATCGCCACGGGAGCGATCTTCACCGCCGAGGAGGCCAAAGATAAGAAGCTCATCGATTCCGTGGGCTACTTCGAGGACGCTGTCGCCGCGGCGAAAGGCATCGCCGGTGTCGCGGGAGCAACTGTCGTCAAATACGAGAAGCCTCCATCGCTTGCCGACTACCTGCTCGGCTCGCGCAAGAGCCCCGGCGGCGAACTCGAAGAGCGGCTGAATTCGGCCCTTGAGATCCACAAGCCGGGTTTCTATTACCTGTGGCCGGGCCCGTAGCGTTTCATTTGGGCTCATCGAGCAGACAGCACGCGACTTTGGCGCAGGTGCCCGCTATAATGCTCTATGGGTTGGTGAAGATGGCGCCCGAGCCGTGCTGGCAACGTGCGTGCGAGGTATTGTCATCATCGTGACCAGAGTCACCGGCATTTCCGGCGTTCAGACAAACGGCTCGCGCCCGGATGCGGACAGCGCCGTATGCGCAACCTGTGGCGCCGCGATTCCCCTGGGGAGCACCCAGTGCCCGTCGTGCAACCCGCCGGCCATTGTTCTCGACGTCAGGCGCGCGCCCACCGAACGTCTTCCGCTCAAGAAGCTCGAGCTCACACCGCAATTCGACCGTCTGCTTGTGCTTGCGGCGCTCCTGGCCTTCTTAAGTCTGTACCTGCCCTGGCTGCCGGGGCTGTATGGCTCGGTGCCCGGATGGAAGGTTCCGTATTCCACTCCCGACATTCCGCTTGATGAGATCCGCCACCTTGAGGAAGTCGCCAAGCCCGACAGTCTCTTTCTCATTAATTGCGTCGGCCTTCTGGCGCTTCTCTTCTGCCGTACGAGCCGCCACGCCGGCGTTCGCGACCTCGTTGCAAGCGTTATCCTTACGGTGGGCGGGGGATACTTCCTTATTTACTTTGCCCACGAATGGGGCTGGTGCCTTCGCTACAGCTACGTTGGCCCCTACGCGGCTTTCATGTCCCTCGGCCTCATAATCGGCGCTGGACTATGGCGCACCAAGTACATGCCGTGGGTGGAACCCAGCAAGGTGCTTCTCCTCGTCGCGTCGGCGTTTCTGCTGACCGGCCTTTTTCTCCCGTGGTCGCTCGATACCAACGGCCTTGCCCTCATGTTCATCGCAAGCAGCTTCAACTGGCTCGGTGTGCCATGCGCCTTTGCGTACCTCATGTCCGTATTCCCCGCGCTTGGGTTCGTGAGCTTTGTAATGGCGTTTCGTGAAAGCGGGTCCAGGCTGCGAGCTCCCTGGCATTGCTGGGCGATGTGCTTCGGCCTTGCTTCGCTCGTTTACTTCCGCGTGATGTGGAGCGCCTACCTTGTCGGTTGGCCGCTCGGCACGTGGGGAGTGCTCCTCGGTCTCACGGCGCTGACGGTCGCCGGCTTCCTTGACGCCTTTCCCGACAAACCGCTGTTTGCCCGCGCGATTACGTGGGTGTTTGTCCTGGTAAGCGTCGCGGCGTGGATTTCGTTCCTGACCGGCGACTTCTGGGGCGGGGTCAGAGACTTCTTCGGTCCTCCCCCAAGGTTCTTTTGATGACAAGGGCAGATCTGATACGAACGCTTGGGTGCGCGGCGGTGCTTCTGATCGGCTTGGCCGCCGCAGGTTGGTCCGCCGACGATGCGGCTGCGGCGCCTCCCGGCAGCCAGGACGCCCAGCGCCCCCAATCCGACACCCTCACTCCCGCGCAGCAGGAGTCGCTTCAGAAACTCACCGCCCTCTTCATCATCCTCGTGATTCTGCTGCTTCTTGTTATTGTGGCTACGATTCTTGTTTCCGTCATGCTGCGCCGCCGCCTTAAGAGTCTCGAGAAGCGCCAGGAGCGCACTGTCACCGAGCTTGAAGACCTTTGGTGGAAGACCGGCCTCAATCCGCTGGACGACAAGAAGAAAAAGAAGTGACCTCTCCGATGGTTTCTGATCTTGCCCTGAGGTTCTTCACGGCAAAAAAATGGCCAGCAGTGACTACTCCCCAACAGGGGTAGAGGAGCATCCTTCTGCTGGCCGGCTGTCTGGACAGTTGACCGCAAGAGCTCTTCGCGTCGGCCTTCCCGGGCGTCCCGGATGGAACCCGGAAACCGCTGAGCCGGTCGGAGGGTAAGCTACCGGGCGTTCAGCGTATTCCGCCGCGCTGCTTTGCGACCTACTGTCCTACGAGGGGGCATAGGTTGTCAGATAGCGATTACGCCTCTTCATACCCTTGCCGCGTCCCTTGGTTGCAAACAATCACCAAACCGGCCATTCCTCCCTCAGACACCTGCGCCCTAACTCCTTTGCGTACAAGCGCTTGTGTGTGGGCCTTCCATGGCGATGTTTCTCTGCACGCTGAGATTATCTTAAGGCTGTTGCCTTTGCCACCTTTCCCACTTTTCGCGCCATGCGCCTGTGGTACCCTTGCGCGCACGGCGCTGCCCGGTATACTGCCTCAGTCGCGCATCTGCGCCTGGTCTGTTTGCAGTCATCGACCTTTGACATGAAGGAGAGGTTGTCTTGGCCAAGCCGTCCACCGAACCTGCCCCTAAAGCCGGAGGGCAGACCCTTCGAGATCGCTTCCGCCGCACCATGCATTTCGAAATACCCAACCGCCTTCCATTCTTCGAATTCGGTTACTGGGAAGAGACGCTTCCCGCCTGGCACGAGCAGGGCCTGCCGCGCAACGTCGACACCGAGGCGAAGGCCTACGAATACTTCGGCATCGAAGACATGCTCTACGCGCCCGTCCACCAGGGGCTCCTGCCGCTCGGCAAGCGCGAGATCATCGAAGAAACCGACGATCACATAACCTTCCGCGAGCCTGACGGCGTAATCGGCCAGGAGCAGAAGGGCACCTTCAAGACGATCCCTCACTACATCGACTTCCCAATCAAGTCACGCAGTGATTGGCAGTGGTTCAGAGAGCGCCTCAGCCCCGACACGCCCGGCAGGCTGCCTGAAGATTTCGCCGACGAAGTGAGGAAGCTCAACGCCTCCGACGCGCCTGTGCGTCTGAGTTTCATCAGCCTGTGCGGCATCCTTCGCAACTGGATGGGCTTCGAGAATTACGCCATCGCCACGCTCACGGAGCCGGACTTCGTTGCCGGGATGATGGAAGACCTGACTGTCCTGAGCGTAAAAATGATCGAGAGCGCTTTTGCCGCAGGGCTCAAGGTGGACGTTGCCGGGGGGTGGGAAGACATCACATTCAACTCCGGACCGATAGTCCATCCCGATTTCTTCTACAGCGAAGCCGTGCCCCGCTACAAGCGCATCACCAACGTCTTCCGCAAGCACGGCTGCGACGTCGTCTACGTGGATTCGGACGGCAACATCACCCGTCTCGTCGACGGCTGGCTGTCCGGCGGCGTCAACTGCATGTTTCCACTCGAAGTCAACGGAGGCAGCGATCCCGTCGCCCTGCGCGCGAAGTACGGCCATCGGGTCCTTCTCATGGGCGGTGTCGACAAAATGATGCTCCACGGGACAAAGGCCGAGATCATCAGAGAGCTTGAGCGCCTTCGCCCCGTTGTCGAGGACGGTGCGTTCATTCCTCACGTAGATCATCGCGTTCCGCCGAGCGTGCCGTATGAGAACTACCTGTACTATCTCGACGCCAAGCGCGACATGTTCAACGCAGGCAGACTCGAACCACGATATAAGTAAGGTGTTGTTTATAGTGTAGGGGCAGGCCTCCGTGCCTGCCCTGGCTGGAACGCATAAACAGTCCTGAATACCTCAAGGTTTGCTGCGGCCGGCCCGATCGCAGCCGGCTTGATACGGAGTTGCACATGACCACGAAGAACACCAACGACTCGAAATCATCCTCCCAATCCCTCCGCGAGCGCTTCCGCCGCACCATGCACTTTGAAAGACCCGACCGGTTGCCGTTCTTCGAGTTCGGCTACTGGGACGAGACGCTTCCCACATGGCATGCAGAAGGGCTGCCGGCGAGCATCACAGAGGAGTGGCAGGCGTACGAGTACTTCGGCATTGAAAACTGGGTCGGCGCCCCCGTCGACCAGTGGCTTCTGCCCGAGAGCCCGCGAGAAGTTCTCGAGGAGACCGATGAATATATCATCTATCGCGAGACAGACCGCGTCATAAAGCACGAACAGAAGACTTCGAACAAGTCCATTCCGCACTTCATCGATTTCCCCATCAAGTCCCGCGCCGACTGGCCGTGGTACCGCGAGCGCCTGAACCCCGACACGCCCGGACGGTTTCCGGCCGACTTCGCGGCCGCTGTCAAACGCCTCAACGCCGGCGATGCCCCCGTTGCGCTTGAATACGCGAGTCTCTGCGGGCGCCTGCGCAATTGGATGGGTTTCGATAACTACGCCATGGCCACCATCACCGACCAGGACTTTCTCTGCGAGATGATGGACGACTTCGTTGCGCTGTCGGTAGCTCTTGTCGAGCGGACATTCGCCGCCGGCCTCAAGGTCGATATGGGCGCGGGCTGGGAGGATATCACGTTCAACTCCGGCCCCATCGTCCACCCGGACTTCTTCTACAGAGAGGTTGTCCCTCGCTACAAACGCATCACCGACATCTTCCGCAAGCACGGCTGCGATGTGATCTTCGTGGATTCCGACGGCAACATCAACCGTCTTGTCGATGGCTGGCTTGCAGGCGGAGTGAACTGCATGTTTCCTCTGGAGGTCCACGGCGGCACCGACCCTGTTGCGCTTCGCGAGAAGTACGGCCACAAGGCATTGCTCATGGGTGGCGTCGACAAGATGCGCCTGCAGGGGGACAGGTCCGAGATCCTCGCCGAGCTCAAGCGTCTCCAGCCGATTGTCGAGGACGGCGGCTTCATCCCCTTCGTCGATCACCGCGTTCCGCCCAACGTGCCGCTGGCCAATTACATCTACTACCTCGATGCCAAGCGGGACCTCTTCAACGCGGGCAAGCTTCACCCGCAGTACTGATAGATGAGTCGCCTGTTGCAGTGCAGGGACACTTCGCGCTTGCCGCGCCGCAGCCTCCCTGTCGAGCCTTTCTACGCGGAGCCTTTGGCGGTGTCGCCTTTCTTCGGCGCCTGTAATTCGGTTTTTTTCACGCTTCGGGGATTTTTCTGGGCACAAAATCGCCTCTGGCGCGTAATAATCGAGACCGCCCCTATGCCGAAATAGGGGGAAGGGACTCGTCGTGCCCTAATAGGAGGAATGGACCGATGGCTGCTCTGAGTGGAATGGGTCATACGTGGCGTGCGTTGTTGGCCGTGTTCCTGGCTGCAACTGCCCTCTTCTGGGCTGCTGGCGTCAGTTTGGCGGCTCCAGGCGACGCGTCACCTGGACTCGTGTGGAGCACCTACCTCGGCGGCAGCGGCAGCGATAGCGGGGGCGGGATCGCCGTAGACCACAATGGCGACATCCTGGTGACGGGGAGCACGACCTCATCCGACTTCCCGGTGCAGGGAGACGGCCAGGTGACATACGGCGGCAACCGGGACGTCTTTGTCGCAAAGATCTCGCCCACGGGCGAGCTTATATGGGCCTCATACCTCGGCGGCAGCGGCGACGACTCGCGCTACAGGGCCAGAGACGACCGCGGCGGTTGGGGCGGCGGAATAGCCGTCGACGCCTCGGGCAATGCATGGGTAACCGGTCGTACTAACTCTACGGATTTCCCCGTTCCTGGGGGATTTCAGACAAGTCTTGCCGGCCATTATGACGCATTCGTTGCGCGATTGGCTCCGGACGGGACGCTCGCGTGGGCAAGTTATCTCGGCGGAAGCACCAATGACGACCACGCCCGCGTAATCGCCGTCGACGGCTCCGGCAATGCATGGGTAACCGGGAGTACGTTTTCGTCAGACTTCCCGACGGCCAACGGATTCCAGACCGCTCTCAGCGGACAGAACGACGCCTTCATATCGGAGATTACGGCTCAGGGCAACCTCGCGTGGTCGACTTATCTCGGCGGCGAGGACTACGACTGGGGCACCGGCATAACGACCGATGCCGGCGGAAATGCGTGGGTAACGATATACTCCCAAGGCGGAGTTCCCACCCCCGGCGGCTTCGACACGACATGCGACGGGCCCGGCGACGCCTATGTGGCCAAGATCACCCCGGGGCATCTCATAGCCTGGGCGAGTTATCTTGGCGGTAACGACGAGGATTGGAGCTCAAGCATAGCCGTCGACAGCGCCGGTTCCGTATGGGTGACAGGGTATACACACTCGACCGACTTTCCCTCTACGGGAGGGTTTCAGACATCCCTTGCAGGCGCTCAGAATGCGTTCGTGACTAAGATCTCATCGGACGGCGTGCTTGAATGGTCAAGTTACCTTGGCGGCAGCGAATACGATTTCAGCCATGGCATAGCTATCGATCCGCAAGGTAATGGATGGGTGGCTGGAGGCACGTATTCGTCGGACTTCGGCACGCCGGGGACATCTGGCGAGGATGCCTCCAGCGGCAGTGTCTTCGTTGCCCGAATCGCCCCTGCCGGGGCCCTGACGTGGGTCAAGACCTTCGGCGGCAGCGGCGACGACCAGGCTAACGGGATAGCCGTGGATGCTTCGGGCGCCGCGTGGTTGACGGGAGATACGACGTCATCCGATCTGCCGACACCCGGGGGATTTGACACAACCTATGGAGGCGGCGAGGACGGCAGGGACGCCTTGGTGATGTGTATCTCGGCTGAATTGAGCTGGCTCCAGATAGACAAGTTCCACCTCGGTCTGCCTGCATCCACTGGGCATGACTCCTTCGTGCTTGAGGGTTCATGCAACATGTGGCCCTACAAAACGGCGCCGCAGACTGTGACGCTCAATGTCGGCACTACTTGGTCGGTCACAATGGACTCCGCATCCTGGAAGAAGGTGGGGAAAGCTGGTACCTACACCTGCAAAGCCAATGGCGTGGTCGCCAAGTTAACGTACTGGTCCGGCCTGAGTACGAAATGTCTCTTCAGTTTCACCGCCTCCAAACAGATACTTAAGGACAGCCTGCCGGATCTCCAGAACGTTCCCGTGAGACTGCGCATCGGCAGCGGCTTTGACGAGACCGTACCGGTCCGGCTGACCCTCAAAGGCCACACGGCCAAGCTCGCATCCGTCGGTCCGCAGCCGGTCTTCTGGATCGACAAGGTGACCCTCACCCGCAAGCTCTCGGCTTCCGGTCGCGACAGCCTTCTCTTCAAAGGCCGCCTCTTTCTCCAGGATGCCATCGATCCGGAGACAGACGCTGTCACCATGACCATTGGCCCCTACGCCATCTCGATACCGGCGGGGTCGTTCACTGAATCAAGGAACGGCCTCAAGTACACCGCCGCGACGCCCCATGGCAAGCTCAAGGTACAACTCAACACCGCAACGGGCGTTCTGAGCGTGACCGCCACCGGCATCGATCTATCGACCGCGACCGACATGGCCGACGTCTCCTTGAGCATCACCAATCACGACGGCACCGATTGGGACTACGGTTTGGTTATGGGCGTGAATAAGACTGCGAACGTCTACAAGTATTGAGGTCGCCTTATCTGACGGGTAGTTGCGCCCTGCTGCAGGGCGCAACTACCCGCGTCGGTTGGATATTCTTGGACTGCAAATCTATACGTCTTCAGCACTTACGGTCGTCTGGGCTGACGGGTTCTCTGCCTCCTTCACGCACAGGTACGCCGTACCTGCCTTCGCAGTGTCCGGGCGATTCATCCGCGCTTCCGGCAGGTGGTTTGCTCATCGACGCAAAAATCCGCTGTGCGAGGCGTTTTTCTTAACCCAAATTCGCCCCTTCGGCGTTAGTATTCTGTAATTGTAAAATAGCGGAAAGATGGAGGAAGGGTCAATGGCTATCCGGGTGTCCACGTGTGCCACGAGGCAACTGTTACTCGCCGCCGTTCTTGCTGCGATTGTCTTCTCGTGCCTTGCCGGAGCCGCCGCCGCCCTGGATGCATTCAACCCCTCTCCCGCTGTTTTCGTCGAGAGCAAAGGCCAGCGGGATGTCGGGGTTCGCTATAGCCTCAACTGCGGGGGGACGTGCCTTTCGTTCAGTGACTCCGGACTTGTGTTCCAGATGACCAGGTCGTCTGTGGAAGATGGGCAGATTT
>Ga0315282_10000933_pt1 | contig 57321 bp, 54 predicted proteins | sample YL17G07_20_MG_FD_203693 | JGI IMG/M metagenome (GOLD analysis project Ga0315282, IMG submission 203693) | Sediment microbial communities from Yellowstone Lake, YNP, Wyoming, USA - YL17G07_20 | ecosystem: Environmental > Aquatic > Freshwater > Lake > Sediment | place: USA: Wyoming | collected...
ATTAAACCCCTTGCGGGCGAAAGGACAAATCTTGCGCGAAAGGAAGGAAGTCTTTCTCACCAAGCTGCCTGGCCTGGCTGAAGAGGAACCGTTTCATTGGATGTCAGAATCGGGCCCCTGCGACCATGTTAATCATGTTGACACCTTTTCTCTTATATTTTTCCATATGAGAATCTGTTGTATAAATTGTTTTTGCATTTAAGCTGGTAATACTTGCCAGGATTAATGAATCAATAGCGTGGATGCCATGGCTTTGTGCGATCGTTGCGGCCGCTATCAGCACATCGGGTTCATCGAGCCAGATCACTTTACACGTAGCCTGAATGGCTTCAAGAATAGTATCTACGGCATGGGAATCTATTACGCCCTTGAGAGATAGTCTTTTCAGTTCATAAAGGGTTAAGCAAGAGACGGCCGATTCATCTCCCTCTATGATTCCTTCCCATATTCTCACCGCCTTTGAGTTATTCCTAAGAAGTTCTACAAAAAAACCCGTATCAAGCCCGATCATTGGAATCCATGCGCCCCCTTTCCAATTCTTTGTAGACCTCCGGAGATACCCGCACTTTACCTGCAATCTTCAGTACTCTTCTGCCAAGTTTTCTCTTCTTTTTCTCGGTTATGTAATAGGAGAGGGCTTCGGCAATTATTGACGAGACGGATTTCTTTTCGTTCTCAGCCATCATCTTTACATCTCTTGCAAGGGGATCGGGTACATGTGTTGTTATTCTCATGGTTTTCCTCCCTGAAGTAAGCTCTTACATTAAGAGCTTACTATTTGGAAAAAGTATTGTCAACCCTAAATCAACCCCTTGGATTGATTATTGTTGATTGTTGATTGATGATTGATGATTGAAGAAATACGAATCGGAGAGCCGGAGAGTCCGTGAATCAGAGAAAGATCTTTTTCTCCGTTTCGCCTATTCACCGTTTCGTTTTTTGGCTGTCAATCATCAATCATCAATAATAAATCATCGATCAAATGGGCCACGAGGCGCGTAGGGTGGTCCCTTTTCCCTCCGTGGATTCGATAGCGAACAAACCACCCGAAAGCTCGACCCGCTCCTTCATGCTCGTAAGGCCCAGTCCCTTCCTCGTGTTTTCAGAGACAGCTCGCTCCAGATCGAAGCCCCGGCCATTATCTTGAAGCATAAGCTCTATTCTACCGTCACTCTTCCGCAGAGACAAACGCACACGATCTGCCTTGCTGTGTTTGGCGATGTTGTTCATCCCTTCCTGTGTAACCCTATAGATGACGATCTTCAAAGCATCCGGTATCTCGGCTTCTTCGATTCCATTCTCCTGCTCGATCCGGATTCCCGAGTAGATCGTCTGAAACCTCCTGCAGAACCAGGAAAGTGCGGGCAAAAGGCCCAAATCATCCAGCATCGATGGACGTAGATCCATCTGCAATCTTCGACACTCCTCAATGCTTTCTTGAATGATGGGAATGATGATCTTTAGTGACTCCGTCAGGGTTTCCGGATCCTTTTCTCCGACCTGCTGGACGACGCCTTCAACCTTAAACTTGATCGCGCCCAAGCACGAGCCGAGGACATCGTGAATCTCACCAGCAATCCTCTTTCGTTCCTCCTCATGGGCTGATAGAAGTCTTGAGGAAAGAAAGCGCAACGCTTCGTTCGCCTTCTCGAGTTCAACCGTCCGCTCGTGTACCCGTTGTTCGAGTGTCTCATTGAGATGTTCAAGCTCCCTTGTGCGGAACCCGAGCGCTTCCTCCGCCTTTCGGCGATCCTCGATCTCGATTTGGAGTTGGGCATTGATTTGTGCCAGCTCAGCGGTTCTCTCCTCGACCCGAACTTCAAGATGATCATGCGCATCGCGCAATGCCTCCTCCGTTTGCTTTCTTTCGGCAACCTCTCCTCTCAGCTTTTCGCTGACCTCCGTGACCCTAATATAGGGAGCTTTGACCGATGCTTTGAATATCCCGTAGTAGATCAGAGAAAAAGCGGCGACCTTATAGATGTGTCCCAGCACATTGTAGGTGTCGAACATCCTTGTGTAGAATGCAAAGACGAGTTCGCTGAAGATGCAGATGACAAAGGCTGTCAAATAGTAAATAAGCAATCTGTCTCCCGTTCTCTCCATCCGCCGCCAGTAGGCTACCGTTGCCACGCACAACAGGCCGATGACCAGATACTCGGAAATTTTTTTAAAGGGGGTGAGACCGACCCCGACAACGAAGGTCGTGGGCATATAAGTCGGAAAAAAAGTAATCCCGGTAAAAACGAGCAAGACCACAAGAAGAGCCGACGTCATCAAGACCTTCTTCGTCAGCCAACGGCTTGGTCTCTCCGCATAGACATAAGCGCTGGCCAGGAATGAGATTCCCTGAAAGAGTCTCACGGCTACCCAGAACTGGACTGATTTGTTGGGGAGATTGGTCGTGATAAAGTCGGGCATGGCGACCATACCCAAGGTATGCATGAAGTCCATAAGACCAATGGCAAGGAAGGCCGTGCCCAAAAAAAGGGTATGTCGATCCTTTGACTGGTCATAGGTGAACCAGCCCACACCGAACATGGACAGAGAAACCATGATACTGAAAAATTCGGCAATATTATGAAAAACGAGATAGGGGGCAGGATTCATTACAAACTTGAAGTGGCCGGGAAACATTTCCACGATCAGGAGGGGAAACGCCGACAGGATGAAGGTCCCTGCCAATACTTTCCAGGGCGACCATCGCTCAACGGCTTCTTGCATCTTTTCCACTTGTTTTTCTCACCCAGATTCCAGGGCGCTGGCGTAGGGAAAACCTAAAAAAATATGGTAGACTTGCAAAAATCTATTGTCAAGCTGTTGTGAACCAAGCCCTGAAATAGTCCTCAATGTGAACGGAGAGGTGTAATTCCAAGACGATTAGATGTGGACCGATTGTCACGCAGACTAAAGTCTGCGGCTACGATTTGCGTCTACAGGCTGAAGTCACCCTTTCGGAAAGCCACCCGATTCGCAGTGCTCTTTGACGATCCTCGGGGATAAAAGGTTTTATGTCCAGTAATGGCGTTCCATCTACAACATCCAGATCTTTGACATAAATCTTTCCCCCATCTATTTTTACAAGTCTTACAATAGATAGTCCGATGGGATTTGGCCGCCTGGGTGACCTTGTAGCAAATACACCGCGGATATGGTCGTGCCTGAACGGTTTAATCTTTAAAGAATAATCGATAGAGAGATGAAAATGGTAAATGAGGATGATATGGGAAAATCCTTCAAGGTCACTGAGGCCCTCAGCATATTCTGGCTGTATCTCTATCATTCCTTCAACATCTTTTCCAGCAGTCGGCTGGTGAGGCGTTCCGTCAATACCTCTGAACGGAGTATGAATGATCCCGATTGGTCTGTATACTATCTCCTTCAGGGCTACCTCACTTTTTTTACTCGCCCTTGTCCTTTTCTTCATTCCAGATCGAACCCCTTGCAAAACCTGCGCGCGATAGATTTCACCTCTTTAGAGTCCTTTTCCCTTAAATCTCTCTTCTTTTTCCTTCCGTTTTTCGTAGTCTCTCCTTTCCTCGCTGATCTTTTTGGAATTGATGGAAAGGGTTCCCTTATGACGACTCTTGGAATATGACAACCACGTCTCTGTTCGTTTGCCATCCCAAAAATAAAACTCCTCCCCATGTCCTATTGCTGAGGGTCCTATCAGTTCCTCCTTCTCCGTCTTCTTCATCAGCTCCCCGGACTCGAGTACCTTTCCAAATCGCTCAAAGAGCTCTTTTTTAAGCGCTTCAAAATTTTCCTCACCTTTAAAGTCCATCCACACGCTTTCGAAGTCTCCCATCCAGAATGAATAGAATATGTTTTCAAGTTTTGCCCTGCCGAATGTTAATGTCTCTCCCTTTCTCGTATACCAGACGATGTCACGATTGGGTGATTTATCCTGTTCAACCTTCTGCATGTCTCCTAACGCGGTTATCTCAGCTCCCCACTTGATGCCCCTGAAACCGTCTAATTCTGAGCGAGGCTTAGAATACTGGGTGGAAGCAAGACAACCCACCAACAAGATGCTGAATATAAATGTTAAGACCTTAATCTTCATCATGGCTCTCATTTTCTGAAAGGACAGTGTTTCTATGGTTTTCATTTTATTTGCCTTTGAAGACTGGAGTTCTCTTCTCCATGAAAGCTCTTACCGCCTCCATCACATCCTCGCTCGGAAGAGCAGCAGCGTTCTTCTGGGCGACATAATGGAGCCCGGCGTAGACCCCGTGATCCCGGCTGTAAAGAATCGCCTCCTTGGCTCCTTGAACCGCAAGAGGTGGGCAGGCCGCTATCCAGGAGGCAATCCCTTTTGCCTGTTCATAGAGTCCTTGTCGATCCTCACATATTCGTGTAACGAACCCCATTTGTAGAGCCTCCTGGGCAGTAAAATCCCTACCCGTTAGAGCCAGTTCCCCGAACCAACCGTGCCCAATGATGCGCGGTAGGCGCTGAAGCGTCCCGAGGTCAGCGATCAGACCCATCCGGGTCTCGCGGATGCTGAAGACCGCATCCTTCGCTGCGATCCGGATATCGCTGGCGCAGAGCAAGTCAACCCCGCCGCCGATGCAATGGCTGTGAACTGCCGCGATGGACGGTTTTCTACATTTTTCTATGGCATTCATACCTTCCTGGCATTTGAGGATCGTTTTTCGCAATTCCTCCCGAACGTCAGCACCGATTCCTCCGCTCAGAAGCGGTCCAAACTCCGTTAGGTCAAGACCCGCCGAGAAACTTTTCCCCTCTGCTTTGATGACCACAACACGGACACTCGGATCTTCGTCAAACCGCTGAAAATGCTTCGTGAGCCCTTCGAAAAAAGCAAGGCCCATGGTATTTCGATGATCCGGCCGATTCAGCGTTAACCAGACGATATGACCATCCTGCTCGACTTTGAAGGGATCCTTTTCGCCCATCCTGCACCTCGCTTCTCTTTTTTCCTACTAATCCAAGTGCAATAATTCATTTCACCCCCCACCTACCCCTCCCCCTCAAGGGGGGAGGGTAACGGTGGGGGTGAACCGTCCGTTCAAAGGCCTTCCTTTTTAAAATCTCTCGACAGGCCCGCGTAAAAATCAGCGGCCGAAACAATTCTTTCTATCTCTTTCTTATTCAGGGCTCTCTTTATTTTGGCCGAAACTCCCACCACTAAAGATCTTGAGGGGACTTTAGAATTATCCTTCACCATTGAATGGGCACCGATGATACAGTAATCGCCAATTTCTGAAAAAAAGCCCAGCGTTGCATGCATTCCAATCAGAACATTATTCCCGATCTTAGCACAATGAACGATGGAACCATGACCCACGGTCACATTGTCCCCGATCACGACATCTGCCATCCCCGCATGGATGACAGAATTATCCTGAATGCTGCAATTGCTTCCAATTTGAATCCGGAAACGATCCGCTCTTAAAACTGCCCCAGGCCAAATACTCGAATTTTTCCCGATCCTTATATCACCGACCAGATAGGCATTCTCGCTGACAAAAGCAGACGGATCTATTTTTGGCTTTTTCTTACCAAAATTTCTGATCATCATTCCCTCCCCGGACGAAAAGCTTATTACCGAGAGCGTAAAATAAGAGTTATAAGTTTACCAGATTGGGATGGGAAATCTCAATAGAATTAAGGAATAAACATCGGATAAGGGAGGCTTTAGCGTTTCCGTAGGGGGCGACTAAAGTCGCCCCTACCCCCGGTGGGCTGATAAATCCTCGCGGATCAGGATAGGAAATTCCAATATAATGGAAAGGTATCTAATTGAAAATACGCATTGCTCAGAAAATAGCCCAAGAAGACATCATCCCCCCTTGCAAGGGAAGATGAAGGTGGGGGGTGACGCATCCTATCCACCCTCACCCACGCCCTCCCCCGTCAAGGGGGAGGGTCATTGTTATTCTCATTGTTCGAGCCTGCCCACTCCTGCCTACCGGCGGGCAGGGGTAGGTGGAGGGCCGCACCTGCGGTCACACCACAAGGTCAGCCTCTACCTCCATATGAATCTGGACATCTTTTCCTACGACCATACCGCCTTCCATTGGTATATTGGATATCATTCCGTGGTCTTCACGACTCACCGTGCCGGTTGCAGAAAAGCCGACGCATGTTATCCCGCTAAAGGGGCTTTTAACCGGGCCGAAAAAGTCAAAGTCCAGAGTGGTTGGTTTTCGAATCCCCCGGAGGGTTAAATCTCCGGTGATTCGACCGCGATTTCCACCGGTAACTTCGACGCCGGTGCTCTTGAATAAAATTTTGGGATATTTTTCAGCATCAAAATAATCCGGGCTCAAGAGGTGTTCGTCTCGTTCTTGGTGACCGGTTGTCAGGCTCCTGACATCTATTTCGGCTTCCACCGACAACCGGGTGAGATCAGGCGGATCAAATTGGATCACACCGGTCATCTTGGTAAAGAGACCCTCTACATTCGCAATCATGAAATGCCGGATTGAAAATCGGGCTACTGCATGATCTGAATCAATCGACCATTTTTTCACTGACAAAACCTCCTTTCCCATTTTCTGAGGTTAAGGTTAAGGTAGGGAACGCCCGCCTGCCGGACGGGCAGGCATATATGCGTTCCCTACTCGCCTCGCTCGGCGTGGCCTCCGAATTTGTACCGCATGGCAGACAGCACCTTCCTGGCGAAGTCGTCCTCGCCCCGTGAACCGAACCGTTGATAAAGCGCGGTGCTCAGAACAGGTGCAGGAGAACCCTCTTCAATAGCAGCCGTGATCGTCCAACGCCCCTCACCAGAGTCCGCTACCCGACCGGTAAAATTCGATAGATTCGGATCCTCGAGAAACGCCATCGCAGTGAGGTCGAGAAGCCAGGAGGCAATCACACTCCCGCGGCGCCAAAGTTCCGCAATATCTCTCAGATTGAGATCATACTGATAGTACTCGGGATGGCGTAGCGGAGTTGTCTCAGCGTCAACAGCGCGGCCCTGCTTTCCCACATCAGCATGATGGAGGATATTGAACCCTTCGGCATATGCTGCCATGATCCCGTATTCGATACCGTTATGGATCATCTTGACAAAATGGCCGGCCCCAGAAGGGCCACAGTGAAGATAACCCTCCTCAGCGGTTCCCTTGATTTTTTCTCTGCCGGGTGTTCTCGAGATGGAACCGCGGCCGGGCGCCAGGGCCTTAAAGATCGGATCAAGTCGCTTGACGGTCTCATCAGGCCCACCGATCATCAAACAGTAGCCACGCTCCAATCCCCAGACGCCCCCACTCGTCCCGCAATCAACATAATGAATGCCTTTGCCTACAAGATCTTTCGCACGCCTTATATCATCGATGTAGTAAGAATTGCCTCCATCGATGATGATATCGCCCTTCTCCATGAAACGGCTGAGATCGGCCAAGGTCTGATCTACTGTGCCGGCAGGAATCATCAGCCAGACGGCGCGCGGCGGAACAAGCCTCGCAACAAAATCCCCAGTTGACGAACCTGCGGTGGCTCCTGTCTCTTTGGCAAATTTTTCTCTCGACTCAGCTCTTGCTGAATACACAACCACTTCATGTCCGCTCTTCATCAAGCGAACCGCCATGTTACCGCCCATTCTTCCGATACCAACCATTCCGAGCTGCATCTCCTCTCCTCCTTTTTAATCGATGAAACTTAAGGTACCACTTTTCAAGAAAAATTTGTTCAGATCATGCCCCCCCTCACCCCCCCTCTCCCCCGTGGGGAGAGGGTAAGCCTGCCTGCCCTGTACCATGTTAGGTTCAGGGCCTGCAGGCGGGCGTTCGTTTTGGGTAGGGAACGCATATATACGTTCCCTACGGGAAACGCTTCAATCGGCCCGCCGCAGCTCTGTCCACAAGCCAGAGCAGCCCTCCGGCCGCTGGCCTTATGATCTGAGCGGGCAGAACCTCCGGCTGAAAAGGGCCCTTCAAGACATCGTGTAGTCGTTCCGCTTTCTCTGCCCCAGAAACAATGAATAAAACATTCTTCGCTGCGTTGACCACCACAGGAGTGAGCGTGATGCGCCACATCGATACAACCTCAACATACTGTGCCATTACCCACCGCTGTTTTTCAGTCACTGCTGCCAGGCCTGGAAAGAGTGAGGCCGTGTGGCCGTCATCTCCCATCCCGAGAAGGATTACATCGAACCCCAGGCGGGGCGACCCGTCTGTCGCATTCACTCCGAAGAAAGTTCGCAATTCCTTCTCATATGCAGCCGCAGCTTTCTCGGGATCTTCCTCACCGTGGATTCGGTGGATGTTGCTCACCGGGATGGGTGCGGCGTCCAACAGCGTTTCGCGTGCCATCTGGTAATTGCTCTCGGGGCTATCGGGAGGAAGGCACCGCTCATCGCCCCAAAAAATGTGAACCCTTGGCCAGTCGATGCGCTGGGAATATCTCTCGCTCGCCAATAAAGCGTAGAGAGGGCGCGGCGTCGATCCGCCTGATAATGCAATGGCAACCCTTCCGTTTTCCGTGATTCCTTGAGAAGTGAGCTGTATAACCTGCTCTGCGGCTGCCTGGATCAGCCTTTCGCGGTCGGGAAAAACCTCAATGGCAGGCATCATCTCATTTTTTTCCAAAACCTACCCTACCTTTGTCGTCACTTTCCTTTTTTCGTTCGGCCCGGCGATCTTTCAATGGCGGACCGCAACTGCCGGAGATTCTCAGCCACCGAAGCCCGGTCATTGAAAATGGCTGACCCGGCAACAAGGACGGTTACGCCTGCTCTGGTCACAGCACCCGCGGTCTGCGCGCCGATGCCGCCGTCCACTGCGATCAGAACCCTGTCGAGGCGGCGCTCCGTAAGCATGCGGCGCAAGCGATCAATCTTATTAAGGCTGGACGGGATAAACTCTTGCCCGCCAAAGCCGGGCTCGACTGTCATCACCAGGACAAAATCCAGCTCCGGGAGGATCTCCTCAAGTGTTGAGAGCGGGGTAGCTGGATTGAGAGCAACGCCGGACCTCGCTCCTAAAACACGAATTTCCTGGAGGGTCCTATGAAGGTGGGGGCAGGTTTCGACGTGAACGCTTACAGAATTTGCTCCGGCTCGCACGAAGTCCGCCAGGTAGCGATCCGGCTCCATAATCATCAGGTGGACATGCAGTCTCGAACCGAACCTATCGGCAACCGAGCGTAACGAACGCACTACCTGCGGACCCATGCTCAGGTTCGGCACAAAGTGTCCGTCCATGACGTCCACATGAATCCACCCGACACCTGCTTCCAGCGCTTCTTTGACCTGTTCGCCAAGACGGCTGAAATCGGCCGAAAGGATTGAAGCGGCAATCTGGATCTTCTCTTCTCTGGACATACTTACTGATTCCCTCATTTCTTGCGGACGAGGTGGCGAACGCTCTCTCTGCCGGCGATGATCACGTCCGTTGCCAAACCAAGAAACAGCCCATGCTCGACGATCCCCGCCCGTGCAGACAGAGTAATAGCCAACTCAGCAGGGCTGGCAATGGGACCGAAGTTACAATCCAGGATCATGTTTCCTGAGTCGGTGACGAACCGTGAGCCGTTTCCGCTCTGCCGGACTGCGACCCGCGCTCCCAACGATTCGAGATAGCGAAGCTGAGAATGCCAGCCAAAAAAGAGGACTTCGACCGGCACGGCATGGTGTGTTCCCAATCTCGGCGAGAGTTTGCTGTCATCGCACACAATAATGACCCTGCGGCTATTTTGAGCCACGATCTTTTCTCGAAGCAACGCACCGCCTCCGCCCTTGATCAGGTTCAGGTCGTGGTCCACTTCGTCCGCACCATCGATCGTCAGGTCAATGGTGCGCTCCATCTCTTCGGCCATCATGGGAATTCCAAGCTGTTGCGCCTCCTTCCATACAGCCTTTGAGGTCGCAAACCCGAGGAGATTGTCGAGCCTCCCGTCCTGATGCAACTTTGCAATGCGACGCATCGCAAAGACCGCCGTCGAACCGCTCCCGAGTCCCACCATCATGCCCGGCTGAACGAACTCAACGGCACGCTCCGAAGCCTGTTGCTTGTATTGCGTGAGAAGCTCGGCATCGTTTAGAGTGCGTTGTGTGGCCATGGTCTTCGGGTTCCTTAACACATCCGCAACCCATCCCCCTCCTTACCTCCCCCTTGAAGGGGGAAGAAGAATTTTTACCCTCCCCTTCAAGGGGAGGGCGAGGGTGCCTGCCGGTAGGCAGGGGTGGGGATGGGTAGACTGAGGCCCCCCGGCAAGGCCGGGGGCTTTACCACTGCCATTGGATGATCGCGGGCGACTGAAGTCGCCCCTACCCGGTTGAGCGGCATGTTACCTTTCAATCACGTCACCGCTGCCACAGGATGAGAGGAGTTTCGAGGGGTACTGCAACGCCTGGAAGAACGGGTATCACCCTTGAGGTGTAGTCCGTCACCGGGCGCGTCGAATCCACCTCTGCACGAAAGATGTAACCGTTTGCCCCGATGAGTTGCTGACCCCTCGTCGCTTCTTGGCGAAACGGCATACCACCGTCCAATCCTTCAGCGTAAATTTCCACAAGCACTGCGTTGGGGTCGAGGCCACCGAGATAAACCTGAACCTCGAAAACGTGCTTCCCTCCGTCACTGACCACATTCACTTCGCCGAATCTGATATTCGACCAGTTGCGTTCCAGTGTACGCTGCCAATTCGCCATGAGTGCGCCCATTTCTCCCTTATGGACAGCGCGATTGCGGTAAGCGATTGCAGCAGGGAGATAATATTTTTCGGTGTACTCACGCACGGCCCGGTTGGCCGAAAAACGCGGCGTCAGCCGGCCCATGCTCTCGCGAATGCGTGCGACCCATCTGGTTGGGATGCCGCTTGGATCCCGTGTATAAAAATCGGGAACCACCTCTTGCTCAAGCAGAGAATAGAGTGCCCAAGCTTCAGCAGCATCCCAGGCCGGGTCATCGCCATGTTCCTTCCCATCGCCCAACGCCCACCCCACCTCAGGTGTGTAGGCTTCCGCCCACCAACCATCGAGTTCCGAAAGGTTGATCCCGCCGTTGACAAGCACCTTCATACCGCTTGTGCCACAGGCTTCCCAGGGTCGCCGCGGCGTGTTGATCCAGACATCCACTCCCTGCACCAGTTGGCCGGTCAAAAGCATGTCGTAGTCGCTCAAGAAGATCACATGGCCGCGTGCTTCCGGCCGCCGGACGAACTGGGTCCACTCTCGAATCATACCCCGGCCTGAATCATCCGCAGGGTGGGCTTTGCCGGCAATGATGAGTTGAACAGGGCGCTGAGGATCAGTGAGGATTCGAAGGAACCTCTCAGGATCGTGCAGGAGCAGGGTCGGCCTTTTATAGGTGGCAAACCGGCGCGCAAAACCCATCGTCAATACGTTCACATCAAAAATATGTCCTGCATCCTCACACTCCTCGGGTGATGCACCCGAAGCCTCCAATTGTCTGGAAAGACGTTCTCGGACAAATTCAATGAGCGACTCGCGAGCGGAAGCACGGCACTCCCAGAGTCGAGAGTCGGAAACGTTGCGCATCTCCTCTTCAAGAGTCTCCAGCGTCCCCAGCCAGCGATCCTTTCCGCATGATCCTGTCCAGAGAGCGTCAGCCTCCTCTGAATCCCAGCTTGCCATGTGGACCCCGTTCGTAACGTGTCCGACCGGCACTTCGTTCTCGGGCCAGCGTGGGAAGAGAGGCATGAAGATGCGGCGGCTCACCTGACCGTGTAGACGACTCACCCCGTTAACCGCCCCGCTCCCTCGTATAGCCAGATAAGCCATATTGAAGGGCTCGGAAGAGTCATTCGGGTTTTGGCGGCCAAGGCCGAGCAAATCCTCAAGTGAGATATTCAGCTTGTTCTGCGCATACCAACTGAGATATTGCTCGACCATGCCGGGAGCGAAACGGTCAAAGCCGGCATCGACCGGCGTGTGTGTGGTAAAAAGGTTGCCCGCTCGCGTGACGGCAAGCGCAACGTCGAAGGGCTGCCCTGTCTCTTCCATGAAACTTCGAGCCCGTTCCAACACGGCGAAGGCGGCATGACCTTCATTCAGATGGCAGACTTCGGGCTTAATGCCCAGGGCCTTGAGCAGTCGCCATCCGCCGATCCCAAGAGCCAGCTCTTGATTGAGACGCAACTCCGCCCCGGCCCCATACAACTCGCTTGTAATCCCTCGACGTGCCGGGAAGTTAGCCGGATCATTGCTGTCGAGCAAGTACAGCTTCACCCGACCAATCTGTACCTGCCAGGCCCTCAGCCAGACCGAGTAACCGGGCAGCTTAAGCTCCAGCCGCAGCCACTCCCCGTTGGGTTCGCGCAAAGGCGTGATCGGTAACTGCCCCGGGTCATTGTACGGGAAAAGGGCCTGCTGTGCCCCTTCCTTGTCGATCACCTGGCGAAAATATCCCTGCTGATAGAGGAGCCCCACACCCACAATCGGAACGCCGAGATCGTCTGCGGTTTTGAGGTGATCACCGGCCACATTGCCAAGTCCGCCCGAATAGATTGGGAGCGCTTCACTCAACATGAATTCCATACTGAAATAAGCGACAGAGGTCAGGGGCGCCTTCGGATGATTTTGCTGAAACCAGGCGGGTGAATCTGCCTCGCGACGTTTGGCTCGCAAGAGTTCATCAACCTTGTTGCGGAACGCAGGATTTTCTAACGCCCGCTGGAGGCGATCCCGCGAGACCGTCTGCAAAACAACCCAGGGGTTATAGGTAAGCTCCCACAGCGCAGGGTCGAGCTGCTTCCACACCTCGTCGGCAGAATGATTCCAATACCAGTGCATATCCAACGCCAGCTCGGCAAGGGAATCGAATCCGTCAACCTCGGTCGGGAAAAAAGTGTATACCGGACTGCTGACTCTTGTTGGTTTTCTCATGGTCCTCCCCTCAGCTTAGCCTAAAAAACTAAAAGCTCACCCCTTGAACCGTTATCCCAACCAGCCTGCTCTTTATCGCCAATAAAGATTTGAGCCACCTCGTAAGCCTAAAATTCTGCTAACTGCGAGCGATCATCTTGCCCTTGATGCGCTTGAGGCGGAAGATGTCCTCCTGTTCCTGTTGATCGAGGACTTGCTGGATGTAATGGATCTGGGATTGAATGCCGGGGATCACCGCCTGCTCGAGGGCGTTTACCCGACGGGCAGTCTTCTTGATCTCCTCGCCAATGCGGCGCAGCCGCGACTCGCTGTTTGCCACCCGGATCAGCGCCCGGGACAATTCTCGGAACGCAGCTTGTGCGGCCAGGGTCCGTCCTCCGGTACTCAGGGGACTGGTGGCGATTCCCCGAGGCCACTCCGCCGCGAGACGCGGCACCCGGGTGCCCCAGACGTTTTCCAGCTCGGCCCGAGCTTCCGAGATGGTCGGTACGTTGAGAGAAAAGACCTCCACCTCCTGCGGACCGTCGAAGGCTTTCGCCAGGAACAAGGCCATGTGCGCCTCCCGACCCGCCGTATTCAACTGCCTGCGGGCCTCGAGGGTCTCGTGAATCAGGCCGAAGAACTCCCTCACCAGCGCGTCCCGCTTCTTCTGCAAGAGGTCAACGCCCCTGAGCGCCAGCCCGAGTTGGCTGCGCCGGGTAAGCAGGTTCATCCGGGTGGGGCTCGTTCCGTTCATCATCCTCCTCAGGCCTGCTGGCGAGTATCCCAGAACTCCCTGAGTTTTGCGCCGTAGTACTTACCGATATGGTCAGCGGAAATCCGCTTCAACTCGGACTCAGGAAGCCTGGAAAGCAATGCCCAGGCGATGTTCAACGATTCTTCCAAGTCGCGGTTCTGCTCGCCTTGATGAATGAAGTTCTTCTCAAAAGCATTCGCGAACTCCAGATAGCGACGGTCGTTTTCGGTCAGAGCCTCCTCACCGATGATCGCCACCAGCTTGCGGATGTCCACGCCGTTGGCGTAAGCAGCAAAGAGCTGGTCGGAGACTTGCTTGTGATCCTCGCGGGTCTTTCTTTTACCGATCCCGCTGTTCGCCAGCCGTGACAGAGACGGCAGCGGATCGATCGGCGGAAAACAGCCTTTTCGAAACAGTTCGCTCGAGAGCTGGAGCTGACCCTCGGTAATGTATCCCGTGAGGTCGGGGATGGGATGGGTCCGGTCACCCCCCGGCATCGAGAGGATCGGGATCTGCGTCACGGATCCCGGGCTGCCCGAGATTACGCCTGCCCGCTCATAGATCGTGGAAAGGTCAGTGTACATGTAGCCCGGATAGCCGCGCCGGCCTGGAATCTCGCCTCGTGAGGCCCCCACTTCCCGCAGCGCCTCGCAGTAATTGGTCATGTCCGTGAGGATGACCAGTATGTGGTAGCCGTGGCTGTAGGCAAGGTGCTCCGCCACGGTCAGCGCCATGCGGGGTGTCAGGATGCGCGCAATCGTGGGATCGTCCGCTTTATTGAGAAAAAGGACCGAGCGCGAGAGGGCGCCGGTCTTCTCAAATTCCCCGGTGAAATAGCTCACCTCTCGCTGCGTCACGCCCATGGCGGCAAAGACCACGGCGAATTGTACGTCCTCACCGGGCACGGTGGCTTGGCGCGCGATCTGCGCCGCCAGCTCGTTGGCAGGAAGGCCAGGGGCCGAAAAGATGGGAAGTTTCTGCCCTCGCACCAGAGTGTTCATGATATCGATGGTGGAAACGCCGGTCTGGATAAACGCCTCGGGCTTGAGCCGCGCGACCGGGTTGATCGGCATTCCGGCGATGGACAGGCGTTTCTCCGGAGTCACTGCCGGCAACCCATCGATCGGCTTCCCAACGCCATTGAAGCGGCGGCCCAGCATCTCTTTCGATACGCCCAGGCGTGCCACATTTTCTACCAGGCTCACCGACGTCCGTGCTAAGTCCAGCCCTGCTGTCTCCTCGAACACCTGGATCACAGCGTATTCTTCCGAAACCTCAATGACCTGACCACCGCGCACTCTGCCCATCCCATCCTTGATGTCAACGATTGCGTGATATGCCAGATCCCCGGCATTCTTCAGGAAAAGCAGCGGACCGGAAATGTAGGTCGGCGAGTGATACTCTTTTTTTAAAAGATCCATGAAATGGGAACTCCTTAGCCCGCCTTCTTGAAGGCTCCGTCGATCTCCTTCAGCACGCCTTCCAGGTAGGTCTGAAAATCCTTCTCCGGTGTGTAGCGGGCACGGGCGATCTTCTGCAATACGGGATTCTGGATGATCTCGTCGATGGGAACCCCTTCTTCCAGCGCTGTTTCGGCCGCCTGGTGGAGGGCCGTCACCATCCGCATCATGCCGTAGGCCTTTTTCATCGAGCAGTAGGCGTCGATTTCGTGAAAACCGTTCTGCTGAAGGAAGTCCTCCCGTAAGATCCGGCCGACTTCGATGATAAGGCGCTCGTGGTCCTGCAGGGCGTCAGGACCTACCAGTTGAACCATTTCCTGAAGAGAGGCCTCCCGCTGAAGCAGCTCCCGGATGGAATCGCGCATCCGGGGGTAGTCGGCGTCTACGTTTTCGCGATACCAACGATCCAGAAGTTGGATATACAGCGAGTACGAACCGTTCCAGTTGATTGCCGGGAAGTGGCGACGGTAGGCCAGTGAGGCATCCAGTTGCCAGAAGGCGCCGGCGATTCGGAGGGTCGATTGGGTGACGGGTTCGGACATGTCGCCGCCGGCGGGCGAAACAGCTCCCACCACGGTGACCGCGCCGCGCTCTCCTGCCGAAGTGGTGACCAGGCCGGAACGCTCGTAGAACGCGGCGAGACGAGCAGATAGGTAGGGCGGATAGCCTTCTTCGGCCGGCATCTCTTCGAGCCGTGAGGAGATTTCACGCAGCGCCTCAGCCCAGCGGCTGGTGGAGTCAGCCATCAGCGCCACAGCGCAACCCTGATCCCTGAAATACTCGGCGAGGGTAACGCCCACATAGATACTTGCTTCCCGGGCTGCCACCGGCATGTTGGAGGTGTTGGCAATGAGAATGGTGCGCTGCATCAGCGGCTGACCAGTCCTCGGGTCCTGGAGCTGAGGAAACTCCGTGAGAACGTCCGTCATCTCGTTGCCTCGTTCGCCACAACCCACGTAGACCACGATATCGGCATTGGACCATTTTGCCAGTGATTGCTGAGCCACGGTCTTGCCCGAGCCGAATGGCCCGGGGATCGCAGCGGTCCCGCCCATGGCGATGGGAAAGAGTACGTCCAGAACCCGCATCCCGGTGAGGAAGGGTTCCTTCGGGTCAAGCTTCTCCTGAATAGGACGGGGCCGCCGCACCGGCCAGAGGTGGAACATTTTGAGCTCCTGGCCATCTTCAAGAACCACCAATGGCTCCTCGACGGTGTAAGCCCCAGGTTCTTTTACGCTCCTGACCGTGCCGATCACCTCCGGAGGCACCAGAATCTTGTGAAGGAACCTGAACTCTTGAACAGTACCCAGAGTCGTGCCGCCCGAGACCGAGTCTCCGGCCTTCGCTACCGGCGTCCAGTCCCACTTCTTTTGACGGTCCAGCGCCTCTGCCTCCACGCCGCGGGTGATAAAGCTCCCGGTTTTCTCCCGGATCTTTTCGAGCGGCCGCTGGATACCGTCGTAAACGGAGTTTAGAAGCCCCGGCCCCAGCTCAACCACAAGTGGCATGCCCGTCGAGACCACGGGCTGACCAACCACCAGGCCGGAAGTATCCTCATAGACTTGAACGAATGCCGTGTCGCCGTCCAGCCGGATGATTTCACCAGCGAGCCCCTCGTCGCCCACCTTGACAATGTCGTACATGCGGGCACCGAGCATCCCCTTGGCGATTACCGCTGGACCCGTGATCTTCCGGATGCTTCCTTGTATCATTCCTTGCACTTCACCCTATGTCACACGAAAATGATTACCAATTTCACGAATAGAAAAGCACGCGTATCGGAATACCAGTGTATCAGTTGGGAGATTATCCGGTGATCAGAATATCAGGTTTAATCTAATATACTGGGAGCTGATGTCCTCCCTACTAATCCTCTGATACGCTGATGCGCTTCTTTTTCGATCTATTCGTGTCATTCGCTGTGTCGGTACGACAGTCGTTCCGACTCATTCGTGCTATTCGTTTTTATTCTTACAGTTTGATCTCATGCCCCATCGTCGATAGGATCAGCCGTCGCATAAACGCCTCAGCATCTTCCGCTCTCCCTGTGACTGCGGAAAGGGGTGACGCGATCGCAAGGAGAACCGGGAGGTCGCGGCCACGCATCTCCCGCTTGACCACCTGGTAAGGGTCAGGCAGGAGTGTCTCGCTCACTCCAATCAGGATATAATCATCCTCTTGAATCATGCGAGCCAGCACCTTCCGGGCCTCTGCCGCGTCAGCGGCAACGGTCGCGTGCAAACCGGCAAGGCGGTATCCTGCGGCAGATTCGGCATCGGTCAGGACAGCGATCTTCATTCGCAGAAAAGGTCCTGTTCTATTGAAGCAGGCGGCAGGTCATAATAGGCCCGCCGCGCCAGAAGCCTAAGCCGGCCAGCTTCCCACTCCTTATGCTTGATGTAGTCGATGGCAAGACCCGCTCCCAACACATCCTTGGCTCCCTCTCTGGCCTTGTCCAGCAGGATGCACCGCAGGCCCCGCTCCAGTGCCGTCAGATCTCTCGCCTCGGCCACCGCTCCAAAGTCTGTATCGCTCAATTCTCGCAAAGCGGCCAACTCACCATTTGCCAGCCACCGGAACAAGGAGAGTTTTACATATCTTCCTCCCTGCAAGAAGAAACGGTCTGACTCTCCCTCGAACCCAATGGTGAATAGTTTCACTCCGGTTGCGAGGTTTAACGCATCGATCTCGCAACGGATAAAGGCAACAAGGAATGGTTGGTCGAGTTCCCGGGCTATACGTAATGCTGACGTATAGAAGGAGCGGTCAACTGACAGCTCCACCTCCACAAGTTCCTTGCCTGCCCTGGACGCCTCACGCAGTGCTGTGGCAAGCAGATGGTTGGGCAAAGAGATCACCTGTGCAAGGGATGCGGCGTCAGGGGCCTCCACCATGACGCTGTACAGGCCTCGAGGAAGCGTACCGCCGACCAGATGCCTCAGGATTTCATCGGCTGTCCACCCTGCGGACTTCCCCCTAAGAATCGTTTTCACGTTGGCAAGGTCGGCCCGCATGAGCAGCAGGGTCACGGCCTCCCGCGTTTTACCGGAGACCAACCGGGGCAGGTCGGCTACGATCCGATTCAAGTGAACCGCTACAGCACGGTCGATGTCGGCGAGCGAATCTCCGGTGAGGTCAGGGCCATAAATGCTTTCCCCAAGCACCTTAACCAGCTCAGGGAAATTCAGGTTCAATGCCTCCCGAAAGAAACCCTCGGGAATCAACCCACTGCGCCTGACCCGGATGCGTGCGTTCAAGTACCCGAAGTCATCAACCAAACCTATTTCTCCGATATCGAAAGTGATTGTGGCTCACCCCAGAGCCGTTGCACCACACCAGAGAGCAGCGTCTCCCATCCGCGCTGAAGCCGTTCCGGGAGGCTGTTCTCCACGGTGCGTTGGCCCCCGGGGGCCGTGATTCGCACGCCGAGGTGAAGCCCGGGATCGGTCCGTAGTTCGAGCCCCTTCCGCTTGGCCCAGGCGCTGAGTTTGCCCTTGTCATCCGGATGTACAACCGCTGCCTCCGCCGCTTCAACTGCTCTGAAGGCCTCTTCGGCGAGGGCTTCCAGGATTTCTCCATAGTTTTGCTTAGTGGGAATTCCCTCGAGGGCAGCCAAAACCCTTTCTCTCACGAGAGTGATCCCATGCTCCCGCGCCCGAATGCGGGCAATGGAGAGGGTAAGTTCGCGGGCGCTTTTCATCCCGCGTCTAGCAGCCTGAAGTTCGGCTTCAACTTTTTTCCGGTAGGCCCCGACTCGTTCAGAGGCCTTGCTCTTCGCCTCAGCGATGAGCTTCTCAGCTCTGGAATCCGCTTCGGCCAGAATCTGGTTGACCTCCGATAAAACCTCTTCTTGTAGGATGTCGTTAAGTTTAGACATCACAGCTTTCCGAAAAGGAGGAACGCCACCACCATACCGAAAATCACCAGGGTCTCTGGAAGCAGAAAGAAGATGAGCGCCATCCCAAACGACTCAGGTTTCTCTGCCACACTGCCGACACCCGCTGGACCAATACGGGCCTGCGCGATGGCTGTACCCAGCGCACCCAGTCCCACGGCCAAACCCATGGCGATGGCAATCAGGCCTTTGCTTGAATTGGCGGCCGCCTGGTGTCCTTGACCGACCTCCTGGGCGAATGCCGGAGCACATAGAAACAGGAACCAAAGAATAAAAAGAACCTTCAATTTCATCGTCTCTCCTCCTTAAAGTGAATGCGTAAGCTGTCCAGCAACCTTATCTCATGACTGGCCAATCGATCTAAAAGGACGGTAAGGTCTGCCCCTGGCCATGTAAAAATCAAACTTGCTGAAAAATTCGACCCAGATGAGACGGATGGGCTGGAGGACATGGCTCATTGTGAGAAGAACGGTAAGCACCAAGTGGATCAGAAGAGCCGTTAATAGCCCCGCAAGCACTCCGATCACAGCGCCCGCGACCCCTAACACATGGTAAAGAGAGAAACCTATATCCGTAGCCAAGCTGGCGAGAATAGCCGAGGCCAGTCCGACGGCGTAAAGACGGATGTAACTCAAGATGTGACCGGCCTGCGTCGGTAACTCAGCGACCATCAGGGGCATCCTTGCCCGTATCATCCCTACAAAAAAAAGAACTCCGCCCACGACTGTCGGAATAACGATCCAGAGTCGAAAATTACCGGTCATGAAGGCGAAGGCGAACAGAACCAGGGCCACGACGCCGCAGAAATAGCCGATCGCTTCCCAGAAGTGTTTCTTTTCACCTTGTCGGCGCGACAGGAGAGCCTTGAGATAAAGTCCGTAAAGCACCTGGCAAGTACCGAAGCAGATCGAAACGAGAATTAACACGCTGGCCGTAGCGACCGTGTCAGTACGCGGGATCAGAACCGGGATGATTCCGGCATGTTGCCTGGTTCCAAAGATGCCGAGCCGCTGGAACAAGTTGCCGAAAAATTCCCCGTACAGGAAGCCCCAGATCACCGTCCATCCGATCATTGGTCTCAGAACAGCCACCACCTGTTTCAGGGCCCCGGGTGAAAGTCGCATCTTGAAGAAGTCCACCTTCAACGTTTGATCGCGTCGGATATAGCCCGACAGATACCAGGACAGTGCAACGAATAGGATGGCATAGCCGATGTCACCAACAACCATCCCGACCCATAATGGAAGAAATAAGGCAACTACCCACGTAGGATCCCAGCCGTCATAGCGTGGCGTGTTCAAAAAGGTGACCAAGGACTCGAACGGTTTGACCCAGCCGGGGTTTTCAAGCTTGACCGGAACCCGTTCTGCTTCATGGTGCTCGTCTACCGGCTCGAAAATGTGGACCGTCTGGTTGTCGAATTTCTCCACCACCTCCTCGGCTCTGCTCTTTAGACTAACCGGTGCCCAACCGAATAGAGCAAAACCGTACCGGCCCGAAGCCATTTCTTGAAGGGCATGAAGCCGCATCGATTCATCCTTTGCTCGGTTCCACACTCCTCGTAGCTCCGTAGCTGCCTCCTTCGTCAGTCGGCTCAACTCTTCCTCCGAAGCAGCGAACTCTCCCGGGGCAAACCGGGAACGTTCCGAAAGCCGAGAGGCCATCGTTTTCAGGTTCATCCGGGCATATTCCCCAGGGCGTGGGAGTTCGGCCAAGCCGTGGTGACTCAGGACCCCTCGGGCTGTCACCACGTCCTTCCTGAGGACGACCAATATCGCGGCTACCTTGCTCCCAACCGGTTTTCCCGCAAGCAGAAAACGGTCGCCAAGTGTTGATGCCAGTTCCTGTTCAAGCGGTGCAGGATCTGTGCGTCTCTCAATTAAGAAAGGGAGAACTGCGAGCCTTCGGCTCTCATCCAGGCCTTGACCAGCTTCCGCCAGCACCCCTATAATCTCGTGGTACTGGTTAATCAGCTCAATTTCGTCGCGGAGCCGCTGCCGCTTTTCCACTAAAGCGGCCGACTGTCGTTCACGGGCGGAAGCGGCGGCTTCGGCTTCCTTCAGGTCCTCCGAATAAGGTTTTGCGGAATGATCCGGCTCTAGCCCGAGCAACTTGAGGGCATGGTCCGCAGAGGCTGCGACTCCATCCCATCGCCTGACCAAAATCTCCTCATCATGAGTTAGCCGGTATTCCTTGATCTCTTCGGTACGCAACGGATCGATTTGGACGACTCCGGCACGTTGCAAGTCAAGCAGGATCGTTGGAGCGAGTTTCTTGGAACCTACGATGAACAGTTTTTCCATCCGTCCAATCACGGCAACACCTCTGAGAGAACATACTTCACGGCCCGCTCGATGCTCGAATCGGCCTGCTGCCGAATGCGCTGTCCTTCTTCTTCCCCGTGAGCACGCGCCTCCTCAGCATACCTCTTGCTCTCTTTAGCTATCTGGGCTTTTAACGCATCTGCCATTTGACGGATTTCAGCATCCGCCGAAGCCAAGATGCGTTGGGCCTCCTCTTCGGCGCCGGCGATCCTCTGCTCGGCAGACCGGCGGGCCTCGTCAAGCTTCTTTGCAAGCTCGCGCTCAAGCTCTGCCAAATCCGTCACCAACTCAAGTCCCTGCACGGCTCCTCCACGAAGACAGGTTTTACTGCGTTTTGGTAGCCTTCCTTCAGAGTTCTGTCCCGGAAGGGATAACGGTTCCTTTGGGGATGACGGTAATCCCATCCCGGATCCAATGATTTTTCCCTTGAAAATCTTTCATATCAGACTTTGAACGGATAACCACCCCGTCACCGATCCGCACATTCTTGTCGATGATCGCCCTTTCGATGAAGCAATTTTTACCGATGCCGAGGGGAGGCATTTCTTTGTTCGAAGGCTCCCGTCCGGTCAACAGCTCTTCTCCTTCGTAGAAGTCTGAACCCAGCATGACCACTTCTTTGAGACACGTGTCTTGAGAAATGATGCTGCGCGTCCCCACCACCGAGTCCGAGATGCTGGCGCCCACGATATCAGAGCCTTCGGCAAGCAGGGTGTCGCGTATCTCGGACTCGATGACGCGTGCAGGGGGTAAGGGGCGGGCTCGAGTATAAATAGGCCATCTCGGCAAGTACAACTGAAAGGGCGCTTCCTTATGGGCCAGGGCAATATTCTCCTCAAAGAAGGTACGGATTGTACCGATATCCTTCCAGTAGCCTGCAAAAGGATAGGCCAGAACACGAAACCGACCGAGAGCCCGGGGGATGATCTCCTTGCCGAAATCGGCATGCGCTGAATCGGTCAGCGACTGGACAAGGACATCGGAGTGAAAGACATAGATCCCCATCGATGCCAAGAACTGGTCTGAATCAAAAGCCGGGATCTTCGATTCAAAGAGCTCGACCGGCGCACGGAAGCGATCGATGACCTCAGGATCTTGGGGCTTCTCCACAAATTCTTTCACAGCACCAGAGGCATCGACTCTGATCAGTCCCATCCGAGGGGCTTCCTCACGAGTCACGGGATAGGCGCAGAGGGTGATGTCGGCCTGGTTCTCCCGATGGAAATTGATCAGATCAGCATAGTTCATCCGGTAGAGCTGGTCCCCGGCGAGGATCAACATCTGGTCTGACTTATAGTAGGTTGTGTGTTTGAGAGTTGCCCGGACGGCATCCGCTGTACCTTGGAACCAATCCGAGCCCTGGGGGGTCTGCTCCGCAGCGAGGATGTCAATAAATCCTTCTGTGAACCAGCCAAACTGGTAGGTTTGCATGATATGCCGATGAAGACTGGTGGAAAGGAACTGGGTGAGGATGAACACACGCCTGATGTCGGAGTTGATACAGTTGGAGATCGGAATGTCAATCAGCCGGTACTTGCCGGCAAACCCGACGGCAGGCTTAGCCCGTTCCAGCGTGAGCGGAAACAGTCTGGTCCCTCGCCCGCCCCCGAGGATGATGGCTACGACATCTCTCATGATCCCCTCTCGTCTTAAAGAATCGTGGCAAGTCTCCGTTATCGTTCTGTGACGACCTCCAAACTGCCCAGTCGCCGTTCTCTGACTATGGTTTCTCATTCTTGTAGAGAATTGAATCAGGTAAAGACCCCATTTTTACAGCGGAAATCCTGTATATTGAGGCAATAGTCCCTTATGAATAAAGTTGTGGGCAAAATGGCAACAAGTTATTCACCGTCAAGCGCGTCTAAATCCAAAGCACAAAATCAAACTCAAAACCCTAAACACTAAATCCTAAATAAACACAAAACTCAAACTCCAAATGTTCAAAAAGACTTATCTGGACTTTTCTTGTTTTTAATTCATACCGTTTTGAGTTTTGTATTTTGGTCATTTGAGTTTACTCGCCCTGCTAAGTACGGGACCATTTATCTCTGGTTTGATTTTCGTTACTGATGCAAAAAAGGGAGATCATCATTTCATGTAGAATTACTTAACAGGGTAAAAGCTTAGGATTTTGAGTTTAGAGTTTAGTCAAGCGAGATCAAAGATAAAACCATTCAGGGGATGACTGCCCCGCCGTACAACGAGTGTTGGAAGGTTCCAAGTTATGATCATCCTCCCGGGCGGTCTTCGTTTTTGAATGTCTGTAATGCGAGTGTGGCAGCTCCCACTACGCCTGCGTCGTTTCCAAGCTTGGCTCGGAGCACTTGCAGGGATTTTGTAGCCGCTGGTAGGGCTCTTCCGTGCACTCCCCGGTCGATCTGGTCAATGAGTTGCGGGAGGCCGTCTATTAGACCTCCCCCCGGTTAGGGGCGAAGACCACGACGCCCTCGTGCAGATCGATCTGTCCGGCGAGCCCTATACCAACCCCAATCGGAGGAAATCCTGCGAGTTTCTGTAATTCACGGACCAGGTCAACGATCTCCTTTTTTACGGCCTCCGGTCCATCCTTTACATTGGTGGGACGTCTGAGCCGTTGATGCACCCGGCCTGCTGAATCGACACGGGCAACCTCGACCTTCGTACCTCCCAGATCAACCCCGATGGCCCACGTATCACTCGGCTCCATCCCCGATCTCCTTCAAGCCTTAAGCCCTGAGCTTGCTGCCTCCAGGGCATTAGCCACGATCGCCTGTGCCTCCTCCAAGATGAGATGCAGGTGATCCTCTCCGCGAAAGCTCTCGGCGTAGATCTTGTAAATCTCCTCTGTCCCGGAGGGGCGCGCCGCAAACCAGCCATTCTCTGCAATGACCTTTATACCGCCTAAAGGAGCACCATTGCCCGGCGCATGAGTAAGTAGTATCGTGATTTTTTCGCCCGCCAATTCTGTGGAACGGATGTGTTCAGGAGACAGTCTTTCGAGCACCTTCTTTTGTTCCGGGGTGGCGGCCGCCTCGACCCGGTCGTAAACAGGCTCACCGAATTCAGCGGTGAGTTCTCGGTAAATTTCACCGGGGTCTCGACCCGTCTTAGCGGTGATCTCCGCCGAGAGCAGAGCCGGGACAATTCCGTCTTTGTCCGTTGTCCACACGGAGCCGTCACGCCGTAGAAAAGAGGCGCCTGCGCTCTCTTCCCCTGCGAAGCCAAGAGAACCGTCCAGGAGGCCTTCCACAAACCACTTGAAGCCGACGGGCACTTCGTAAAGCTTCCTGCCAAGCTTCGCTGTGATGCGGTCGATCATCTGGCTGCTCACCATCGTCTTTCCAACGGCCGCCTCCGAACGCCACTCCGGCCGGTGTCGAAAGAGGTAGTGGATCGCCACTGAAAGATAGTGATTGGGTTGAAGCAACCCCGCGCTTCTGGTAACGATCCCGTGCCGGTCATGGTCCGTGTCGCATGCAAAAGCAATCTCGAACCGGTCCTTCAAGCCGATCAACCTCTGCATCGCATAGGGCGACGACGGGTCCATGCGAATGCGTCCGTCCCAATCCACCGTCATAAAACGGAAGGTCGGATCGATGGCGTCGTTGACCACGGAGAGATTCAGGTGATAGCGCTCGGCAATGGGTCCCCAGTAGTGAACGCCGGCGCCCCCGAGGGGATCTACTCCAAGACTGATCTCCGCCCTTTGAATGGTGTCCATGTCGATCACGTTCTGGAGGTCGTTCACGTAGGCATCGAGGTAATTGTGTCGATGCGTGCTGGAAGCTCGGAGGGCCTTCTCGAAAATCATCCTTTTGACACCCCGAAGCTTATTTTTGAGAAACTGATTCGCCCTCTCCTCGATCCAACCGGTGACGGCAAGTTCTGCAGGCCCGCCCTCCGGAGGATTGTATTTGAAACCGCCGTCCTCGGGCGGATTATGAGAGGGCGTGATCACGATGCCGTCGGCGAGTCCGGTCTTGCGGCTGCGGTTGTATGTAAGAATCGCATGAGAGATGACAGGGGTCGGGGTGTATTCGTCCCTTTCCGCGATCATGACTTCCACGCCATTTGCTGCGAGAACCTCAAGAGCACTCCGAAAAGCCGGCACAGAGACTGCGTGGGTGTCCATGCCAATGAACAGGGGACCGTCAATCCTCCGTCGCTTACGGTAGAGGCAGATGGCCTGAGTGATGGCGAGGATGTGCCATTCATTGAAAGACTTCACGAGAGCCGAACCGCGATGTCCCGAGGTACCGAACACCACCCTTTGCTCAGGCAAGGAAGGATCGGGAATCTCGGTGTAGTAGGCTGCAACGAGCTCGGGCACGCTGACTAACATGGATGGTTCAGCAGGTTTTCCAGCAAGAGGACTCACCTTCATCGCCATGTCTTCCCTCTCATCTTTCATTCCCGGATTTTGAGCCTGCGATAGCGCCGGATCAGGGCGTTGGTTGAGCTGTCATGACGGAGCGGCCGCTCCTCAACGCTTTCCAGTTCTGGAATGATGCGCTTGGCCAGGACCTTTCCCAATTCCACACCCCACTGGTCGAAGGAATCAACGTTCCATACCACGCCCTGCGTGAAGACGCTGTGCTCGTAAAGGGCAACCAGTTTGCCGAGGGTCTCCGGCGTCAGACGCTCTGCGAGGATGGTATTCGTCGGTCGATTTCCTTTGCAGGTGCGATGCGACACCAGCCAGTCCGGCGTTCCCTCAGCTCGGACCTCGTCTTCGGTTTTACCGAAAGCCAGCGCCTCGGTCTGGGCGAACAGGTTCGCCATAAGCAGGTCATGATGCTGACCGAGTGGGTTTAACGCCTGGCAGAAGCCGATGAAGTCACATGGAATCAATTTGGTTCCCTGATGGATAAGCTGATAGAAGGAATGCTGACCATTCGTACCCGGCTCGCCCCAGTAGATGGGGCCCGTCTGGTAGTCGACGAACGTTCCGTCAAGTGTGACGTGTTTCCCATTGCTTTCCATCGTCAGCTGCTGCAGATAAGCAGGGAAGCGTTTGAGGTACTGGGCGTAAGGCAGGACCGCAACGGTCTGCGCGCCGAAGAAGTTGTTGTACCATACCGAGAGCAGCCCCATGATGACGGGCAGATTCTTGTCAAATGGAGCGCTACAAAAGTGATCGTCCATCGAGCGAAAGCCGGCAAGCATCGCAAGAAAGCTTTCAGGGCCGACCGCGATCATCGTGGAAAGACCGATCGCAGAGTCCATCGCATACCGGCCGCCCACCCAGTCCCAGAACCCGAACATGTTTTGGGTGTCGATACCGAACTTTGCCACCCCTTCGGTATTGGTCGAGACCGCAACAAAGTGCTTGCCCACCGCTTCCGGATGCTGTAACCCTTTCAGCAGCCAGGCCCGTGCCGTGCGGGCATTGGTCATCGTCTCAAGCGTCGTGAAGGTCTTCGAAGAGACGATGAAAAGCGTTTCTTCCGGGTCGAGATCTCGGGTGGCCTCTTCGAGGTCCGTACCGTCCACGTTTGAGACGAAACGGAAGGTCATGCCCCGCTGGCTATAGTGCTTCAGTGCCTCGTAAGCCATCACGGGGCCAAGATCGGAGCCACCAATGCCAATGTTAATGATGTTCCGGATGGGCTTCCCGCTGTATCCCAGCCACCGGCCTTTTCGAACCTGGTCCGCGAATGAAGCCATTTTTTCGAGGACCTTATGCACCTCTGGTACGACATCGACACCGTCCACGAGGATCTGCTCGTCTCGAGGCGCACGCAGGGCGATGTGAAGGACGGCCCGATTCTCAGTGGTGTTGATCTTCTCGCCGCGGAACATCGCCTCGATCCGTTCATGAAGACCGCACTCCTCGGCGAGACGAGTGAGGAGCCGGATCGTCTCGTCAGTGATTCGATTCTTTGAGTAGTCGAGGTAGACACCAACCCCTTCGACCGCCAGTCGCTCCCCTCGTGTCGGATCTTCGGCAAAGAGAGATCGAAGATGGACGCCGCCAATTTTACGATAATGCTGGTCAAGGGCCTGCCAGGCCGACCGCGCTGTTAGCAACTGCGTCTTGGGTGCTCTGTCCACAGTCATCACCCCTCATCCTTTATTGACGTTAACGGCTCGCGAGTAAGTAGGTACGCCAAGGTTGGCCCCTGTTGTCCTTCAAGAAGAAGAACAACTCTCCTGAGTGGTATCATTCAGTCCTTCTCCAGGCATGGGGTTGTGCCAGCCGCCTTCTCCTCCGATGATCCCATCGGCCCCAGCAGGGCCCCACGTGCCCGGTTCGTATTGGTGAAGAGGCGTCACATTTCCCAGGATCGGGTCCACAACACGCCATGCGGCTTCGACGGCGTCCTCGCGGGCGAAAAGCGTCGTATCCCCCCGTACGGCATCGCCGAGGAGACGCTCGTAGGGTGACATCTCCTCTCCAGAGTGTTGGCAGGCGAGCAGCTTCGCCTCTTCGCCGGCCATGGATTCTCCGGGGACCTTAGCCCGGGCGCCAAGAGCGATAAAAACATTGGGACCAAGGCGGAAATGGAAATGGTTTGACTGACCGGGTTTGATTTCATCAAAAACAGTTTGCGGTGGACGCTTCAGAACCACTAAGACCTCAGTAGCCGTAACAGGCAGTTCCTTGCCAGCCCGAATGCAAAAGGGAACACCCGCCCAGCGCCAGGAATCGATATGGAGCCGTACCGCCGCGAAGGTCTCAACCTCTGAATCTGGAGCCACGCCCTCCTCGGCGCGGTAGCCGCGGTACTGACCCCTCACGACATCCTCAGGGGAAAGAGGCCTCATGACTCTGAAAACCCTTATCTTTTCATCCCGCATCGTTTCCGGGTCGCTCCCCGCAGGAGGGTCCATGGCAAGGAGTACCATTACCTGGAGCATGTGGTTCTGAACCACATCCCGAATCGCCCCCACCTCTTCATAAAAGCGGCCACGGCCCTCCATGCCGAAACTCTCAGACATTGTAATCTCCACCCTCTCAACAAAGTTGCGATTCCAGATCGGCTCGAGAAAAGAGTTAGCAAAGCGGAAGTAGAGCAGATTCTGCACCGGCTCTTTACCGAGATAATGATCGATCCGGAAGATGGCCGACTCCGGGAAGTACTGTTGAAGTACCCGGTTGAGCTCTTGGGCAGAGGCGAGATCGCGGCCGAAAGGTTTTTCGATGATCACGCGGGCGTCGTTTGCACAGCTCGACTTCACCAACGCCTGCGCCACTATCTCAAACTCGCTGGGCGGAATGGCAAGGTAGTGGAGCGGCCGGGCCGCGTTACCAAGGGCCTCGCGTAGCCGCGCATAGGTGTCCTCGCTGCGGTAATCTCCGGAGATGTACTGGAGCCTTGAAGAAAGCTTTGCGAAGGCATCGGGATCCACGCCACCGTGCTTTTCAATGCTTTCACGAGCCCGGGCTCGGAGCTGATCAGAATTCCACTGGCGCTTTGCCACTCCGATGATCGGCATATCGAAATGTCCACGCCGGATCATCCCTTGAAGTGCTGGAAAGATCTTCTTGTACGCCAGGTCGCCGGTAGCGCCGAAGAAAACAAAAGCGTCCGAATGGGAAACCGCCATTTTGAGCCTCCTCACTTTATAGCTACCTTCTCCGCATAGCTCCCAAACCCTATCTCCTCCTTCTTCACAGTGACATTATCTTATTATGTTTGATGAGTAAAGGTTTAACCCTCTCCTGGACCAACTTCCTTGTGCCGGCCACTTTAAGTGCCGAAATTGAAGTAATATCTGCGGATGCCGGGAAAAAATTCGATCCCCTGCTTTACGACCGGGAGGACGGCCGAGCTTCCGAAGTTTTAGAATGCGCATATTTGGATCATGGACGAGCGTCCTGGCAGAAAACCTGACCGGTGATAATTCCTCGGGACGCATTGCTTATATTTAAGAGGTGGCGCCCTGCCTTCGCCGAAGCGGCTTCGCGCAGGCAGGTCTAAAACTTCCTCACCCCGACCATCCTCCCGGTTTTGGCCGCGAATTAATTTTTAACACCCCTAAGTGCTTCAGTGATTTAGCCCGGATGATGCCAGTCTCCATCTGCCAGAACGAGGCCTAATGACGCCAGGCTTGCTCGCGTAGACTCAAAGCTGGTATGGTGAACGGCCCGGATCCCCAGACCTTGCGCCACTTCTACAAACATGAGCCGATCCTCAATATAGACGACTTGGTCTATCGGAACCTGTGCGATATCCAGGGCAATTCGGTAAATATCCGCGTCCGGCTTACGAAAGTGGACAAAAGACGAAGCGATAAAAAAGTCGACAATCTCTGCGAGCCCAAACTTCTGGATACGGTAAGTCGTAAGCTCCCGGCCCTCGTTGCTGACCACTGCTATTTTGAGACCATAGGCCTTTCTGAGACCCCGAAACAGGTCAAGCATCCGCGGAAAAGGTTTTGACTGGACGAACATAAATTCCCTGAACTCCTCCCGAGAGAAACGCCGTTCCTTGTAAAACACCATCCGGTCCAGGTATTCGTCAAGGCTGAGCTTCCCGAGTTCATACGTGTCAAAGGTCAGATGGTGCCGCTCGTCCATGTCATCCTTATCAAGATTGAACGTCTCTGCTGCCTGCCTCCGCATTGAGCGGTCCCAACCATTGGTGAGGAGAACTCCGCCCACATCAAGGAAAAGGGCTGTAGGGCGTTTTGCAATCATTCGCATTCCCTTGTACCGATTTGGGAAAAAAGTCGCTCCTCGCTGCTCAACATCTTTTTTCGACCATTCTAAAGCTCGCTTCACTGCAAATCCAAAACTCGCCCTTCGGGCTCAGACATTGGATTTGCGGGCATTCCGCTCGCTGAGAATGGTTTCCCGAAAAAATCTGAATTCGCGCTCGGAGCTCCTTTTTCCACGTTTTCAGCACCCTGCTAATACAATTCTTAACCTTCGAACTTTGGTGGCAGATCGAATCTGTTAAGATCAGAGGAGTTCCTTCACCTTCTTCATAATGGCAACTCGGGAGATTTCCTCGTAGTCGAGCAGTTCCTGCGGTTTGCCGCTTTTCGGTTTCTTTTTTACGAATAACGAATAGATCGGAACCGGTGAGGTGGCCAGAGCACTCTTTACCGCTTCTCCAATTCCTCCTTCAGCATAATGATCTTCGACGGTGATGATCGACTGGCTAGCGCTTGCAGCCTCACGAAGGGTGGTTTCGTCTACCGGTTTTATGCTGTAAAGATCGATGATGCGGATAAGAATTCCTTCTTTCTTTAACCCCTCATAAGCTTCAAGTGCTTCGTGGAGTGTCACCCCTGCTCCAATGACCGTGGCAATATCCTGCTCACTCTTTCTCAAAACCTTGCTCCCGCCGATTGGAAATTCCTCCGCCGGACGATAAAGGATGGGCGTCTCTTTTCTGGTAGTCCGAATGTAGACCATGCCAACATGTTTTGCGGCCTCCTCGACCAATTTCTCGGTGGATACCGCGTCGGAAGGATATAAGACGACACTATTCAGAATCGCTCTGAAGATGGCGATATCTTCGAGCCCCATCTGAGAAGGTCCGTCTTCCCCGATGGATACCCCGGCATGGGATCCGACAAACTTGATGTTCGGGTCTGAATACTGGCTCATCCTGATTTGGTCGAAAGCACGAGTGAAAAATGCTGCGAAGGTAGAGACAAAAGGAATTTTGCCCCGGCGCGACAGGCCCAATGCCGCTCCCACCATATTCTGCTCGGCAATGTACATCTCAAAAAAGCGGCCCGGGTATGCCTCTTTGAATATTTCCGCATAGGTCGAATTGCTCACCTCGCCATCCAGGCTCACCAGATGAGGGAATTGGGGAAAAATTCTTGCCAATGCATTCCCATAGGCCTTTCGGGTAGGAACAGGCTTATCCGCCGGATAATCAATCTCCTTGAGCACCCCTTTGGGAACCTTTTCTTTCGGCTTCAAATCCTCAGGAAGGGATATTTCTCCCCGAGCAGATTTGTCTATTTCTCCCAGTTCCTTGAGGGCTCGATCACATTCCTCCCGGTTAAGGGCTTTCCCATGCCAACCGTTCTTATTCTCAATAAAAGAGACTCCTTTCCCTTTAATGGTTTTTCCAATCAGCATCACCGGTTGATCGGTCCCATGAAGAGCCTCCTCATAAGCGGCAAGAATTTCGGGAATGGAATGGCCGTCGAGGAGTATCGTTTTCCATCCGAAAGATGAGATCCTCTTTTCATAGGCTTTCAGATCCCAACCATACATCGTCTCGCCGCGCTGACCCAATCGATTGACATCAAGAACTCCGATCAGGTTATCCAGCTTATAATAAGCCGCAATTTCCATTGCTTCCCATTGAGAACCTTCAGCCATCTCACTATCTCCCAGCAGAACATACGTTCTGTAGGGAAGCTTATCGAGGTATTTGGCGTTCAACGCCATTCCGACACCGATAGAAAGGCCCTGCCCCAGGGACCCTGTCGCAGCTTCCGCAAAGGGAAAAGTAGTGGTGGGATGGCCCTCCAGCGGACTGCCGAATTTTCGGTAAGTCAAGAGGTCCTTTTCGGTCAGCTCTCCAGCAGCAGCCCATAGCGCATAGAAAAGCGGGGAGGCATGGCCTTTCGAAAATATTAATCGATCGTTATTGGAGGATTTGGGGTGGTCCACGTCGAATCTAAAGATTCCACCGAAAAGGAGACAGGTCATCAATTCCGTGGCAGAGAACGAAGAGGTGGGATGGCCTGAACCAGCCTCTGTCGTCATGATGAGGATGTAATAACGAATCAAGGTGGCTAATTCTCTTAATTTTCCGACCATTTTTTCGTCAGCCATTCATTTCCCTCCCGTATTCCTCTTGCTTCGCTGAGCCTGTAGAGCTCAACATCATTTGGATCATCACTTCTACCTTATAAGGAGTTTCTTGGGAGACATCCGGAAGTTGATACATTCGACTGCGCCAGACCCCGATTTTTAGATCGGGGTTAAAGACGCCGCTCAGTATCAATCCTGAGCCGTACCCCCGGCGTTAGACCGAGGAGCCGAAGGGTTGATTTTTGTCGGGTCGTGAACAACAAGGTCAAGGTCGTTAAGACAGCGGCATAAGCAATTGCGCTAACGAACATGACCAACGATATGAATAAGATGCCAATCATCCAGTTCATGTTCTTATTCCTCTGATCGGGCGATGGCCATCGACGCTGGAAATGCCTCGCAGTAAACTTTCAATTGACTCCATAAAGAATGATCACTCTTTACTATTTTTCTTCAGGAGATGTGCAGAGTAAATAAGGTCAAGTCTGTATTTTCGAGGAAAACACCCTGTATTCTACCGACCGGTTCAGAATGATTTGGCGAGATTTCTCGAGAGATCATTCCCCTTGAAATCGGGGGAGGCGCGCCTCCCTCGGCCGGGAGATTAAAAATTTGTGACATTCTGATAAAAGTCTGCTAAAATCCTGTACCATGTTCGTCAGAAAGCTGGGCGCGCTATCACTGATGACCTTGAGAAAAACGGGTCGTATGGGTCTTTTTCTCGTCAAGACATTTCTCTTTGCGGTAACCCCTCCTTTGAAATTTTCACAGCTTCTCAGGCAAATTAAATTTATCGGCTTTCAATCCGTTCTCGTCATTTTCCTAACGGGAGCCTTCACGGGGATGGTTCTGGGCCTTCAGGGGTACTACACGCTGAACCGATTCGGTTCGGCCGCGCTCTTAGGACCGATGGTTGCCCTTTCCCTCATTAAAGAGCTCGGGCCTGTCCTGTCTGCCTTAATGGTTACGGGGAGGGCCGGCTCCGCCATGACCGCTGAAATAGGGATCATGCGGATCACCGAGCAGATCGATGCGATCGAGCTGATGGGACTCAATCCCTTTCGGTACCTTGTCGTTCCAAGATTTCTGGCAGGCATCTTGGCCCTGCCCCTGCTGACCGCCATTTTCGATGTGGTCGGGATATTCGGAGGCTATCTCATCGGCGTTAAGCTCCTGGGTATCGGTGAAGGCACCTACTTTGGAGAAATGGCTAATTATGTCCGCATGCAGGACATCATGGAGGGAGTCTATAAGTCTCTTAGCTTTGGAGTGCTGATCTCCTGGGTTTCCTGTTATAAGGGGTACCATGTTGGATTCGGAGCTGAGGGTGTCAGCAAGGCGACGACCCAGGCGGTCGTCCTCTCGTCGGTATTGATTCTATTCTGGGACTATATTCTGACCTCTGCCTTATTTTGAGGAGCCTATGATCGAAATGGAGAACCTGTACAAGTCCTTTGAAGACGCCGAAGTACTCAGGGGAGTATCTCTTCAGGTGCAGAGGGGAGAGATTCTCGGTTTGATCGGAGGGAGCGGTCATGGCAAAACGGTTATTTTGAAACACGTGGCGGGATTGATGAGACCCGATCGAGGACACGTTTATATTGATGGAAAGGATGTTTACAGCCTGCGAGGGGATGAGACCGAACAACTTAGAAGTCGTTTGGGTTTTCTCTTTCAGAGTGGCGCACTCTTCTCCTCCTTGACCGTTTTTGACAACGTCGCCTTTCCTCTGAGGGAAAAGACCCGTTTAGGCGAAGAGGAAATTAGGGAAAAGGTGATCACCGTCTTGGAGCAGGTCGGCTTGAGAGGAGCGGAGGACAAGTATCCGGCACAGATCAGCGGGGGGATGATCAAGCGAACCGCACTCGCCCGGTCCCTGGTCAGGAGTCCGGAGATTATGCTCTTTGACGAACCCACCACAGGGCTGGATCCGGTCATCGCCCACACCATCCTCGACCTCGTCAAATCGATTCACAAAGATCTCGGATTTACAGGAATCATCGTCAGCCATGAATTATCGAGAGTATTTCAGACGGTTCAAAAGGTTGCGATGCTGCACGAAGGGGTCATTCTCTTTGTGGGAACACCACAGGAGATCATGGTATCAAGAGACCCCGTCGTTCAGCAGTTCATCACGGAAGCGCTTGCCATGAGGAACTTTCGTCAGCAGTAGAAATTCTATCGGAAAGAATGAAGATGCTCAGCGACAATGGAGACAGTGGGGGAAATGATGAAAAAGTTCGATCTTGAACTGGCGGTTGGATTGTTTATCATTGCGGGGATCGTCTGCCTGGGTTACCTTTCAATCAAACTCGGGAAGATGGAGATCGTCGGACAAAAGGGATACGAAATCTATGGGGTCTTTTCGAATGTCGGAGGGCTTAAGGTCGGCTCCTCGGTTGAAATTGCGGGGGTCAATGTGGGGCGCGTCAAGAGCATCGCGTTAGAAAGTTATCAGGCAAACGTTGTCTTGAATTTGCCGAAGGGCTTAAAAATCCAGGAAGATGCCATTGTTTCCGTCAAGACAAAGGGTCTGATCGGGGAAAAGTATATCGAAATCACACCCGGTGGGTCAGAGAAGATTATTAAACCGGGGGGCCGGATTCGCGAGACCCAACCGGCCGTCGATATGGAAGAATTGATTTCTAAATTCGTTTTTGGGAAAATTTAGAGGACCCTACCAGGAGGTTTTCATGAGCCGAACCTTTTTCATCCGGACCCTATCCCCCCTCTTTTTAATTGTGGCGATCGCTGCACCCGTGCTGGCCGCAGACCCGATGGAGGAGATTAAACAGACGACGAACAAGATCCTCTCCATCGTCACCGATCCGGCCTTAAAAGCACCTTCTAAGATTGCTGAGAAGGAAAAACTCATCCGCCAGGCGGTAGACGAGCGATTTGCCTGGGAAGAGATGGCTCGTCGATCGCTTGCAACCCATTGGGCGAAAAGAACAGCCGAGGAAAAGAAAGAGTTTGTCCGTCTCTTTTCCGACTTGCTCGAACGAACTTACATGAAGAAAGTGGAGGACTATTCTGGAGAGAAGGTCCTCTTCGAGGGGGAAACCAAAGACGGGGATTATGCCACGGTCAAAGTCAAAATCATCACGAAAAAGAATAAAGACATTCCTGTGGAGTACCGCCTCGGGAAAGAAGGAAATGATTGGTTTATCTATGACGTCTCGATTGCGGGTGTAAGCCTCGTCAACAATTATCGGACACAATTTAACAGCATCATATTGCAATCCTCCTACGAGAACCTGATCAAAAGGCTGAGGGAAAAGGTCGAACTAAAGTAAGGCTTTGATTCATATCGCTGTCCGGTGATATATTTGGTCCGATGAAAGAGAGTGAAAAGAATCATCATCTCAGGGTTGGGGGAGACTTATGAAGATCAATTGCTGGATCTATTTTCTGTTAGCCCTTTGTCTCATCATCTTTCCACATCCGTGCGGTGCATCTTCTCCATTGCTTTCTTCCTCGATTTCCTCTTCTGAAGAACCCGTTCTGGTCGATACGGAAATAGGACCTGCCGAGCCCTTAGACGCCGGTGAGTCCACGGCCCATTTTCGCTCAGAGACGCCTCTACCTTCCGGACTGGAGGAGGGACCTGTTCGGGTCGCCATTGCAAATGTACCGCCGCCGGCGCCTTTACAATTCGAGGAACAACTCGAAACCATCGCAGATCCCTTCGAGCCCATTAACCGTGCTTTTTTCAGCTTTAATGATAGAGTCTACTTCTGGGTCTTCAAGCCAGTAGCCTCGGGATATAAGGCCGTCGCTCCCGAAATAGTCCGGGTGAGCGTGCGTAACTTTTTTTCCCATGTGACGACGCCGGTGCGTCTGGTCAACTGTCTGCTGCAGGCTGATGTGAAGTGCGCCGGCACAGAGACAGCGAGGTTCTTATTGAACACGACGATTGGTTTTGCAGGTTTTTTCGATTCAGCCAAGACCGGATTTAACCTCGAAAAACAGGATAGGGATTTCGGTCAAACCCTTGGAGTCTGGGGAGTTGGTCCGGCTTTTTATATCGATTGGCCGATTCTCGGTCCGTCAAGTTTGCGAGATACCATCGGTTACATGGGGGATCTTCTTCTCGACCCTCGAACCTATATCCCCAGCCGTTATTTTTACCTCGATGTCGGTGCATGGGTGTTGGATAAGGTGAATGAAACCTCTTTGAGAATCGGAGAATATGAGGATTTAAAAAAGGCCGCCCTCGATCCTTACATCGCTTTGAGGGAAGCTTACCACCAATACCGACAGAGTAAGATTAGGAAATGAATCTTCATCGCTGATCCCTCCATCCCGCCTGTGGAAGAAGCAGGTCACTTCCTGTCAAGCGCGCCACGAGGGCGAGGGTCCTTTGAGCCGCCCGGTAATCTCGAGCAAGGCGAACGAGGGGAAAAAGTTCGGTCGGTCGCGCGGCGATTCCCCGAATCAGTTTTAAGAAGTTCAACCGGCCAAACTCATCGTATGCATTCAGAGCACTATTGGGAAGTGTGATGCCCGTCGAATCAGCAACGGCCCTCACCACGATGAATGGAACCCGCGCCTCCTGAGCCACAGCCGCCACAGCCGCGCTCTCCATGTCTACTCCAATCGCACCTGTCTGCTGAAACAGGATCGCCTTTTCTGCAGGAGTACGCACAACACTTGGGCTCTCTGCCAGCGGACCCGTGTGGAACTCAATCTGTCCTTTCAGTCGATTGCACAAACCCTCATGCCAAGATGGGTCAACGTGATAAACGGATCGATCGGACGCAATGATGATTCTTGGAAGGATCAGGCTGCCCGGGGAGAGTTTTGGGGAAAGTCCGCCAGCGCTTCCCCAGCTGAGAAGGGCTGTCGCCCCTTTTTCCAAAAGCGTTCTGGAGGCCAGGCTGGCCCGCCTCGAGCCCACACCCGAAACGTTCAGCGTGACCCCTTCGCGAAGGCGAACCGGTTCATTATTGATGATGGAATGCCTTGCCAAACTCCGGGCTTCGGCGGGAACTCCAACGATGATGCCTAAATGACTCAAGCCGACTTCTTGCTCCGCAGGTTGCGATAACGCGCCAGGGCCCATAAAGGAAAGTATTTCGCGTAACCATGGTACTTCAAGTAGAAAACCCGGGGGAAACCCGGCGCGGTAAACCATTCATCTTCCCACAAGCCGTCGGTCTGTTGGGTGCGCATCAAAAACTCAACCCCTTTGCGGACCTCGGGTGAGTCGACCTCTCCCGCGGCAATAAGACCAAGAATGGCCCAGGCTGTCTGGAAAGAAGTACTGGCATAGCCTTTTCCTGCCCTTTCTGGATGGAAGTAAGTATCGCAATCTTCACCCCACCCTCCATCTTCCCTCTGTATCCTCTTCAACCATTTTGCCGCACGCTCGATGCTGGCTCGATAGGCAGGATCTTTTACATTCTCGAAGGCGGCCAACACAGACCAGGTGCCGTAGATGTAGTTGGTTCCCCAGCGTCCGAACCAGGAACCATCCTCCTCTTGTTCCTCTTTCAGATAGTCGAGGCAAGGTCTCACCTTGTGAGATTGATTTCCTAATTGAATCAAAAGATTCGCACAGCGCGCACTGACATCGCTGGTCGGAGGATCGAGAAGGGCTCCGTGATCGGCAAAGGGAATCTCGTTGAGGTAATAATGGGTATTATCCGAATCATAGGCCGCGAAGCCACCGTTTCTCGACTGCATGCCGCAGATCCAATCGGCCGCGCGTTGAACCGATTCAACGTAGCGCTCTTGGTTCCCTTGATGCATCGCCAAGGCGGCGACTGCCGTGTCATCGAGATCAGGATAGCACGAATTGCTGAATTGAAAAGCCCAGCCGCCTCCATTGAGCCCAGGATGCTTCTCCCGCCAATCACCGTGCTCATCCAGTAATTGGCGGTCTTTGAGCCAGTCCAGGGCATGCAGCACATGTTCCTTTGACGAATCACTGGCCTCTTCTTTAAGAGCCATGCAGGAAAGGGCAGTATCCCAGACAGGGGATACGCACGGCTGACAATAAACTGAATCGTCTTTGGTGACGAGCAGATTCTTCAACGCTTCTTTGGTATTCACACGGCAAGGGTGTTCCGCAGGGTAGCCCAGACAGTCCAGAGCCTCGTGGGCATTAACCATCGCCGGGAAGATGCCGCCGAGACCGTCCGTGCCATTGAGCCGTTCAACAAACCAATGTTCGGCCTCTTTCAAGGCCCGCTGACGAATCCCGCGAGGGATGAAGGGCTCCAAAAAACGTCCCAGTCTATCAAGCTGTAAGAAGGCGTAGTTCAGGCCGGAACGGACGGGAAAGTAATTTTTCTCCTCTTCAGGAGGCGTGCTGAAGAGTTCACGGATGTGGATTTGACGGGGATTTTTTGCTTTTGGTTTAAGACTGCATAAGATGGATAAGGGGATCATGACGGTTCGAGACCAGTAGGACACTTTACTGATATGAAAAAGAAACCACCGAGGAAAAAGAATGATCTCAACCGGTGTAAAAGGAACACCCCGCCACGGGAGTTGACCAAAAAGTGCAAGCGTCATACGGGTGAACACATTCGATTGCGATGCGCCACCATGGGCTAAGATCGCTTCGCGGGCTTTCACCATGTGCGGTGCCTTCTCGCTATCCCCGGCCAATTTCAAAGCGTAGTATACCTTAACGGAACAGCTGATCTCAAAATCACCGCCGTAGAATAGCGGCCACCCTCCGTGATCACCCTGGTGCCTGCGGAGATAGTGAGCTATTTTGGCCTGGAGGTCCTCGTCGATTTCACCCAAATAATGCATCATCAGGATGTATTCAGCGGGAATCGTGCAGTCGGCTTCGAGTTCGAAGCACCAATAGGCTCCAGGGTGTTGAAGAGAAAGCAGTGCATCACGGGCCCTGACGATGGCCTGCTCGAGTTTCTCTTCAAACAGAGTTTCTGCCAGATAGGCCGTTCCAACTCTCTCTGTCATTGTGATGTTTGGTTCAGATCGGATTTCTTTAACAGGCATCTTTTTGAAAAAGCTAACACGCGTTTTATGGCATTGCAAGCTAAAAATGAGAAAGGAGGTAACCCCCCACCGAAGCGTGGGTAAAATCCTCTCCCCACCCTGTCTACCCGCGGGTCGGGAGATTTCCGCTATAATATTTTCCGCAGCATCCTCGCCGGGTGTCGTCAATTTTGGACGAGGTTCTCAACTCCTCTTGATCTTCTTCATTGATTATAGTAGTAGTAGACTTAAACTTTTTTTCGCGGGTAAAATCGAGTTACAGATTCGCAAAAGAAATCGGTCGTGAGACGTTGCAAGTGAGAGGTGCCGGTCACGATGATCGTGAGAAAGGTGATGATTCCTATTATTAGTCTTTTGACATGGACCCTATTTTTTATAATCCCTTTGACAATGTCAATGGCTTCAGCCGGAGATCACGAGGCCACTCAGGTCGTTGAAAAACTTCATACGTCCCTTCTGACTGTCATGAAAGATGGGGACAAACTCGGGTACACGGGTCGGTACGATCAACTTGAACCGGTGATCAGGGCGACTTTCGATATGCCTTTTATCTCGAAAACAGTGTTGGGCAAACACTGGGAGACCGTTGACGACAGGCAGCGATCAAGATTCGTCGAGACCTTCACCAAACTGGGTATTGCCACGTATGCAGCGAACTTCGACAGTTATTCAGGGGAACGCTTCAAAGTGATCTCAGAGAAAGAGGTGAGCGGTGGCCGCATTCTGGTCCAGACCCAACTCATCAAGTCCGATGGAGGGAAGGTTCAATTGGATTATCTATTGCATCGCACCGACAGCGAATGGCGGGTGGTCAACGTCATCGCCGAGGGCGTGAGCGATCTCGCCCTGAAGCGGGCCGATTATTCTAATTTTCTTAAGAACAAAAGTTTTGAAGCCTTAATCGCCAAGCTCAACGAGAAGATCGCGCTATACGCTCGGTAATCGATCTCCCTCGACGCTTCAGATCAAATTGATTTCTTCGGAATTCTTGCAATGACGCGGGCCCGAAATTTTTCAGCGCATCTTTTTGAACGGTGGGCAGATTTCATCAGCCATCACTCCTTGCTTGTCCTTTTGCTCTCCGCCCTTGCAACCGTTGGCATCCTGGTCTACACCGCGAATCATTTTCGGATTGATACAGAACTGTCGGATATGATCTCCGAAAAACTTCCCTATCGCAAGCTGGAGAAAGACTTTCAAGCAGCTTTTCCCCAATTTAAGGAAACGATCTTGGTTGTGGTGGATGCCGAGACCCCTGAGGGCGCGCGCCTCCAGACAGAAAAATTGGCAAAACGTTTAAAAAAGGAGTCCGGTTTGTTCAGGGATGTTTACATGCCCGGAAGCGGAGAATTCTTCGAGAGAACGGGTCTGCTCTATCTGAGCGTAAAAGATCTCGAAGCCCTTTCTGAGAACCTGGCAAGCGCCCAGCCTCTGCTCGGCCTGATTTCGCGGGATTTCACTCTCCGGGGTCTCTTCTCCGTTGTCGAAAGGGTTGTGAGCCAGGAGGGGGATCTCGATCAGAAGACAAGACTCATCCCTTTCATTAATCGGCTCACCCAAGCGATTGAAAGCGTAGCGGCCAGCCATCCTAAACAACTTTCCTGGTACGAACTCATTCTTGGAAAAGACATGGCGCAAGAGGCAAGCCGGCAATTTATTATCATCGATCCCGTTCCGAATGGGGAACTTGCAGGAGGAGAGGCAGCCATTCAAGCGATTTACCGCATCCGGGATGAACTCGGTCTTTATGAAGCAAACGGAATAAAAGTCCGACTCACAGGAGACGTTGTCCTCAATTATGAAACCCTCCTCATCGTGAACAAGGCAATGGGCTTGACGACTCTTGCATCCTTCATTCTCGTAGCCCTCGTCCTCGTCATTGGACTGGGATCTGCAAGGCTTGTCTTCGCCAGCCTGCTGACTCTCCTTCTGGGCTTTATCTGGACCCTGGGTTTTGCCTTATTCTTTGTAGGCCGTCTTAATCTCATTTCTGTCGCCTTCGGGGTGCTCTTCATAGGACTCGGCATCGATTACGGCATCCAATATTGTATCCGGTATCGGGAACTCATCACCTCGGGTCTCGACCATCATGGGGCCGTCATCGAAACGGCAAAGGGATTGGGGGTCGGTCTTCGGCTTTGTGCCGTGGCTGCGGCAATCGGTTTTTACTCGTTTCTGCCGACGCCTTATACCGGGGTTTCTGAACTGGGACTCATCGCCGGGACAGGAATGTTGATCAACCTCTTTGCCACCCTCTCCCTGCTCCCCGCGTTCCTGACGCTTTTCCCTCTTAAAAAAGCAGGCCTGAAAGAATTCACTCTCGACAGACCCCTCTACAAACTGCCTTATCAGTATGCCAGGCCGATCGTCGTGGGCGCCATCGTCATCGCAATAGGAACTCTCCCCTTTTTACCTAAGCTCTATTTCGACTACAATCCCCTCAATCTCTACAACTCGGAGTCCGAAGCGGTCTTGACCATCCAGGAACTTTTTAAGAATGAAGGGACCGCTCCTTGGACGATCTCCGTACTTGCACGAGATGGCCAAGAAGCCAAAGAGATGGTGGAGAGGCTGAGAGGTCTTAAAGAAGTCAAGGAGGCGATCACCCTTACAAGCTTTGTCCCTGAAGATCAGCCCAGGAAGCTCGCGATCCTCTCGGACCTATCTCTTATCATGCCGCCTGGACTGGAAACGTTAAAACCCGAAAAACTGACTTACGAAAAGTATATTGCCTCCTTTGAACATTTAGAAGCGTCCCTGAAGAAGGCTCTTTCTCCATCTCCGGGAGGAGGGGACGAGTATGATGCCTCTATCAACCGTCTTTATCGCTCTCTGGAAGGGTTTAAAAAAGTTCTCGATCATCCGGAAAAGGGCAAGAAAACATTCGATAAACTTGAGCGGAGCCTTCTTACCAACTTGCCAGTCCTGTTCCAGCAGCTCCAGACCTCTCTTCAAGCACGTGCCGTGAAAGAATCAGAGTTGCCAGCTGAATTACGTTCCAGGTATGTGGCACCCGACGGACGCTATCGTGTCGAAGTATTCCCTCGTGAGAATATCCTGAAGGCCGACTCTCTCAGAAGGTTCGTCGAAACTGTGGCCGCCATCGCCCCCAATGCGACAGATGCCCCTGTCACCATAAGAGAAGCAGGAAATGCAGTTGTCCGTTCCTTTCTTCTTGCAACCCTGTATGCTCTTTTGGCGATCAGCCTTTACCTGTTGATTGAACTCAGAAGATTCCGAGACGCGCTGCTCGCACTCCTGCCCCTTGGGCTTTCTCTGCTGATGATGGCAGCTGCCTCCGTCATTCTCGATCTCCCTTTCAATTTTGCAAATGTCATCGTCGTCCCTCTTCTCCTCGGAAGCGGTGTAGAAGACGTCTACCTCATTTACCGCTTCAGAAAGGACCCGCCTTTGAGTGGCAACATGTTAGAAACGAGCACAGCAAGGGCCCTTTTTTTGAGCACCTTGACGACCATCCTAAGCTTCAGCGCGCTCTCGTTTTCACCTCACCGTGGCATGGCCAGTATGGGCAAGCTCCTCACCATCGGCATCGGTTTCCTGATGATCACCACGCTCGTTTTCCTTCCTGCATTGTTGAAATTTGTAAAAAATACCGGAAGGGATTAAAGTTAAAAGGAACAGCGCCGACACGAAGAATGGCCATCGTCCCTCATCGAGATCGCCCTCCCCAATTTTTATTGCCAACGACCGGGGCAAAGGAAAAACTGGCGGCGGCGTTTCTGCTTGACAGGAAACTTCTTTTTCCATATAGTTTTTCAACCAAGGCGAGCTTCAATCACTTAATATGAGGCGACAGACTGGTTCTGCCGATGACTTTTGGCTGAGAATCCACGGCCTGCATCAAATCGACGACATGCAACCTTCCGGATCTAAATTTGATATCCTCAACCTGTTCCAACAGCGGCTGGGGGAGAACTCGAAGTTGCACGCAAAGTACATCAACCCTGCGTGGGTGAAGTCGATGCAGCTCATCGGCTACGACCGGATCTATACCCGCGCCGAGGGTTGCTACCTCTGGGACGAGAACGGCCGGCGCTATTTGGACTGCATCTCCAGTTTCTGCGTCTCCAACATCGGTCACAACCATCCTGTCGTCCGCCAAGCGCTCGTAGACATGCTCGGCGAATCACTACCCAACCTGATCCAGCTCGACATCCCGCTCCTTCCGGGCCTCCTCGCCGAGGCGTTGGTCAAGCGGATCCCTTGGCTGGATATGGTCTTCTTCGCCAACTCGGGATCGGAGGCGATCGAGGCAGCGATGAAATTCGCTCGTTGCGTTACGAAGCGTCCGCGAATCCTCTACGCTGATCACTCCTACCATGGAGTTACCTACGGTGCCCTCTCTGTGACCGGCCACCCGATGTGGCGAGAGGGATTCGGCCCCCTCCTTCCAGAAACAAAAGCAGTCCTTTTTAACAACGCTGATGCACTCGAGCGGGATCTGGCCGCTGGGAATGTTGCGGCAGTCATCCTCGAACCCATCCAGGTGGGCGCGGGAATTATCTTACCCTCCGATGATTACTTGCCGCACGTCCAAGACCTATGCCGCAAGCATAAGGCAATCCTGATTTTCGACGAAATCCACACGGGCATCGGGCGGACAGGGACATTTCTCGCCGCCGAGCACTGGGGAGTAGAACCCGATATTGTCTGCCTCTCCAAGGGGTTGAGTGCATCGATGGTTCCTGTCTCCGCCGTGGTCACCCGTAAGGAAATCATGCGAGGCGTCTTCTCGCGCCTTGACCGTTCGGAGGTCCACGCGACCACATTCGGCGGGAACAATCTCGCCATGGTCTCTGGCCTGGCTGCACTTGCCGTCCTCGACAGGGAAAACCTCCTTGCACAGTGCCGTGAGATGGGCACGTATCTCCTGGAGTCGTTACAGCCCTTTACGGAGAAGTATGAGTTGGTCAAGGCGGTCCGCGGTAAGGGCCTGCTCGCAGGGGTGGAATTTGGAGAGCCGAAGTCGTTCATGCTCAGGAACGCGTGGGCGCTCATGCACAAGATCAACCCGGGACTTTTCGCTCAAGCCTTCACGATCCCCCTCCTTGAGAAGCATGCGGTGCTGACACAGGTGGCGGGATCGAACCAGGACGTGCTGAAGGTCGCACCGTCTCTCGTCGTCACCCGGGAGGACATCGACTGGTTCGTCGGTGCATTCGATGAGGTTCTTGCCTCCGCGCACAAATTTCCCGGACCATTCTGGGAAGTCGGGAAGTCGCTGGCCAAGAACGTGCTTCCATAGGATGAGCAATACTCCTCTCCGCGTTGCGATCTTCATCCCCCGCGTAATCAGGACATCTCCTGCGCATCGGCAAACACAATCACTGGAATCAGAATGGCTGTCCTCATCCGGAAAGGCCGCCCGTTTTCTCTCCTTCGTCGCCTGCTTCCCCTGTCTTCTTTCCGGTCCTTAAAGACCAAATGAACTCCAATCGAGATTCACAGCACGCTTCTTTCCTGGAATGGAAAATTGTTTTATGATGTTGACATGCCTTTTCATGCTTGATTATTATAAATACGGATGGCCAGATGGACAGATGGAAGATTGAAGTACCTTTCGTGTGGCCATATCTCATAAAACAATGCCGGGTTGATAAATGGAAGTGATTCTTGCCCAACCCCGTGGATTCTGTGCGGGGGTGGTTCGCGCAATCAAGATTGTGGATCGTGCACTCGAGATTTACGGCACACCGGTTTATGTGTTGCATGAAATCGTCCACAATCGCCACGTCGTCGAAGATTTGAAAAACCAGGGTGCTTCATTTATTGAAATGCTCGATGAAGTCCCTGCGGGTGCGGTCGTCATCTTCAGTGCCCACGGTGTCTCGCCAACGGTAATGAAAGAAGCGGAGAAGAGAAAACTCCACGTCATCGACGCTACCTGCCCGCTGGTGACCAAGGTCCATTTCCAGGCCCAACGGTACAGCCGTGAAGGCTTTGAAGTCATCATTATCGGTCATCCCGGCCATCCAGAGGTGGAGGGCACCCGCGGCTGGGTGGAAGGCCCGGTTTATGTCGTCTCGAGGAGAGACGAGGTGAAAAGCATAAGCGTCAGAAATCCAAATCGCTTAGCCTATGTCACCCAAACGACCCTCAGCCTTGACGATACCCGTGAAGTAATCGATACCTTAAAAAGCCGTTGGCAAAACCTTGAAGGCCCTGAGTTAAGCGATATCTGCTATGCCACACAAAGCCGTCAGAACGCGGTCCAACACTTGGCAAGAGACATAAATTTATTATTGGTAGTGGGAGCCCGTAACAGTTCCAACTCGAATCGTTTGAGAGAGGTGGGCGAGCAGAGCGGCCTTCATGCCTATCTGGTTGAAGATATTAATGACCTCAACTCTTCCTGGTTTTCTGAGAAAACGAGGGTAGGCATTACAGCTGGGACCTCTGCACCCGAGGCAATGGTGCAAAAGGTATTGGCAAGGCTTCGTACATACGGTGTCAGGTCAGTCTGCGAGATGGAGGGAGAACCTGAGCAGACGCATTTTCGCTTGCCGGATTTACTATGACTTAAAATGGAATAGCAGGAATCTGTGATGGGTCTGCCCTTCATTCAGCGATATCGTCTCACCCGGTACGTCGTCCAGCAGAAGCTCAAGGGGAAACCTCGCTATCCCCTGGTATTGATGCTGGAGCCGCTCTTTCGCTGCAATCTTTCATGTGCCGGTTGCGGAAAGATCGATTACCCCGATGACATTCTCAAGCGTCGCCTCAGCGCGGCCGAGTGCTTCTCCGCATCCGATGAATGCGGGGCCCCTGTCGTGTCGATTTCCGGCGGAGAACCCCTCATTCACGAGGAGATGCCTCAGATTGTCACCGGCCTCATCCAGCGAAAGAAATTCGTCTATCTATGCACCAACGGCCTCTTGCTAAAATCCCGCATCGGGGATTATGCCCCCTCCCCTTACCTCACCATCTCCGTCCATCTCGACGGCAGTCGAGAGAGGCACGATGCATTGACCCGACAAGGAGTTTACGGTTCGGCAGTAGAAGCGATCAAGTTGGCTTGTTCGAAAGGATTTCGGGTCACCATTAACTGCACCCTTTATGCAGGCATCGCCGCAGAAGAAATGGCAGATTTCTTTGATTTTGTCATGACCTTAGGGGTGGAAGGTATCACCGTATCACCTGGCTATCGCTATGCTCAGGCACCGCAAAAAGAGATGTTCCTGGAGCAGGCTCAAAGCAAATACCTCTTTCGTAAGATTTTTAAACTTCGGAAAGGTCGAAAATGGAGATTCAATCATTCAATCTTGTTCCTCGACTTTCTGGCCGGCAACCAGACTTATCAGTGTACGCCATGGGGGAACCCTACGCGGAATGTTTTGGGTTGGCAGAGGCCCTGTTATCTGTTAGTAAACGAAGGCTATGTCGCAAGCTTTAAGGCTCTTTTGGAGGAAACAGATTGGAATGGCTACGGTAGGGGTCGAAATCCTAAATGCGCCGACTGCATGCTCCATAGCGGTTTCGAACCGACAGCAGTCAATGATACCCTGGCACATCCACTCAAGGCACTACTCGTCTCCCTGAGGGGCCCCCGGACGGATGGCCCAATGTCTCCGGAATCATAAGGTGCCCTTTTTTTGAAACGTCTTTTATTATCATTGAAAGAAAAAGATTGTGAAGTCTAACTCCCGTTCCGCTAAAAAGAAATTCCCAAAAGCGCAGTGTGTGAATTCAAACCCGTATCATTTCTGAACGGTTCAGAGATATGGTAAAAACGATATTCCACCCTCAGTGCTATCCCTTTCCCAAGGTTATAATAAACACCCACACCCGCTTGAAGGATTCCTCCGCAATGTGAATCCCCGATCTGCTCCACCCTCTTGCCGGCGCTGTCATAACCCATCCCTATCCCTCCCAGAAGAAATAAGGAGCCCCATTTCCCCTGTATCGGTTTGAAAAGGATATTGACATCGACGCCCAAAAAATAGAGGTTATGTTGTCCCCGGATGTTCCAGTAAGAATAATTTCCTTCGACTTCTAAGTCCCAATTTCTGTGCAGAGGAAAATCCACTCGAGGAAGAACTCCATACACTGCAAAATCGGTTTCATTGTGCCATGCATCACCCATCCCTCCAAAAATTGAAAAGCCATACTTTGTTTTGCTTGGCTCTTCCCCGTAGGAATGAGAAATAAGAGATCCGAACATCGCAAAGAAGGCAAAAAAAGCGATGAGCAAAAACCTTTTATTTAATATCCCCGATATCCTTCCCATAAGGCCCTCCTCATTAGAAAGAAATTTAGAGATAGCTCGAAAAAGTCGGAGATTCCGGGGTAAAGAAACAACTTATTTACGGTCTTTATTATACATTCCTTTCAGTTGACGATGTCAAGAAAAAAACCATTCTGGCTCATTTTTTTAGCATTTGTACATATTTGAAAGGGAAACGTGCCAAGTTTTGGTGGTGGGAAATCCAAAAATTTGGTAAAATATGAACAAGTTCATAATTCGTTCACCGATTTTGATACTTGCGTTCTTTGCGGGGATGACGTTGGAGATTAGGCCTAAGAAGAGAATTTTTATTGGATTGTTGGTCTTTACCTGTGTCATTCTGTTGTTCCTCATCTTTCTCCTTTGGTACGTTCCGATCGTTGGATTGAAAAACATTCACCCGTACCTGCCGCTGATCTTCAGTTCCGCTCTCGCCTCTTTGGTCTTCCTCATGATCTTTGGTGGCCTTCTCCTCGTCTTCACCATACTGCGAGGAAGGGATATCTTCCTATCTCATCGGCTGAGAGGCCTCGTCGCGAAAGTCCTTTTTCCGGTAATGCTTCTGATGGGAAAGATGGTCGGTATACCAAAAGAGAAAGTTCGCCAGTCTTTCGTCGAATTGAACAATCATCTCATCCGGTCGAACGGACACCGCGTCCGGCCTGATAAACTCTTGATCCTTCTTCCTCACTGTATTCAGAATTTTGACTGCGAGATCAAAATTACCGGTAATGTCAGAAATTGCAAAGGCTGTGGAAAATGTGAAATTAAAGACTTGATTGAGCTTTCTGACCGATATCATTTAAAGATCGCCGTGGCCACGGGCGGGACATTGGCCAGGAGAATTGTTTTGGAGAACAGACCCGAGGCCATTGTGGCGGTCGCCTGCGAGTTTGATCTCACAACTGGCATTCAAGACACCTATCCGATTCCGGTGATCGGAATTCTGAACGAACGGCCCAACGGGCCCTGCATCAATACCAAAGTGGATATTAATAAGGTTAGGGATGCCATTATCGACTTTCTTGAAGGTCCCGGCCCTTCCGGCCCTTCAGCAAGGTCGAATATCGATTCAGCCTTGCAGAGGCCCTCAGGCGGATGACGAAACAGCCTGTACGAAATCTGAAAACCGCATGTTCCTTATTGCGAGACAGGTTTGATGGATGGATTAGAGTTTTTTCTCTCCCTTATAGAACCTCCCTTTCCAGGTTGACCCTTCTCCAAACCAAAATCGAATTGCCGATGACCAGGTCATGGCAAGATACAGGGTAGCAATCAGGGGCAAGGCCAGGGCCCATCTTCTGGGCAACCCATAGAATTTGAGGGTTGGAAGATAGCTCAGAATCGATGTTCCCAAGGCGCCCGCGGAAAGGATCTTTGCGATGGCTGTTGGAAAGAACAATCCCGCAACCGGTAGCCAGAATACCATAAGCATGATCGCGGTCGTCCCTGCCAGTAAGATTGCCGAGTAATGCAGCTGACAAAAACCCGTGCGGGCCACCATGTCCCAAATACCTGCCAAATCCTCATAGGATCTCAAGCTATGAACGGAGTGAGTCAAACCAATCCAGGTTCTGCAACCGAGCAACTTGACCCGCTTCGCCAAGGCACAGTCATCGATCAATTCATTACGGATGGCTTCGAATCCACCCATTTCCCTAATCACCCGGGTTTCTAACAAAATGCATCCCCCGGCAGCCGCCGCGACGCCGGTGAAACTGGAATTGGATAAATGAAAGGGATAAAGCATCTTAAAGAAGTAGACAAAGGCAGGCATCAGCAGCCGCTCCCAGAAGCTGACCATGCGCATCCGGGCCATGAGGGAAATAAGGTGAAGAGAGTGTTCTTCCAATCTTTGCCGAAGCACTCCGACGACGCCTGGCCCCAGTTCGATATCTGCGTCGAGCAACAGGGTGAGAGAGGTCTTCACATGCCGAAATCCTTGTTCGAGTGCCCAAAGTTTTCCGCTCCAATGCTCCGGCAGAGATTCCCCGGGGACGATGTGCAAATTCTCCACGCCTGAGGCCTGTGCGATGGCAGCCGTTCCGTCCGTGGATCGGTCATCCACGACGATGACGGCAAGACCAAGGCCTTGGGCCTTCAAGCTCGAAAGGGTTGTTCCAATCACGGCGGCTTCATTGCGCGCCGGGATGAGAATCGTAATATCCCTCAAATCAGCGTCAGGGGGAGATGAAGTAGAATCCAAAACCTCCCGTGCATCCCACGGGCGCCACGGAAGAAGCATGATCGCCACCCAGAGGATGGCGCCGATCAATGCAAGATCGTTCCAGTACATGATTGGCTCATGATGACAAAACAGGAATTGACTTGTTTTCAATATATACTAAAAAATTGGGATTTTGAATACTCCTCCTGCTCCGATGATTCCGTCATCATCTCGGGCAGGAATATTTCAATACCATCGGATCATGCTTAGCAACACCTGAAGAAAAGTCTTATAATTGTGCTCGTCCGCAGAATGAAAGGAAACCCAAAAGATTGGGTGCCCGGGTGGAGGAAGAGGAAAGGAGAAGGGGAAGTGGATTCATCGACCATCAACAAGAAGCACAATGAGTACTTATTTCCCTGCGTTGCGAATTACTATCTAACTCCTTTACCGATCAAAAGAGGCGAAGGGACATATGTCTATGATTGGGAAGATCACAAATATTTAGATTTTTTTGGTGGCATCCTAACGGTAAGCCTTGGTCATTGCCAGCCCGAGATTGTCAAAGAGGTGGAAGACCAGATTCACACCCTGCAGCATGCTTCAACTTTATATCCTACCTATCCGATGGTAATGTTGGCAGAAACACTGTCTCGGATTACTCCGGGGAAGCTAAAGAAGTCTTTTTTTACGAACTCAGGAACAGAAGCCAACGAAACAGCGATCTTAACCTCTCAACTCTATACGGGAGCCAGAGAAATTGTTGCTCTGCGCCACAGCTATCATGGGAGATCGTTTCTGGCGATGTCTCTCAACGGCCTCGCAGCCTGGAGGGCAGGAGGCAATTCTATTCCAGGTGTCATCCATGCTGCGAGCCCTTACTGCTTTCGCTGCGAGTTCGGAGCCACTTATCCCAACTGCGATATCGAATGTGCAAGAGATATCGATGAACTCATTCAGACAACCACCTCCGGTAAAATAGCCGCCTTTATTGCCGAGCCAATTCAAGGGTTAGGAGGTTTTATTACTCCCCCGAAAGAATATTTTGAGATCGCCGCAGGAATTGTAAAGAAATATGGTGGGCTGTTTATCTCGGACGAGGTCCAAACCGGCTTTGGGAGGACAGGTGGAAAGTGGTTTGGGATAGAGCATTGGGGCGTAGAGCCCGATATGATGACCTTCGCTAAGGGCTTGGCGAACGGGGTTCCGATTGGAGTGACCATAGCTACTCAGGAAGTGGCAGACAGTTTTAGGCCGCTTTCCATTTCTACATTCGGTGGAAACCCGGTCAGCATGAGAGCCGGTTTGGCCACGCTCAGCTATATTGAAGAGCACGACCTGCTGAACCACGTTGAGGCGGTGGGAAACTATCTCAAAATGAAATTGCTCGAGCTGAAAGACAAGTATCCGGTGATCGGAGATGTCAGGGGAATGGGCTTAATGATTGGAATGGAGCTGGTTGGGGACAGGAAGGAACCTGCCGTGAATGAGATCTCCAAACTTTTTGAGAAGACAAAAGAAAGGGGGCTTTTGATCGGAAAAGGCGGATTGTATGGAAATGTAGTAAGAATCGCTCCCCCAATGACAGTAGACAAGGCGGCTGTTGATGAAGCCGTTAAGATTTTAGACAATTCCCTTGCCGGTTTGTAACCGGCTTTCCAATGATGTTTCTAATGGCTCCTGCTTTGCAAAACGGCTGCGATGAGTCCCTTAAGCTAACCGACTATTCTGACATTGGTGGCTTGGGGACCTTTGGGACCTTGGGAGACTTCGAATTCAACCGTGTCGCCTTCTTTTAAAGATTTGAATCCTTCTCCCTGAATGGCAGAGTGGTGGACAAACACATCCTTCCCGCCTTCAACTTCGATAAATCCAAACCCCTTCCGATCATTAAACCATTTTACTCGACCCGTCATTTTTTTCCTCCCTTAGATCTTTTTGTAATAAAACAACCCCGATGGTTGAACCTTCCTTGCGCCCAATCTTTTATTTCTCTCATCCAAATTCCATTGTATCTCAATTCTTCTCAAAGGGCAAAAGAAAATACAGTCCGCGAACATCCACGTAGCAGACTGTCAAAAAAGGAGGAAAAAAATCCCAGACCATCCATAAGAAAGATGGTCTGGGATCGAAATGAGAAATCTCTACTGGATCGGGCCAGTACGCGTTACTTATCCGCTTCCCTCCCCCGAGCAGGTGGTTTTGTCGTACTCTGCACGGGAGGTCTGTTCGTCCCTTGACTATGAACAGGAGGTGCAACCGTGCTCCCTCCATGCGGAGGAGCGATACCCATTTGCCTTTGCGTAGAAGATCCCCCTGTTTGTCCTCCCTGCGTTGAGGGTGGGACAATCTCTCTCCGATTTGGGGGAGTATTCATCCGTTCCCTATTCGGTGTGACAGACTGCGGAGGCTGAGTTTGCGGTATCACCCTATTCGGCGCGGGTGGCCTGCTCATCGGCTCTCTAACCGTAGGGGGTGCTGCTGTCTCCCCTTTATGCTGAGGAGCGATACCCATCTCTCTCTGCGTAGAAGATCCCCCTGTCTGTCCTCTCTGTGTTGAGGGTGGGACAATCTCTCTCCGATTTGGGGGAGTATTCATCCGTTCCCTATTCGGTGTGACAGACTGCGGAGATTGAGTTTGTGGTGTCACCTTATTCGGTGCAGAAGGCTTGTTCTGCTCTTTGCCCGCAGGGGGTGCACCTAATTCCCCTTTGTGCTGAGGAGCAACGCCAAACTGTCTCTGCTGCACTGGAGGTTTACCAGCCTCGGTTCCTTGTGCAGGAGGTTTGCCTATCTCTCCCTTTTGCTGCACTGAAGGCTGCCCTAACTCACGCTGCTTGACCACGTTGGCCGGCTTTGGATGCTCAACTTTTTTTGTCTGCATCGGCATCACCCGCTCACCCGGCTTGAATACAGAGACATTTTTCTGAACAGCAGCTGGCCTGCGTTTAACCTGAACAGCCTTCGTGATTATCTCTTTCGGAGGCAATACCTTTTTGGGAACGACCTTGACAGGATCAGGCAGGGCAGTTGCTTTAACGGGTTTAATTGCCGGTCCGCCAATGGCAACCTTCACCCCACCGCGAAACGGGTTAGCCGGAACATTCGCCGCCGAAACACGCCTTCCCGTAAGAAAGGTTTCCCGGCTGATGACTGTCACGGCATTGGTCACACGGGCGTTTACGTAAACATTGGTAACATTAATCCTGTTAATGTTTATATTCGTAATGTTTACGCTGTTAGGCCCGTAATATCCACGTCCATAGTAAATCTCACCCGGTGCAAGAGGAACCCAAGAGACATACGTAGGAGTATGGATCCATGCGACGAAGCCCGGGCACCAATAGACCGTGGCAGTTCTCGGAGGTGGCACCCAGCACCAACCAATGCTTGCGACGAAAGCCCACCTTCCATAATGATAGGGCACCCATCCCCACGGTTCATGCGATACCCACACATACTCCCCGCCGATCCAGCACCATCTGCCAATCCGGTATGGTGCCCAGCCTGCGGCTACACTGAGAGGAGTCCAAACATAACCGTAATCAGCTGTCTGAACCCAATGGCCGTACGAATCGAAATCATTGCCATAAACGTCGAGAGATGCTGGAAGATAACTTCTGCTGGGTCCTCTGTATACGAGGGCAGAATCCCTTGAAAGGTTCCAGCTGATCCAGGCATCTTCAGGTCTCATCGGTGAAAGTTCGGCACTCTGGCTCGAACCCATCGAAAGCATGGTGCCAGCATCGACTGTCGTACTTCCGTCCTGACTCTGTACGTCGACGCTGCCATTAAGCACAGAGACTTCCGTAGTACCGTCTTCATATACGTCTACCTCAAATTTGGACGGTCCGTACGACATAACCGAAGTCACCGGGGTATCCACTTGGAATACCGAGTTTTGTACGCCGGACCCTGCGTAGTTAACGTAGATCCTTCCCTGAGGAACTCCAACCTGGACCACATCGCCATCAGTCGACAGACTGAGGTTTGTAATATCTACTTCCGTATTTGCGCTGGCCCGCAAATAGGACCCGCCAAACAATTGAATCTCCGAGCGTGCATTCTCGGGATCCCAGAGCTTGGTTCCCGGGATGAGTGGCGTGTTGATCACTGCCGCTCCCCATTCGCCGCCGGTTGCCTCAGTCTGGAGGACCACATCGCCCTGGATCAAGCTCAATCTTGCATCACCAAGGACTTGAGCCGGCGAGGATGAGGGCTGGGCTAGAGGGGACGGCACAGAAACAATTGACGATACGAATAACCAGAATAGAAACGTCAATCCAGTCATTGTAATCATCTTTCTCATCTTTGAAACACCTCCTTTTGAACTTCCAATATCTTTCTAATCATGCCAAGAAAGCCTATTGTCGCCTTCCTATTTCTTTAGACGTAGAATCGAATCAGATATTTTCTCCCCTTAACAGAATTTTCCCCTCCTTGTTAAAAATGTAAAAATGGATTGGGGGATTTTCAAGGATACCTATTCTAACTTCTTAGAACTTAATCGAATTCCATTTTTTAGGAGTCCCCGCATTTTCAGCAACCCCGTTAGAAACAGTGCCCTGCTATCGGCAGCGGGGTTAGAATTAATTCAGGCGGGGTTTAATTGTCCCACTTTTGAATGTCTAACTGGGTTTACTCAAAGCGTCACATGGTAACAATTTGTGTCAGTGTGACAGTTGATTTAGCAAAGTGGAATTCTTTAAATTTGGTGAGTTTCAACATGTTGCCAAAATTCATTATACTGGCATGTTGGTTGCATCTGTTCTATTCCGTTTCCACTCTGAACTGACTTTCGGAATTTCTGAACAGAGGACCAAAAAACAGATGCTCAAATTGAAAATTCTTCTAACGGTGATTCTTTACGTCATCCTCGGTGTGATAGCGTACTTCAACTTTGGTTTTCACCATATTTTGACTGAGAGGTTTGGGGAAAAAAGTATCTTAAATCAACCCGCCTGGCAAGAACTGGAAGAAAATATAGAAAATAACCAAACAGAAACCCTACAGGAATTCCAAGATCCTTCCACAGATCAATAAGAAAGAGAATAATTCAAAATTGGATGATCCTTGTCCGCACCGGCATGGATGCTTATATTTTATAAAGAGATTTAATTTCATCTTTAGGGAGGTGGAAAAATGGAAAAGGATCTTATTTGCGGTGCACCCATCGACGAGAAGAAATCAAAGATTACCTACTATTTTCAAGGGGATACTTATTATTTCTGCTCCTCGGACTGCCGAGATAAGTTTGCAGAAGCTACGATGTCCGGGATGAATCCCTGAGTAATTTAAGCAAGAAAAGGGAGACGCTATGATTACGGAAAAAAGGGACAAAAAAGAAATGAAAAGAACAGAAGGAAAAACCACTTCTCCTGCATTGTATGATTGCTGTTGGTATGAACCTTCTTGCAATCAACTCTGTTGCGGTGGGGTCTGCTGTTCCTGACCGGTCTTCGGCGCCATAAACAGCTCTTTTAGGAATTCGAAGGCTCTATCGTGTATCCCGGGAATCTCACTCTCTCTTGGACCGGCTACATTAAGGACTCGGATATGATTGACTTCTACCCATTTCTTAACTGTTTCTAAATCGTTCCTCCTCAAAAGGCCTATTACCAGGCAGGGTTTCTTCTGTTTTTGAGCAAACTTTATTGTTAACGCGGTCCCTGCGCTTGCCCGACCAAGCCTGGTTAAGACGAGCGTTCCATCTGATTCTCTCACGTTCTTCTCGGTTCGCACGGAATAGTTTGCGGAAGTAGTTTCCTGAAGCGGGTAACGAGTATCAATCGGACCGTCCTCGGCTCTTCTGCCCTTGGGACACCATCCTCCGGAGGAAATACCTAACTCTAAAGCCACGTCCAAAGCTGCCCGGTCAACTCCGGTCTGCCCTCCAGAAATAATTTTTCCGATGTGGAAGAATGTCCTATCTTCTTTCCCTTCTACCACACTTTACCCTCCGGAGAGAATCGGCTCTCTTGTCCTCATCTTTGATTATGAGAATGCCTTCTGGTTGTTTACCGGGCATCGAAAACGCTGGGTCATATTCAGTCGATTGACGAGACATTACTAAATTTGAATGGGCGGATCAACATAAATTTAGCGGGCGTTCATCACCTATTTCGGCGTGAGGTATTGAACTGCAATCTTACAGCCTTCTTTCACCCCCTCTGCCCCCATGAAATCTATCTCTGCCAGCGAGCGTCCCAAGACTTCGTTCGTTGCGGCATCAACAATTTGAACCTGCAGCAACCAGCGAACGATACTTGGATAATAGACATTTCCCATGACGAGAGCTTGTGCACCGAACGATTCTTGAATTTTCCTTCGCGTTGCATCGTTCACTCGATTCGGATACAGGTCCTCCTTCCGGAAAACCTCCAAAAGCTGTTCTGGCCCGACCAATTCCGTCTGCGGAAATTTTTCATGGAAGGCCCGAGTGAAATCCTCCGAGGCTTCGCCTTTTGAATCGCCCTCAAAAGGCAAGATAGCAACTTTTTTGTAATCTGCGAATTCTATTCTGAGAAAACCGCTTCCGCTCCATTGAGGCACCTTCACAGTCGAGGTGCAACCTGCGACAATGGCTGAAATACAGAGTAATCCAAGAGAAATATGCAATAATTTTGTCACATCCATAGCCGATCAAAACTTAATCACTTTGCGGATACAAGTCAACCCTTCGACTCCCCGGTCTGCCCCTCGACTTCCCTCGGGATGGTGAGCCCTTCGGTAGACTCAGAGCCATGAGTTGTATCGAATGGCTTGCCGAACCAAAGCCCTGGGTATGCTCGGGGTTGATACTGCACTTCGATAAACTCAGTGTCCTGAGCCTGTCGAAGGAAGCGGCGCTCTTAACCCCGATTTAAAAGTCGGGGTTTGCCTTCGACCCGAACTCAGGCCGAGGGTGCGCCGTCAAACGTATTAACTGAAATTTATGAGACGGGATAAAAAAGCCTCTTTTCTTCCAAGAGAAAAGAGGCCGGGATAGTTTCCACGGGTACCTTCGGACGGAGTCTACCCTAACAATACTTATTTCCCTTTCATTTTTGTAATCGTTTTGGCTAAGGCCTCGCCGTTTCTATCCATGGCATATTCCACTGTATCATTTGCACCCGTGGACGACGTCCTCAAATCGGTTTCATAGATGACCTTGCCGGTGTCCTTGTCAATGAACTTGTAGTGGGCAGCAAACGTTGCAGTACCTGTAAATTCACCCCCTGGAATAAAGGAGCGCCCGATACGTCTCCCTACAGTGGGAGGCGCATACTCTCTAACCTCTCCTTTTATGATGAGGACCTTTTTCCCGGAAGGCATCTCTTTGCTCGCCTTTCCCCCCTCTTTAACGACTGTATCAAAGAGCTTATTACTTTCGTTATACCTCTTGATCTGGTAAACCGCCTTCTCCGCCATCTGAATGCCTGCTGATTCAGGAGCCGGGGAACCGGAGGGGACCTCGAGTTCCTGAACGATCACTGCGTTATACTCCCTGAGGTTAGCCTCTGCGGCCATGACTAGACCGCTGGTTCCTAAAACCACACCCAGCACCAAAAGAATCGCAAGGTCACTTTTCCTTTTCATAAATCCTCCTCCTTGAATGAATTGGTTTTTATTTTAATCCGTCTTGGCAAGCCCAGTCAATGTCACTCTTGATTCGATTATATAATATGCTCGAAATTGATTTTCAACCCTCTCCCGTTTAAACCTTCTTGTCTTTTTCTCCAAGATGGAGTAACTTGAGTTTAGAGTTTAGAGTTTAGAGTCAAGGAGGATCACTTATGGAGAAAGGTTTGGTAGCCGTTCTCGGTGGAGGGAATGGTGGCCATGCCGTCGCAGCAAACCTCTCCCTCGCTGGATTTAAAGTTATTAAGGAGTCCATAATAGAAAAGACATTGTCTTAAGCAGCATATCGAGTGGAAGCAGTATGAAAGAAGCTGCGTATTTTATCGGGACGACGTGCTAAATGACGCAGAGCACCTAAG
>Ga0315282_10000934_pt1 | contig 57222 bp, 38 predicted proteins | sample YL17G07_20_MG_FD_203693 | JGI IMG/M metagenome (GOLD analysis project Ga0315282, IMG submission 203693) | Sediment microbial communities from Yellowstone Lake, YNP, Wyoming, USA - YL17G07_20 | ecosystem: Environmental > Aquatic > Freshwater > Lake > Sediment | place: USA: Wyoming | collected...
GTCTACGAACACGGCGCGAAGGCGATATCGGCGTCGGATGACAATACCTTGCGGATATGGGACTTGGCTACGGGCAAGCAGGTTGGAAAGCCCCTTGAGGGACACACTGATTGGGTAAGAGCGGTTAGCGTCTACGAAAACGGCGCGAAGGCGATATCGGCGTCGGATGACAAGACCTTGCGGATATGGGACTTGGCTACGGGCAAGCAGGTTGGAAAGCCCTTTGAGGGACACACGAGTGTAGTGACGGCGGTTAGCGTCTACGAAAACGGCGCGAAGGCGATATCGGCGTCTTGGGACAAGACCTTGCGGATATGGGACTTGGCTACGGGCCGAGAGGTTGGAAAGCCCCTTGAGGGACACACGAGTGGGGTTACGGCTGTTAGCGTCTACGAAAACGGCGCGAAGGCGATATCGGCGTCCTGGGACAAGACCTTGCGGATATGGGACTTGGCTACGGGCAAGCAGGTTGGAAAGCCCTTTGAGGGACACACGAGTTATGTGATGGCTGTTAGCGTCTACGAAAACGGCGCGAAGGCGATATCGGCGTCATCTGACAATACCTTGCGGATATGGGACTTGGCTACGGGCCGAGAGGTTGGAAAGCCGCTTGAGGGACACACCAATTGGGTGACGGCTGTTAGCGTCTACGAAAACGGCGCGAAGGCGATATCGGCGTCGCATGACCAGACCTTGCGGATATGGGACTTGGCTACGGGCAAGCAGGTTGGAAAGCCGCTTAGGGGACACACATATTGTGTGAACGCCGTTAGCGTCTACGAAAACGGCGCGAAGGCGATATCGGCGTCGGATGACAAGACCTTGCGGATATGGGACCTGGCTACGGGCCGAGAGGTTGGAAAGCCCCTTGAGGGACACACGAGTGTAGTGACGGCGGTTAGCGTCTACGAAAACGGCGCGAAGGCGATATCGGCGTCGTATGACAATACCTTGCGGATATGGGACTTGGCTACGGGCAAGCAGGTTGGAAAGCCCTTTGAGGGACACACGAATGTAGTGACGGCTGTTAGCGTCTACGAAAACGGCGCGAAGGCGATATCGGCGTCGTATGACGCGACGATAAGGGTGTGGAGGATCGATGCGCGAGAGGTCTTGAGTATCTTCGCGGCGGACGCGCCGGTAACGGCGTGCGCGGTTACGCCTGACGGCCGGACAATCGTCGCGGGGGACAGCGACGGCAGGATTCACATCCTGCGATTCGAGGAGCCCGGCCGCGTCGAGAGCTGATCCTGAGCACGAACGCCATAACCAACGCGACGTCAGTCCCGGTTGATCTGCGTCCCGGGATGCTTGTCAGGTTCTCATAGCATTCACCACGGTTCTCTTGGTGCTCTTGGTGGCTTGGTGGTGAAATGCCTTTGTCGGTTCAGGCCGTCCTCTGCGGACCCTGCGGACTCCGCGTGAGAACGGTTTTGTAGTTCCTTCGGACTTCGGACTGATTCTTTCGGTTACAGCTTCTGGCCACTCCGCGCGCATCGGCGTTCATCGGTGGCCCACGGCGCTTTTCAGATTCTTTGCCCCCTTTCCACTTTTCCCACTTTTCTCACTCTTCCCACCAACGCCTCACTCTCCTGCTCTCGCGCCGGAGGCGCGCCCCTGCTCTCGCGGCCTACGGCCGCGCCCCCTACATCTTGTGCCTCGCCCATCCCCGATGCCGTGAGACTCGTGCACCTTTGGAAGGAAAATCCGGATTTCTCCTTTTTTCTTCAAGTCACTTCCTCATAAGGTCTTACGTCCATATCTGGAAAACAGCCTTTTGGACTTACGTCTCCCCAAACACCCCAACACTCGTGCACCCCACATAGTTATAGAGGGGCTGTGTGTCTGGTTTCCTTCAGTCTTCAGCCTTCAGTCTTCAGCCTGATTTTCTCGTTCTTTGACAACTGAATCCTTTGTGAAACGGAAACCCTATGGGGGCAGGGCTGAGAGTCTGTCCGCGCTCAGGGTCCGAGGGTCGCGGTCACCTGCTCGCGCCGCTTGAGTCGTCGCAAACGGCCTGTATGATAGTGCTCGCTCACAAGTCGCGGTGGAAAGGACACGGGTGGAACTCATGCAACTCAGCCAATCATTCTCAATCGATCCCCGCGCCGATTGGGTGATCGCCCACAACCGCGAAGCGCGGGAGGTGGTTGCCGCGTACGAGGCCGACAGGCCCATCCGCGTGCCAGTGTTCGGCGGCGAGTGGGCGGGGCAGCATGGGTTCTATGCGGAAGAGACGGGGCTGGACTATCGCAAGTACTATACCGACCCCGATGAGATGCTGCGGGTACAGTTGGAGGCGGCAAGGCGAAGAAGGGAATTGCCGATCTGCGATTGGATCCTTGCTGAGGCGCCGCAGGCGTGGAACGTATCCGTCGACCTGTGGCCGGTGGTGGGCCCCGGCTGGGTCGGATGCAAACTGATCTACCGCAAAGACGCGGTCATCGCGCACGAGGGGCGAAAGTTAAGTAAGCAAGAATGCGACGCGATGGAAATGCCGGACCCCGTGACCGGCGGCATACTCGCCACTGTCGGCCGGTTCTGGAAGTATCTTCGCGCCAACTACCAGGACCTGCAGTTCCTCGGAAGGCCCTTAGCCCCTATCGCGCACGGCGTAGGGACGAACGGCTTCTTCTCCCTGGCGCTCGACCTGCGCGGCGAGGATATTATGGCGGATATGTACGACGATCCTGAGTTCGCCCACCGGTTTCTCTTCAAGGTGGCAGCGTGGTGTAGCGAGCTGGACCGCACGTGGCGGCAACTCGCCGGACAGGGCGACGCGCCCGGCCCCTTCACGCTCTTCGATCACGGCGTCGATATGCTCTCGCCGAAACTGTACGTGGAGTTCGTCGTCCCCGTCATCAAAGAGATGAACCGCCGGAACGCCACACCGCAGCCTACAGCGCTGCACCACTGCGGCCGCGGGGCGCATCTCTTCCCGCTCATCAAGAAGCACCTGGGCCTGACGTCCATCGACGCGCTCACATTCCCGCTTATCGACGTGGCCAAGGTAAGGCGAGATCTCGGGGACGACGTATGGCTCATGGCGTTTGTGACCGATTCGATAGTCCAGCCGGGGCCCCAGGAGAAGATCCGTGAGGCGGTCCGGGAGCTTATGAAAGCCAAGGGCAAAGGGCGGTTCTCACTGCAGGTCGCCGATATGCTCCCCGGCACGCCGCTGAAGCACCGCCTGGCGCTGTACGAGGCAGTCAGAGAATTCGGGAGATACTGAGGCCACAGCGGCCCTGCGTCGCCGGTGACTCCTATTCCTGTCCCATCTTCTCGACAGGAACTCGGATCTCCACCTCCATCTGGGCGTAGTCGCCGCTTTCGCCGTTTGCGAGGTAGACCTCTGTTATTGCTTCAGTAGCGACGTAACCCTTGCCGGCCATCCACTTCATGAGGCCTCCAATCAGTGGCATTGGATCGGCAACGCCGGAAGGCTTGGTAACAACAGCGACGTCCATGGCCGGAATCGTCTTGACATCGGTCATGGGGCCGAGCGTCCCGGCGAGCTTCAGCGCGTCGTTGGCGACGGGGATGCGGATCTCCGCGAGCCTGTGCTCAGGCGCCGCGTAGCGAGGGTTATTCAGGTACATCATCGAAACAGGCCCCATGGGATAAAGGTTGTGGTCCCCCGCAAGTGCGACAAGATCGCCAATCGCCTGACCGACCTTGTCGTAGGAGCCCCGATAGACGGTATAGAGGACGACCTGTGGGTCGAGTTTGCGGATGCAGTATTCGGGAGCGACGGCGGTTGACTCCACGGCCGGCGCAGTAGATTCCATTGTCGGCGACTGCGGGGTGGAAACGACATCGGTGGGCTCGGTCGCGAATGCCATCGCTCCGAGAACCAGAACGACTACTGACGAAACTGACAGAAACATACTCGCTCTACGCATGGACGCCCCTCACTCTCGATGTGGTTAGTTCTCATCAGAAGTTCACCGGCACGCGCCGGGCATGGGGAACGTTTTTACTGCGGCGAGGCGCGGCTGTCAACAGGGTCGGTCCGCTCGCGCTCTACTCTCTACTATCCACTATCCGCTTTCTCGCCACGAAGTCGCGTGGTCCGGGTTGGCGTCTGACTACTGTAAGTCTCCCCGGACCAAAACCCGCGATTTCGGAGAAAAATGGCCGATTTCGGGCGTTTTGGTCAGGGGAGACTTGCAGTGCCCTCAACGCTACCCCTCCCATCTGGGGCTCTCAGGAACACTACGCAAGCGCAAGGGAGAATAGTACAATGTAAGCGACGTATGTTAACCCACGGAAGGCGGTGGAGATGCAGGGCAAACTCGGCTATGTGATTCTCGGCGCGATAATAGCGCTGCTGGCGGTTTCGGTGCTGCGCGTTTCAATATGGGAGCTTGCGCTAACAGCCTTTGCAGCCTTTATTGTGTTTCACGTTCTCAAAGGCAGGAATGACGCCGGCCCGAAGAAGCCACCTGGGCAACGGTAGGCGCTTCCGCCAGTCGACCCGACGCTCCCCTATCCTCTTCCCGGGGGCTTGTGAAGGTACTTGTCCGACTCTCCGGGCGCGATTGTCAGCCACTTCCAGTCCTTACCCTGTGACTATGGACAGCCCAAAGGGAGAGGGGACAGGAAGCTCGCTGCACACGTTGCAGGGGCACTTCGCAGAGAAACGCCGTTTGGAGTCGGAGTAGCAATCTCCAGTCACGCGACGAATGCTGCTACCGGGGACGTGTTACGTTACTGCCACGCGCAGACGGGAATTCTCGCCATGGTATCCGGGCAGGCGCACAGATAATGCGTCTTCCAGAGAGTGTTTGTCTAACCGCGGACGCTGACCGCGGTCATGTCGCTATGATAGCTCACTTCGCCCGGCCCGCCCGAGGCTGGCCGCCGCGCACCTGGGAGTTCAATTCGTCATTGCTGAATGCGATACTGGTCGCCGTTCCTTTATCCTGCAGAATCCTGGTGGCTATGAGTGTGTTGACGGGCGCAAGGATGCTGAAGTGATTCACGCCCTTGACGCCGTAGAAGCGAATCATCGGGTTATTGGAAGTGCGTGCCATGTAACGCAGAGCATCGATGTTGCTTTCTTTCTCGGTGCCCTCAAAGATAAATACTGGGCTGCGAACCGACGACAGCCAGTATCCAGGAGACCGGATCGCAATCTCCCGGATATTGGTGGTATCGAAGGGTAATGACGTTGCGATTTGCGGGCTGACGGCGCCGACCGGCCCGAAGCTGAACACCGCTCGAAAACGATCCGAGCATTCGGCAACAAGAAGCGCCAATGTGCCTCCGGTGCTGTGCCCCCCCAGGTAAATGCGGCCGGCATCAATGCCCTCCTGTTTGGCGAGGAAGTCAGCCGCCGCCAGGACATCATCAACTTCGCCCAGAAACGCCTCCCTGGGGCTTTTGTTATCGTTTCCACCACGAAGCGCCGGAAGCATCGTCACGACGCCGGCTTTCCGGTACGCGCTTGCGGATTGATCGTCATCCGCCGGAGCGTCCTGCCAGGCGACGGGGCTTATCGTGTTGGAGGGGCCGCCGACTATCCAGATGATCGCAGGACGCTTCTTGCCGTCCTTGGGAACCTGACTGATGTAAGCAGGCAATTTGCCCGCAGGTGACTGATAATAGGCCACGCGAAACAGCTTGGCGGGAGGTTGAGGAACGCCATAGCTGCCGACCTCCTTGCGGGTGAGCTTCGTCTTGAACGAGCGGCGGGCTTCATCGAGAGGAACCGTCCCGAGCGCGAAACTGGCGGCTACCTTGTCGAATAAGGGTCTGCCCGCGTCGAATGCCTCGGGCAAAGCCGCGCACGTAATGCAGTATGCGCGCATTCCTCTGCTCACGATGTACTTGACGGCCTTGAGGGTCAAGTCCTTGTTCTTACCGGCGGATCGATTGATGTATATTGCATAAGGCGCTTCGCCCGCGCCGGTGGTGACGGTACCCTTCTCGGCCTCCGCATATGAGTCGGCGCTTTGCGTTTCCCATCCGACGAGGACTTCGAGGAACTCCTGAGCGCTCATCTTCTTAGTCATATCCAGGACTTGGAGGTCAATGCTGTCTCTGTATGCCAATGCCCCTTGCGCGGCCGGCCTTGTAGCTGTAACATCCGACCACTGTCTGGTTTCCTTCGTCTTCCATCCGGCCGGCAACTCGACTGTGAATCCGAACTCCCAATTGGCATAGCTCACAAGACCGGGCTCAACGGCGTCGGCGTTTGCCGTTTGGAGAGACACAATGGAAACCAGAACTGCCATGAGCGCCGCGCTCATTGTCTTGGACATGGACGACCCCCCCGAGTTCGGCTATGGAACCCTCTTGTACAGCGCACAGCATGCCATTATAGCGCGCTGATCTGCGCCGCCAATACCGCAGCCACCATGTTCCCGGATGCAGATGCCGTGTGAACTATCCCCCGCCCGGCGGCTGAAGGAGGTACTTGTCCGACTCTCCCGGCGCGATGGTAAGCCACTTCCAGTCCTTGCCCTTCACGTGCCGCGCAAGCATGAGTATCTGGCCGACGTGGTAAGCGATGTGGTCGGAAGCTCTGACGATGGCCCTGAGGACAGTAAGCTCCTCGGAGCGGATGCAGACGGTTTCGAGAAGGTCTGTCTCACTCAGCGTCGAGAGCGTGTCGAAAAGCGTCTTCCAGCCGCGCTCCCACATCGCGAGGATTTCGGTCTTGGTCTTTTTCTCCTCGGCAAATTCGCTCTCACGGTCGCGGTCGGGCTTTTCGCCGTCAGTTGTGAGGAAATCGGTCCAGCGGGAGACGAGGTTGCCTGAGATATGCTTGGCGATGATGTAGATGCTGTTGGTGTTGTCGCCGATGCGGGCATAGAAGTCCTTCGCGTCGAGTTGCTCAAAGGCCCTGTCGGCAAGGCGTTTGTAGCGGCTGAAATCGGCGACTGTGACGTCGAGGAAATGAGCGCCGAGGGTTTGTCCGGGTGTTACCATCAGGGGGCCTCCTGAAAGAGAGCCTGTTTGTCAGAGGACACGTATTCGCCTTCAAACAAGGGCAGGCACGGGGGCCTGCCCCTACAAACGAAGAACCTACCGTTTGCTGAGTCTCTCGTACACTTCATTGTAATAGAGCGCATTTTCGACCGGAGTGTTCGCGGGAATATGATTTCCGACGGCCATGAAGAAGCCGGGGCAACGCTTCCCGATGGCCATGCAGCGCTCGACCTCGGCGCGGATGTCGTCTTTGGTCCCCGAAAGAAGGATCCTGCAATCGGCGTTGCCGATGAAGACGTGCGTCTTGCCGTACTTCTCCGCGATGTATCTCATGTCGGTCGTTGGCTCCATGACGAAGCCGTGGACGCCGCAGGCGGCGATATCATCGATGAACTCGGTGTAGTTGCCGTCGGAAGTGTACATCACCCGCTTGCCGCTGTCGACAAGAGGGGCGAAGAAGCGCTTGTAGTTGGGAAAGACGAATCGCCTGTACCAATCCGGCCTCAGGAATGCGCCCGACGTCCAAACGATGTCGTCGTGGACCATCACGACCGGCACGTCCGCGTCCGCAAGCGCTTCGTAATACTGGCCGATCCATTCGGCGTAGCGGTCCGTGACGCGGCCGAAGCGTTCGGGGTCTATTCCCGCCGCGGTGAGGAGCATATCCCAGCCGAACATTTCGATGAGACCCGAGATGCAGGTCTCGTATATGCCGGTCATATTGACGCCGTCGCCGTGCTCGGCGCAGTGTCGCTTGTAGGCGCTTTCGGCATGGGCGGTGATGGCACGCTTATCCGGAGCAGGGAGCGAGACGACCGGATCGAAGGCCAGAACCTCTTCAGGGGACTTGAACGGGCAATGAACGTCGGCGTTCCAATCGACGCCGCCGGCGGCATAGACCGCGTGGCCCATGCTCGTGCGCCAGGGGCCGAAATGGACCCTGACGGACGTGCTCCAGAAGAAATCGAAATTCCACGCGCGCAAAAGAGCGCGACTGGCCCTTTCCCTCACGTCTTCGGGAGACTCAGCGCTTACGTCAATGCCAGTGACAACCTTGATGAGGTCCCAATGCGACTCAACAGAGTACTCGGTGCGGGGGACCCGGGCGGGCATCTCAAGGCGGATTGCCGCCCAACCGTCTTCAAATGACACGTGCGCTCCTTCTGGATGAGGTGCCCCAAGCTTGGAAGAGCGATTTTAGGGCTGAGACAGGCTGCCCGCAAGCGGCAAAAGGGGCTTCGGCACGGCGATTTGGGGGCTCAGATTTGGCGTAAGTGCTTACAGCGCAAGGAATAAGTATTAGAAAGCCGGGCGCAAAGACGGGCAATTTGTCCTTGATTATTGGGGGCCAATCTGGTAGGATTTTGGGTTCGCTTGACCTTTGGAGCGGGAAGTATAAGGAAGCAAGCCATTTGTTTGAGACGATAAGCCAGAAGTTCGAAGGCGTCTTTCGCCGTTTGAGCGGCAAGGCCATCATCAGCGAGAAGAACATCGCGGACGCGATGAGCGAGGTGAGGCTGGCGCTACTCGAAGCGGACGTAAACTATAAGGTGGTAAAGGATTTCGTCGATAGGGTCCAGAGAAAGTCCATCGGCGAAAAGGTGCTCAGGGCGATCTCGCCGGGCCAGCAGTTCATCAAAATCGTGCACGATGAACTGGTCGAACTTATGGGGCCGGTGGACCCCGGCGTGCCGCATCCGGCGTCGCCGACGGTGATTTTGCTTGCGGGGCTTCAAGGCTCCGGCAAGACCACTACGGCGGCGAAGCTGGCGAATTACCTGTTGCACAAGGGGCGCCGTGCGATGCTGGTGGCGGCGGACGTGCAGCGTCCGGCGGCTATCGAGCAGCTGAAGATTCTGGGCGCGGAGGTCGGGATAGAGGTTTTCAGCCGCGAAGGCAACCCTCCCGACATCTGCGCGAAGGCCATAGAGCGCGCGCGCCTTATAGGCACGAGCGACGTCATACTCGACACGGCCGGCCGACTTCACGTCGACGAAGAGATGATGAAGGAGGTCAAGGAGATCGCGCGGCGATGCGAGCCGCAGCAGGTCTACCTCGTGTGCGACGCGATGACGGGCCAGGATGCGGTTACGAGCGCGAAGGCGTTCGATGCGGAGCTTGCGCTTGACGGAGTAATCCTGACGAAGCTCGAAGGCGACGCCCGCGGCGGCGCGGCGCTTTCCGTGAAGGCCGTGACGGGTAAGCCCATCAAGTTCATCGGCGTGGGCGAGAAGCTTGATAAGTTGGAGGAGTTCCACCCTGACAGGATGGCCAACCGCATCCTGGGCATGGGCGACGTCGTGACCCTCGTCGAGAAGGCGCAGGAGAATATCGACGCCGAGGAAGCCGCCGCGATGCAGGAAAAGCTGCTCAGGGCGGAGTTTACGTTCGACGACTTCCTCAAGCAACTCGGCCAGATGAAGAAGATGGGGTCCCTGAAGGACATCCTGGCCATGGTGCCGGGGCTCGGGAGCCAACTGGGCTCTCTCGACATCGACGACGACGAGATTACGCGCGTCGAGGCGATTATTCAGTCGATGACGCCGACCGAGAGGCGTAAGCCCGACGTTATCGACGGCAGCCGCAGGGCCAGGATCGCCGAGGGCAGCGGCACAATGCCGGAAGATGTATCGGGACTCCTCAAGCAGTTCCGCCAGATGCGGGATATGATGAGGATGATCGGGAGCGGGGGCAAACGCCTCGGCCCCGAAGCCCTTTCGGGGATGTTCGCTCCGGGCGCGCACGTAAGGCCGTTCAAGCAGCGCAGCAAGCGTAAGCGCAAGCCGCGCAAGAAGCGTCGTTAGGAATTACACCGGCGGGTGGGCCGCCGAGCAAGATAGAGACGCGTGTTTTCGGACGATAAGGGCGGACACGGCATGTCCGCCGTTCAAATGTTGTGAAAAGGAGAAACGATTTGGCGGTCAAGATCAGACTGATGCGCGTGGGCCGTAATAACAGGCCCAGTTACAGGATCGTCGCGATGGATTCCAGAAGGCCGCGCGACGGCAAGGTGCTCGAAGTGGTTGGCTTCTACGATCCGATGTCCAAGGACGCCACCAAGCAGGTGACGCTCGACGCCGAAAGGGCCAAGTACTGGCTTTCAGTCGGCGCCCAGACCACCGAGACCGTGAGCAGCATCCTGAAGAAGCAGGGGCTTAAGCCCCGGCCGAAGTAGTTTGATGCGGATCGACGTGGTCACGCTTTTCCCCGAGGTCTTCGAGGGATTCCTGAATCACAGCATCCCGCGGATCGCAGGGGAAAAGGGCCTCGTGGACGTGAGGCTTGTGAACCTGCGGGACTACGCCGACGATGAGAGAGGAACGGTCGACGACAGGCCGTTCGGCGGCGGGCCGGGCATGGTGCTGATGTGCAAGCCCGTATTCGCCGCGGTGGAAGACCTGATTGGCGAAGACAAAGAAGCGACGCTCGTGATGCTCTCCCCCCAGGGGGAGCCGTTCACGCAGAAGCATGCGGTCGAATTCGCCGCGATGAAGAGGCTCCTTCTGCTCGCGGGGCATTACGAGGGGTTCGATGAGAGGATCCGTGAGGGCTTGAAGCCTCGCGAGATAAGCATGGGAGACTTCGTCCTCTCCGGAGGAGAAATCCCGGCGATGGCGGTGATGGATGCCGTCATCAGGCTCCTGCCGGGAGCGCTCGGAGACGAGCGATCGACTGAGGAGGAGTCGTTTTCGAAGGGACTCCTCGAGTATCCGCACTATACGCGGCCGAGGGAGTTCCGAGGGATGGCGGTTCCGGAGGTGCTTCTCTCCGGCAACCACGGTGAGATAGCGAAATGGCGGGCGGCACAGGCCCTCGAGAGGACCCGGGCCAGGCGCCGGGACCTTTTGGATAGGCTTAGTCAGGAGTGATAGCGGTGAGCGATATCATTAAAGAAATTACGAAGGAATATCAGAAGAGCGAAAAGCCCGAGTACGAGGTCGGCGACACGGTAGATGTGTCGGTGAAGATCGTCGAGGGCGACAAGGAGCGCATCCAGGTCTTCGGCGGCGTCGTAATCGCCAAGAAGAACTCCGGCATCGCCGAGACCGTCACGGTCAGGCGCATTGTCGGCGGCGAAGGCGTCGAGCGCGTATTCCCCATCCACGCGCCCAGCGTCGTCAGCGTCAAGGTTCTCAAACGCGCCAAGGTCCGCCGCGCAAAGCTCTACTACCTGCGCGAGCGCACCGGTAAGTCCGCGCGTCTCAAGGAGAAGCGTGGCGCGATCGCTCCAAAGCACTCGGGGAAGTAACCCTTGATGCGCCTCCTGGGACGCCTCTTCGGCAGAAAGAGCGGCCCCGCACCTTCAAAGCCGCTTCGCGCGGGCGACCTGTGGGAAGAACGCGCGGAGCAGTTTCTTGAGGATAAGGGCTACATGATCGTCGGCCGCGACGTCCGCACGAGAAGAAGCGACCTCGATATTGTAGCGCGCGACGGCGACACGACCGTGTTCGTCGAGGTCAAGGCTCGCAACACCAGGGACTTCGGCGGTCCCGGCGCATTCATCGATGAACGCAAGCAGCGCAAGCTCATAAGCGCCGCAAAGGAATATCTCGTACGCAAGGGGCTCACTTCGAGCCCCTGTCGTTTTGATGCGGTCCTGTTCTACACCGGCGTCAATCCGCCCGAGATAGAGCACATCGAGAACGCGTTTGAGGAGCGGCTGCAATGACTCAAGGACAAGCGCAGTCGCTCTCCCCTGCCGCACTGATCGATTCCCACGCGCACCTGGATTTTCCAGAGTTTCGTGGCCGGCTTGACGCGGTCATCGAGCGCGCCCGTGCGGCGGGAGTCGAGCGAATAGTCAGCATCGGCACGACGTACGAAGGCGCGCTGAGGACGCTCGAGATCGCGGCACAATACGCCAATGTGAGCCCCGCGGCAGGAGTGCATCCGAGCTATATCGCCGAGGGGTTCGCGCGGTTTAGTGATCTCGTGAAGCTCTTCGAGACGGCCCCGTTCGTAGCGGTTGGGGAGACCGGCCTCGATTTCTACAGGATGCACGCGCCGGCAGAGGTACAGGAGACGGCATTCAGGGCGCATATCGAGCTTGCGCTTGAGCGGAACCTGCCGGTCATCATCCACGTGCGCGACGCGTACGAAGACGCGCTGCGGGTGCTTGACTCACTGCCGAGAACGCCGAGCGGGGTGTTCCACTGCTTCTCAGGGACGGTCGCGTTCGCACGCGAGGTCATTGCGAGGGGCTTCTATATCTCATTCGCGGGGCAGGTGACGTTCAAGAACGCCGACGCGCTACGCGAAGTCGCCGCGGCCGCGCCGATGGAGCGAATCCTCATCGAGACGGACTGCCCCTTCCTTGCGCCGGTTCCTCACAGGGGGAAGGATAACGAACCCGCCTTTGTACGGCACACGGCCGAGATGATAGCGAAGGTGAGAGGCATGAAAGCCGACGCCGTGGCCGCGCAGACGCTCGCCAACACCAAGGCGCTCTTTGGCTTCGACTGATCTTCGTCAGCCGGCGCGCCGCACCTCAGGAAGCAGTCGCAACGTTCGCGCAACCCGCATCCTCACATACGCGCCGGTTGTGCTCGGCCCTTTCCTCAGCCATACTCAGCAATCTGTCGGCATTCACCATATCGCGGCGAAACCATATGCGTCGCGTGCGGCCGCTCATCGAACGGTACTCGATGAACGCGCCTCTCCTCGGATGCCACCTGAACAGCATGTGCGGGTTCCAACGCACGTAGCCCGCGGCGGTTACCGCTTGCCAGGCGACCTCACGCTCGGATCCAGACCACATCTTGGCCCAGAAACCCGCCGCCCCGGCATGGAACGCCCGCGGGGTGCGGTTCAATTCGAGGACAAAAGCGACGATGCTGAAGAGATTGAACGCCAGGAGCCCTCCGCACGCGGCCGCGCGCAGCGTGCCGCCTGGATGTAGAAGAGTGGATATGCATACAATCATGACCGCGACTACCGTGACGGCCAGCCACGCGTAAGCAGCGATCATGCCGGTCGCGATCGGTCGCGGAAGAGTGACGTCGAACTGTTCGGGCGCTTCTGCGCGTACCGGGCGCGCCGCAATGATCCACTTCGTCGGACGCCGGAATGCTACGAGCCACGCCCCGCCCATGCCGCCGATTGCGCCGACGTACAGCGCGAAAAGCAGCGAACGAAGAGGATGCGGCTCTGGCAGGAGTGCGACCTGCCATGCGAACGTGGTAATCACAGTGAGAGCGCCCCAGGCTGCGGCCATCTTCAGAAATCGCCTGCGAAGGGAAACGCGTTGGTCCCGGGCATGTTCCTCGGCGGATCCCATTGCGCTGACTGCGCGCTCCGCGGCGCTACGCTCATCAAGCCCCGCCGCGATTTCGCGTGCCTTCGCTTCCTCAAGGTGATCTCTGATCTCCACCAGCGTCAGCACTCGCACGTATTTCGAGCCGAGAAGCCGGGAGTCAAGGTCGCAGATGTAGGCGTCAAGGGCATTGTCCCCTGTCAGCGCCTCGGTTGGGCACGATATGCCGGGACGTCGCAGAAAGCGTTTCAGAAACATTGGTCACCTCCCCTGCTCTTTAAGCACGACATTGGTGAGAATACGAGCGACCTTGCGCCAGTCCCTGATTCTCTGCTCAAGATGCGCGCGCCCCTCTTTCGTGATGCGGTAGTATTTGCGATCCGTGCCGCGCGCGCCGGGCCGCCAGTAGGCTTCAACCAACTCCTTCTCCTCGAGGCGATGGAGAAGCGGGTAGAGCGTTGCCTCGCGAAGTATGTCGGCCTCGCCGCCCAGTTGGGCGGAAATGCTCTCCATGATCCCGAAGCCGTAGTTGTCCCCTTCTCTCAGCACCGAGAGCACAAGGGTGTCCAAGAGGCCCTTGATGATTTGTGCATCTGCTTGTCCATTGCTCATGGCATTAGTATTACATTGTAAGGCTTATAAGTCAAGCCTTAATTCTGCGATTTTGTGAGGATAGGTCTTTGGCGTGACGGAATGCAGTCAGGCAGATCTCTTCCTTTCCGCAAGACTCTTCAGCAGCACACGTTGCGTGCCGCAACCAGAGGCGCAAATCTGCGACATTGGAGTTCTTTACCTTGACCAAACCCGTTCGCCCCGGTATCTTAGAATTCTCCTATCGGGGGAATCCGATAGCGCCAAGAGACGAGCAGGGGATCCGAATGAGGGGCCGTCTGGCCCGGCTGGGCCTAACAGCAGTCACAGCCGTAACTTGCGCAATCCTTATCGCCCTTTCGGCGCCGCAGGCGCGTGCCGACGAGGGCGTCTACCTTTCCGCGAAAGTCGTCCGTACGTGGATCGAAGGCAAACAGCGCGTAATCCTTCTTGACCGCGATGCGAAACTCGTCGCCCCCGGAGGGACGATTCTCGGCGATTCGATGGTAGTGTGGTTCGACGAGAGGGGCGCGTCGAAGAGCGGTATGGTCTCCCTGATAGTCTATAATGAGTCGGGCGGCCACAGCACCGTCACGAGGGTCCAAACGCGCGGCAGCCTTACGCTTGACGAGAAGGCGCTCCTTGCCTTCGCGCCTCCCACCAGGTCCGATCTCCTCGCAAGGGCAAAGGCGGCTGTCGCGGACGCTCAGTTGGCGGGAACCGTAGAGACGATGCCGACGCCGCCGGCGCCGGCCGCACCGCAGGCGCCAACGGCGGAAAGCACGGCGGCTATTCCGGCGCCAGTGCCGGTTGAGAAGCAGCCTGCCGCTGAAGCGCCTTCGGTGGAAGGCACAGCAGCAACGGCCGCGCCTCTGCCCACCACGCCGTCCGTTGAGAGCACGGTTGCCGCGACACCTGAGGCGCCTGTACCGCCGGCGATTGAGTGCACAGAGGCTGCTCCCCTGCCCCAGCCGCCCATTGCGCCCGTAGTAGAAAGCACCGAAGCTGCAACGCCCGCGCCATCCGCGGCACCGACGATTGAGAGCACCGTCGAAGCGTCGCTTTCGCCGGCAACGACGACGAGCATGACGGCGCCCGCGTCCGGAGCGGTAGTCCCCGGCGCGCCGGGACCCCGGCCTCAGCATACGCCTGTCGCAGGGGCGCCCGCGCCTGCCACGCTGCAGACTCCGTCACAGGCTTCGGCATCCGTCGGCGGCGAACCGACGCCTGAACTGCCTTCCCAGCCTGTGGAGACCCCCGAGGGAGTAACGAACGCGCCCAATCCGAAGACGCCCGCCCAGGCGCTGGCCGCTATACAGGAAGCCGAGGAGCTCAAGATCAACTACGGCCCGACAAGCAAAGAAGGTTACCGCACGGAATTCAGGGACGTCGACGGCAGGCAGGCCCTCATCGCCACGGGCGGAATCGAGGTATCATTCCTCGACTACAAGGTGCGCGCGGACAGCATGGTGATCTACATGCCGAGGGAAAACGCCGAGAAGACCGAGTTCCAATTGTACGCCGAAGGCAACATAAGGTTCACGGTGCCGGGCGCGACGATGGAAGCCTCCAGGCTCTTCTACGATTTCGATTCGAACCGCGCGACGCTTATTGATGCCGGGATCAAGGCGAAGCTGCCGCACAGCAGCGAGCCGCTTGTCATGCGGGCGGAGAAGATTCGCGCGCTTTCTCCCAAGGATTTCGAGGCATTCAACGCATACATCACCGTGTGCGATTTCGCCCAGCCGCACTTCCGCATCGGATCGAAGAAGATTGTGCTGGCGCCGGTGGTGGATTCCGCGGGCAACGAATCGAGCGTCGTCACCGCTACGGGCAACCGCGTCTACGCCGGCGATGTGCCGTTTCTGTACTGGCCGCGTATCTCGCGGGACGTCAAGCAGACTCACATACCCCTGAGGCGGCTGCAGTTCGGCCACTCGTCCAGGTTCGGATATTACACGTACACGGGCTGGGACATGCTCGACATACTTGCCGGGAACTCGCCCAATTCGTGGGCGTCGCGCACGAGCCATTGGGCCGACGTGCTTGCTCTGCTCGATTATCGCAGCAAGCGAGGCCCCGGCACCGGCTTTAACGGCAACTACGCCAAGGGCGAGACGACGGGTTCCTTTATCACGTACTACACCCACGACGAAGGAACCGACGTGAACGGCCACAAACCTTCCACGGAGGAGCGCTGGCGGCTGTGGTGGCAGCAGCGCACATTCTACGACGATCTCCAGATAGACACGCGGTACGCCCAGAACTCCGACGAGGGTTTCCTCAATGAGTACTACGAGGCGGAGGCCAAAGAGGCTCAGGACCAGGACACGTTCCTCTATCTCAAACGCCCCTGGGAGCATTCGCAGGCCGAGCTCCTGTACCTGCCCCGGGTGAACTCATATACGACCCAGACCGAGTACCTGCCCCAGGCGCGTTACGACGTCGTGGGACTGCCTCTCCTCTCCGACAAACTTGTGTTCAGCTCGGTCAACCGCGCGGATAACGTGCGGTTCAGCCCCGCAGAGTCGCTTAGCGCCCCTTCATACCAGACACAGCGGGTTGACACGTTCAACACATTTGACGTGCCGCTCCATACCGATCCGGGATTCTCGGTGACGCCGTTCACGACTCTGCGGCAGTCGGTTTTCGAGGACAGCGCGACCGACGGCACACTCGGACGTTTCGCCGGCTCGGTCGGCGCGAAACTCGGTCTCCCGCCGGTATGGCGCACGTTCGACGTGGAAAACAAGCTTCTCGACATCAACAGGCTGCGGCACGTGGCGGTTTTTGACGTCACCTATCAGGATGTGTACAACTCGAGCCGCGAGCCTACCGAACTGCTCCAATTCGACGACATCGACCAGGTTGACGAATTGCAGGTCGCCACGTTGCGGCTTTCGCAGAGGCTTCAGACCAAGCGCGCCGCGACGGAGAAGGACGCCCCCGATCGGACGGTTGACCTCCTCGGCCTCGACGTCGAGGCGGATTACTTCCCGGCCGACAATCGCGACAATGACTCAAAACGCTGGTCCAGACTGAGATTCGAAGCGCAGATGGCCATCACGGACGACGTTTCGATTATCGGCGACGGCATCTATAACGTTTACAATAACCAGCTCGACGAAGGCATCGCGTGGCTCAAGGTCGATCAATCACCGCGGACCACCTGGGCGGTCGGCCAGGGGTACGTGAGAGGCATCTCGTCGGAGCTGGTAACAGCGCGCATCGATCACGAGATAAACGAGCGCTGGGCGATAGCCGGTTTCACTCAGTACAACTACGACATCGGCGAGCCGGTCGTCGACCAAGTCATGTTCCGCCGCAGCCTGCACGAGTTCGCCCTCGACTTCTATTTCCGCTACGACAAAACGCGCAACGACACATCCGGCGGCATCAACCTGTATCCGCTGGGGGCGCTCTCCCCCACACCGACCTATTACTAAATGCCGCAACTGGAGGCCATATGGGAAGGGCAGTCTATCCGGGCACGTTCGATCCGATGACCTACGGGCACCTCGACGTTATCAAGAGGGGCGCGCTCATTTTCGACGAGCTCATCGTCGCTGTGTCGGGAGCGAGTGTGACGAAGAGCCCGCTCTTTTCGGAAGCCGAGCGGGTCGAGTTCCTAAGGAACCACACGAAGGACCTTCCGAATGTGAAGGTGGAGGTGTTCAGTTCTCTTGCCGTCGACTACGTCCACTCGAAGGGGATCAAGGTCATCCTGCGCGGCATCCGGACCGCGACCGACTTCGAGTACGAGTTCCAGATGGCGCTCACCAACCGCAAGCTCGCCAACGACATTGAAACCGTCTTCGTGATGGCAAGCCTCGAATACTCCTACGTGTCCGCGCGCCTCATACGTGAGATCATGTACGCAGGCGGCTCGGTAACGGCGTTTGTCCCCTCGGACGTCGAGACGGCGCTCAAGAGAAAATTCAGCAACGGCGCGCAAGGATAGTGGTTGAAGGCATCCGCGCATCTTCTTGGCGCGTCGTCCTGCGCAGGCGCTTACGTCACCCTTCCTCGCGCGGCAATCTTCCACTCGCACTCGACGCGCCCTTTGCGAACGCCATACACCCTTTCGTGCAGGTTGAACGTCGTGCACCCGTGAGACGGCACGACAAGGAGCTTATCGCCGGGGCGGACGTCGGCCGCTCTGGACGTCAGGCTGAAGAGCGTGTGTTCTTCGGCAAGCCTTTCCACTTTCATCCCTTTGTGTGATGCGACTTCCGGCATGCCGAATTCGGTTGTAAGCGCTTTCAGCCCCGCGTCGCCCACCGCGCGGCCGCGCGCCTGTCTGGACACAATCGTCACCGCACAGAAGAGCGCTTTGCCGAACTCGGGCACGATCCGAGCGTACTTGGCGTCCATCGTCGCGTAGGACCCCGCCTGAATCTCGGTCATGGCTGGATGGACGCCGCTTATCGCATAGGTGCCCGTGCCGCCCCCTGAGACTTCGCGTGGAGGCAGACCCGCGTCGACAAGCGCTTCCTTCGTTCGCGCGAGAAGCGAGAGCGCGCCAAGCACGGCTTCGGTCTTTGCGAGGCCGGGCTCCTGCGCCACAAGGTGCCCCTCGTACCCCTGCAGACCCCGGTACTCCAGGCCTGGCCGGTTAGCAATGAGCCGGGCGATGTCAACCGCGGGACTTCCCGGGTTGACTCCGCAGCGCTTCATGCCGATGTCCACTTCGATGAGTACGCCAAGCGTTACCCTCGCGGCCTTCGCGGCAGCAGACAGCTCCTTCACATTCGCCGGGTCGTCCGCCGCGACAGTGATATTGGCCTTGCACGCCAGCTTCATGAGGCGGGCGATTTTCATTTCGCCGACAATCTGATTCGCAATGAGAATGTCTCTGATGCCCGCCGCGACAAGGACCTCGGCCTCCCCCACCTTCGCGCAGGTAATGCCCTTCGCCCCCGCAGCAAGCTGCCTTCGGGCGATCTCGGGGCACTTGTGGGTCTTGAAGTGCGGCCTGAGCTGCGCTCGCCTGCCGGCAAAGAACGCCTGCATGCGCGCGATATTGGCACCAAGAACGTCGAGGTCTATGACAAGCGCGGGAGTGTCGATCTCCCGGAGGAAACCCAGACGCGACGGCATACTGCCCCCTTCATTGAACGGCCTTGCTATCCATGGATGAATTACAGTGGGAGCCAGTATATCCGCGGCAAGCCCGAAATCTACTCGTGTCTCAGCGCTTCTATCGGATCCATATACGCCGCCTGCCAGGCGGGATATATCCCGAAGATGATCCCCACCGCCGCGGAGATGCCGAACGAGAGAACTACCGAAGAGAACGTCACGACCGTGCTGTAGCCTGCGTACTGCGCGACGATCTTGGCGCCGATCGTGCCGAGGACGATCCCGGTAACGCCGCCCGTCGTCGCGAGCACGATGGTCTCCACCAGAAACTGTTGGATGATGTTTCTGCGAGTCGCCCCGAGAGCGCGGCGTATCCCTATCTCCCGTGTCCGTTCCGTCACGCTCGCAAGCATGATATTCATGATTCCGATGCCGCCGACAAGCAGCGACACCCCGGCGATACTGCCCATGACGATGTTCCAGACGCGCTCCTCGCGCTCTTTCTGAAGCAGAAGATCAAGGGGCACGTTCTCGACGTAGTCCTGTTTCTCGTGGTTCTTCTCGAAAATGCCGTGGACGACCTTGGCCATCTCCGGCACGTACTTGGAGTCCTTCGCCTGAATGATCACTTCATCGAGCTCAAGGCGCTTGGCCTCCATCGTGCCGCCCTGGCGCTTGATGGTCAGAGTGCCGAAGGCATTGAGGGCGGCGGTAAGCGGCACATAGACGTCGCGGTCGAGGTCCGCGGCGTTGAATGACGCTCCCCCCTCGCCGCGAGGCTCCATGATCCCCACGACTTCGAAGAGCTCGTCGCCCACTTTGATCCATTTGCCGAGAGGGTCCTCAAGCGGAAAAAGCTCGCGCTTGACCGTCTGGCCGATGACAGCGACGTTGCTGCCCTTTTCGAGGTCGAGCGGCATCAGAAAGCGCCCTTCCGCGGGGTAGAAGTTCATGACCTCGGCATAGCCGGCCTCCGTCGCAAGCACCCTCGTAGTCATGGTGCGCCTGCCGTAGGAGACGTCCTGTCCGCAGTCCCTGCCGCAGATGACGCTCTTGATGTTGGGCACGACCTTCTTGATCAACTCGACATCGGTAAATGTGATCCCGTACTCATTGACCATCGACTGCTGTTGCTGGCCGCTGGAGACCTTGGTCTCTTCGGGAGGCTTGCGGCTGGCAATGGAGATGTTCTTGATGCCAAGCTTCTCGATCTGGGCAAGCGCCTGCCTGCGCGACCCTTCGCCTATTGCGAGCATGGAGATCACCGCCGCCACGCCGAACACCATGCCGAGCATCGTGAGGCCGGAGCGCAGCTTGTAGCGCGCCAGATCGCGCGCGCCCAGGTAAATCATCTCTATGTATTGGGCGTTTATCTTGATCATTTCCCGTTACCCGGCCGCGACTCGTCGAGAAGGCCGTCTATGAGCCGGACGATCCTGTCGGCTTCCTTGGCGAGGTTCTCGTCGTGCGTCACCATGAGAATGGTGCTGCCGGCCTTGTGGAGATCGTGCAGCACTGTCATGATCTCCCTGCCGGTCTTCGAATCGAGGTTGCCCGTCGGCTCGTCCGCCAGAAGAATCACCGGCTCCGACACGAGCGCGCGCGCGATCGCGACGCGCTGCGATTGCCCGCCCGAAAGCTCGCTGGGAAGGTGATGGACGCGGTCGGAAAGGCCCACCTTCTCAAGCGCCTTCAGGCTTCGCTGGCGGCGCTCGCCGAAGCCGACGCCCCTGTAGAAGAGAGGCACTTCCACGTTTTCGAGCACCGTCAACTGCTGAATGAGATTAAAGGACTGGAAGATGAACCCTATCTCGCGGTTGCGGACCTGACTGAGCCGGTCATCGCTTGCCGTGCTTACGTCCTGCCCATTGAGGAAATACTTGCCTTCGCTCGGGCGGTCGAGACAGCCGAGGATGGATAGAAGCGTGCTTTTGCCCGACCCCGATGGTCCCATGATCGAGACAAACTCGCCCTGCTGGAAGAAGAGCGTCACTCCTCGGAGCGCTCCCACCTCAACGCCCTTCATGCGGTAAATCTTGTGGAGGTTGTGCAGCTCAACAAGCGCCACGGCTACCCACCTCCGCTCTTCGACGCGCCGGGCGCCGCCGCGCCCCGGCTCGCCATCTCGCTTCCGGCCAGGAGGATCTTCTGCCCCACCGAAAGGCCGGAGAGGATTTCAACGTACTTGTCGCTCATTCGGCCGGTCTTCACTTCCACGGGGCTTTCATCGGCGCCGTCGGCAAGGGTGCAGAAGTCCTTGTCGCCCCTGCGCGCTACCGCCGAAATCGGAACATACACGGCGTCCGGAATCGACTCCAACAGAACGTCGACCACACACGACATGCCGGGCTTGATCCTCGGATCCGTGCCCTCGATAGCGACAGTCGCGTCAAACGCCTTGATGTTGCTTCTGGAGAGCCAGTTATTGGAGGTGTTTGCGTACTCAGCGACTTTCGTGACCTTGCCCTTCATGACGAGCCCCGGAATCGCATCGACGGTCACCTCCACCTCGCGGCCGACGGTGGCGCTGAATACGTCATTCTCCAGCAGCCTCGTCTCAACTATGATCGACGACAGGTCCGGAATCGTGAAGAGCCTCATCCCGTGCCAGACCTGCTGTCCGACGGCGATGTGATCGCGAAACCACGGCTCAGACGGATCGCCGTAGAGAAGCGCCCCGTCTCCCGGCGAAATGACGGTCCTCTTGGCAAGCTGATCCTCATGGTCGTCAAGGCGTCTCTTGCGGCGGTTGTACTCGATCTGCGCGGTCCGCAGCGTCATCTCTGCCTGGGTGATCCTGACCGACGCGGTCATCTGCGCGCTCTTGAGCTTGTCTTCTGCCGCGCGCACGGCTTGTCTGTTCCTGGCAACCGTCTGAGGATACGTGTAGTCTTTGAGTATCTGGTAGGCGAGCTTTTTGGCCTCGACGCTCTGCTTGCCTTCGTCCACGGCCAGCTGCGCCGCCAGGTAGTCCGATTTGGACACAAACCCCTTCTCAAGCAGCTTGTCCATCCCGTTGAAATCGGTCTGCGCCTGCTCCAGATCGCTTTCCGCGCGCTTGATGTCGAGGTCCGCGTCGCGGAACGCCTGATAGGCGTCTCCCTGCGTCGGCGCGTCCGGTTTGGCGTAAGCGGCGTCGTCGAGCAGGCCGTCGCCCGTGAGAAGCACCGTGCCGTACTGCTCATCCGCCAGCTTCGCCATCCTGAGCGCGACCTCCGCTTCGGCCATGTCGGTGTCGCTCGAGTTCCGCTGCATCTTGAGATCTTCCTCCGCGCGCGTGACTCTGTTGCGAACCGTCTCAAGCCTCAGCGATAGATCCGTTATCTCGTCTTCGAGATCCTGGGTGTTGAACTTCGCGAGCACGTCGCCTTTCTTCACAAGCGTGCCCTCGGGGACAAGGAAAGTGAGCGTCGCGCCTCCTTCGACCTCAGGGCTGATCGTCACCGACTTTTCCGCCTGAAACATGCCCTTGGCCTCGACGGTCATCTTGAGCTCGCCGCGCATGACGACCGCGGTTTCCTTCGGCCGCGCAACGCTCTTGGGATCCTTTCCGCCGGGGATGAGAAGAAGCGGAATCACGATCGCCGCGGCTAACCCAGCGCCTATGAGGGTCTTGCGCTTCTTGAGGAGCATTTTGATGCTGATGGCCATGCTGATGCTCGAATCCCTGCCGCTCTACTGGCCGCGACGTCCGCCGCCGCCACCGCCTCCGCCTCCGCCGCCGCGCCTTGCGCCGCCGCGACGGCCCTTGCCGCCTTCGCCAGGCTGGGCATTGTCAGCTTGCGCAGTGCCCACAGCACCGCTGCCGGCGGTCTGCCCCGGTGCTCTCTCGCCTTCAGCGGCCTGAGGACCGCCGGGACCGCCGGAAGGAGGCGCTCCTGCCATTCCAGGAGCACTGCTCTCCAGAGGCGGCCTGTCTCCCATCGGCGCGTGGCCGTTCGCGACCGGCGCCGTGCTTTCGGCCGACGGAGCGCTTGATGTGTCAAGCTCGCTGGAAGTGGCGTTATACATGAGGACCTTTGTCCCCTCCGGCAGCCCGTCCGCTATAACCACATAGGTATCGCTGCCCGCCCCTGTGACAACATCCTTGCGCACCACCTTGCTGCCGGAAACGGTGCAAACCATGTCCTTGCCGTCCTGCTTGAACACGCAGTTGACTGGCAGGTACAGGCAGTCCGCCACCGTGTCTATGAGGATGCTCACCTTGCACGACATCCCGGGTTTCATGCGTGCGTCGCTCTGGTCGAGCGTTACTTCCACGTCGAACGACTTGGCCTCGCTCGAAGTCATCCACCGGTTTCCGCTTGCGGCTACGTTGGAGATTTTGGACACCTTGCCCGTGAGCGTTACGCCCGGCAGGGCCGGCACGGTCACGTTCGCGCTCTGCCCAGCCTTTACCTTGTATACGTCTTTCTCCTGCACCTTGGTAGCCGCGATCATATTCGTGATGCTGGGGAAGGTGATGAGCGTCCTTCCTTCATACGCCTTGCCGCCGACCTTGATTTCGTCCTTTTCCCACGGCCTGCGCTCGTCGCCGTACAGGACAAACCCGTCGGCGGGAGCGCTGATCGTCATCTTGGAGAGCTGGTCGTTCATGTCGTCGAGGCTCTTCTTCCTCATGGTATAAACGGCCTGTGCCTGCGTTATCTGCGCCTCCTGCTGCGCCATCTGCGACTGCGCCTGCAGAACCGCCTGCTTCAAGGCATCCATGGCCTTCTTGAGGTCGGCCTCCTTCTGAGCCCTTTCCTTCGGATACGTGTAGGTCTTCAGAATCTCGTACGCCAGCTTCTTGCTCTCGAGCTTCCTCTCTGCCTCAACTTTCGCGAGATCCGCCTTGATGTAATCGTTCTTCGTGATGAAGCCCCTCGCGAGAAGCTGGTCCATGCCCTCGAAATCCGTCTGGGCCCGCTCCAGATCCGTCCGTGCGCTCCTGATCGCAACCTCCGCGTCGCGGAATGCCTGATAGGCTTCGCCCTTCTCAACAACGTTTATGTCGCCGGTTTCGCAAGTCGACTCGAGGACGAGCTCTCCGCTCGAGTTGATGCGCACCAGCCCCGCGTATTCCGCGATGTTCTCGGCAGTGGAGTTGACGCTCACCGCGCCGGTGGACTCGACGCTCACAGCGGCGCTGGAATCGATCGCCACCGCTCCCGTCGACTCCACAGCCGCCGGCGCCGTCGATTCAAGCAACGCCTGGGTGGAACCGGCGTTCGCCGCGGTCGAGCCTATGCTCGGGCCCTCCGATAGCTCCGCTGCGGGAGCGGTCGACTCAAGGACCGCCGGGGCCTGAGCCGGCTGCGCGCTGATTGCGCCGGTAGAATTGACTGTCGGCCACGGCGGCAGCTCGCCCGAAGACTCGATCCCCGGCGCCGTTGCGCCCGGGGTGGGCGCCGTGGCTACGTCTATTTCATCTTCTATGCCGTATATCTTGCGATCGAGAAAACCGTCCGTGCTCAGTATCACCGTGCCGTACTTGTCCAGATCCATCCTTGCGGTCGCGACGTCAAGGCGTGCTTTCGAGATATTGACCTCGTTGGTCAGCTCCTGGATCTTCCTGTCTTCCGTCGCCTTCTTGAGATCCGCCGACGCGTTCTCGACTTCTATCTCCTGCGAGTCCAACTGCGTTTGCAGCGAGCTGGCATCCAGCTTCGCGATTACATCACCCTTCTTCACGCGCGTGCCTTCATCGACAAGCTCGATAATCGTCGCCTCGCGCTTGATCTCCGGCGATATCCTGATGGACTCGGCCGCCTGAAGTTCGCCCGACTGGTTGATGCGGATCTCGAGTGGCCCCCGCGTTACAGCGCAGGTAGCCCCGTCGTGCAGCGCGGTGTTGTCGCGCCACGAGCCCCTGACCGCGAAGCCCAGCGCGAGCGCGCAGCACATCGCCCCTCCGACTATGGTTACGCTCTTCTTCTTGGTCGTGCCGAAAAAGATGTCTTTCCAGTCCATCGCCGTCCTCAGCGTCCGTCCGAACTCCCCGCGGCGTCGCCGCCACGGCTGTTCGGCCAAGCTCTTAATGCCACCGGCCCTCGTCGTCAACCCTCAGGGTCCCGATGTCCTTGCGCAACCGGATATATCCCAACACGTATGTGACTTGCGCCTGAACGTAAGAGTTCTCGGCGCTCTGCAACTGGTTCTGCGCGTCCACGATGTCTCGGTTGGACGCCTGCCCCTTGTCAAAGAGGAGCCTCGCCGCCTGCAGTTGATCCGTGGACACCTGCAGGCTCTTCTTCTGTATGACAAGCGTGACCTCGGCCTCCTTGAGCGCCCGCACGTCCTCGCGCACCTGGGCGACCGCATTGTCTTCCGCAAGTTGATACGCGCGCTTCTGCCGCGCGAGCGAAACAAGCGCTTCCTTGTAGTGATTGCGCTCGTTCAACTGGTCCAGCGGCAGCTCGAGCGTGAGCCCCCCGGTAACGGAGCTGTTCCCCCTGCTGAAATCATCGATGTCGCCCGGTTCGCCGTTGCTCTTTCCGTTAACGAAGAAACTGAGCTGCGGCAGAAGAAGGTTGCGCGTGACCTCCACCCTGCGCTGGCTGTCGATAAGCTGCTGCTTTGCGGTCAGGAGGTCAAGCCTGTTGGCAAGGGCGGTCTTCACGGCGCCCTCCACGTCCACGTCGGTGATGCTCGGCTCGATCGGCTCGTCGGCCACGTCGAGCGGCTTTGCCGTGGGTATGTTCAAATCGATCTTGAACCTGTCGAGCGCGAGGTTGTATGATGCGATCTGCTGGCTTACGTCGTTTTCGGCCTGCAGCTTCTCCTGCTCGGCCCGGAACACGTCCACCAGCGTAGTCTTTCCCTTCTGGAAAAGCGCCTCGGATCGATCGTAGAGAAACTCGCTCTGCTGTGCCCTTGCCTTTGCGGTCGTGATAAATCTCTTCTGCTTCAGCAGGTTGTAATAGCTCGTGATGATGTCAAGCGCGAACTGTTCGCGGAACTGCTCGAAGTCGCGCGCCTCATAGAGCAGGCTCCGCGTCGCCTGCACAAGGGCGTCAGTCGCCGCTACGCCCGTTCCCGCCAAGAGCGGCTGCGTAAACGAAGCCGACAGCCTCGATGACCTGTCAACGTTCGCGCCGGGTATCTCGCCCTGGCGCTCCGCCGTGCCGCTCACGTCGAATTCGCCTCCGGACAGGAGCTTACGTGTCAGAGCCAGTGTGGCGGATGCGTCCGTCGTCGTATTGGCCTGCGTGTTCCCAGAGCTGTCCACCAGCCCCTGCCCCGTGACGGATCCCGTAAGCGTCGCCCTCGGAATCCAGTCGAAGTCATGCCGCACCGCCGTAAACGCTAACGATGACAGGTACAGCGACTCCTTCTGAAACAGGTAATCGCGGCTCGACGTGAATGCGATGGCAAGAGCCTTGTTGAGGTTGATTATCTCCAGCGGTTCCTGCTTGAGGACAGGCAGGTTCGACGTGCTTTCGACCGAGGGGCCTTCCGGCTTCGGCGTAAGCACGCCCTGCGGCACCTCTTTGGGCAGCTCGGACTGAACCGAGTTGTTCATGCGGTTCACGATGGGCAGCGTCTCCCTGTCAGCGGACTCTTCGTACCAGGACGAACAACCACAAAGGAGCGATACCACCACCGCCAGCGCAAGACACTTAGTCACTCAACACACCCCCGGAAAGCCACAATCCAACCCGGAGTTCCCTGTTCGCGCGCTCCAAATGCCCATTCTCATCAGTATAGCGCGAACTTGTTACGTCTCTGTTACCGCCGGACCCCTCCAACCGCGCGGCGCAGCGATCAACCTTAAACACCGTTCGCGGCAACAAGTTACGTCGCCGGCCACAACTGCCCCCCCAGCCCCCGGAAGTACCGTCGCACCGTAGGGGCGACTCGATGAGTCGCCCACCGCAGTACGACAGGTCCGCCGCCGGCGGATCGACCTTACGGCGCCGCCTTCCTCGTCGTCCGTAGCTTCAGCGAAGGACGATGCGCCGGTTCGTCCCCTCTCCCCTTGGGAGAGGGTCAGGGTGAGGGCCGTGCCACCCGGCTGTCTCGCATGCACCATGGCCTCTTTGCGTCATAATTCCACGGTTGCTTCGGCCTTCAGCCTTCAGTCTTCAGCCTGGTTTCCGGTTCGTGCCTCAGCTCCAGTCTCCAGTCTGCGGTCTCCAGTCTCGATTCAGACCCAAGCCTCTCGCTAACAGGAGAGATTACCGACAAGAGTGCTCCCGTGCCCCATTTGTCTTGCTTTTTTGAGGAAATTACGCGGATGCACCTGTACAATTCCTCTGTCGAGCTTGGCCGGCGGAGATGATGCCTCGTCGCGATCGCCTGCCGATCCGCTGTCACTTATATATACGTGATGCGCGTGGAAACTCGCGTGAGTGGCTCACTGTATTTGCCAAAGCGCCCAACGTCTCTGTGACTTTGTGTGGCACTGGTGGCTTGTCCACCAGTGGTAAATGCCCTGATCCGCCATCGGCGGATCACCTTAATGCTACTTTAACCGTAAAGAATGATTCTCCAATGACCAAGAGTATTGTCAACAGGAAGGCCCGCTTCGACTACGAGATAGTCGAGACAGTGGAAGCCGGCGTGGAGCTCAAAGGCACCGAGGTGAAGTCCGTCCGCTCGGGCAAGGTGAGCCTCGTTGATTCGTTCGCCCGCATCCGCAACGGCGAGATGTACCTCTACGGCGCCGACATCGCCATGTACGAGAACGCCGGCTACGCCACCCACGACCCCAAGCGCCCCCGCAAGCTCCTCCTCCACTCCCGCGAGATCGACCGCCTCGCCGGCAAGGTCACCCAGAAAGGCTTCACCCTGGTGCCGACGAAAATGTACTTCAAACGCGGCTGGGTGAAAGTGCAGGTCGGCCTCGCCCGCGGCAAGCAGCGCTACGACAAGCGCGAGTCCATCAAGAAACGCGAAACCGCCCGCGAAATCAAACGCGCCATCGGCAGACGATAAGACTCGCGGCAGGTTTGCTGTCACGCGCTCAGGTATGCCAAGCCGTAGCGGCGACGCATGCGTCGCCCGACCTTTCGCGCGAGGTGCCTCGCGCGAGTCCCCTCGCCCTCCGGGAGAGGGTCAGGGTGAGGGAGCGCTCCACAGTCCACTCTGTAAGGATAGTCCTGCCTCGCCGCCGGACTATGCCTCCGCCGGACGCTTTTCCTCCCGCCTCCCGCCTCCAGCCTTCTTTCCCTTTCGCACCTTTCGCACCTTTCACACCTTTCGCACCTGCGGCCAGCCGCCCTCCCCTTCTTCCGTCACGACCGCCGGCGCCTCACTCCTCAGCCCCTCCGCCGCCTCCCTGTACTCCGCGGGCAGCTTCCTCGGAAACGCCATATCAAACCTCTCGAAGAACTCATCCCTACACGAGGGGTTGACGAAAAACCGAAGCATCCTGACAAACCTTATCGGCGCCCGATTCAGCTTCACATCCACCACCGGCCCCTGGCACCTGACCGCCCTGACGTCCTCGCCGCTCAATACCACGCTCGTCTTTCTTCCGAACGCATGATAGTAAATCGCCCACGCCCCTGCCGCTGCGACCGGCAGAAACCCGAGATGCCCCGCGCGGACTATCGGCACCGACACCGCGCACGCCGCGAGGAAGAACACGAGCGCCGGCACGTTGCTCGGGCTCAGCGTCCCCCGCAGCTCCAACCCGTTCTCCCTGAACTCTATCTGCCCCTGCCCGCGCACCGTCCTCAAAGGCGATGCCGGCAGGAAGTAGATGGCCGAATCCCCGCAGAGCGTTTCTTCTCTCGGGCGTGTCACTTTACCATACAGGTATGACGCGAACTTGTACCCCGCCTCGAGCGCCCCCGCGCACAGGAGCACCGCGATTGTCTTGTCGAGAACCTCCTCAGGCGTGCTGCACTCCCCATGGAGCAGACGTGACACCGCAGCCATCCCATACAGAAACGAAGCCGCCATCACCGCCGCCGCGACCACAAACCCCGCCGCGGCAGCATACTTCGGCCAGCCCTCCAGCACCGGTGTGTCCCAAGGCAGCGGCGCTCGCGTCTCTTCCTTAGCGTCCATACTCGCCTCGCGATTCCGGGTCCGCGTATCCCCCTCAGCGTAGCGCCGGGTTTCACGAATGTCAAGCGAAAGCGTTCCTATTGCCTGGCTTTCAGTGGGGCAGATCCGCCTGGGGCGGACCACCTTACGGCGCTGCCTTTTGCGCCGATCCTAAGTCGCACTCGTAGGGGCGTTCGCTCCGTACCCGCCCTGGCCGGAATACCTATTTCACCCCGCACGCGCACCACCTGTCCGGTCGCCGCCTGCTGATCGTCTTCCGTGGCAGGACGCTGTCTCTGCGATTGAGGGACCCTGCGCAGAGCGCGCATCGCAGCAGCGCACCTATATTCCATCCTGCGTTCTGGGTTTACAATCCTTGTCGGCCGAGTATATTACTTGCAGCGCAAGCATCCTCGGGTATGGCACCTCAGCACACTATACATAAGAGTCCGCTCCGCCAAGGAGAACGCCTGATGTCAACGCTCCTAGGGTACGCGTATGACAGCCACCTGTCCTACTTGGACCATCTGCGCATAGAGGACGCCGCCAGAGAAGCCGCCGATCGAGGCGCGCAACGTGTTGAGGCCGGGATTGCTGACGGCGCTTCGCACGTCGCGGGCGCTGTAGGCGAGCTATCATCGGAAGTCCAAACAGCCCGAGAACTCATGGAGTGGGGGTTCTCCGCCATCCTCGACGAGGTGGAGGAAATGAGGGTAACTCTCCAGGCGCTGCTGAAGTGTGTTCGCAATCCGTCGCAGACGTGGGCTTACGAGCAGTTTGACATAGCCCGAAGCAACTTCCTCAAAGGGAACTACGAGGATTGTCTGAAACGCCTTGACTACGCAACAGATGGCTATCAAACGCACCTCGGCTATCCCGAGGGTTGGCAGTTTCACCTGCTCAAGGCGGACGTCTACATGCAATGTCCAGATCGGTCTCTCATCGACCCGCCGAAAGCAGAGAAGAGTTTTCTCGCGGCTGCAAAGTACGCTGACACTGCGCAGATCAGAGCCAAAGCGCTCACCGGCTCCGCAGTAGCTGCCTACGTTCAAGGGCACATGGAGGACGCGGAAAAGCACGCTGAACAGGCGTGCGACATGGAGCCCGCTTTTGCGGAACCTTGGTTTCAGTTGGCGCGCATCAGACTTAATAGGCGGGATTCCGATGGCGCATGGCAAGCAGCGCGGAAGGCCATTGCCCTGGACCATCGCTACGCAGCCCGTATACCACTTGATTCGGAGTTTAGACGCAACGTGGCCTTGGTAAAGCCAGCGTGGGCTAAGTATGGTAAGGAGCTACGCACTCAGCTTGAGGCGGCTGCACGGAGCGCTGCCGCAATGATGCGTGAACTGGAGAAATCGCGAGAAGATACGAGCCGTCTGAGAAACTCGCCTGCGTTCAACTTCTTTGACTTGGCTGGCCAAGGGCTCGCCCCAGCCAAGGCGCGGTTTCATGAGATGATAGAGCGAGTAGATACCCTGTCGCCCGACGCAGAGACTGAGCTTGCGCTACTGACGGCGACTCTCCAGGAGAACACGGTATATGCGTTCCTCGAGGCAGGTCCACACGCGCAGAAAGCGTGTGACTCAGTATGTCGCGCACTCGCCGCGTCGCGCGAAGCAGAATTGACTCTGCGGAAGGTCACTGAGCTGTCTCGCTCCGCCCCTGGCACATTCCCTCTTCTTCGCACGCTGTCAGAATCAGGCGGTTGCATTTTCGTCATGGCCCTTTGGTCTTCCTTCTGGGTTTACGGTGCGGTCGCTGCAGTCAACCAATCCACAGACAGCAAAAATCGCGAACACACAATCGCAGGCGCTGTCGGGGTGCTACTGGTGTTCGTCGCGCTCCCCATTGTCCTTGGCGTTGTGGGACTCTATTTACGCTGCAAGGAGAAGGCTTTCGAAGTATTTGACTGGAGCCCCGCGAATAGGCCACAGACGGCCGACTACGCCTCTCCCAGCGGCGCGCAGCCGAGTGGAGGCGCAATCCACACTGGTGTGATGCCCGCCGGGCAATAGAGAAGGCGATACGGCAAAACAAGGAACACCCTGCTCTCCCTGCCCCACCGCTCGCCTTGAACCGATCCCTCTAACAACGGCCCTCGCCAGTACAAACTCAGCCGTCGCGTCCAAGTCATCCCCCTGCCGAAGCTTCCCTCAAGATCATGGAAGCCGCCGACCACCCCCACGTCGAAAAAGTCCGCGCCGCCCTCGCGCTCTGGAACTCCGAATCACACCCCGCGCCGTTCAAATCTCGCTCCTTCAGTTTTCAGCCTGCTTTGGTGTCTCTGCGCCCTCTGAGGTCAGTCTCCGGCCGCGTGGTCCGGCCGACCCAAGCGGAGAGGCTCTGCGGTGAGTCGCGATTTTCTTTACCCCCGGCGGCGTCTGCGTCTTCCACGCGTCGCTCGTGTTCCCAACAGGCCCGCATTTGATCGCAGCCTCTGGCCGCGCTGCGCGCGTCTGCGGTTCGTGGGACCTTGTTCTGAGAGCTTTCCTTTTCGTCCCGCCTCCCTGCCTCCACACTCCGGCCGCATTCCTACCCCTTTCGCGGCCTCGACTTACAGAAAAACCAAAGAATCTTCACATTTCGTCGGTTTTGTCATTGACGCTCCGTCATTCGTTCCCTACAATTAGTCCATCTTCACCCGTGCCCATTCTTCTGCGTCGTACTGATAGTTGGTATGTTTCCGACCCAAGGGCTTAATCGCCGAGGACTTGACATATGGCAATTCCCAAAACAAGAACCACTCCAATGGACGACTTCGAAGACACCCCCGCCTCCGAAGTCGCCTACCGCGAGCAACACTTCGCCATCATCGATCGGATTCTCGACTGCCGCGACAGATACACCGAGCGCGAATGGGCCGTAGTGTCTCTCTTCTACAAATGCGGCGAGAGCCATAGAGCCATCGCGAGGATGTTCAACTGCAGTCCCGGGACGGTCTCCTACTACCTCGCAAGAGCCCGCGAAAAAGCCCTCTCCTAAGAATCTATCTCAAGGCCCGCTCTGTTGGCCCGAGGGCGAGCGAGAAGCCGACGGGCAAGGCGCGACGACGACGCAATGCAACGGAGAGCATTGTGGAGGAGGAGCAACGACGCCCGGCGGCTTCGTAGCCGGCCGAAGCCAGGATGGGGTCTTGAGATAGATTCTATGCGTACCGAGACCCCAGGAAACCCCGAAGACTCGTGCACCCTTTGGGAAAAATCCGATGATTCCCAACTTTTTTCGAAAAGGTGCTACCCCTTTGGGCACAAGCATTTGCGTCCCGCTCGCCGCTCCGCGTCGCGGGTCCTCCATGCCCAACAAGCCCCAATTACTCGTGCACCCCACATTAATACAGAGGGCCTGATTTCGGATCGGTTCGCCCCGCCACGGCGTAGCCGCAAGCGGAGCCGGGTCCGCACCCCTCTCGGCTCGTTGGGATTGCCTTTCACTTTCCCACTTTTCCACGTTTCCACGTTCGCACGCGCGGCGCGTTGCCGCGCTCTTTCGCATTCTTCACACTTTTCGCATAGGAGGTATTGAATGTTCCAAGCTCGTGACTACAGCATTCTTCTGCCCCTTACACCCCGCGAGATGGATCGCCTCGTGAAGCGCTATCGCCTCGATGAAAACGGCTGCTGGATTTGGACAGGTCGTTTGACTCCCAAGGGATACGGCTTTGCCCGGGTAAGAGGATCGTACTGGCTGGCGCATCGCCTTTTTCATGAACTCTTCATCCGGCATGTGCCCACCAATCTCGTCGTTCATCATAAGTGTGGTAACCGCGCCTGCTGCAACCCCGCTCATCAGGAACTGACAACTTGCGGAGATAACTCCCGCCTGGGCAAGCGTCTCAGCGGTGCTGACCATCCTCTCGGTCGCAGGACCCACTGCCGCCATGGGCATCCTCTCTCAGGCGACAACTGCCGCTGCTATGTCAGGGCAGGCCATGTCATCCGTATCTGTCGCAAGTGTGTCGCTATTGAAAGCGCCGCCCGTTACCGTAGGAAGCGTGCCGCAAGAGACCTCGGTATCTCCCAGTCAGCGCCTTTGACGCCCGTCGTCTCGGCCATCGACCCTCTGGCCTTCTGGTCATACGAAATATAAACGGTTTGCATTTGTCTGCTTCAGACTTCGGACTTCAGACTTCGGTCTGGTCTTCTCGTTCCTTGACAACTGAAAACTTGTGGTAACGGACGCTCTGGCCGCGTGCGGCGAGTTGAAGGCTGCTCCCTTGTCTTGGTTTCGCCTCCGCCTATAATCCAGCGCAAGGATTCATCCATGCTGCGAGGTCACGAATGCTTCATTCTTCACCAAGCATTCTGCTCCCTGGCAGAAGTGAGCCGCTATCGCGCGGGGATATCCTGCGGGATGAGACCCGAAAAATCTGCGTAATCTGCGGATGAACGCTTTTTCTTTCTTGGTTACAACGCAGGCAGCGTTGCGCCGAACGCCGCGTCAGAAAGGGGTATCGAATGTCAGTCGAAGAAACCCTGCTTGAGTTCATAAACTCGCTCGAAATCATCGACACCCACGAGCATCTGCCCAATGAGCACGAATGGGCCGCCAAGACCCACGACGTGCTCGCTGAATTCCTCACCCACTACTTCTCCTGCGACGTCGTCTCGGCGGGGCTGCCGCAGAAGGTTCTCGACGGCACTGTGCGCGACAGCTCTCAGCCCCTCATGGAGCGCTGGGGGATCGTGGAGCCATACTGGAACGACGCGCGCAACACCGGCTACGGCCGCTGCCTCGATATCGTCGCGCGCGACCTCTATGGCCTGCCGGGTGTGAACCGCGACACGATCCAGACGCTCAACGAGGAGTTTCTGAAACGGCGAGCCGCGGCTGCCAAGGGGAAGAGCTACTACAGGTTCGTCCTCAAGGAGAAGTCGAAAATCATCACGTCTCTCAACGACGAGCTCTTCAATCCCGCGCGCCCCTGTGACAAGGACTACTTCCGCGAGGTGTACAGGCTGGAGGGGCTCATCGACCTGGCCGACCCAGTTCAACTCGAGAAGCTCGGGGATGCCATGGGCATCAGGATTCACTCTCTTGAGGACTATCGCGCCGCCGTCGAAGCGGGAATCGAGAAGGCCATCGCCCGCGGCGCGGTCGCGCTCAAGGCGCCGTTCGCCTACAGCAGGCCAATCAGATTCGCCAAGACCGCCGCTGCCGACGCCGAGCGCGAGTTCAATGCCCTCTTCAGCGGCCCCTCAGGCCCCGAGTCCGGCCCCGCGCGCGCCGGCCGCCCCTTCGCTCTGGAGGATTACCTCATGCACTGCGCGATGAGGCTCGCGGATAAGAAGGGGCTCACGGTGCAGATACACACGGGGCTTCAGGAAGGTAACGGCAACGTCCTCTCGAACTCGAACCCCGAGCTCCTGACGAATCTCTTTCTGGAATATCGCAACGTCACCTTCGACATTTTCCACATCTCGTACCCCTGGCAGAACGTGCTCGCCGCGCTCGCGAAGAACTTCCAGAACGTCAACATCGATTTCTGCTGGGTTCACATCATCTCTCCGGAGGCCGCAGTGCGCGCTCTTCTGGAGATGCTCGACAGCGTCCCCGCCAACAAAATCAGCGCGTTCGGCGGCGACTTCATTCTGCCCGACGGCGTCTACGGCCACCAGTACCTGGCCCGCCGTAACGTCGCCAAAGCGCTTGCGATCAAGGTCTCGGAAGGCACCTTCGACGTCGACCGCGCCAAAGAGATCGCGAAGTGGGTGTTTGTCGACAATCCCAAGAGGATTTTCAAACTGAAGGTGTAGGAGTCTGCTCTGCCGTGAATATCGTAGGGGCGCTGCTTGCCGCGCCCCACTCGTAGGGGCGACTCGGCGAGTCGCCCAATCTTGTGCGCGAGATGCGTCGCGCGAGTCCCCTCGCCCTCTGGGAGAGGGGCCAGGGGTGAGGGCGCAGTGGGGCGGACTTTCTTGTCTGCCACCTTGCGGCGCCGCCTTCTGCGCCGATCAGTCCCCTCGCCCTCTGGGAGAGGGGCCAGGGGTGAGGGCCGTGCCGCCTTGCGTCTTCTTCGCCCCGAAGCGCATTATTGACATCGCCACAGCGCCTTGGCGTGATTACTGATCTTTGCGGAGCTAAGGAATTGAAAGGTGATCCGCCGACTGCGGATCGTGACAGCGGGCGACTCACCGAGTCGCCCCTACGCTATCACTGGTGGACGAGCCACCAGTGCCACACGGTCTTGTCCGTATCGGCGCGTTGGTTGGCGTAATCCGTTTTGGTGTGTGTTTTCTGTAAATCAGTAGGAGTCTCATCGTGACCATCGACATCGACGAACTGAAGAAGCTGACGTCCGAGTATGGCGGTGAATGGGGAGTGAATCACGCCAAGCGCATTGTACACCTCGTTTCGGTAATTGGCGAGGAGCTCCGCTATGATGCGAGCGTGATCGAGATTGCGGCGTACCTTCACGACTGGGGCGGTTACTCCAAGTGGGCCGTCGCCGGCACCGACCACGCAGTGCTGTCCGCGCAGGTAGTCGCGGCATACGCCAAGGAGCACAAGTGGCCCGAGGAGACGACCGGCCCCGTCCTTGAGTGCATACTGCGCCATCACACGGGCGGCGAAGGACGCATCATCGAATCCGTGCTCTTCACCGACGCCGACGCCCTCGACCTCATCGGCGTAATCGGCTTCGCCCGCATCTTCTCCATGTGGCCGAAGAACTTGAAAGGTGCGGTCGACAGCGTCAAGAAATGGCGCGCACAGACGCTCTCCGTTATCCAGAACCCCAAGGCCAAGGAGCTGGCCGAAGCGCGTGTCTCCGAAACCGACAAGCTCCTCGCGCGGTTTGAGGAAGAGGCATTCGGCGCCTATTGAAAGTACGGCCATGGGGCGTGTAGCTGCCCTCTACGTAGGGGCGCTGCTCGCTGCGCCCGATGGTGCTATGTGCCACTGGCGGCCTTGGCGTCCAAAGCCTTGCGAAGGATGCTCGCCCGCCAGTGATGACCGCCATGATCCGCCGTCAGGCGGATTACCTCTTGCTTCTTTGGGTACGCGAACGAAAGGAGACGCGCATGATAGGGGGACTAAGGTACCGGCTGTGCGTAGCGGCTTTCGTCGTACTCGCCGGCTTCGCATCGGCGGCATGGGGGGAAGCGATTGAAAGTGCAGCTTCCATTGAGAGTACGGCTTCCCTGGTGATAAGCGACGTTCCGTGGTATCAGCGGATCTTCTGCGCGTATTATGAGAAGGCGGCAAAGCTGTCGCCGTCAGCCGACGAACACGCGACGCCGATGAAGCCGACAGAGCGCGTGACGCTAGCCATGGATATCGGGATGGCGGAGGGGTTTCAGTTTGCCGAGCGCGCATGGCTCCTTTACATGCTCTGCGACCCGTCAATTCTGCCGAAGGAGGGGGGTGAGGCTCAGTCGATCGCGGGCGGGGGCGAGGGGTGGGCGAGCCACCCGGATCCGGAGCCCAAGAACGAGAGTCACCTCTGCTACAGCGAAGGCCTGACACTTACGTTTGTGTCTGATCCGAACGCACCCGACAGGCTGCCCTGGCTGTCCGCCGTAACGTTGCATATCTTCAAGAGCGCCGAGGCGCCGTACGTCCTTAGCGCGATCTGGGTCGGGGGACCGGATGCGCCGTCGCACGACCCATCGCAATGGGTCATGATCTCTCTATCGTCTCACGAACTCCCTGTGCCTGACGCCCAGGAGATGAACCGACTTCTGGCCGATCCGGCGGTCAGTAGATTCTGCGCGCCTTACCTCAAGGCATGCGCGGCATCAAGTGACGACGAGAAGGCTTCGATGGCAAAAGACATCGCCGCCTCAAGACTGTCAGGTCAGGAGAAGGCTTTCCTTCTCTTCAAGATGCTTTCCGCGGGCATGAATGCCGACCTTGCGCAGAGGATCGCCGGCGCCAGCGGGGCATGCGTCGCCGGTCACGCCCCTCTGCTGAAGGTCGTTAGTCGCGGCTATTACGCCGAAGTGGTCAAAGAGCACGATGAGGTTCCCATGTCGATGTATACGAACGGCATCTGCCTGGCACTCAGCGATAAGGAGCCCTCGACGCTCATACAGGCGAACCTCAAAGCCTCCCGTACTGCGGAGGGTCGCTGATCGACTGCAGACCATGCAGCGCCAACAGAGGGCGTGGGAACGGACGAATTGTTTCCTTGGGCACGCAGACGTCACTGACGCGAAAGGCTCAAATGCTCGAACTCTACCAGTCTCACCCCTATCAGAAATCCGTCCACACCCGCGTCGTCGAAACAATGACGATGAAGAAGAAGCCCGCCGTCAGCCTCGCCGACAATCTCCTCTACCCCGGCGGCGGCGGGCAGCCGTGCGACACAGGTACGCTGAGGCTTTCCGACGGCCGCAGCGTCGCGATAACGCGCGTGGTGAAGTTCAGCGGCAAGCCCTTCGCCCTCCTCGCCGACGATGTCACGATTACCGCCGGTGACGAAGTCGAAGTCACTATCGACTGGGACCGCCGCTATCGCCTGATGCGGTACCACACCGCGTCGCATGTTCTTATGGGGGCGCTTGCGAAGGTTCTCATAAGATACGCGCCTAAGGGCATCGAGATCGCCGAGGACGGCTCATCGAGCACGATCAAGTTCGAGGGCGAGTGGTCCGGAGACAACACAGCCGCTCTCGCCCAGGTCGACGCCGCCAACCGCGTAATCGCCGAGGGGCGCGACGTGACCGTAAGGGAGTTCGCCTCGCTTGACGATGCGGTGCGTGAGTTCGGATCACTCTTTCGCGGCCAAGTGGAGATCAAGGGGCCAGTGAGCATCGTTGTGATCGATAAGTGGGATGCAAACCCATGCGGCGGCACTCACGTGGCCAATGTGAGAGAGATCGGGCCGATGACGCTCCTCGAATGGGCGCCGGATCGACTTGTGTTCCGCCTCGGCGCGTAAGGCGCTGCGCCGCCAGCGGCGTCAGGGTATGGGGGAAACGACGATGATCGATTACAAGGTAATCAAGCGCGAACATCTTCCGGGCGTTGTCACCGTCTGCGAGGCGGAGGGCTGGAAGGGGTATACTGAGGACGCCGAGGTTACGTGGGCCGCGCTTACCGCGCCGGGGGTCATAACAATGGTCGCGGTCGACGGCGCCGAGGTCGTGGGATTTGCCCAGATGATGAGCGATCGCCACATCCAGGCGTTCCTTTCGGTCCTTTGCGTCTCTGCCGCGCATCGCCGTAAGGGTATAGGCAGGCGGCTCATCGAGGAGACGTTCGCGCGCGCGGGCGGCAAGCGTGTAGATCTCACTACGGACAGCGCCGACGAGTTCTACCAGTCCTTCAAGCATCGCCGCTTCAGCGGCTACAGGATCTACCCCCAGGAAAAGCGGTAGGGCGCAGCAGAGCGCGATAATCTCCGCAGCGCATCGCCATAACTCTCGCAGTCGCATGCAGTTACAACACGTCGGTCGCCGCTGCAACAAATTGTTTCAGATTTGTTGCGTACCTTTGCAGCCCGCTTATAATGCGCCCCGTGCGCTTCAGGGAAGGTTCATCGTCAGGGGAAGACAGGGGATTCCACACAGATCGGAGACAACTGATGCCCACCCGCATTGGTTTTGACAACGAGAAGTATCTGAGCGAGCAGACCGCGGCCATCCGCGAGCGCGCAGCGCGGTTTGATAACAAGCTCTATCTCGAGTTCGGCGGCAAGATCCTCTTCGACATGCACGCGTCCCGTGTGCTTCCCGGCTTCGACCCCAACGTGAAGATGCGCCTCCTCCAAAGTATTAAAGATAAGGCCGACATCCTCCTGTGCATCCACGCGGGCGACATTGAGCGCCGCAAGATCCGCGGCGACTTCGGCATCACCTACGACGTCGACGCATTGAAGCTCATCGACGACCTGCGCGGCTGGGACATCGACGTCTGCGCCGTTGTCATCACTCGCTTCGACGGCCAGCCGGCGGCCAAGGCGTTCAAAGACCGTCTCACCCACCGCGGCATCCGGGTCTACACCCACCGCGCGACGCGCGGTTACCCGACCGACGTGGACATGATCGTTAGCGACGAAGGCTACGGCTCTAACGAGCGCATCGAAACCACTCATCCCCTCGTCGTCGTCACCGGCCCCGGCCCCGGCTCCGGCAAGCTCGCCACCTGCCTCTCTCAGCTCTATCACGACCACAAGCGCGGCGTCAAATCCGGCTACGCCAAGTTCGAAACCTTTCCTATTTTCAACTTAGGGCTAAGCCATCCGGTGAACGTGGCATATGAGGCGGCGACGGCGGATATACGCGACTTCAATATGATCGACCCGTTCCACCTGGAGAGGTACGGGAAGACCGCGATCAACTACAACCGCGACGTCGAAGTGTTCCCGGTTATAAGGCGCATACTTCACAGGATCACGGGGTCCGATTCGGTCTATGCCTCCCCTACCGACATGGGCGTCAACCGCGCGGGCTACGGGATCACCGATGACGACGCGGTGCAGGAGGCCGCAAGGCAGGAGATCATCCGCCGGTTCTTCCGCTACAGCTGCGAGTACGCCATGGGCGGGGTCGACAAGGAAACGGTGCAGCGCGTGGAGCTGCTCCTGGAGACGCTCGGCATCGCGCAGTCGGACCGACCTGTGGTGGAGCCCGCGCGCAAGGCCGCGCATGAGGGCCGGGCGAAGAACAAGGGCAACAACGGCGTCTTCTGCGGCGCGGCGATCGAGCTTAAGGATGGCACAATCGTCACGGGCAAGAACTCGCCCCTCATGCACGCGGCATCGAGCCTCGTCCTGAATGCAATCAAGCATCTGGCGGGTCTTCCCGACAGGATCCACCTCATCGCGCCCAACATCATGGCCTCCGTCGGCAGCATGAAGACCGACGTCCTGGCGGCAAAGGCAGTAAGCCTCGATCTGGAAGAGACGCTCATCGCGCTGAGCATCTGCGCTGCGACCAACCCGGCCGCACAGGCAGCAATGGAGCAACTCAAGGTTTTGAGCGGCTGCGAGGTGCATATGACGCACATGCCGACGCCAGGCGACGAGGCGGGGCTGCGGCGTCTCGGCGTCAACCTCACAAGCGAGCCGAACTTCGCCACCAAGAGTCTCTTCGAGGCATAGGACGCCGCTCTGAACGTGACAGCTCAGTCGTGGCTGGGATTCTGCAGCCCCATCCAGTATTCCAGCTCGCTTGTGGGGACAGGGACCTTCGTCTGGAAGAGCGCGTAGTCCTTTCGCTCGGGCCCCTCAAGCAGGTCGGCCGACCGATGCATCACCAGCCGCATCGCGAACTTCCCGGGGGGAATCGTACTCGCAGGGGCCACGGCCAGATAGCGGTTCCTGACAAACGTTCGCACCGCTTCGCGCCCGCTCATAAGTGCGTGGAAAACCTTGATATCGTCTACCGCCAGGCCGAAGGCGTCGAGGCCGCGCGCGGGGACGACGCGCCAGTTGGTCCCTTCTACAAGCCCGCAGGTAGCCGGCGACGCAGTGGACGACCAGCCCTTGTCGAGCCGATAGGAGTCCCTGTCCGCGCACGAGAGCCAGTTCCACGGCATGACGAGGCGTCCGAGGTCGGCGTGATCCTCGGCCAGTACCCAATCGGCGCCATACGTATCCGCCCTGAAGAGGTCGCTCAGATAGTGAGCGTGCAAATCGTCAATGAGCGGCTGCAGGTCCGGGTATTGGGAGAGCTTGATGACGACGCCGGAACCGGGGCTTTCCCCACTGTCGGTGTCGGCGCCATAGGAAAGCTCCACGCACACGCACCCCGGCGGCACTGCGGCGATGATCGTCTCCGACAGATCGCCTTCCTGCAAGCGCGTGCGCAGCGGACTCAGGAGGTAATGCTTCGGGATGGAACTATCGATAAGGTCCCTGAGCGCTTTGGCAAGCCGCGAGACGCCCTGGACATAACGGTCTTCGCGGAGGTCGAGATACTTGACGTCGGCCATGCCGGCGGGCGTCGAAGCGCTCCACTGTGCCCCCTCGATCCACGCGGGCGCAACAGGCCGGCGAAAGGCCCTTGCAAGGCTCATCTCCACCTTGACGTGCGGAGACTTTGCGGAATTGGGCGACGCGACGAGGACGACTGCGAAACTTTCGCTGATCGCCTGGTGGACTGCTTTATTCCACTCCGGGGTGCCGGGTGCCAGGCGCATGTAGTCGGTCCATACGGGGATGCCGGCGTTCTGAAGGTGGGCCTGCACATCCTGCACAACGTGCTTGTCTTTCCACGAGAAGCACATGAAGACGTGGCGGGGGACGACCACATTGCCCATGAAACGCGACCTCCGCAAGCGGGTCAACAGGGAACCCACGCATAGGCGGCGGTTTCGGCGTAGTGGAAGAGCATCGGGAATCCGACAGTCTCAAGGTGCATCGGCAGGCTGGGCCGTCATCCGCCGTCAGGCTATATTGTGCCATGTGGCCGGGGAGGATGTCAAGCGGCTGACGAGCGCCTTTCAGGGTCTTTCAGTTATCGCCAATGCGCTCGTGCGGCCAACTTTCCTGTAGGGGCAGGCCCCTGTGTTGCCTACCCTTGCTGGAGTGCCGACTTCCCGCCATCTTCCCACCGTCGGCTTGGGCAGCAGTCTTATATGGCTTCCACAACCGCACGCCAGCGCTAGAGTTGAGAAACCCTGACACCTTCGACTGCCGTGGGCCAGCGAGGGATTGCCGCCAGCGCTATTTAGTGGAGCGTTTCATTGTGAAACGTGCGGCAAATCGCCTTCGGATTACGTTTGACTTCAATAGCAGAGGTCGCTTAGAATACCGCCTTCTGACGGCCCGGGATACACGCTTTATCTCCCTGATGACATTCCCTCGCGCGAGGCGGTACGGGCATCTCTGTGAAGCGCTATGCCTTGGCAGGCGTGCGAAACACTTGCGGCATAGGAAAGGGGACGCTATGGGGCACGTCAAGTCAGTCGTTCTGGCAGTTTTCGCTCTCACACTTCTTTGCGGCACGATACCGGTGGCATGGGGGGCGTCCGCGAGCGGCGCACTCAGGCCCGCAGCAGGTCTCGTCGACGTGCCGGTGCTGTCGAAGGCAGTTGCGCCAGGCGAGAAGGAGCGTGCTGTACAGACGCTCGACCTCTCACCCGCGATATTCGTGGAGAACAAGGGGCAGTGGGATGAGAGCGTGCGGTACGGGTTTGATGGCAAGGGCGTGAGGGTGTCGTTTACGGACGCTGGGCCGGTGTTCCAAATGCTGAAAAACACCGGCGACAAAGAGAACCCCCAGATAGCGCAGAAGGTGTTCTCGGCGAGCTTCCCCGGCGCGAACCGCGTGAGACCGATGGGGCTCGACACCGCGGCGACGAAGGTGAACTATTATGTCGGCAACGATCCTGCCAAGTGGCAAGCGAGTGTTCCCTCGTTCGAGAAGATCCTGTACAAGGGGCTCTATGACGGGGTGGATCTATACACATGGGGGAAGCGTTCGGGGATAAAGTACGAGTTTCATCTGGCGCCGGGCGCGTCGTGGAAGGATATCGTGGTGAGGTACGAGGGGATAGAGGGGCTTGCCATTGACGCCAAAGGCGCGCTGCATGTGCAGACATCTCTCGGCGAGATAGTTGACAGCGCGCCGGTGGTGTATCAGGAGACGGCTGGCGAGCGTACAGAGATCGCGTCTCGCTTCAGGCTCGTTGACGCCCATTCATACGGATTCGAGATATCCGGCGATGTAGACATTGCGCTACCGACGGTCATTGACCCATGCCTCTTATGGTCACACTCCATCGGCGGGTCAGGAGGTGTTGAATATGGCTATGGCATCGCGGTAGACGGGGTGGGCAACTGCTATGTAGCCGGATATACGGGTTCGTCAGATTTCCCTACGGAAGGCGGGTTCGATAAGAGCCTTAACGGCTCGTGCGACGCCTATGTCGCGAAAGTTGCGCCGTCGGGGATGGTCGCGTGGTCGAGCTACCTCGGCGGGTCTGGCGAAGACTACGGCCAGAGCATCGCGACGGATGGTACAGGAAGCTGTTACCTGACTGGAGGAACAAAGTCGCCCGATTTTCCAACGTCAGGCGGGTTCGACATGGCGCTTGGGGGGGCTTGCGACGCATTCGTTGCCAAGGTGACGTCGTCAGGGACGCTGGTGTGGTCGAGCTATCTCGGCGGCAGCCAGTATGACTACGGCTATGGCATTGCGCTGGACGCGACAGCGAACTGCTATCTGACGGGATATGCGAGCTCGGCTAATTTCCCAATCACTGGAGGGTTCGATACAAGCTATGGAGGCGGCGGGGACGCCTACGTGGCAAAGGTGACGTCGTCGGGGACACTCGTTTGGTCGAGTTATCTCGGCGGGACCGGCTGGGACGAGGGCCACGGCATCGCGGCGGACGGGGCGGGGAACTGTTATGTGACAGGAGACACAAACTCGTCTGATTTCCCAACCGCCGGCGGTTTCGACGCGAGCCTTGCGGGAGGTTGGGGAGTATATCACTCGGATGCCTTCGTCGCGAAGGTGACCTCATCAAGCACTCTTGTGTGGTCAAGTTACGTGGGCGGGTCAGGCGATGACCACGGCAACGGCGTCGGGGTGGATTGGGAAGGAAACTGTTACGTCACGGGAATGACGTGGTCTTCCGACTTCCCGGCGGAGGGCGGATTCGATACGAGCTATGGTGGGGGTCGCGACGCTTACGTCACGAAGGTGACTTCTGCGGGAACACTCGCGTGGTCGAGCTACCTCAGCGGGTCAGGTGATGACTGGGGTAATGGCGTCGGAGTGGACGGGGCCGGGAATTGTTGCCTGACCGGAAGAACGTACTCGTCCGATTTTCCTACGTCCGGCGGGTTCGATGCGCAGCCCGCTGGCACCTACGTTGCGAAAGTGACACCGTCAGGGACGCTCGCGTGGTCGAGTTATCACGGGTCAGACGGCGCCTATGGCATCGCGGCGGATGGGGCTGGGACCTGCTATCTGACTGGTTATGGGAGCTTCGTCGCGAAAGTGTCCCCATTAGTCGCCATAGTTACGGCTTCATTGTTCCCAGGCGTCGTCGGCGCAACATACTCCCAGACGCTGACTGTGACGGGCGGCGTTGCACCGTACACGTGGACAATCCTCTCAGGGACCATCCCTGCCGGACTGTCGCTGGATGCCTCGACAGGGGTCATCAGCGGCACGCCCGCGACAGCCGGCACCGCGAGCTTCACAGTTCAGGTGGCCGACTCGACGGGCTTACCAGAGACAACAGCGAAGGCGCTGTCGATCGTTGTCTATGGTGAGCTTGCCGTCGTAACCGCACCGCTGGCAGATGGCCGCCTGGGAGTAGCATATTCGCATGTGCTTGCAGCCACGGGCGGGGTTGGCGCGCGCACATGGGAGATCACAGATGGCAGCCTGCCCACCGGCCTCTCGCTCAACGGGACAACCGGCCAAATAGCCGGCACGCCGACAGCGTTGGGCACGTCAAGCCTCACCGTTCAAGTGAGCGATTCGCAAGCCCCCGCGAACACAGCTACGAGTGCCCTCTCGATTACGGTTGTCCCGGCGGACCTCATTGTGGTGACGGCCAGCCTCCAAGGGTCCTCGCCCGACGTGGCGTATTCACAGACGCTCATCGCGCAGGGCGGCACCCCGGCATACGTATGGTCTGTCGCCTCAGGCAGTTTGCCACCGGGGCTTTCCCTTGACGGTGCAACGGGGGTTATCAGCGGGACACCGACGAGCGTGGGCATTTACAGCTTCACGGTGCGCGTGACCGACTCGCAACCTATGCCAGCTGCTACCGACAAGGCGCTCCACATCATCATAAGCACGGGGCCCACATATTTCTTCATCACGAGCGACACGGAGCAATCCACTACGAGTACAGGCTACGTTGCCAAGGTGACGCTGAATTTCAATCCCCCAACTGCCGACGACTGGCTGATCTTCGGCTTCTGCGAGTGGAAGTGCCCCAACGTGAACTACGCTACCTACGTTCAGATGTTCGTTGACGGGGTCGGAGAGAGCCAGAATACAAGAAAGCCGGTTGATCCGACGGACTATATGCCCTTCATCGCGGTCAAGGGAACACAATTGGCGGCAGGTCCGCACAGGGTGCAGTTGATGTACCGTGCGGGCAACGCTGCAGCGGCCGCATATGTCCGCAACGCCCGTATCTGCGCTGTGAGAAAGGCCGCGCTTGAATACTACAACACGGCCAGGGATACAGCGGCGCCACTGACCATTAACTCCACCGACATTGTCAGCCTCAACTGGACTCCAGTTGCGACGGGTAACTACATAGTCATATCTACCGCTGAGCTCAATGCCACAACCGCGGTCTCCACGAAGCTCCAGACGGTTTACAACGGCACGGTCAATGACGAAGGGATAATGCGCGCGGCGGACAACGGCGACTACACGACGTTCATGAGCTTCAATTACATCGTGGCGCCGGCGCTGGTGCCGATCGTGCACAAGATCACGGCAATGAAGATTGGAGCGGACCCGATTAACCATTACGTGCGAAGGGCAAGGATACTGGCGTTGCGCCTTTCCAACGGGCGGTTCAATAACACCGCCGCCGGCTATGGGACGGAACGGACAACGGTGCAGACGGCCTTCCAGGAGGCAATCACGACCTCGTGGACATATGGGGTAAGCGGCAACTGGCTGTTCCTCAACAGCGCGAGGATGCTCAACACCTCCACGGCCTGCCAGACGGAGTTACGTGTGCAGCTTAACGACAGCCATACCTCCGGCCAGCAGTTGATGAAACCCAAGCACTCAACGGACCTCCTCAACTACAGCTCGATTGATGTCTGCAACCTGACGACCCCGCGCAAGGTGGACATGGATTTCCGTACGACAAACGCGGCGGGCACCGCCAAGGTCAAGAGACTCAGGTTCTACGGGCTGCCGCTCGACCAGCAGTAAGCCGGTCAGAGAGAGCATGGCGTATCTGCGAATGAAAGGGACGGTTATGATGTGCTCCAAGTGGACACTCGGGTTCCTCGCGCTTCTGGCCCTCCTTGCGATTCAGGCAGTATCCGTCGCGGAGCCCACCGCCGATACCGCGACCGCTGCCCAACGAAGCGCGGCGCTACAGGCGTTCGACCTCTCACCCGCGATATTCGTTGAGAACAAGGGGCAGTGGGATGAGAGCGTCAGGTTCGGCTCTGACGGCAGGGGCGTGAGGGTGTCGTTTACCGATGCCGGGCCGGTATTCCAGATGCTCAAGAATACCGGCGACAAGGAGAACCCTGAGATTGCGCAAAAGGTGTTCTCCGCGACCTTCCCCGGCGCGAATCGCGTGAGGCCGGTGGGGCTTGATGCCTCGGCGACGAAGGTGAACTACTACATCGGCAACGATTCCGCCAAGTGGCATTCCGACGTCCCTTCCTTCGAGAAGATCATGTACAAGGGGCTCTATGAGGGAGTGGACCTGTACACATGGGGGAAACGGTCGGGGATAAAGTACGAGTTTCACCTGGCGCCTGGGGCGTCGTGGAAGGATATCGTGGTGAGGTACGAGGGGATCGAGGGGCTTTCCATTGACGAGAAGGGCGCGCTGCATGTGAAGACATCGCTCGGGGAGATAGTGGACGAAGCGCCGGTGGTTTATCAGGAGCGCGGCGGCGGGCGGGTGGCGGTAGCGTCGCGCTTTCGGCTCGTGGACGAGTGCTCGTACGGGTTCGAGATTACCGGCAACGTAGACGCGTCGCTGCCAATGGTTATTGACCCTTCTCTTGAGTGGTCGAGTTACCTCGGCGGGTCAGGCGAAGACCAGGGCTATGGCATTGCGGTGGACAGCGCGGGGAACTGTTACCTGACAGGATGCACGAAGTCATCTGATTTTCCGACGGCAGGAGGATTCGATAGCAGCTATGGTGGCGGGACCAACTGGGGAGATGCCTACGTTGCGATGGTGACTGCGTCGGGGACACTCGCGTGGTCGAGCTACATCGGGGGGGCAGGTGATGACTACGGCAATGGCATCGCGGTGGACGCCGCGGGGAACTGTTACCTGACGGGGGCCACGTATTCACTAGATTTCCCTACGGTGGGTGGGTTCGACACAAGCCTCGGCGGGGCTGAGGATGCTTTCGTGGCGAAGGTAACGGCGTCCGGGACGCTCGCGTGGTCGAGCTACCTCGGCGGGTCAGAAAACAGTGACTGGGGCCTTGGCATCGCCGTGGACGCCGCTGGGAACTGTTATCTGACCGGGTGCACATGGTCGTCCGATTTTCCCACAGCAAGCGGGTTCGATACAAGTCTTGGCGGGTTCTGTGACGCCTACGTCGCACAGGTGACGACATCGGGGACATTCGTGTGGGGGAGTTACCTCGGCGGGTCAAGCTATGATTACGGCAACGGCATCGCTGTGGACGGGGCTGGAAACAGTTATCTGACGGGAGAGACAGATTCATCCGATTTTCCGACGACGGGCGGGTTTGATATGGGCGGTGGGGGGTGGCCTGGCGACGCCTTTTTGGCAAAGGTGACGGCATCGGGGACACTCGCGTGGTCGAGCTGCCTCGGCGGATCAGACACAGATGTGGGCACACGCATCGCGGTGGACGGTGCTGGGAACTGTTACTTAAGCGGATGGACGAGCTCGTCCGATTTTCCGACGAGCGGGGGGTTCGATACGAGCCACGGTGGGCAGAATGACGCCTTTGTCGCGAAGGTAACGGCGTCGGGGACACTCGCGTGGTCGAGCTACCTGGGCAGTTCAGGCAATGACGTAAGCGATGGGATCGCAGTAGACGGTGCGGGGAATTGTTATGTGACCGGATTCACAAGCTCGTCTGATTTTCCAACGCCGGGAGGGTTCGATACGACCCATGGTGGGACGTACGATGCCTACGTTGCCAAAGTGACAACGTCGGGGATGCTCGCGTGGTCGAGCTACCTCGGGGGGGCAGGTGACGACTACGGCTATGGGATCGCGGTTGACGCAGCGGGGACCTGTTATCTGACCGGAAAGACGGGGTGGTCTGATTTTCCAACGGCGGGCGGGTTCGATACGAGCTACGGTGGGTACTATGACGCTTTCGTGACGAAGATCAATGCTGGAACGGCATACTACGTCAACGACGCCGCGACGGCTAACGACAATTGGTGTACGGCGGCCGGCGACGACGCGAATGATGGGCTTACGCCTGGGACGCCAAAGGCGACGGTGCAGGCGGTATTGTCGGCTTATACGCTTGGTCCGGGTGACACCGTCCGCATCGACACTGGCACGTATGACTTAGTCAGCGGCATTGGCATAAGCCCGCCTCACGGCGGCTCAGCAGCCGCGCCCGTGACGTTCGCGGCGTCCCCGTACGGCGTGATGATGAGCGGCCAGGTTTTCCCCGTGTGGGGGATTAACGCAAACTACGTTAGTGTGACGACGGCCACCCGTCAGAGGATTCTCGACGCGCCGTACAGCTTCATGAAGATCACCGGTATTGTCGGCGCGCAGATCGGTACCTTCGGGAGCTCGCCACAGGGGTGCCGCATAAGCCGCTGCGACTTCTGTGCGAACCAGATTATTGGGGTCTCCGTCTTGAATACGACCGCAACTATCGAGAACTGCGTTGCGCGCCAGACTATCGACGGAAAAGAGATTGACCTTAACTGGGCTCCGGGAAGCATTGTGAAGAACTGCAGCATATACGGCAACGGGGCTGGGCTATTCATTCGGAACTTCAGCTCTGGTCTGACGATTGAGAACAATATCATCCGGGCGGACGGACCAGGGGCTATAAGCGTAGCCGATGCGTGGAACATGCCGTATGGGACGTTCGATTACAACGATTTGTACGCAACCAATGGAGCGGCGGTTGGCTGCACCCCCTGGCAGACTTACTATACCCTCGCCGATTGGCGGGCCGGGACAGGGCAGGATGCCCATAGCATAAGTTCTGATCCCCTCTTCGCTAACGTCGCTACAGGGGATTTTCACCTTAACTCCTTTGCGGGCAGGTATTTCCCCGGCTCGGGCTTGCCGCCGGAAGCGGTCGGCGCGTGGGTTAGCGATCCTGAGGTAAGCCCCTGCATCGATGCGGGCGATCCGGCAAGCGATTACACGCAAGAGCCTGCGCCGAATGGCGGGCGCGCCAACATGGGGGCGTACGGCAATACGGAGCAGGCGTCGAAGTCCGGAATCGCGCCGCTCGCTGTGGCGACCGCTTCGCTAACGACCGGGCAAGTCGGCGTCCCATACTCTCAGACGGTTGTGGCAACAGGCGGCGTACCGACGTATGCGTGGTCGGTCCCTATGGGCGGCCTGCCGACGGGGCTGTCGCTCGACGGGGCGACGGGCATCATCAGCGGCACTCCGACCGCTACGGGGACAGCCAGCTTCACCGTCAACGTTACGGACAGCCAAGGCCCGCCGGCGACCGCCACCAGGGCACTCTCAATCACGGTATATGGCGACCTGTTCATTGTGACCGCGAGCCTGCAGGGCGCTCCTCCCGGCGTGCCGTATTCGCAGACGCTTATCGCGCAAGGCGGCCTAATTCCTTACACGTGGTCTATTGGCTCCGGCAGTCTGCCCGACGGTCTGTCGCTCGACACGGCGACAGGGGTTATCTCAGGGACTACGCCTACCGCCTGCGCCATCTACGACTTCACGGTTCATGTCATAGACTCGCAATCTCCTCCAGACGAAGCGGAGAAGGCGCTGCACATTATCATCGCAGAGGGGCCGACCTACTATTACATCATCAGCGACAATGAGCAGTCCACCACGAACACGAATTATGTCGCCAAGACAGTCCTGAACTTCAATCCCCCAACCGCCGACGACTGGTTAATATTCGGTTTCTGCGAGTGGAAGTGCCCCAATGTCAACTACCCGACGTACGTGCAGATGTTTGTGGATGGGACGGGAGAGGGGCAGAACACGAGAAAGCCGGTTGATCCGACGGATTATATGCCGTTTATCTCGGTCAAGGGGATACAGCTTGCCGCCGGGCCGCATAAAGTGCAGCTCATGTACCGTGCGGGCAACGCCGCGGCGGCGGCGTACGTGCGCAACGCACGGATATGCGCGGTGAGGAAGGCGGCGCTTGAGTACTACAACACGGCCAGGGATACAGCGGCGCCACTGACAATTAACTCCACCGACATCGTGAGCCTCAACTGGACTCCAGTCGCAGCGGGCAACTACATAGTCATCTCTACCGCTGAGCTCAATGCCACAACTTCGGTCTCCACGAAGCTCCAGACCGTCTACAACGGCACGGTTAACGACGAAGGGATCATGCGCGCGGCGGATAACGGCGACTACACCACATTCATGAGCTTCAACTACATCGTCGCGCCCGCGCTGGTGCCGATAGTACACAAGATAGCGGCCGTGAAGATTGGGGCGGACCCGATCAACCACTACGTGAGGCGGGCGAGGATTCTTGCCTTACGACTCTCGAACGGGCGGTTCAATAACACCGCCGCGGGATATGGGACGGAGCAGGCGACTACACAGACCACGTGGCAACAGGCACTGACGACCTCGTGGACGTATGGGGTGAACGGTAACTGGCTGTTCCTCAACAGCGCGAGGATGCTCAACACGTCGACAAGCTATCAGACGGGACTCAGGGTGCAGCTCGAAAGCACGGCCACATACACCTGCGGGGATCAGTTGATGCGGCCGAAGGACGTCACGGACCTTCTCAATTACAGCTCGATAGACGTGAGGAATCTCACGACGCCACGGAAGGTGGACATGGACTTCCGGACCACCAACGCAGCGGGGACGGCAAAGGTCAGGAGACTGAGGTTCTACGGACTGCCGCTGGACCAGCAGTAAGGCAGTTATTGCGGGGAATCAGCGGGCTCGCCAGCAGTCGCGGGCCCGCTGTCGAGGATTGAGAGACCCTGCAGCGCCTTTCCGCAACAACGAACGGGCGAGACCCAAGTGCGGCCTCGCCCATGTCTGGTAGTTTTCATCGCTGGGGTACTACTGACTCTTCGTGTGCGCTTCAATCCAGTCACCCATGATCTTGAGCGCGTCGGGCGAAATGGTTTCCTCGATCGTGGCGTATTCGGCCGTGGCGCCGGTCATGCACTTCTGAAACATGTGGTTCAAGGCCGGCAGCTCCATTGCCTTCGCGTCCGCATTGGCGCTCTTCCTGAATGCTGCCTGGGCGGCCTTCACGTTCGGCCCGGCCGGCACCTGGCAATCCTTCTGGCCAATGAGCGCCAGGACCGGGCACTTCATCTTCGAGAGATACCGGCTGTAATCCGCCCTCAGATCCTCTCTGAAACCCTTGTCCAGGGCGTTATCGATGTTGAGTGAGCCCACGTCGCCGAGGAACTTGTAGGCCTGGCGCTCCTGGGGCGTCCTGGCGGCCTTCAGCGCTTCGAGTTTCTTTCGGGCCTCGGCCGGGTCGACGGTGTCTCTGACAATAGCATAGTAGCGCGCGGACCATGCCCGGATGATTGCCGCCTGTTCCTCGCTTGCGCCCGCGGCCATCGCTTCGGTGCCATCCTGCATCACCAGGATGTCGAATTCGCTCATCGCCGGTCCGGCAAGAAGCACCGCGAATGAAACGTCCGTGGATTCGGTCGCCGCAATCGGCGCAACCATGCCTCCCTCGCTGTGGCCCACAAGGCCGATGCGCTGGGGATCGATTCTGGGCAGCCCCGCGAGGAACTTCACGCCTGCGAGCGCATCGCTCGTGAAGTCCCTGATGTTGGACTTCGTATAGTCCCCTTGAGACTCCGCAACTCCGCGCTTGTCCACTCGCAGCACTGCCATCCCACGGCGCGTGAGGTAATCCGCAATCACCTCAAACGGCCTGTGAAATCCGAACTCTTCATTGCGATCCGCCGGCCCACTCCCCGGGATGAGCAGGACCGCCGGGAACGGCCCGCCCTTGCGAGGCAGAGTCAATGTCCCTGCGAGAACGATGCCTGCGGCCTCGTTTCGGTAGTGTACTGATCTCGCTTCATAGGGGTACGGTCCGTGAGGCGTTTGGGGCCTATTGGGGCCGGGCAGGGAGTCCACCTTCTGAAGCACGAGCGGCCTCTTCCTCTTCCCTATCGTGAGAGAGCCGTCTATCCGCCTGTTGTCGGCGCTGAGAGTACCGTCGTACGAGAGCTTGACTCTTTTCGTCGTGATCTTCACGGCGCGGCCGGTGAGGACCGCCGAATCCACGAGAAGCGCGGACTGTACCGCCTCGATGCACCCGGTTGACGCCACAAGGCGCCCGTCCCAGCCCCTCCAGATCCGGTAGTATATCCGCGCGCCGTCCATCTCGCCCATCCACGTGCCTACAAGCGCTTCGTCCGCAGGAGCGCCCTTGGGGCCTTCCCCGGCAAGGGACATCGGAGCCAGTCCAATGAGCGCCACCGCCGCAAGTACCGCAACTACGCTTCGTCCAGGTTGCATCATTACGCGCTCCTCCTTGCTTGTCCGGCAAGCGGGAAAACGTCCCGCTCGGCCAGCGCGTTAGACGGCGGAATTCGCGGGCGTGTTTCGCCGATCGGTGAATACATTCTCGTCGATATGTGTATATGTGATCGCGGGATTGGCCCGAACCCGTTGTATGTTCGTATCCATAGGGCAAGTAAGGACTTGCGGAACTTATTGCCAATGTTGGCTGTCATTGTATAGTATAATGGTGGGGAGAAGCGTTACAAGCGCTTCGCGCTCTTTGAAAAAGAGGCTGCCAAGCCTCTTATTGAAACCAGTGGGGGCGAAAGGGCTCGACTGGACAAGAAGAGGCGGGGGTGGCGCGCCGAGGTTGTCAGGAGGCCTCGTAAAACACCTGGCACAACTTAATAACTGCCGACAATCAGTTGGCTATGGCCGCCTAAATAGGCGACCCGTCCGAAGATTTTTGTCTGCGAAAATCGAGGACGACAGCTAGCAGACTGGCCGATGCCTTACCGTCGGGAGGGGCATAGGCGAGAAGAGCATCTTGACTGGCCGGAGCGGAAGCCTGTCTGTCGGGGTCCGCCGAGGCGACAAACAAAAGACAGACTACTGCGCGTAGAAGCCTTCGCTGAACTGTCACAGGACGTGGGTTCGATTCCCACCGCCTCCACCATTTTTCATTCGATCCTGACGGCCGTGACTGTGCGGCTGTGGACCGATCTCTGCTCTGTAAGGATCGCGGCGATACCGTCGAGCGATGCAGTGCCTATGGCGCCCGCGCGGGCGCCGCTGCGCTGCAGATCGTGAATGCTCAATCAGCATTTTCGCGGCGGACGCGATAGTGGAGCGCGGGAGCGTCTGCCGCAAGAGACGGATTGGCGCTCATCACAACCTTGCATGCACCGACCCTCTGCCGGAACAGGTCGAGGAAACGGCAGCAGCATCACTTGAGAAGTCCAAGCCGAAGAAGGCCTACTCGCCGCCATCGATCCTCAGAACCTTAGGCGATGAGCCGGCAGCAAGCGTCCTGTCCCTGTCAAGCGCCCGCACTCTCCAATAGACCACCCCTCCCCCACGGCGCACAAGGGATCTGAGCTTGAGCCATTCATGCGGCTTCGGTGCATATGACGCGCGCGCAGCGCCGTTGCCGCAGTGCAGCGTTATAGTCCTGGACGCCGAGCGCATGGGGATCGCCGGGTTCGTTGAGACATCTATAGAGAACGTCACCAGTCCGTGCGTGTTATTGGTCCATGTGAAGGAAGGCTCCTCATCGGGCCGGATGCTTTCCTGCGCATCTATGATATGCGAGGGCTCCACGTGCAGATCTGTAATCGCGCCGAGATCGAAATACAGATCGCGGACAGGCCCGAACACGGTTATCGCCCTCTTGCCGACCATAACCCGGGCGTTGATGCGCCAGTTCAGGACGCCCTCGCTGCACGAGACGTCTTTGAGGCGTCTCCAGGCGGCCTTTCCAGGCATGAAGAAGAGGCGGCCCTTCTTGATCGGAAACGACACCGTGGTGTCTTTCTGGCCGTCCTGGCGGGCCAGCCGGCGCGGGAACGCCTCGCAACTGGAGACCGCAAGCTTCATCGGCAGCACCCGCGGACCGGCGCCGAAGGTGAAGGCCCTGGGAGTGTCAGCCATTGCGGCCGCGTCGCCTTCGGGCGTCTTATTCCAGATGCGGGCGTCGCCGACGGTGACGGAAACAGCGTTGGATATCGCCGACCAGTTGCCAGCAGCGTCAACAGACTTGACAGCGATATAGACAGTTCCGGAGGCGTCGCAAAGGTTGACGACAGCTTCCTGTTTCTGCCCCGCCCTCGCCGGTGTGACGGCGCCAACAGCAGGCGTACATGAAGCGAAAGTCGCTTCTGTCAGCGGCGTCGCCGACCACCTTATGTCATATGCGCTGACTGGCGCGCCGGTATAGCCGTCGTCCGCGGGAGCCGTCCACGAAACATTCACCGCCGACGCATAAGATGCCATAGGTACCTGGATGTCGCCTATCTCCCAATAATACCTGCGGTCACAGCCCTTGATGCCCGGGCCCGATACTTTCACGTACCTGGCCTCCCGGGGGCAGAATTCCCATACGTACCTGCCTCGCCCGGAGGGCATGAACTGCGCGGCCTTGGCCACCGCCGTCCAATCGCTCTTGTCGGAGCTTACAGAGATCGCGAAACGTCTCGGGAAACACTGTGACCCCGCACGAGCAGGCGTTTCATCGGCCAGGAGCGGCTTGCGCGAACCGTCAGAAACAGCCGCGCTCACGGCGCAGGAAACGTTCATGGCGACAGCCGATATCGGAGTTGGCGAGCCGAGGTCAAGGATCACGAACTCTTCCTGCGGCAGCGTAGTACCCAGCGTCCGCCATGACGTGGCGGCCGCACCGTCAAGCAGATTGGCGGCGGGGCGCCGCGGATCATATGATGAAGCCGAGTCGATAACAACGGCAGCTACATCGCCTGCTGCAAAAGGCTGAGCGGCAAGGTCAGTTATGGCCCCCGGAGGCGTTACGTCAAGGCCGCCGACCGCAAGCTGCGCTGCTGCGCCCCAGTTGTCGAAAGCGTCCTTTGCGCGAACGCTTATCACCACGCCCGACGTAGTCCACGCGGACGCGTCAACTGTGCCCGTCAGCGCCTCGATGACGGAATCGAACGTTCCGTCGGCAGCGGATAGAGGGGCGCCATGGCCCGCCCCGGGATCCGCGCCTATGAAGTATTCGGCGGCAGCAATCCGGCTGCGGCCGGTCGCCGTGTCGTCGGCCGTGCCGAGAAGCGTAATTGTAGCATCAACGTTGATGCGAACGCTCGCCGGAACAGTCGCAAGTCCGGCCACAGAGGGCCCTTCGCTGTCCGCGACCACCCGCATCGAGAAGGCGCGTTCACAAACATTCTGCGGTACCCACGCATCAGCTACGCGAACGGTAAAGCTGTATGTCCCACTGGTCGTCGGGGTGCCGCTTATCACGCCCGCCGGGGAATCGAGCGTCAACCCGGCCGGGAGGTTGCCTGACGCCACGCTCCACGAAAGGGGCGCGGCGCCCCCCCTTGCCTCAAGCGTCGTCGAGAACGCGGCGTCGCATCTGCCCTGAGGCAGCGAGGAGGTCGTGATTTCGAGGGTCTTGGGCATAACGGTGATTGACAGCCCGCAGGTGACAGTATCAGCCGGGACCCATGAGTCCTGCGCCCGTACAGTGAAATTCGAAGTGCCGTAGGATTCCGGAATGCCGCTTATCAGCCCGGCAGCGCCGTTGAGCGAGAGCCCGTTGGGTAGACTCCCCGCGCTTATTGACCATTTGATCGGAGTAGCGCCGCCCGTAGCGGCGAGCGTTTGTGAATAGGCCACGTCGATACGACCGTCCGCCAGTGCGTCTGTGGTTATGGTCATGTCGGTCGGCACGATCGTGATCGAGAGGGCCTTGGTCACGGTGGAAGCCGGCGTCCGGGAGTCCACGGCGCGGACCGTGAAGCCGCAGGTTCCATAGGCCGCAGGCGTGCCGCTTATGGTGCCGCCCGAAGCGTCGAGCGACAGGCCGGCGGGGAGCGTGCCTGCGCTGATCGACCACGTGATGGGGGTCGCTCCGCCTGTCGCGGCGAGCGTCTCAGTATAGGGCTCGGACACCTTGCCGTCTGCCAGCGAGGCGGTGGTGACAGCAAATGTGGCCGGCGTCACAACGATGGAAAGAGGTCTTGCGGCGGTATCAGCCGGCGTCCAAGAGTCCACTGCTCTCACCGTGAAGCTTGCCGTTCCGTAGGCGGTTGGCATGCCCGTGATCGCCCCTGTGGAGGCTTCGAGCGAAAGGCCGGCCGGTAGCGCGCCGTTCGCTATTGACCAGGATATTGGCGCGGCGCCGCCGCTGGAGAGAATCGTTCGCGAATAGGCCACGCCCACCTGGCCGTCCACAAGCGCCGCGGTTGTAATCGTCAGGTCCGCGGGGATAACCACGATTGACAGCGCGCGGGTGGCACTGTTTGCCGGTGTCCATGAGTCCTCGGCCTCCACGGTGAAACTCGCAAGTCCGTAGCCCGTCGGAGTGCCGCTGATAGCGCCCGTAGCCGCGTTAAGCGAAAGGCCCGCAGGGAGCGCTCCCGCGATCACAGACCACGAGATTGGCGTTGCACCGCCCGTTGATGACAACGTCTGCGAGTACGCCGTGCCCTGCTGACCATTGTCAAGCGAGGCCGTCGTAACAGCCACGACAACGGGAATGATGGTAACGGAAAGCGCCTTGGTCGCGCTGTTGGCCGGCGTCCAAGAGTCTTCTACCATGACGGTGAAGCTCCTGGCTCCATACATGGCAGGCGTGCCGCCGATGCCGCCGGTTCCAGCGTCGAGCGACAATCCCGCCGGCAAAGCGCCCTGGCTGACGGACCACGAAAGCGGCGCGTCTCCGCCGGTTGCCGAAAGTGTGGCTGAATATGCCGTGTTCTGCTGCCCGCCTGCAAGCGACGCCGTCGTAATAGTCAAGTCAGGAGGAATCACGGTTATCGACAGAGCGGCCGTGTCCGTCTGTACAGGGGCGTGAGAATCAGCGACATGAATAGTGAAGTCCCACACTCCGTGGGCGGTCGGCGTTCCGCTGATGGCGCCGGCAGCGTCGTCAAGGGACAGACCTGCCGGCAGCGCGCCGGCGACAATCGACCACGCGTATGGAGGCGTGCCGCCGAAGACGCTCAGCATCTGGTCGTAAGACACCCCCTCTTGCCCGTTCGGCAGGCTCGCAGTCGTTATGTCAGGCGGATTGACGGTGATACTCAGAGTGCGGGAAGCTGTGTAGGGCGTGGGCTGCGAATCGCTGACCTCAACAGTGAAGAACGATGTTCCGTGGAGAGCGCATGCACCGCTTATCTCGCCCGTGGCAGCATTGAGCGACATGCCGTCGGGCAGAGCGCCATCCGCAATACGCCACGAATAGGGGGCCGCGCCGCCCGCGGCGGACAGTACCTGGGAATAGGCCTGATCCTTTGTAGCGTCGGGCAGAGCTAACGTCATGACTTCGAGGGTTGCTGGCAATACTACAAGTGCCATGGCTTTGGTCGCGGTGTCCTGCGGCGCCCACGAGTCCACAACCCTCATCGTGAAACTGGACGTTCCATAGGAAGTCGGCGTTCCGCTTA